>WNFI01040603.1_pt1 | contig 310773 bp, 286 predicted proteins | sample 5400471 | NCBI WGS metagenome assembly WNFI01 (sample SAMN13153348, study PRJNA577476) | soil metagenome | isolation source: 100 cm saprolite on Douglas fir-dominated hillslope | place: USA:California | collected 2013-09-17
ATTCACCCAGACAAGAGGGCGCAAACCCGGCGCCGGGGTCGCGGCACAAAAAATAATTTGAGGGGGTGGCAGCTTCAGCAGGCTGGCGTGGGCGTCGGGCGCGGGCCTGGGCCGCTGAGGAACGCCGGCATCGGGTCGCCGGGGTGTGGACATCCGGTGATGGCATGAATGTTGCGAAAGGGGATTTCGATTTTTGTGGCACCTGTGATCTCAATGAGTTGCGCGTGGCAGAAATACCACAGCGTACTCCAGCGTGTGTCCTCCCAACCCAGGTTGGACCGCATAGGGCAACCGATCCCCGCGAGGATTTCAACTCACCCAGGAAACGGAACCCTGTTGGGCGCGGCTCGTCAAGACGATCAACGCATTTCGAAATCGCGGTTCGATGCCACTGATATTGTGCGTGTAGCGGCGTTCGATCGTACGCTGCTGCAATTGGACTTTGGGTCCATCGCCAGCTCGGCAGAAGCATTAGGGCCCGCGGCAGCGTCGCGCGCGCAGCGCTCTACCGCGCGAGCGGTTTCGTTCTGTGGCCCATCGCGTCTATCTGGGAGGCTGATCGAGATTACCGCTATTGAGGGGTAAGCGGACCACCCCGCAACATCGGGGGATCCACGATGCGTAGTGCTAGATGGCAGAGCATCGCAGACTTGCCGATTGTAGCGCATCGCGGGCTTCGGCATCATAGGGGAATCGCGAGGGAGTAGTGCCCATCTTCATCGGCCGTGGCGCGCCACTTCACGAACAGGGCCCGCTACCACGCCCTTCCCGCGGCAGCGCCCGCGTCACGAATGATTCTGGCGTCGTGCGGCTCGCCAGGGCGTGAGGTCAGAAATCTGTGACACGATGGGCGCCGGGCCTTGGGAACTGGGTTGATGCCGGCGATAAGCCGGCCGCCGCCAGAGCGAAGGATCCTCGGATGGAGCTGTCCGCCTACGCCCTTTATGAGGATGCTGCGGTGGTCCTTTGCCGGGGGCCCTATGGACGACGACGCAAAAGTCAACGGTGCCTCGAGAGCACCCACGGTTACTCTGTTACATCGGTTGGCCGGCGCCTTGCGCGCGTGCCCCGCACGGCCATCGGAAGAAAAGCACCCTCATGACCGGGCTCACGGAAGCACCCACCCATGTCGGAGTGAGGAGTAGCCTGGCGTACTGGAACCAAGAATTTCAGAGGATCCACTCACCGATCCTGCGCTACGCCTTTTCAGTCGTTTGCGTCGCCATCGCACTCGGGGTCGCGCTCGTATTTCAAGGCTACCATCTCCGCGAGGTCGAACTGCCGGTTCTCACCATGGCTATCGCCCTCGCCACTTGGTATGGAGGTACCGGGGCTTCCGTGCTGGCCGTTCTATTGTCGTCGGTCTGCTTCGACTACTTCTTCACGGAGCCCCTCTACTCCTTAGACATTTCCCGTCGAGATCTGCCCTATTTTGGCATTTTCGCTGCATGGGCGGTCATCGTCGCCTCGTTCAGTGCTGTTCGTCGCCGAATCGAGGACAGCCTGCGTCAAGCCCGCGACAAGCTTCAGGTCGAGGTGGAACAGCGCAGGCAACGCGAGGACGAGATTCGCACGCTCAATCAGGAGCTCGCCAGGCGGGCTGCGGAACTCGAAGCCACCAACAAGGAGCTAGAATCTTTTGCGTATTCCGTGTCGCACGACCTGCGGGCACCCTTGCGCCACATGGTCGGGTTCTCGGAACTGCTACAAAGACACGCATCCTCTTTGCTCGACGAGAAGAGCGTCCGGTACATACGAACCATTCTCGAATCAGCAAAAAAGATGGGCAACCTGATTGACGACCTGCTGGCATTTTCCAGGATCGGGCGGGCCGAGACCAAAAAGGCGGAGGTGGACCTGGAGCAACTCGTCAAGGAGGTCGTCGCTGAGATCGGGCAGGACACGAAGGGTAGGGACATTGCTTGGAAGATCGGCGCCCTTCCGGTCTGTTACGGAGACCGTTCCATGCTGAGGCTGGTCGTGGTCAACCTGGTTTCCAATGCGGTCAAATTCACACGCATGCGAAGGTCGGCCGAAATCGAGATTGGTTGCGTGGACCGCAATAAAAAAGAATTCGAGGTGTTCGTGAGGGACAACGGCGCCGGCTTCGACATGCAGTACGTCAACAAGCTGTTCGGCGTCTTTCAACGTCTCCATCTGCCTGAACAGTTTGAAGGCACCGGAATAGGACTAGCCACCGTTCAGCGCATCATCCACCGCCATGGCGGGCAGGTCCGGGCCGAGGGAGCGGTCGATCAAGGAGCGACTTTCCACTTCTCGCTTCCGACAGCACAAGATACAGCGGAAAGGACGGCGAAGGTTTCATGACCATGCTGGGCCGCATTTTGATCGTCGAAGACGATCCGAACGACGTGGAACTTACCCTGACGGCGCTCGCGGACTATAACCTGGCAAATGAGGTCGTGGTTACCCGCGACGGACAACAAGCTCTGGATTACCTCTATTGCCGGGGGGAGTTCAGCGCCCGCGCCACCGGAAATCCCGCCGTTATGCTGCTCGATCTAAAACTGCCGAAGGTCGGTGGATTGGAGGTCTTGCAGCAGGTCAAGTCCGACGAGCGCCTGAAGATGATTCCCGTGGTGGTGCTGACGTCATCCCACGAAGAAAAAGACATGATGAAAAGCTACACCCTCGGGGTAAACGCCTACGTCGTAAAGCCGGTCGATTTTCACCAGTTTGTCAATGCGGTGAGGGAACTCGGTGTTTTCTGGGCGGTCATTAACGAGCCGCCGCCGGGCAGCGTGAAGAAGTGACATATCCTCTGAAAATTCTGCTGCTAGAGGATAACAACCGTGACGCGGAGCTCGTTCAAGAGCTCCTTGAAGCAGATCATTTTGCCTTTGAAGTCACCCGCGTTCAAACCCGCGCCGAGTTCGTTGCCGGTCTTGCGAACCCCGGGATCAACCTCATTCTCGCGGATTACAAACTTCCTTCCTTCGACGGCCTTTCCGCACTGAAGCTTGCGCTCGCGCACCGCCCCGATCTGCCCTTCATTTTCGTTTCCGGGACCCTGGGCGAAGAAGTTGCCATCGAGGCTGTTAAATTCGGGGCCACGGATTACGTCGTAAAGTCGCGACTGTCGAGGCTCGTGCCGTCCGTGCACCGCGCGCTGCGCGAAGCCCGAGAACGCGGCGAACGGAAGAAGGCCGAGGAGGCGTTGCGCCGGAGTGAGATGTACCTGGCGGAAGCGCAGCGATTGAGCCACACGGGGAGTTTCGGCTGGGATACTGCGACCGGAGAAATCTACTGGTCCGATGAGACTTATCGGATATTCGAATGCGAGCCTACGATACGTCCGACAATTCAGCTTGCGCTCGACCGCACTCATCCGGACGACAGGATGCATCTGCGGCAAATCATTGACCGCGCCTCCCTCGAGAGAATCGAGTTTACCGCCGAGCATCGCTTGCTGATGGCCGATGGCTCAGTCAAATACGTTCGAGCCGTGGCTCATCCCTCAACCGGCGAAGTTCCGGAGAGTTTCGTCTTCGTCGGGGCGATAACGGATGTCACCGAGCGCAAGCGCGCCGAAGAAGCGCGCGAAAGATTGCGCCAGCTCGAGGCGGATCTCGCACATATGAACCGCGTCAGCATGATGGGGGAACTGGCCGCCTCGCTGGCTCATGAAATCAAACAGCCGATCGCCGCTGCGGCCCTCAACGCTCACGTCTGCAGGCGATGGCTCTGTCGTGACACACCCGACCTGATGGAAGCAACGAAGGCTGCCTCGGAAATGATCGCGGCCGTGACTCGCGCCAGCGGCATCATCGACCGCGTTAGCTCCCTCTACAGGCGGTACGCCGGAGCGGAAAACGGTCGACCTGAACGACATCGTTCGGGAGATGAGCGTGTTGCTGTGCGATACGGCGTCTCGGAACGCCGTTACGATCCGCACCGAGCTCGATCCGCGGCTTCCGACGACGACAGCAGATCGCGTGCAGATGCAGCAGGTCTTGATGAACCTCATGCTCAACGGCATCGAGGCGATGCAAGAAAAGGGCGGCGAACTGACGGTCGCATCCAAGAGGACCGAGGGTGATCAACCATTGATCTCGGTGAGCGATACTGGCATCGGGCTTTCCATCGATGAAGCTGAGCGCATTTTCGAGGCCTACTACACCACGAAACCGCACGGCACCGGCATGGGACTGTCCATCAGTCGGCGGATCATCGCGTCTCATGGCGGCCATTTGTTGGCGACCCCAACCACAGGACGGGGTGCGACCTTTCAGTTCACGTTGCCCGTCGAGGCGACGGCCGCGTGTAACGTACTGGCGACCGACCACCATGGCCTCCAAGGCGCTGACGATCGCGTCGAGCTTCCGCGGTGAACGCTTTTCATGGTGCCGCATTGCAGCGGAAGGGCGAGTGATCGGCCGAAGCACAGGTGGCGCCGAACTGGTTCTCGGCGCTGCGCCCAACCGTGTCACCGGCTCCCTCATTGCGGATGTGCCAATGAACGTCCGCTTGGCGGCGCAATCCACGACCTAGTGGATTGACGCCAACAGATGAGTCCCGATCCTTTTTCCCTCGTCACCCCGGACGAGCGAAGCGAGATCCGGGGTCCATCTCGCCCGTGGCAGCATGGACCCCGGCTCGCGCGGCTGCGCCGCTTGGCCGGGGTGACGACTGAGGATGTCCTGCACTGGCTATCATCTGTCAGAGTCGCACCACTAGCTTGATCGGCGACGTACACCGGACCGTGTTTCGTGTGTTGACGACGCCTTGCCTTTTGCGCGGCAGCCAGATGACCGGTACAACTCCGGCATGTCGCGCCGACGAAAGAGTTATCCGTGATTCCCTGGCGCCTCCTCGATAAGGCAACCGTGCCCGGTGGCAGCGATGAACTCCGCCTGCTGCAACGTGGCGCGGAATTCTCGATCATGCTGGGACGCGCCGAGCTGATGAACAGTCGCCGCAGCGGATCCGAGGAGGCCCTGGCCACGGTATCCTGCGCGAGAATTCGCGGCCGTCCGCGGCCGCATCTCCTGATCGGCGGGCTGGGCATGGGCTTCACGCTCCGTGCGGCCCTTGCCGAACTCCCTGCCGAGGCCCGGATCACGGTTGCGGAACTGGTTCCGGCCGTGGTGGCGTGGGCCCGCGGTCCGATGACGGAGATCTTCGGCCAAAGTCTTACGGACCCGCGCGTCAGCATCCGCGAAGCGGACGTCAGCAGCCTGATCGCGTCCAGTTCATCGACTTATGACGCGATCCTGCTTGACGTCGATAACGGTCCCGAAGGATTGACCCGCGGAGCCAACGAACGTCTGTACGGCATGGAAGGACTGAGGGCCGCCCGATCGGCGCTGCGTCCCGGTGGCGTGCTGGCCGTCTGGTCATCGGGACCGGACGGGAGTTTCATTCGGCGACTTCGCAAGAGCGGGTTCGCCGTCGATGAGCTTAAGGTGCGCGCCCATGGTGGGCGTGGTGCGCGGCACGTCATCTGGATCGCGACGGCCGCTGGTTGAATTGCCTGGCCAGTGTGGCAGCTCGAGAGAGCACCAGCGGACGCTGCAGATGCGATGACACACCGGCGCATCGACGGGCGGCAACGGCACGCACAGTCTCATTCGGTCGGGGCCAGCTCACGTTTCAAGAGGCCCAACAGGTGGCGCGCCGCCGGCGACAGTTTGCCGTGTTTCGCCACGACCAGCGAAATCTCCGGCGCCTCGATGTCGCGATCGGTCAGCCGGAGACATCACCGGCTTGCCCCTGAATGCCGCGGATGTGGCCAAAGGCGACATCAACTGAGGCTCGCCGGCTAATTCTCCGGCCGCGGCTTCTCGATCCCCGGGATGCCGCCGATCTGCTCAGCGAGGAAGTCGACCAGCAGCCGGACCCGAGCAATGCCCCCGCGCTCCGGGACAATGAGCATGCTGAGCGGCACGGGCGGCAGCGAATGGTCTGAGAGGATCGCCTCGAGCCGGCCGGCGGCCAAGAGATCGTCGACAAGCCATTGATGGGCGGGCGCGATGCCGCGCGCCGCGACGAGGGCCTTGCGCGCCGCAAGCCCATGGTCGACCCGAAATCGTCCTCCAAAAGGCACCGCATGGCGTTCGCCGTCTGGCGCCTGCAGGGCGAGGATGTCGCTCCCCGCTATGTTCGACATCCGAATGCCCTCATGGGCGGAAAGATCCAGCCTCATGATCCTGGCCGTCCAACAAGCGCTGCAACCGGCTCGAGACGACATCGAGCGCCAGTCTCAGGCGCAGCGGCATCAGCGCCGACTGTGGCCAGACTGCGTGAATGATATAGGGCGTACTGTTCGTCTCCGGGAGGACCTCCGTTAGGTGGGCTCGCTTAAGATGATCTCTAGCGAGCCAGACTGGCAGCCACGCGATTCCGAGACCTGCCACGGCTCCGGCGCACAAGGCCTCCAAATCGTCGGACCTGATCCGGGGATTGGGAAGCGTAACGGTCACGGGTGCGTTTTCAAACTTCCAGCGCTCGAGCCGCCGCTCCTTAACGTAGAAGATGCCATCGTGACCGGCGAGCGCGGCCATGTCGGGAGGAAAGCCTCGTCGTCTTAGATATTCGGGCGCGGCGCAGAGCACCATGTCCATTCGCGCGAGACGTTTCGTTGTTAGAGCGCTCGCGTCCGACAAAGGTGCGAGCCGAACCGCCAGGTCGATCCCTTCTTCGATCAAATCGACGATGCGGTCGGTGAACGTCAGGTGCAGCGCCAATTCGGGATGATCCGTGGCAAGGTTCTGCAAGATCCTCGCGACGAGACGGCCGAGCGCCGTGGGCGCGGTAACGCGCAGCGTGCCGGCCGGCCGGCGCGCCAAGCCCCCAAGCGCCGAGCCAACGGCCTCAAGCTGCGCCATGGCGCTTCTGGCGCCCTCGTAGAGCATTTCGCCTTCCGGTGTCAGCGTGTGGCTTCGGGTCGAGCGATAAAGCAGACGTGCGCCAACTTGCGCTTCGAGCCGCGCGACCGATTTGCCGATCGCCGACCGCGATAAATTGAGCTTCCGCCCAGCCGACGCAAAACTTCCCTCCTCGGCGACGATCAGGAAGATCGGCAGGACGTCGAGCGGCAACACCACGATTGTCGCCTCCTACGCTACAATATGGTTCTCATTTGGCGCGATTCCCCTCGCATTGTCTATGTTTAGGATCGGATCGGTCTCATTGCTGCGAGGAGCCTATGAACTTGATGCATGCGGGTTTGCTTGCATTGCCGCTGGTTTGGGCGACGGTCGCCCAAGCGCAGGACGCCACCGGAGACGTAAAGCTCTACACGCTCGACTGTGGGCGCATCGACATCGCCGACATGGATGCCTTCGCGGACGACGGCTCTTATAAGGGCGTCTCAAAGCAGCTCGTCGTGCCGTGCTATCTGATCCGGCACCCCAAGGGCGATCTTCTCTGGGATGCGGGCGTAGGCGATCAATTCGCCGGACCGGAGGGGGTCACCTACATGCCGGGCTACGTCGCCCATGTTCCGGTGACGCTCGCCAGTCAACTCCAGAGCCTGGGGCTGCGCTTCGATGAGATCACACATCTTGGTTTTTCGCACGAGCACATCGACCACATCGGAAACGCCAATGCCTTACGGCAGGCAACATGGCTATTGAACCGACGTGAGCATGACTGGACGGTGGCGCAGGCCGGACACGATGGCGAGCCTCCGGATCTCTTGTCCGCGTCAAAGGCGGCTCATGTGCGGATGATCGACGGAAGTGTCGATCTGTTCGGGGATGACTCGGTCACCATCATTCAGGCGCCCGGGCACACGCCTGGGCACCAAGTGCTGCTCGTCAGGCCGACCGGGGAGCGCCCGGTGATTCTCGCTGGAGATTTATGGCACTCCCGCTCCAACTACGCCCATGATCGCGTGCCGCGGATCAATACAAGCAAAAGCGAGACGTTCGCGTCATTCAAGAAGGTGCGCGAGATAGCGCGCGAGACTGGCGCCGAGATCTGGATTTCACATGAGCAGACAAACTTTCATCCGCCGTTTGATCCTGACATGCGTCGTTAGGAGCAGTGCGCAGGTAACCGGCGCAGGAGGTCGCATCTCTCAGGCACCCTGCCGCCATTCCGTAATCGATCGGCGCCAACGGCACGCCGCGTCCCCGGCGCCGAGTGTCACCAGTCTCATTCAGTCGGGGCCAGCTCACGTTTCAGGAGCGCCAGAAGCTGGCGCGCCGCCGGCGACAGTTTGCCGTGTTTTGCGACCACCAGCGAAATCTCCGGCGCCTCGATGTCGCGATCGGTCAGCCGGACGAAGCAGAGCTCGCCGGCGGCGATGTCTGGATCCACGTCGAGCTTGGCGAGAAAGGTGATTCCCACGCCGGCCTTGACCAGCGCCTTCAGGGACACGATCCGGTTGCTGGTCCCGGCGATCCGCATGCCGCGCCGCGTCCGCTCCAGCGCCCGCCGGATGGCGAAACTCGAGGTCAGCGACTCGTCCGGAATGATGACCGGGTAGGTCAGGCACTCGGCGATGCCGATGTCGCGGCGGCCCGCCAGCTTGTGCCCGGACGGCACGACCGCCCCGATCGGATTGCGCACGCGCCACGCCGAGCGGACACCCGCCGCTTTCGGCATGTTGATCAGGATTCCGATCTCGGCTTTTCCTTCCGCCATATCCCGGAGCACGTCGTCGATGTGGCCGACATTCACATGGACGGTGATGCCCGGCATGGTCTGGCGCAGCGCGTGGACCGCGCGCGGGACGACGCTGTAGGTCGCGATCTCCGCCGTCGCCACGGTGAGTGTTCCGACGCGCAGCCCCACCAGGCCCTGCAACTCGTCGGTCAGGCGGCCGAAGTCGCGCTCCCATCGCTGCGCATAGGCGAAGAAGATCTCGCCGGCCGGGGTCAGGTTGACGCCGCGCGGCACGCGCTCGAACAGCGGCAGCCCGGCCCGCTCCTCGATCCGGCGGATCTGCCGGCTCAGCGCCGAGGGCGCGATGCGCAGGATCTCGGCCGCGCGCCGAACCGAGCGGACCTGCGCCACGGTCGCGAAGTAGGCCAGCGGGGTCGCGAACGTCTTGAACAGGGCCGCCTCCACGATTCTCTATGTTCTATAAATCAGAACGCAACGTAGCTTTTATTGAACTACCCGGCAACGCCCTCGGGCCCTAACGTCGCGCTGGTTCAACCCGCCCGGAGGACGACATGCCGGACAAGCTCGCCCATATGCGCCGCGCGATCGAGCTCGCGCGCCACGCCGTCGAGGGGGGCTTCGGCGGTCCGTTCGGCTGCGTCATCGTCAAGGACGGCGAGGTCGTGGCCGAGGGCTTCAACCAGGTGCTGGCGACCCGCGATCCGACAGCGCATGGCGAGATCGTGGGCCTGCGCGCCGCCGCGCGCCGGCTGAACACGGCCGATCTCTCGGGGTGCGAGATCTACAACATCTCGGTCCCCTGCCCGATGTGCCTGGCCGCCCTGTACTGGGCGAAAGTCGACAAGGTCTATTACTGCTGCGTGCCCGAGGACGCCGACGCGTTCGGCTTCGACAATCTCAAGCTGGCGCGCGCCTTGCAGCAGCCGCTCGTCGCACAGCCGCTGCGCAGCGAACGGATCGAAGAGCTCCACGCCGCGGCCCTGGACGCTTACCGGACCTGGGCGCCATTCGCCGGCAGCTACGGCACCGTGCAGTCGAACTGAGTGGCGAAAGGACGTCTCATGTCGCGATTTCTCATCGCCTGGCTCGGCCTGTCGCTGATCGTCGCCGTCCCGCCCGCCCGGGCCGAGACGGCGGTGCGCTTTACCAGCGACTGGGTGTTCGACGGCACGACGGCATACATCCTGCGCGCCGTGGAGCAGGGATATTTCAAGGCCAATGGCCTGGCCGTCACCGTCGATCGCGGCTTCGGGGCCGGCGACACCATCGTCAAAGTCGCGTCGGGCGCCTATCAGATCGGCATCGGCGACTCGACGGCGCTGATCGAATACGACGCGCTGCACCCGGACCAGAAGCTGATCGGCATCATGGTGGTGCACGACAAGTCGGCGTTCAGCGTGATCAGCCTGGCCGACAAGGGCATCAACAATTTCGGCGATCTCGCGGGGCGTAAGATCGGAGCACTCACCGGCGAGACGATGACGCGGCTGTTTCCGACCGTGGCGGGGCTGAGCGGGTTCGATGCGAGCAAGGTCATGCTCATGAATGTGAACGGCCAGATCCGCGACACGCTGCTGCGCACGGGCGAGGTCGACGCGGTCATCGGATTCTTTCCCACCACGTTGCTGAACCTCGAGGCCAACGGGATTCCCGCGGAGAAGGCGCACGTTCTCAAATACAGCGACCACGGCCTCGACCTCTATGGCAGCGCCATCATCACCAGCGCCGACTATGCCGCCAAGAATCCTGCGATCGTGGCGTCGTTCCTGGCGGCACTCGCGCACGGACTCACCGACACGATCCAAGATCCCGCCTCAGCCATTCCGGCGGTCAAGGCTCGGAACGGCCTCATCGACGACGGCGTGGAGCTGCGCCGGCTCCAGATGGTGCTGCGCGATCTCATCGTGACCCCCTATGTCAGGGCCAACGGCTTCGGCGCCATCGACGAGGCGCGCCTCGCCAAGCAGATCGACTTCGTCGCCGAGGCGCTCGATCTGCCGCAGAAGCCGCCGGCCGCCGCCATATTCACCGCCAGCTTTCTGCCGCCCGTCGCGGCCCGCCAGGTTCCGTAACCAGCGCGCCGGCGATCGGAGGGAGCAACGCCGATGATCATCTACACGCCCCCGAAAGTGGCGAGTGAAATCCCGGTCATCGATCTCTCCGCCGGTTTTTCGCCGCATCAGGCGGATCGCCGGCGCGTGGCCGGGGACATCCACCGGGCGTGTCGCGAGACCGGCTTCTTCTACGTCTCGAACCACCGCCTGCCGCAGCGCTCGATCGACCGGCAGTTCGCCGCGGCGCGGCAGTTTTTCGACCTGCCGCTCGAGGCCAAGCTGGCACTGCACATGAAGAACTCGCCGAGCACGGCCGGCTACGAGCCGATCGGCGGGCAAATTCTCGACAGTCAGGACGCCGCCGCGGCACCGGCGCCGCCGGATATGAAGGAGGCGTTTTACTGCGGCATGGAGCTGCCGAACGACCACCCCTACGCCGCGCGGCGCCTCCGGAGCTTCGGCCACAACCAGTGGCCGTCGCTGCCCGGATTCCGCGAGCAGGCGATCGCCTGGCAGGCGGCCCTGCGCGACCTGGGCGACCGGCTTCTGGCACTCCTGGCACTCTCGCTGGACTTGCCGGAGGACTGGTTCCGTCCCTTCTACGACATGCCGGTGATGACCTTGCGGCTGTTGAAATATCCGCCGCAACTGGGCACCGCCGAAGCCAATCAGCTCGGCGCCGGCGCCCACACGGACTGGGGCGGCATCACGCTGCTGGCGCAGGACAGCTGCGGAGGATTGGAGGTGCGCAACGCCGCCGGCGACTGGATCGAGGCGCCGCCCATCCCCGGCACATTGGTGATCAATCTCGGCGACCTGATGGCGCGGTGGACCAACGGCCTCTACAACTCGACCATGCACCGGGTGAAGAACAACAAGACGGGAGCGGACCGCTACTCGATCCCGTTCTTCTACAGCCCGAGGCCCGATGCGGTGATCGAGCCCATTCCCACCTGCGTCAGCGCGGAGAACCCCCGCCGTTTTCCGACCTGCACCACGGCGGAGCATATCCATGAGATGTTCCGCCGCTCCTATGGGTTTGCGCCGACGGACGTCACATAACCGGTCACAACGCTTTCGGACGACAACGACCGGCGGCTGTCCGTGCCCGGTTCGGGATCGCCCGCCCGTCAAGCGGATTGACGAGTTGCGGCAAAAAGACGCCAGTGACGCCTGTGACGTCACACCCGCTTACTTATCCCCGACTATCGCAACAGTTCCGGGTTTATCCCGCTTGACCGCTTTGCGCCAAATCGCGTAATTCCGCCGGCTTCGGAAAAGGTGATGCGGTGGTCGTCATGCCTTTCGAGGACCCGCGCCTTCAGCGATATCGCGCCCAAGCCATGGGCTTGCTGCGCACGGCCGCGATGACCCGGAACGTCCGGCTCAAGGAAGAATACGTGCGCCTTGCGCATGAATACGAGGCACTGGCCGACGAGGTCGCCGACTTCGAGCCGCCGGTCCTACACTAATCACCTCTCCGGGGGTTTTGCTGCGCGTCCTCGATCGCGTTTCTCAGCGGACCGAAGGACCCCGGCGAGAGGCTTAGGGTCACCAAGCGCAGTTCCCGATGGCCTGGTGTTGATTTGCGACCGGTTAGAGCCTGCGCCAACCGGGCTTGCTCGCGTCGACCAGCTCGAACTGCACCGGCGCGATGCCGAACAGGGCGATCACGGCCGGCTCCGTCGCGTCCTTCTTGACTCCGTCATAGTGCGGCGTGCGCGCCACGCGCCGGACGAAGCCCCCGGCGGGAACCGGAACCGTGCGGTCGGGATCGAAGTCGGGGCCGCTGTTCACCCACCACGTGCCGGAGAGAACGAGCGACAGGCGATCGGTCGCGTAGGTGTGCGGAGCGCTCATGTAGCCCGGGTACCACTTCATCAGCACGAGATAGGGTCCGGGCTTGTCGAGGCCGCCGTAGAGCGGCGCCATTTCGCCGCTATGCGGCGGGAAGCCGTTGATCCAGCCGCCCCATTCGATCGCGTCGGGAAGCGTGATCTCAGTCTCCGACGGGTTGAGCGGGCTCGCCAGTGCGGCCGTGTCCGACAGTGCCAGCGGCAGTGCGGCGAGGAGCGGTGCCAATAGAAGCCCCCGACGCCGCGAGCACATCTCGGCCTCGCCAGGGACCATGTGCGAAGACAGTATGCTGTTCAGGAAATGAGACATCAGGGTTTGCCCTTTGGGGTCTCGCCGCTCGACATCTCGCGTCCGCTGGCGTGCCCGAGCGCCCAGACATAGTCCGCCAGCGCCGACAGCTGCGGGGGGGACAACTCCGCACCACCCTTCGGCGGCATGGGGGCGCCATAACGCTTCGGCTTCGGCACGCCGTCGGCGATGGTGTGGGTGATCGCCGCGAGACTGCCATCGCCCCACAGCCATTTGCCGCTCGTGAGATCGGGCCCGAGCGGACTGCCCTTGGCGTCCGTTCCGTGGCACCCGGCACAGGGGGCATCCGCGACCTGGCCGTGGAAGATGCGGTCGCCGAGTGCCACTTCATCGGGCGATATCCCGGGCGGCGGCGTCAGCGTGACAGCAGCCTGCGACCCGGCGTCCGGATGGATGCCTTCGGGCGGAACGGCCGCCCCCGCCGCCGACGCGTCGGCGCGCGAGGAGGGCGTCGGTGCGGCTGCAATGGGGGTCGAGGCGGGACCGCTGTAGGTCACGCGCCAGATCCGCCCACCTTGATCATCTGAAATATAGAGCGTGCCATCGGGTCCAACCGCCAGGCCCGAGGGCCGGTGCGCCGCCTGACCCGGCTCCTTCGTGGCGCCCGCAAAACCGTCCGCAAAGACCACGTAGGGTCCCGCGGCTTTCGCGTCCTTGAGCGGCTGGAACACGACGTTGTAGCCGCCTTGCGGCAACGGCGCGCGGTTCCACGACCCATGGAAGGCGATGAAGGCGCCGCCCCGGTAGGCGGCGGGAAACTGCCTGGCGTTGTACAGCACGAGGTCGTTCGGCGCCCAATGTGCCGGAAACGTCGCCACCGGGGAGCGCTTTTTGGCACAGAGTCCGACCGTCTTTCCGCCGTCGCCGCCGTACTCCGGAGCGAGGACGAGCTTGTGCCGGTCCAGATCGAAGTAGCAATACGGCCAGCCGTAGTCGGCGCCCTGCTTCAGCAGCACCAGCTCCTCCGCCGGCTCATTGGCGCCCTGCGCCGGCGTGTAGAGGCGCAGCCAGTCCTCCCGCAGCTGGTCGCGGCCGTGCTGGGTCGCGAACATGCGGCCCACGCCGTCGAACGCGATGCCTTCGCCGTTGCGGAGCCCGGTGGCGAAGCGCTCCGCCGGCGAGAAGCGTTGCCCGGTCCGGTTGGCGTCGTAGCGCCAGATGCCGGCCCGCGTCTGAAGCTCGCTGCACGGCCGGATGCCCGCGGAGTTGGGCATGCGGTTTGCGGCCTGGCAGGCATTGGTCGCCGACCCGAGGTCGACGTAAAGCCCGCCCTGCGCATCGATCCTGAACGGGTGCATCGGGTGATCGCCGGTCAGAGGCAGGCCGGACACAACGACCTCCGGCGGCGCGCTCGGCGCGATCGTTCCGGCCGGCAAGGCATAGCGCACGATGCGATCGTTGGTTTCCGCGTAGACCGCGCCCTTGTAGAGCGCGATCCCGGTCCCGCCGGCATTCCCGCTCTCGACGCCGGGGCCGAAGCGCATGGCGACGTCGGCGCGACCAGTGCCGGTGGTGTCCTGCAGGGCGATCAGGAAGCCGCCGGGCGGCGGCGTGTCGTTCCGATAATAGGTGCCGCTCCAGGTGTTGACGTAGACGACGCCGTTGGGGGCGACCGCCATTTGCCGGACGTGACCGATGTTGTCGGCAAAAACGCTGGCGCAGAAGCCCGGCGGCAGCGCGATTCCGCCGTTGTCGCCGGCACAGCTTTCCGCCGGTGTCGCGGCCGGGTTGGGTTGGGCCGGAGCGACCGGCGAGCCCATCGTCAGCAGCAGCACGCCGACCGGCACGCTCGTCGCGAGACGCCGAAGGCGAGACCCACTCGCATCGTGATGTCGCATACCTTGGTAACCTCACCGCAAAAAACGAAGAGAGTTCGCAGCAGCGGGACAACAGCCGCGACGCCCAGGCCTCAATGCCGCGGCACGTCCGGTCCAGCGGCCTTCCCGCACACTCGGCCTCTATCGCACGCGACGCCGGAACCGGATTGGACGATCGGTGCAGAATTGTTGGTTTTTTGCTGTTGATCGAGATGCGCAGAGACGCACACAAATCGCGGCGACATTGACAGTCGAAATTGTTTCGCAATTCTGGAACCGCGGTGACCCGGTAACGTCACGCAAGGCCGATACGCTCTCGCGACCGGAGCCGGACATTTTGTTCGGCTCTCGAAGGGGAGACTCGACATGTCGAGAAGTTGCCATCGCCTATTCCGGCGCGCCGTCTGCGCGTCCTTGATCGCGGGTCTGAGCCTGGGACAGGTCCCGGCCGGCTACGCCGCAGACTCCGATCCGGGGTCGGACCGGCAGGACACCGCGACGCCGATCAAACACGTCATGATCATCATCGGCGAGAACCGCACCTTCGATCACGTGTTCGGTACCTACAAGCCGCGCGACGGGCAGACGATTTCCAATCTGCTGTCAAAGGGCATCGTGAAGGCGGACGGCACGCCGGGCCCGAACTTCGCGGCCAGCGCGCAGTTCCGGACGGTCAATCAGGGGGCGTACTTCATCAGCCCGAACACGAAGACGCCGTACAACGTCCTGCCGCCGCCCGACCTCGCGGGAACCCACAATCAAGCCAGCGACGTCAACCCGCCGCCCTTCGCCACGGTTGCCGTGGCCGGCGCCGTCGAGCACGACCTGGCGCCGAGCGATATCGCTCTCTTGACCACCGGCGCCACGGGATTGAGCACGACGACCGGGGTGGATACGCGGGTCGCGAACGCCACCAACCTCAGGAACGGCATGTTCCAGCTGACCGGCCCGTCCCTCCCCTATGACGCCTATACGGGAGATACGATCCACCGCTTCTACCAGATGTGGCAGCAATCGGATTGCAGCGCTCAGCAGGCAACCACGGACAATCCCAGCGGCTGCCTCAACGATCTGTATCCCTTCGTGGCGAGCACGGAAGCCGCGAACAGCGCCGGCGGCGGCACGCCGATGGCGTTCTACAACGTCGGCACCGGCGACGCGCCGTATCTGAAGCAACTCGCCGACCAGTACACGATGAGCGACAACTACCATCAGGCGCAGATGGGCGGCACGGCCGTGGAGCACCTCTTCCTCGGCATGGCGGACGACGTGTTCTACAGCGACGGCAAGGGCAACGCCGTGACGCCGCCGGCGGCCTTGATCGCCAATCCCAATCCCAAGTCTGGCACGGTCAATCAATACACGCTCGACGGCTGGTACGCCGGGTGCGCCGATTCCAGCCAGCCGGGGGTCGGGCCGATCGTGAGCTATCTGGGATCGCTGGAGCAGCCGGTGAGCCCGAATTGCGCCCCGAACCACTACTACCTGATCAACAACCTGAATCCCGGGTTCAAGGTCGATGGCTCGGTCAACACGAGCCCGAGCGCCGTGCCGCCGTCCAACGTGCGGACGATCGGCGATGCGCTGATGGAGAAGGGCATTTCCTTCCGCTACTACGGCGGCGGGTTCAACGACGCGGTGGCCGGGAAGCCGAACGCCTATTGCGCCATCTGCAATCCGTTCCAGTATGTCTCGTCGATCATGGGCAACAGCGCTGCGCGGACCGAACACGTCAAAGACGTCCAGGATCTGTTCAGCGATATCGCCAACAACACCTTGCCGGCCGTGTCCTATGTCAAGCCGGACGGGTTGCTGGACGGCCACCCGCAATCCTCGAAGCTCGGTCTGTTCGAGGCGTTCACGCGGAACATCATCGAGAAGATCCAGGCCAACCCCGCGCTGTTCGCCGAAACGGCGATCATCGTGACGTTCGACGAGGGCGGCGGCTACTACGACTCCGGGTACGTCCAGCCGCTGGACTTCCAGGGCGACGGGCCGCGCATCCCGTTCATCGTGGTCTCGCCGCACTCGAAGGGCGGCCGGGTGGTCCACACGTACGACGACCACGCCTCGGTGGTGAAATTCATCGAGCGCAACTGGCATCTGAACGTGCTGACCGACCGCAGCCGCGACAACCTGCCGAACCCGATCGCGTCTGAGGACAATCCCTACGTGCCGGTCAATTCGCCGGCCATCGGGAACCTGTTCGACATGTTCCACTTCGACCAGGATCGTGACGGCCAGGGTCGCGACAGGGGCTGAGCCCGCGCGGAACTCCAGACAGCATGCCGATCGATGCCGCCCGGGCCACACAGCCCGGGCGCGGACCGCCACCGCAGATGAGCATAGATGCCCGGGACGAGCGGCTTCCCCGCCCGCCCCGGGCATCAGCCTGAACAGCTTCCCTTATCGCGCCTCAAGCGGCGCGCTCAGCCGGGCTTCGGTAACCGAGCTCAGCGACAACTGGCGATTCAACCAAGCTTGCGATGGGCGGTTTCCCGCAGCCCCAAAATGACGAGCGCGGAAACGGCGGCGGCAGCGATCACATAATAGATCGGCGCAATCGGAGAACCGGTCTCTCCGATCAACCACGTGGCGACGAACGGCGCAAAGCCACCGAAGATGGGAACTGCGGCACCATTGCCGATCGACAGGCCGGTGGTGCGCGTCCGGCCGTCAAAGAGTTCGGCTATCGCAGCCGGGCCAGGCCCGAAATAGAGCGCGGCCGCAAGCCCGACGAGCAGCTGGGCCATCACGGTCAAGCCGATCGAGGCCTGCTCAAGCACCAATCTGAAGAGCGGAAAGGGCAGCGCTATAAACGCGAGACAGGCGGCGAGGAGAAGCGGCTTTCTTCCGATATGGTCTGACGCCAGGCCGCAAACAGGAATGGCAATCATCAGCAACAACAGGCCCGAGGTATTCGACCACAAGGCTGCGGCATGGCTGAGCCCGGCGTACTTTTCCGTAAACGTCGGCATATAGACGAGAAAGATATAGGCCGCCACGCTCCAGATCACGGAGATGCCAAATGCGTGCACGGTCTTGGCGATCGGCACGCTCGTTCCGGCCGCATCCGTGCGTTCGGCACGTTGCAGATGGGCCTTCGTTTCGTCGATGTTGCGACGCATGTAGAAGCCGACCGGCGCAATGAGTACCGCGCCAACGAGGAATGGGACACGCCACCCCCAGCTTTGCAGGGTCACAGGATCGAGCAACGTGGCGAGCGCCGCGGCGATTCCTGATCCGAGCAAGAGCCCCGCGATCACGGTTGCTTGCTGAAGGCTGCCATAGAGCCCGCGTTTTCCCTCCGGCGCAGATTCGACCAGATAGACAACCGAGGCCCCCCATTCGCCGCCGATCGAGAATCCCTGAAGCAGGCGCGCTAAAAGCAGAATGATGGGCGCTGCGACGCCGATCGCGTCGTAAGATGGGACCAGCCCGATCATCAGCATTCCGGACGCCATCAGCATCATCGTGAGAACGAGCGCCGGCTTGCGGCCCTTCTTGTCGCTGATCAGTCCGATCACGACGGCGCCCAATGGGCGGAAAATGAATCCGACGCCGAAGGCAGCGAATGCAGCCAGCAAAGATGTTGTTTCTTTGTTGGCGGGAAAAAACTGTGGCGCGATGATGGCTGCGAAATAGCCGTAGACGATGAAATCAAACCATTCGAGCACGTTGCCGACCGTGGCCGCGCCAACCGCCCGCAGGGCAGATGCTTCCGGACGGCTGTTCATGTCCCGTCTTCCCGGCTCTTCTCTATGATCAGTTTGTCCTAGTAATATTCACAACCAGTGCGTACGAACTCGCGATCGACCGCTATAGAGAACGGCAAACCATGGTAGTCCCGCTAATCGCTGTAAATCTATGTAGCATATAGCCACGGCGAGCATTCGCCCGATAATGACGGCAGCCAGACTGACGCAACGACCGCTCGTGACAAGTGAGTTCTGTAATGGATCTTTCCGGATACGTCCTGGAGGCCCTGCGGAACGAAGGGGAGTTCGCCCTTTATCGCGGGCGCAAGCACGATGACCCTGCGTCGGTGCTGGTGCTGGCCCACGTCGCCGGACAGCCCGCGCCCGCAAACCTCAATCGGCTCGAGCACGAATACTCGGTCGCGCCCGAACTTGATCCCGAGTGGGCCATACGGCCCCTGGCCCTCGTTTACCACGAGGGCCGCAAGATGCTCATGCTCGAGGATCCTGGCGGCGAGCCTCTCGACCAGATCCTGGGACGACCGCTCGAACTCACACGGTTCCTCCACCTCGCTATCAGCGTTGCAGCGGCGCTCGGCCAGGCGCATCGGCACGGCCTCATTCACAAGGATATCAAGCCGGCGAACCTGTTCGTCGATCCAACCGGCAAAGTCAGACTCACCGGATTCGGGATAGCGTCCCGGCTGCCGCGCGACTTCCAGGCGCATGCGCCGCCTGAAGTCATCGCCGGCACTCTCGCCTACATGGCACCCGAACAAACCGGCCGAATGAACCGGTCCATAGACGCTCGTAGCGATCTTTATTCGCTGGGTGTCACTTTGTACGAGATGCTCACCGCGGCTCTGCCATTTTCTGGCGCCGACCCGCTGGAATGGGTTCACTGTCATATCGCGCGGCAGCCGATCCCGTTCAGTGAGCGGGCCAGGGGCATTCCCCAGGCGGTCGAGGCCGTTATCTTGAAGCTGCTCGCGAAGAACCCCGAGGAGCGCTATCAGACGGCCACGGGACTGGAGGCCGACCTGAGACGCTGCCTTGCGGACTGGGAGGCACATGGACGCGTCGAGCCGTTCGCGCTGGGTGCGCGCGACGCATCGGAACGCCTGCTGATCCCTGAAAAGCTTTACGGCCGCGCGAGAGAGATCGGCACACTGGTGGCTGCGTTTGACCGCGTCGCGACTCTCGGCACCGCGGAACTCGTGCTCGTCTCAGGCTATTCCGGCATGGGCAAGTCGTCGGTGGTCAACGAGTTGCACAAGGCGCTGGTCCCGCGGCGCGGCCTCTTCGCCACCGGCAAGTGTGACCAGTACAAGCCCGATATCCCCTACTCCACCCTGGCGCAAGCGTTCCAGAGCCTCATTCGTCAGATCCTCGCCAAGAGCAATGCGGAGGTAGACCAGTGGCGGGTTTCGTTACAAGAGGCGGTGGGACCGAATGGTCAGCTCCTCATCAACCTGGTGCCGGAGCTTGATCTCATCATCGGGACGCAGCCGCCCATCCCCGAACTGCCGCCGCAGGACGCTCACAACCGATTTCAACTGGTGTTACTGCGGTTCCTCGGCGTGTTTGCCCGCCCCGAGCACCCGCTCGCGCTATTCCTCGACGATCTACAATGGCTGGACGCAGAAAGCCTCGACCTACTCGCACGTTTGCTCGTCGAGCCGGGGGCGCGGCACCTGCTCCTGATCGGGGCCTACCGGACCAACGAAATCAGTCCCTCGCATCCGCTTATCCGGACACGGGAGGTGATGCGGAGCGAGGGGGCCGGCGTGCGGGAGATCGTGCTCACGGCCCTCACGCTCGATGACATCGGCCGCCTCGTAGCAGATGCCATGCATGCGGAGCGCGAGCGCGTCCGGTCTCTGGCAGAGCTCGTGCACGAGAAGACCGGAGGCAATCCATTCTTCGCAATCCAGTTCATTACGAGATTGGCGGAAGAAGGGCTCCTCACGTTCAATGCGGACGTTCCGGCCTGGAATTGGGATGTGGATCGCATCCGCGCGAAGGGGTTCACCGACAACGTCGTAGATCTTATAGGGGAAAAGCTGAGCCGCTTGACCGCGAGCACGCGGGAACTCCTAACGGACCTTGCCAGCTTGGGGAACGTTGCGGACATCACCCCCCTGGCCTTGATGCACGGGGAAGTGGAGCAGATTCACGCGGCACTGTGGGAAGCCGTTCGCGCGGGACTGATTTTCCGGACGGAGCGCGGCTATGCGTTCCTCCATGACCGCGTCCAAGAGGCTGCGTACGCTCTGCTGCCCGAGGGCGAACGCGCAGCAGTCCATATTCGGATCGGCCGAGCGATCGCCACACAAACGGCGCCGGAGGAGTTACCCGAGAAGATCTTCGATATCGTGAATCACCTGAACCGGGGCGCCGCATTGATCACGACTCCGCAGGAGAGAAAGCGGGTCGCCGAATTCAACCTGATCGCAGCCAGGCGGGCCAAGATGTCGACGGCTTATGCGTCGGCGCTGACATATCTCGCCGCCGGCCGCGCCCTGCTGGGCGGGGACGGCTGGGACATGGCGTATCCGCTCGCCTTCGCCATCGACTTCAACCAGGCAGATTGCGAGTTTTTGACGGCCGATTTTCAGGCAGCGGAGGAACGGCTTTCGACGCTGTCACGCCGCGCCGCCAACCTGGTGGACCGGGCCGCCGTGACGCGCTTGTTGGCGTCTCTCTATACGGCCTTGAATCGTAACGACCGCAGCGCCGAGGTATGTCTCGAGTATTTCCGCGACGTCGGCATCAATTGGTCGCCGCATCCTACGGATGACGAGGTGCGACAGGAATACGAGCGGATCTGGCAACGGCTCGGCAGTCGCCCGATCGAGGATCTCACCAACTTGCCACTGATGACCGATCCGAACTGCCGGGCCACTCTTGACGTGCTAACGTCGGTTGCGCCGCCAGGCATATTGACCGACAGGAATCTGAACTTCCTGGTCATTGGCCGAATGGTGAGCCTCACCCTCGAATATGGTAACAGCGACGGCTCGTGCGTCGCTTATGTTTTGCTGGGCATGGTTCTTGGGTCGAAATTCGGCGACTACGACACGGGATTTCGTTTCGGGAAACTCGGCTTGGAATTGGTGGAGAAGCCTGGACTGAGCCGTTTCAGGGCCCGTGTCTACGTTGATTTCGTGACCGTGATAAACCCGTGGATGCGGCACCTGACCACGGGCCTTGGGCTGTTGCGACGCGCCTTCGACACCGCGCGGGCCGCTGGCGACCTCACCTTTGCGGCCTATAGCTGCAACAATCTGGTGACCCATCTTTTGACGTCCGGCGCATCGCTCGATGAGGCCAGAAGGGAGGCCGAGAACGGCATCGAATTCGCGCGCAAGGCACGGTTCCCGTTGGTGATCGACGTCATCACCGGGCAACTCAGGCTGATCCGGGCTCTCCAGGGCTTAACGCTGAATTTCTCGTCCTTCAACGAGGCGGAATTTGATGAGGATCGGTTCGAGCATCACCTGGAAACCAGCCCGGGCTTGGCCATTGCGACGTGCTCATATTGGATCCGCAAGCTACAAGCGCGATTTCATGCAAACGAATACGCTTCTGCGATCGCGGCGGCATCAAACGCGCACCGGCTTCTCTGGGGATCGGCGTCATCCTTCGCCCGGATCACGCTCTCATCACGGCTGTCGCACGGCATCGAATTGGCTGAATATCACTTCTATTCAGCGCTCGCACTGGCGGCGGCGCTGCATGCGACGGCATCTGCCGATGAGCGGGCTCGATGCTTAGAGGCACTCGCCGCCCACCACAAGCAGCTTGAGGATTGGGCGAAGGTCTGCCCCGAGAATTTCGGGAATCGCGCAGCGCTGGTTGGCGCCGAGATTGCCCGCCTCGAAGGACGCGCTCTCGACGCGATGGACTTGTACGAGAGGGCCATCCACTCGGCCCGCGAGCATGGCTTCATTCAAAGCGAGGGGGTCGCCAACGAAGCGACCGCTCGGTTTTATGCGGCGCGCGGCTTCGAAACCATTGCCAATACGTATTTGCGCAACGCGCGCTATTGCTATCTTCGCTGGGGTGCGCTTGGGAAGGTGCAGCAGCTCGAGCGGGTTCATCCGCACCTCCGCGACGAGCCGGTGCCGCCGACCGCAACGATCGCAACGCCCGTTCAGCAGCTGGACGTCGAGACGGTGGTCAAGGCGTCGCAGGCCGTGTCGGGCGAGATCGTCCCCGAGCGCTTGATCAAGACACTCATGGTGATCGCGCTCGAGCATGCAGGAGCCGAGCGGGGCGTCCTGATCGTCCCGCGAGGAGACCAATTATGGGTTGAGGCAGAAGCGACTGCTGGCCTCACGATTGAGGTCAATCTGCGACAGGCGCCCGTGGCGTCCGCGCGTGTCCCCGAGTCGGTTCTGCAATATGTTCTCCGGACCAAGGAACCGGTGCTTCTGGATGACGCCTCCGCGCAGGAGCCGTTCTCAGCGGACAAATACATCATTCAAAAGCACGCCCGGTCGCTCCTCTGCCTGCCATTGGTGAAGCAGGCCCAGCTGGTCGGCGTTCTATACCTCGAAAACAACCTGGCAACACACGTGTTCACACCCGGTCGGATCGCGGTGCTGAAGCTACTGTCCTCGCAGGCGGCGATCTCGCTGGACAATGCCCGCCTCTACGCCGCCCTGCGGCGGAGCGAAACCTCGCTCAGCGAAGCGCAGCAGATCAGCCACACCGGCAGCTGGCGCTGGAGGGTGGCCACGGGCGAGGTTTCCTCGTCGGCAGAGCTCCTCCGCATCTATGGCTTCGATCCGGAGGCGACGGCGCCGTCCTACGCGGCGTACATAGAGCGGGTGCAGGTCGAAGATCGGCCTTTGCTCGAGAAGACCCTCGAGAGCGCCGCGCGCGAACGAAGCCGGTTCGAACATGAATATCGGATCGTTCTGCCCGATGGATCGGTCAAACACTTGCAGAGCGCGGGCCAACCCGACGTTACAGACTCCGGCGAGGTCGATTTCGTCGGCACAGTGATGGACATCACCGTGCGCAAGCGTGCCGAGGAGGCGTTGAGAAACGCCCAAATGGAGCTCACCCGAGTTGCGCGGGTAACGACAATGGGCGAACTCGTCGCGTCCATTGCGCACGAGATCAACCAACCCTTGGCCGCGGTCGTAGCCAACGGCAGCGCCTGTCTGCGCTGGCTCAACCGCGACATCCCCGACCTCGACGAAGCACGGCTGGCGGCCTCGCACATCGTACGGGATGCCAAATACGCCGGCGACGTGATCCAAGGCGTCCGGGCGCTCGCCACGAAATCCGGGCCGAACATGACCGAGCTCGACATCAACGACGCCATCCAGGAAGTGCTGGCGCTCACCCGCAACGATTTGCAGCGGCACGGCATCGTGCTTCACACCGAGATGTCAGCCGACGTTCAGCCGCTCTTCGGCGATCGAGTGCAGTTGCAGCAGGTGTTGTTGAATCTGATCAACAACGGCGTTGAAGCTATGAGCGCCGTCACCGACCGCCCGAAGGTCCTGGCGATCACATCTCAACCCATCGAAACGGGTGGTGTGCACGTTGCTGTCGAGGATACCGGCAAGGGGCTCGATCCAGCGACGGCTGAGCGCATTTTTGAGCCCTTCTTCACGACGAAGCCCAGCGGCATGGGCATGGGCCTTTCGATTTGCCGAACGATCATTGAAGCCCACGGGGGACGATTGTGGGCTGCACCCAACGAACCTCAGGGTGCCGTATTCCAGCTTAGGCTGCCGACCATTTGTGAGGACGCGTCATCAACCTACCCTGCCTCACCGGAAGAGCGAGGCCGCGCTGGGCAGCCAGCCCAAGTTTCTCCCCTGCGGCAGAGTGTCAGTCCAGAGCGTCGGCCCTCTGGCGTCGGGCCGCCCACGCGCTGGCTCTCTCATCGCCGACGTCGTCATCGTTCATGAGCGTCTCGACGCGCTGAAGCCGCTCCCGCGGCTCGGAGATCTCCGCCACGGCGGATGAACGTTCCAACGTCGCTTCCAGCCACTCGGACCACATCGCGCGCCTCAGTCTTTCGTCGAATGCATCCGCGGGCGGACTGTCCCGCGCGTCGTTGATACGACGATGCGTCGTTGATACGACGATGCGTCGTTGATACGACGATTTAGTTTCAGCCGTGCGAAGTGTTTTATGATTCTCGTGTGACAGTCCGGACGCTTTGTGCGTGCCCTCACGTCCGTTGCGCAAGATCTGCGCGGCCGCGAGAGATTCCACGTGTGGTGGAGCACAAAATGCTCGTGCAAAGCCCATAATGTGCTTATTTGGACAATATTTGGTGAAATCAGCGCTTATTTAAAACCCTTCGACGTTTTTATGGTACTCTAAACGTTAATGTTTTAGCGCCGGCAGCGCACCATCGAGCCGGCGCCCTGTCGCCAGACGGCGGCCACCCAGCGAACGCGAACCATGCCCCAATCGCTCCATGCGGAAGTCTTGAATGTCGTGCGCGCCCAGGCCCCGGCCGGGCATCCGGATCGTTATGAGATCCATCTCGATCTGAAGGCGGACCCGGGATCGGACTCGACGCGCCTGGTCCTGATGTTTTCGGCAACGGCGGCGGCCGCGCTTGCCGCACGGCTCGAGGCCAGCCCGCCGATCCGCGATTTTGCAACTCCGTCGACGGACGTCGGCCCGGGGTCCCTGGCCGCCGTTCGATGACCCGCACGCACCGCAACACTGTCACCTTCACCCGTCCCTTCAGGATCGGCGGCATCGACTGGCTGCAGCCGCCCGGCACCTATCCCATCGAAACCGACGAAGAGCTGATCGAGGATCTGTCGTTCACCGCCTATCGGCGCACCGCCATGTTCATCATTCTGCCCGGACAAGCGGGCAGCGGAATCCTGACGCAGACGGTCAAGATCGAGCCCGCGGAGCTCGAGGCGGCGAAGGCGCGGGACGCTCAACCATGATGGGCCGCCGGCCGACGATCGCCGCTGACGACGCCATTGCCGATCCAGAGACCGCGATCATCCCGGTCCGCAAGGAGCGCCGGTGCCTGGCCTGCCAACACCCGTTCTCGAGCGAAGGGCCGGGCGAGCGAATCTGCCACCACTGCAAAAAGAGCCCGTCGTGGCGCAGCGGCGTCAATTGGTCGTCGAGATCGCGACCGGCGCGCGCCGCACGCTGAGCGCTGAGGGGCACCTCGGCATCGGGTGAGGCTGGGTGCTCGCGGGTCTCAGTGGCGGATACCGCCGGCCCATTTTAAGCATCCGATTTACGTCGCATTACTGCAGTGACTGCCCGGTGACGCCGGGGTGTCGCTTGTTACACTTTCTTTATGCTATGGCTTAATTCCCTTGGAGACTTGTCGAAAGTCGTCGATGCGTCGTCGAATCGCGTCCGCCATCGCCATGCTGATGTGGCTCACCGCCTGCCACAGCACGTTCGATATCGCGGTGCCGCCCGACGAGGATCGGCTCTATGCGCAGCTTTATCCGTATTACGCGGAATTCTGCGCCGTCTCACAGCAGAAAAAAAAGCCCGGCTTCGGTGTCGATCCGCCCGGCGGCGTGGGCGGTGGAGTGGGCGGGCATGCCGTGTTCTATCTCAACGGGGTCTGCCGGGTTCGCGAGGCCGGCTACCCGACGATCGACCTCTGCGCCGACGATGGATCGGCCGGCCAACAGGGCGTCGGCCTGAGCGTGAACGCGCATTTCAAGAATGCGAACTGGGTGGCCACCGACGGCCCGGATTTCTTCTTCCACGGCGGCCTGTCGCCGCGGGAACGGCTGACGCGTGCGGCCTATGAGCGAGCCCGGGATGACGCCAAGAAACAGGGCATCTACGACGGCGTGATCTTCTATGACGCGGTGTTCGACGAGATGCCTTCAGGCATGGACCGGCGCGACTTCATGTATGACGTGTCGATCGCCACCGACTACGCGATCGGCTTCGGGCGCGACCGGTATTGCGCGCGCGTCCCCCTGACCCGCGCCCAGATGAGCAAGGTCGTCGCCTACCTGAATGACGTCAATGCGATCTATAAGGAGGGCAGGAAAGACTTCGTGTGGAACGTCCTGCAGGATAACTGCACGCATCTGGCGCATAACGCTCTGGCCGACGCGGGCGTTTGGGACGCCTGGGAGGCCAATCGCTTCGTGCTCATCGCGGCGTTCGATTTTCCCGTGCCGAAGAACGAGTTCGTCAACCTGATGCGGCGCACCAACGATACCGATCTCACCGACCTCCAGGCCCTCTATGACGATCCCGCGGCGCGCCGTGAGTTGATGGACGACGACCGCCTGCCGGTCGAGCCTGGCGCGCTCGCCAAGGCGGAGCCCGTGATCCAGGACAACGACGTGTACGACACGCATCTGCGGCTCATTTTCTACGACGAGCCGGTCTTCGGGCCTTATGAAAGCCGCTTCCGCGCGATCTTCACCGAGCCGCGCTATACGGAGATCGCGGCGAATCTCCGCTACACCGCCGCCTTGTACCGCAAAATCGCGGCGCAGCGCCGGGCGCCGGCCCGCACGTTTGCGTCCGCGGCACCCGCCGCCGGCGACGATTTTGCTGCATTCTCCGAGCGCTTCTACGATCATCTGGAGCGGGACGCCGCGGCCATCGACGCGAACCTCGCCGCGTTGGGGCGTCCCGGCCTCGTCACCACGCACAGCCCGTGAGATCCGGAAAGACATAAAGATGCAACTGCCCAGGACCGAAGACATTGTGGCCCGTTCGACTTAGTCATTTCGCGATCGCGACGAGCCTGGGCTCCGGGATTGATGCGACCCTCGCCGCTCTGAAGGCAGGCCGGAGCGGGCTGCGCGCGTGCGAATTCGCGGGCGGCCTCGCGACCTGGGTCGGTGAGATCGAAGGCATCGATGACATCCCGCTGACGGGAGACCTGGCGGCGTTCGATTGCCGCAACAACCGTCTGGCCGCGCTGGCCCTGGCGCAAGATGGTTTCTCGGCGGCGGTGGACGCCGCGAAGAGAAAATACGGGGCGACGCGGATCGGGCTGTTTTTGGGCAGCAGCACGTCGGGCATACGGCAGACGGAAATGGCCTATGGCCGTCGCGACCCGGCAACCGGGGCCCTGCCCGGCGATTTTCATTACGCCGCGACGCACAATATGTTCTCGCTGGCGCGGCTCCTCGCTTATGCGCTCGGTCTCGACGGCCCCGCCGTCGTCGTCTCGTCGGCCTGCGCCACGACCGCCAAGGCCTTCGGCAACGCCGCGCGCATGATGGCGGCGGGTCTGTGCGACGCGGCGATCGTCGGCGGCGCTGATTCCCTGTGTGGAACGACTCTGTACGGCTTCAACTCCCTGGGGGTCTTATCGAAAGACCCGTGTCGGCCCTTCGATGCCGGCCGAGATGGAATCTCGATCGGCGAGGCGGCCGGATTCGCGCTCATCGAAAAGCCGGACGGCGATGCCGGCGCCGATGCCGTGATGCTGCTGGGCCTCGGCGAGAGCGCCGACGCGTATCACATGTCGTCGCCCGAGCCCGAAGGCCGGGGGGCTCGCCTTGCGATGGAGCGCGCCCTGGCTTCGGCGGGCCTCGGCCTGAAGGACATCGACTATATCAACCTGCACGGCACCGCCACGCCCGTCGGCGATGCGGCGGAGGATCGCGCGATCACAGGCCTGTTCGGCGACGCGACACCGTGCAGCTCCACCAAGGGATTCACGGGCCACACGCTGGGCGCCGCGGGGATCGTCGAAACGATCATCGCGGCTCTCGCCGTCACGCACGGGCTGATCCCCGGCAGTCCGCATACGCGCCAGATCGATGGCAATCTGCGCAGCCTCTATGTGAGGGAGACCCGGCCGGCGCGGCTCGGCCGCGTGATGAGCAATTCGTTCGGCTTCGGCGGCAGCAATTGCAGCCTGATCCTGGCGGGCGCGCGATGATGCGCGTTTATGTCGAAGGCATCGGGCTGCGGGCCCCCGGGCTCGACGGCTGGGCGGCCGGCCGTCCGGTGTTGCGCGGGGAGCGGGCGTATGGGGCGACGCCGCTGAACCTGCCGCCGATCGAGCTCCTGCCCGCGAATGAGCGGCGGCGGATGGTGACGACGGTCAAGCTGGCCCTCGCGACCGGCATCGAGGCGTTCGCCATGGCCAAGCGCGCCCCCAGCGAGACGGCGACCGTGTTCACCTCGTCCGGCGGCGACGGCGAAACGATTTGCAACATCCTCGAGACGCTGGCTTCGGCGCAGCTCGATGTGTCCCCGACGCGCTTCCACAACTCGGTGCATAACGCCCCGGCGGGCTATTGGTCGATCGCCACCAAGGCGCAGGCGCCGACCACCGCGCTTTGCGCGCATGACGGCAGCTTTGCGGCCGGGCTTCTCGACGCGGTGTCCCAGGCCGTGGCCGACGACCATCCGGTGGGCCTGGTCGCCTATGACATCCCGTATCCGGAGCCGCTCAATGCCATACGGCCGATCCACCACGCCCTCGGCGTGGCGCTCGTCGTCGCTCCGGTGCAAACCGAGGCTTCGTTCGCCGCGTTGAACATCTCGCTCGCGCGCAAGCCGATGCCGGCCAGCACCATCGAGGATCCGGGCCTCGAAGCGTTGCGCCGCGACAATCCAGCGGCACGTTGCCTGCCTCTGCTCGCGGCCATGGCGCGCGGCCGGGACACGTCGGTTGTTCTCGATTATGTCGGCGGGAACGTCGTCGCCGTGTCCGTATCGCCCCTGCGCGCATGATCATCAGCCGCGAAGAGATCGGGGCCCTCATCCCGCATGCCGGCACGATGCGGCTCCTCGATGGCGTGCTCGCCTGGGATGAGACCTCCATCCGCTGCGTCTCGACGCAGCATCGAGCGCCGGGCAATCCTCTCCGCCGCGGCGACCAGCTTGGGCCGCTATCCGCGGTCGAATTCGCAAGCCAGGCGATGGCCGTGCACGGACGGCTGACCGGCGCGGTCAACGAGCGTCCGCGCGCCGGATATCTCGCCAGTCTTCGTGAAGTCGTGTGCGACTGCGAGCGCCTCGACGACATCGCCGGCGAGCTCATCATCGAGGCGAAGCGCATCATGGGCGATCAGGGCCGGGCGATGTACGCGTTTTCCGTCGCCAGCGGGGCCCGCCGGCTGGTGACCGGGCGCGCCACCGTGCTGCTCCAACCCATGACGCCGGCATGAAGCGGGCCCTCGTCACCGGCGGCAGCGGGGCCATCGGCGCTGCCGTTTGCGCCAGGCTCGCCGCCGACGGATGTCGTGTGTTTGTCCACGCGCACCAGGGCGCGGACCGTGCCAAGGAGGTTGCCGCCCGGATCGTCGCGGCTGGCGGCCATGCCGAAGCGATCGCGTTCGATATCACCGATCCGGCCGCCACCGAGAGCGCGCTGGCCGCGCTTCTGGCTCACGGGCCGATCCAGATCCTGATCAACAATGCCGGCATCCACGACGACGCCGTCATGCCGGCGATGACTCGCGCCAAATGGTCGCGCGTGATCGACGTCTCGCTCAACGGCTTCTTCAACGTGACCCAGCCGCTCCTGATGCCGATGATCGGCACGCGCTGGGGACGCATCATCAATATTTCCTCGGTTGCGGCGCTCGCGGGCAATCGCGGCCAGGTGAACTACGCCGCCGCCAAGGCAGGGCTTCACGGTGCCACGCGCTCGCTGTCGCTCGAGCTGGCGAGCCGGGGCATCACCGTCAACACCGTGGCACCCGGCATCATCGCCTCGCCCATGAGCGCGACCGCGTTCAGCAAGGAGATGATCGAGCGGCTGGTGCCGATGAAGCGGGCCGGCACGCCCGAGGATGTCGCGGAGCTGGTCGCCTTCCTGGCGTCGGACCGCGCCGCCTACATCTCCGGCCAAATCGTTTCGATCAACGGCGGGATGATCTGAAGCGCGCGCGGAGCAACAGCGGAAGGCGCTGCAAGAAGCCCAGCATCAGCCGCGTGTGCATCCAGGTGAGGAGCAGATTGTCGCGTCCATAGTGAAAGTGCGACACCCCGCCGTCCTCGCGGAGGGGATAGCGGATCCGAGCGGGCTTGCCGATGGGACGCACGCCGCGCCAGCACAGACGGACCGCCGCCTCCGCATCGAAATCGAACCGCCGCATCCAGCGCGTCCTCTCCATCACGGCGCGCAGCTCGGCGATCGGATAGACGCGAAAGCCGAACAGCGAATCCTCGACACCGCACCACAACGTCTCGAGATTGGCCCAGAAATTCGACACCCTGCGGCCGACCACGCGCAGACGCGGCGCGCTGTCGTCGAAGATCGGGACGCCCAGGATCATCGACCGGGGGGCGGCCATGGAGGCGGCCATGAACTCGGGGATCGCGGCGGCAGGATGCTGGCCGTCCGCATCCATCGTCAGCGCATGGGTGAAGCCAAGCGCCGCCGCCGCGCGCAGGCCCTCCAGGATCGCCGCCCCCTTCCCCCGGTTCCGCGGGCAGACGATGACGCGGAGGCCGGGATCATCCTCCGCCATCGGCGACAGCGCCGTCCCGGATTCGTCGGTGCTGCCGTCCACCACCACCCAGACCGGGGTCCAGTGCGCGCGTGCGTCCCGCACCGTCTCGATCAGCTTGGCACCGGAATTGTAGCTCGGGATGAGGACGAGATGGGTCGAGGCCATGCCGCGCGGGCTATTCGGTTGCGAGCTCGCGGCGATAAGACTCCTGGAGCCGGGCGACGAACGTTCCGACATCGCCGTCGACCGCGACCGCCGGTCCCAGCCGGATCCGGTAGCGCAGCGGGAAATCCGGCTTCTTCAGCAACGGCCAGCCTTTGCCGAGAAAGCGCGAATTGCTGTCGATGAACACCGTCTGGACCGGGGCACCGGCGCGCTTGGCGATCAGCGCAAAGCCGCTCTTGAACGAGTCGACGCAGGGCCCGCCGGTGCGCGTCCCTTCCGGAAAGATCAGCAATTGCCGGCCGGCCCGCAACTGCCGAATCCCTTCTTTGACGAAATGAGTCGGCGCGTCATTGCGGATGAACCCGGCAAATCGGGCACTGCCGCCCAGCAGACAGCTCGACAACAGCCTGGCTTTCGCGGTGCACACCACGCCGGGCAGCCGGGAGATGACGAGGACCACGTCGAGCAGGCTCGGATGGTTCGGTGCGATGATCAGCGACGGCTTGCCGCGCAGCGCGTCCAGCGCGGTGAGATCGCATTTTATGATGCCGCTCAGCTTCATCAGGCCGACGAAATAGCGAAATCCGGCCATGATCATGAACTGGCCGACCCTCGCACCGATGGCACGCGGCGTGATCGGATGGAGGAGGGCTGCGGCGGCACTCCAGATCAAGCAGCTGAGGGCGAAGATCGCGAGAAGGCCGTAGAAGACGAGGTACTCGTAACCACACCTCAGCAGAAAAAAATGGCCCCGCGCACGGCGCGGCGCATCGGCGGCCATACCCCCGTGCGCGGAGTCCTCGGACAACGAGAGGCCCATTGTCATCGGGCTTGCAGATTGCGGCGTTGCTTCTGCCAGGCCTCGAAGGTGCGGCGCGGGGTGAGAATGCCGGAAATGTAGTAGATGAGCTTGAACACGATCAGCCGGGTGCGAACCGAGGAGCGCCGGAACACGTCGCCCGCGAGAAGCGACAGCAGGGCTGCTTCGATGCCGAGGATGTTGCGCGGCGACATGAACATGTTGCGAAGCGCCGGCCTGGTCGCCCGGTAGATGTACCAGGAGAACGTGTCGATCCCGCGGCGCGTCTCCGCGTCGAACCGGCGCAACGCGCGGGCCGCGCGACGCGGCTGCTCAAGGCAGGTCTCGACCGCGTCGGCACCGAGGAACGCGCTGTTCATCGCGAAGAACACCCCGGCCGAGAAGATCGGATCGATGAAGGCGAAGGCGTCGCCCAGCATGATGAAGCTGTCGCCGGTCATCCTCGCCGACCGGTACGAGTAATTGGCGGTCCCGGTGACGGGGGCCAGCAATTTCGCGTCGACCAGCCGCTCCGCGATCGCCGGGCACAGCGCGATCGTGTCCATGAAAAAGGCGTCGAGATCCTTCTGGCGGGACTTCATATAGTCGGTCCGGCACACGGCCCCGACGCTGGTCGCCCCGTCCGACAGCGGAATGAACCAGAACCAGCCGTAATCGAACCAGAATATCGTGATGTTGCCCTCGGCTTTGCCGGGCAGGCGGCGGGCACCGCTGAAGTGACCGAACATCGCGGCACTGTTGTGCCGGCGGTTGACTTCCCGGAGGCCGAGCTTATTGGCCAGCAACGTGTCGCGGCCGGTGGCGTCGACGAAGAACCGCGCGCGCCAGCGCCGCTCGCCGCCGTCCTCGCATCGTGCGGTGACGCGCGCCCCGCCCCCCGGCAGGAAGCTCACGTCCGAGATGCGGCATCCCTCGATCGTACCCGCCCCCTTCGCGGCGGCGTGTTTGAACAGGATCTCGTCGAGGACGGAGCGGCGCACCTGGAAGGCGTAGGGGAAGCGCTTGTCGATCGCATTCGCGAAGTCGAACGTGATGGATTTGTTGTGATAGGGCGAGATGAACTCGGCCCCGTACTTGATCATGCCGATCCGCTCGACCTCGGCGCGCAAGCCCATCTCGTCGAACAGCGCCATGTTCATCGGCAACAGAGATTCGCCGATGTGGAATCGCGGATGACGATCCTTCTCGACGAGCATCACATCGCGGCCGCGCCCGGCCAGCAGGGCCGCGATGGTGGACCCGGCGGGCCCACCGCCGGCAACGAGAACGTCGCAGCTCGCTTCCTGGTCAACCATGGCAGCACGCGGCACCGAGTTGAATTGCGGCCAAATTTATCATTCCGGGTTGACGACTTCCAGCCCACGGCGGCCTCGCCTGCGCTCGCGTCTGGACGCCCGCAAACACGTCGACAAGCACCATCTGCGGGCGCATTCTCAAACCGGGGAAGAGCCAAGCGATCGCCAAAATAAAGCCATGTCCGATCCGCACGTCAGCCCGCATCCCGTGCTTCCCGCCTATTACGAGACGCACGATCAGCGTACCCGATTTGTCCGCCGGCTGTTCGACGATACCGCGCCCTACTATGACCGGATCAACGAGATCTTCTCGCTGGGATCCGGCGCCCGGTATCGGCGTGAATGCCTGCTGCGCGCCGGATTGCGGCCCGGGCTCAGGGTGGCGGATATCGCCATCGGGACGGGGTTGATCGCCCGCGAGGCGGTCCGGATCGTGGGCCAGGACAGCAACGTCGTGGGTCTCGACATCAGCGCCGGAATGCTCGCGATCGCACATTCGAAACTGCGCATACCGCTCGTCCAGGGGGCGGCCGATCGGCTGCCGTTCGCGAGCGGAGCCGTCGATTTCGTCACCATGGGCTACGCTCTCCGGCACGTCTCCGACCTGCTCGCCGCGTTCAGCGAGTTCCAGCGCGTGCTCCGGCCGGGCGGCACCGTCCTGCTGCTCGAGATCGCGCGGCCGACAAAGCGCTTTACCCGCGCGGTCGTGTCGGGCTATTTGGGCGGCCTCGTTCCGATCCTATGCCGGTGGGTCACCGGCCAGGCCACGACCCGGACGTTGATGCGTTACTATTGGGATACGATCGAACATTGCGTGCCGCCCGAAATCATCATGGATGCGCTGCGCGATGCCGGCTTCACCGACATCCGGTGCGACACGGCGTTCGATCTCCTCCGCAGCTATAGCGCCCGGAAGGGCCCAGCCGTTCAGTGAGACGGCGGCTCCTCGTTCGGCGCGGCGCCGGTGTGCGCGGGTTTCGGCGCGGCGGCCGGGCGGCCGTTGAGCTTGTCGCCCGCCGTTTCGGCACCGGATTTCACGGCTTCCCACGCCTGGATGGCGCCTTGCTTGAAGCCTTCACCGATCCGGTCGAAGCCCTTGCCGAGATCCTGCGCGCCCGATTTGAATTGGTCGCCGGCATCCCGGGACGGCGCGCTCTTCGGGCCCGAATTTTGATCGGTCTGCGCCGCCGCGGTGGATGCAGGGACGGCGAGGGCGAGAAGCGCCGCCAAGCCCAGGTTCGTGAGATACGTCATGGATGCCTCCGCTTGCGACGGGGCCATATGGGGTGGTGGCACGCCTTGCGCCGGTGGGAATCGGCCGGCCGGGTGCCTTGCGCCCCTGAATCTAGGAGTGCCCGCGGCGGATTTTAAGCCGCAATACCGCCTTCGGCGGCTCCGGCGAGGACGCGAGCGTTAACTATTACAAGCCGCTCAAAATGGGCGGCGAAGAAAGCCGTTGGTTATCCACCGATAATTTCTGCCGGGCGGGGCTAAATCGGGATTGCAATTATCTCCTCCATCGCATTGTTTAGTCACGGTCCTGGCAGGGGGGGTCAAAACATGAACGAGGGGTCAGAATGCAAGAGTCCAACACGCTAACCGAGCAAGAAATCGAGGTGGCGCAACTCATAGTAACGACACTGAATCTGGACATGGCGCCGAGCGCCATCGATCCGACCGCCGCGTTATATGAGGAAGGCCTTGGACTCGATTCGATCGACATCCTCGAGGTTGCGTTGGCGGTCTCAAAAGCCTTCGGGGTGAAGTTGCAGGCCGACGACACGAACAACGTGACCATCTTCCGTTCGCTGCGCAGCTTGAACGACTACATTCGGCAGCATCAGGCGCGCTGAATGACCGGACGAGGTGCCTGGCGGATCATTGTCGTAATCGCCGTGGTGGTGGCGCCCTTGGCCATCCACGCCGCGATCATGAACGCGAGCGGGCCATCGCTGATTCCCGTCGTCGCCGGCCTGCAGCTGGTCGTCCTCGCTGCCTTAGCGGCGGCGCGGTTCCCGGCGTGGATCAAATGGCTGCTTCCGGCCGCAGCCGTGCTCCTGGCGGCGCTGTGGTGGGGGTACGGCGCGGGATTGAACCTGAAGGCGATGCCCGGGGTTCCGCATGCGCTGGGCTACGCCGCCTTCCTGGTCGCGTTCGGCGTGTCGCTGATGCCGGGTCACGAGGCGATCCTGACGCGCATGGCCACGTCGATCCGCGGACCCTTGCCGCCCGACCTGCACGCCTACACCCGTCGGGTGACCGCGGCCTGGTGCTGCTTCTTCGCGCTGCAGATTCTCCTGTCGCTCGGTCTCTACGCATGGGCGCCGCTCCGGGTGTGGTCCTTTTTCATCAACGTGCTGAACCTTCCGCTCGTCGTGCTGATGTTCGCCGGCGAGTACGGCTATCGTGTCATCCGGTATCGCCAATACCGGCACGACAGCCTGTCGGACATGATCAACATGTTTGCCAAGACGGGGCGGAACGGTTCGAGGCAAGCCGGTTCCGTGTGACCGTCATCGGTCTTCTGTCCATGACGAGCACATATCCCCTTCTTCGCCACCAGCGGCCCGATGCCAGGATCGGCATCTACCGCGGCGAAGCGGTCAAGGCTGGCGATTTTTTGCGGGACGTCGCCAGCCTCGCGGCCGTCCTTCCGGCCGCCCGGCACGTGATCAATCTCTGCAAGGACCGCTACCGCTTCACGGTTGCCTTCGCGGCGGCGTTGATGCGCGAGCAAACCAGCCTGCTGCCGCCGACCGACGCCCCCGGCGTGTTGGGACAACTCGCCGCGGACTATAGCGGCGCCTACTGCCTTCACGACGCCGAGCAGGCCGCCGAGGCGCCGCAGGTTCCGCTGCCGAGCCTCGCCTTCTCCGAAAAACCCGCGGCGGGGAGCGGCGCGGTGGCGGTTCCGTCCTTCGCGCAAGACCAGCCTGCGGTCATCCTGTTCACATCCGGCTCGACGGGAAAACCGACGCCGCATCTGAAATCCTGGGGATGCGTCGCGCGCAGCGCGCTGGCGGCCGGCACGCGCCTCGGCGTTCCCGGCCTTGCCGGTGCCACCGTCATCGGAACGGTGCCGCAGCAGCATAGCTACGGCTTCGAATCGACGGTCATGCTGGCGCTGCAGCACGGCCTAGGCATTCATGGGGCGCGGCCGTTCTATCCCGGCGACATCATCGACTGCATCGCGGCCTCTCCCCGACCGCGCATCCTGGTCACCACCCCCGTTCATCTCCGGGCCCTCCTCGCCGATGCGAGCGAGCTTCCCGCGCTCGACCTCATCGTCAGCGCCACCGCACCTCTGGCCCCGCAGCTCGCGGGCCAGGCCGAGCGCCGGTTTCGCTCGCCCCTGCTCGAGATCTATGGCTGTTCGGAAGCGGGGCAGCTGGCCGCACGGCGCACCGTCGCGAACGACGCATGGCACTGCCTGGACGGCGTGGCGCTGCGTCAGGATTCCGCCGGAACCTGGGCTTCGGGCATCCTGGTCGAGGGCGAGGTTCTGCTCGGCGACATCATCGAGCTCAGCGGTCCGCACCGCTTTATTCTGCACGGCCGGACCGCCGATCTGGTCAATATCGCCGGCAAGCGCACCTCGCTCGCGCATTTGAATTATCATCTCAACTCGGTGCCCGGCGTGGTGGATGGAGTCTTCATCATGCCGGAAGAGACCGGCGACGCGACGACGCGACTGATGGCATTTGCCGTGGCGCCGGGATTGTCGTCCGAGACCCTGCTCGCCGCCTTGCGGGAGCGCGTCGATCCGATTTTTCTGCCGCGCCCCCTCCTGCTGGTCGAGGCGTTGCCGCGCAATATCGTCGGCAAGCTGCCCCGCGACGCGATCATGCGCCTCGCCGCCGGCTCAGCCGCCGCTTCGGGAACGCGCCGCTAGTGCCCGGCGTTCGCGAAATGCGCTTTGCGCCCGATCACCCGGCCGGGGCGGGACATTTCCCCGGCAATCCCATCATCCCCGGCGCCCTGCTGCTCGACGAAGTGCTGCAGGCCATCGTCGGCGACGACTACGCCTCGCGGCGGTGCGAGATCCGAATGGTCAAGTTCCTGAGCCCGGTCAGGCCGGGCGACCGGCTCCGGATCGAATGGCAGGAGAAGCAGGGCGATACCTATTTTGAATGCGTCTTGCCGGACACCAACAACGTTGCCGTGACGGGCACGCTCCGTTTGCGCCGTCAAACGGCATGACACAATGCCATGCCGAAACCGGCGAGACGTGGGCGACCCGCGGCGAGCGGGGCGCTGCCGCCGCCATCCGGCTCATCGTGTGGATGGCGCTGCGCCTCGGCCGGCCGGCGACGCGCCTGCTGCTGCATCCGATCTGCTTCTATTTCCTCATGTTCTCGGCCCGCTCACGCGTCGCATCGAGAGCCTATCTGCGCCGCGTGCTCGGCCGCGAGCCGGGCCCCTTCGACTCCTTCCGCCACTATCACCGCTTTGCCGGGTGCGTGCTCGACCGGGTGTATCTGCTCAACGACCAGATGGACCTTCTCGACGTTCATGTGGAGGGCGAGGAGCTCGCGACGGCGGAGATGGCGCGCGGCAGGGGATGCTTTCTGTTCGGCGCGCATCTCGGGAGCTTCGAGGTCTTGCGCGCCCTGGGGCACCGCCAGAAAGGGCTGAAGCTGAGCCTCCTCATGTACGAGGAGAACGCCCGGAAGATCAACTCGGCGCTCAATGCGATCAATCCGGACCTGACGCTCGAGGTGATCGCGCTGGGCCAACCCGATTCGATCCTCACCCTCACGCAGCGTCTCGACGCCGGTCACTTCGTCGGCGTCCTCGCCGACCGCGGCCTTCGGGTTGCGGACGAAGAGCATGTCCGCATCGACTTCTTCGGCGAGCCGGCGCCGTTTCCGCTCGCCCCCTTTCGCCTGGCCGCTGTGCTGCGGCGCGCGGTCATCCTGATGGTCGGGCTCTATCGCGGCGGCCGCCGCTATGACGTGTATTTCGAGACGCTGGCCGATTTCAGCAATCTGTCGCGTGACGCGCTCGACGCGGAGATCGACCGGTCCGTCCGCCGCTACGCCGCGCGCATCGAGTATTATTGCCGCCTCGACCGTTATAATTGGTTCAATTTCTACGATTTCTGGAAGTGAGACGGTCCGCTGCGATCCCTTTACGCGCTGCTCCTGATCATCCTGATGTCGCTGCCCGCGTTCCAAGCACCGGCCGAGACCGCGCCGTCACAAGCTTGGGGCCTCACCGAGCTCATGCACGAATTCGGCGCGGTGAGCCGGTCGGACGCGCGGTATGTCGAGCGCCGCTACCTCAGCATGCTGAAGGCGCCGCTGGAGAGCAGCGGGACGCTCACATATGTGGCACCGCGCACCCTGCGCAAGGAAACCCTGCAGCCGCAGCATGAGCTGCTGGTGGTCGACGGCGACGTGCTCACGATTGAGAAAGATGGCGAGCGGCACACGCTGAACCGGGACGACTACCCGCAGATCTGGGCCTTCATCGAAGGCATTCGCGCGACCCTTGCCGGCGACCTGCCGGACCTACAGGCGGTTTATTACGTCAGCCTCCAGGGCAATGCCGCCGACTGGCAGCTGCTGCTGCAGCCGCGCGACCTCAGGATGCAGGAGATCGTGCAGACGATCCGGATCACCGGGAGCGGCGCCCATATCAAGCGCCTCGTGACCCAGGAACGCGACGGCGATCGCACGGAGATGTCGATCGTCGAGACGGCGCCGTGATCCGGCGGCAGCGGCTGTCCATCATCGTTTGGCTGCTCGCCCTGCTCGGCTGCGCCGCGATCGCGGCCACGACACGCTTCAGCTCCGACATGTCCGCCTTTCTGCCGCGATCGCCCTCGCCGGCCCAGCAGGTGCTGGTCGACCAGGTTCAGAACGGCGTCGCGTCGCGGCTCATCATCCTTGCCATCGAGAATGCGCCAACCGCCACGCTCGCCGAGCTCAGCCACGCGCTGACGGAGCGGCTGCGCCAGGACCCGGCCTTCGTGCTGGTCGGCAACGGCGAGGAGATGGGGGCCGCGACGGTTGAGGCCTCGCCCGACGGCGCATTCCTGTGGCGCAACCGCTACCTGCTGAGCCCGAACGTGACGCCCGAGCGGTTCACCGTGGACGGCCTGCGCGCCGCACTCCAGGAGGATCTGCAGCTCCTCGGCTCCAATATGGGCAGCCTGGTGAAGCGGACCCTGCCCGCCGACCCGACCGGCGAAATGCTCCGCCTGATCCGCCAATTCGCCGGCCAGTCCCAGATGAACCGCCGCCAGGGCGTGTGGTTCTCTCCCGACGGCAACCGGGCCCTGCTCGTGGTGCAAATGCGCGCACCCGGCTTCGAAATCGCCAGCGCCGAGGCGGCGCTCGCGGACCTGCAAAGCGCGTTCGCCGCGGAAAAAAGCGTCAAAGCCGAGGCCGCGGAGGCGCGGCTGCTGATGACCGGCCCCGCCGTGTTTGCGGTGCACAGCAAGACCGAGCTGAAAGAGGACGTCTCCCGGCTGTCGCTGATTGCGACGCTCCTGGTGGCCGGGATCCTGCTCCTGACCTATCGCTCCCCGCGCATCCTGGTTCTGGCGCTGGTGCCGGTCGCGAGCGGGGCCCTGGCCGGCGTCGCGGCGGTGAGCCTCGGCTTTGGCTTCGTGCACGGCGTCACCCTCGGCTTCGGCGTGACGTTGATCGGCGAAGGCGTCGATTACGCGATCTACCTTCTGACCCAGACCGCCCCCGGAACCACGGCCGAGGCGACGCTGCCGCGCATCTGGCCGATGCTGCAGCTGGGCGTGCTGCTCTCGGTCTGCGGCTTCAGCGCCATGCTGTTTTCGAGCTTCACCGGGTTCGCGCAGCTCGGCTTGTTCTCCATCACCGGGCTGCTGTGCGCGGTGGCCGTCACGCGCTGGGTCCTGCCCGGACTTCTGCCGCGAAACTTCGCCACGGCGCGGTCGGCGGTGTTTGCGCCAGCGCTGCTGGCGCTCACCCGCCGCGCCCCCGCGCTCCGCTGGCCGATGCTGCTGGCCCTCGTCGGCGCCGGCCTGCTGCTGGCGTTTCACCGCGGCAGCTTCTGGGACGACGACCTGGCCAGCCTCAGCCCGATTCCAGCGGCCGACCAGAAGCTCGACCAGAGCTTGCGGCGCGACGTCGGCGCACCCGACGTCCGGTATCTGATCGTCGCGTCGGCGCCCGATCTGCAGGCGGCTCTCGTGAGCAGCGAGCAGACCTCGCGGGCCCTCCAGGATCTCCAGCGCGACGGCGTGATCGGCGGGTACGACGCGCCGGACCAGTATCTGCCGAGCTTCGCGACCCAGCGCGCCCGGCAGGACGCCCTGCCCGAGCCGGAGGTTCTGCGCACCCGCCTGGCCGAGGCGGTCGCGGACCTCCCCTTCGAGCCCAACATCTTCGAGCCGTTCATCGTCGATGTCGCCGCGGCCAAGACCCAAAAGCTGCTCGACCGAAGTGCTCTCGACGGGACGAGCCTGGCGCTGAAGCTCGACGCACTTCTCTTCCCGCGGCAGGACCGGTGGATCTCCCTGCTGTCGCTCCGCGGTGTCACGGATCCGCGGCGGGTCGCCGACGTCCTGGCGCAACGCGGCCCCGCAGACGCGGCCTTTGTCGATTTGAAGGTCGAATCCGACCGGCTGCTGCAGACCTATCGGCGCGAGGCGGTGCTGCTGGCGGCGATCGGAAGCCTGGTCATCGTCGTACTCCTCGCCGTGAGCCTGCGCAGGGTCCGGCGCGTCGCCCTGATCGTGATCCCGCTCGGCGGTGCGGTCTTCCTGGTCACGGCACTGCTGACCCTCGGCAGCCACACGCTCTCGATCTTCAATCTCGTCGGCCTGCTGCTGACCGTGGCCGTGGGATCGAATTACAGCATCTTCTTCGAGCGCCAGGACTGGAGCGATCCCCAGGCCGAGCGCGTGCTCGCCTCGCTGGTGCTGGCCAATTTATGCACGGTCATCGGCTTCGGCATTCTCGCGTTCGCGCGGTTTCCGGTGTTGCGCGATATCGGGCTGACCGTCGCCATCGGCGCGTTCCTCAGCCTCATCTTCTCGGCGATCGTGATCGGCGGCACCACCCGGCGCGCGTAGCGTGGTCATCGGCGCCTGAGCGCCATCCCCATTCTTCGTCATTGCCCGGCTTGCTGAGCCATGGATGCCCCGCATAAAGCCACGGCTGTCCGGTTGAGGAATTCGCGAGTCGAAGCAATGCATTGGTTTGATGCCGAGTCGCTGCATTGCGTTGGCACTCTGGACTGGCGACTGCCGATATGAGTCGTTTGAATCACTTGAATCGCTCAACCGGACAGCCGTGGCATAAAGCGGGGCATGACGGACAGAATGAAGGGGCGCCGGTCTACCCGCTCACGCGAGCCAATCGAGGCTCGGCTCCTTGTCCAGGTTCTGGAGCCGGTCGAACAGGCGCTCCATGTCGGGGCGCTGATAGGCGCTGGTCAGCAGCAGGAATTTCTCGAGTAGCCCGGCGCGGTCGAGCGGCCGCTCGGGCGTGCCCTGGAACGCGGTCACGTTCTGCGACACGGTGCGGCCGTCCTTCAGGGCCACCACCACCGTGGTCGCCATGTTGCGGTTGTCCTGCCCATCGACGATCGACATTTTCACCTTGGACGCGAGCGCCAGGATGTCCGGATCACGCACCGCGGTCTCGTCGAAGGAGCGCGGATCGATCGGGTTGCGGAAGAAGGCCAGCGCCACGCAGAACGGGATGCCGAGCTGCGCCATCATCATGTCGGCCGGAGCCGCGATGTTGTTCACCGTCGCCATGCGCTTGTTGCCGGCAATGGCGATCGAGACCACGTCGGCCGCGGCGATGTTGTGCGCGGCGCGCAGGTCGCGGATCGCCTCGACCGCGTTGTGCGCCGTGATGTGGCAGGCGTAGCGCTTCATCATGATGGTCCGGCATTCGAATTTCTCGCCGAGACCATGCGTCAATTCGCTCACGTCCCACTCCGGGCAGAAGGCGCGGAGGAAGCCCGCCTCGCCTTCGAGCACGCTGGTCGGGCCGGTGAAGCCGTCGGCCGCGAGGCTCGCCGCCATGACCCCACCTTCGGCGGCCCGGCCGAGATGCAGCCGCTTCACCATGGCGCCGTTGCCGGCGCGGGCGAATTCCAAGAGGCCGCCGGCGAGCGAGCCGGCGATGCCCATCGCGTTGGTCATGGTCGGGGCGTCGAACTGCAGCAGCCGCCCGCAGGCGACCGCGGCGGCGAACGGTCCCGTGGTCCCCGGCGCGTGGAAGCCGCGCACTTCGTTGGTGTGCTTGGTCGCATGCCCGATGCGGATCGCGACCTCGCCGCCGGCGACGAAGGCGGTGAGCAGGTCGCGGCCGCCGAACCCGCGGTCCTGGGACAGCGCCAGGCCCGACGAAAACAGCGTCGCCCCGGGGTGGACGCCGCTGTCGGGCTTGGTCAGGTTGTCGAGCTCGAAGGCGTGCGTGAGCGCGCCATGCGCCAGCGCCGCGGCCGCCGGTTGCACGGCGACGCCGCCGGTGCCGAGGATCCGGCTCTTGCCGGCGGCCCCGGTGCGCCTGGCGTAGGCGACGATGATCTTGCTCCACGGCAGCTCACCGCCGTAGAGGATCGTCGCCGTCGTGTCGCAGATCGTGTCCTTGGCGCGCTGTAGCACGTCGGGCGGGATGTCTTCGTAGCGCAGCTTCGCCGCGTATTCGGCGAGCTTCACCGTCGAGCCGGCACCGGGGACCGGCTCGGCGCGGGCCGGAGCGACCGCGGCCGCCGCGGGTGCCGCCCCGGCAAGCAGCGGCGCCAGGCGGACCGCACCGGCGCCCGTCGCGACCCGGTTGAGGAACGTCCGCCGGTCGAGTTCCGGGTTCGCCTTCATTGTCTCCTCCCGTCTGCGACTGGGGTGGTGCCCCTCAGCCTTTGAGCTTGAACAGCTTCAGCGAGTTCGTCCGCCCGATCTTCTGCTTGTCGTTGTCGCTGATCGGCGTCGCGTCAAACCATTCCGCCGCCTCGCCTACCTGCTCGAACGGCCAGTCGGTCGAGAACAGGATACGGTCGGCGCCGACCTCGAGCAGGCAGTCGATCAGGGTCTGGGTCCTGAAGGTCCCGGCGGTGGTGATGTAGACGTTCGACTGGAAGTACTCGCGCACACTCTTCTTCGCCGGGTAGCCCATCGGCGACCACTTGATGCGCTGCTCCGTGCGGTAGAGCGTGAACGGCAGGTTCTCGCCCATGTGGCCGAGAACCAGCTGGAGCTTCGGATATTTGTCGAACAGGCCGCTGCCCAGCAGGCGCAGCGCGTGCAGCGCGGTCTCGGCGGCAAAACCGTAGGCCGGCCCGATCAGCCATGGATGGCCTTCATAGGCCTTGAGCTGGCTGGGCTGCCGCGGATGCAGATAGAACGGCACGTCGAGCCGCTCCACCATTCCCCAGAAATCCCAATACTGCTTCAGGTCCAGATAGACGGCGTTCTCGGGGCTGCCGATGTTCGAGAAGCCGTTGACCAGCGCGCCGACGAAGCCGAGCTGCTTCACGCAGCGCTCAAGCTCGCGCGTGGCCGCCTCGGGGTCCTGCATGGCGAGGGCCGCGAACCCGGAGAACCGGTCGGGGCGCTTGGCGATGTGCTCGGCCAGCAGGTCGTTGGCGCGGCGGGCGACCTCGATCGCCTTCTTGGTGTCGTGGATCTTCTGCACCGCCGGCGCGTTCAACGAGACGATCATCCGTTCCATGCCGTGGCGGTCCATCTCGGCCAGACGCCGGTCGCCCATGTCGAGCAGGTTCGCGCGCAGTTGCCGCCATTTCTCGTCATCGACGAAGCCGTGCGAGTCCATCAGCGTGTCCTCGCCGGAGAAATGCTCTTCGAGCCCGATCTTGCCCTTCATTTGAACCCTCGTTTCCCTGTATTTGGCGCTGCCCGGATTATCCGCTATGTAGGGGCGGGCGACCAGAGACAGGCTGCATGACCCATATTCCCGACCTCAATCCGCCGCCGCGCCTCCTCATGGGGCCGGGACCGGTCGACGCCGACCCGCGCGTGCTGCGCGCGATGGCGATGTCGCTGCTGGGGCAGTTCGACCCGGCCTTTACCGCGTATATGAACGAGACGATGGATCTGTATCGCCGGGTCTACCAGACGCAAAACCGGTGGACGTTCCTGGTCGACGGCACGGCGCGCGCCGGCATCGAGGCCATCCTGACCTCGCTGATCGCCCCCGGCGACGCGGTGGTGGTGCCGGTGTTCGGCCGCTTCGGCCACCTCCTGTGCGAGATCGCGCGGCGCTGCCGGGCCGAGGTGCACGCCGTCGAGGCCGACTGGGGCAGCGTGGTGCCGCTGGAGAAGATCGAGGCCGCCATTATTGCGCAGCGGCCGAAGCTCGTCGCCTGCGTACACGGCGACACCTCGACCACCATGGCGCAGCCGATGGACGGGCTGGCCGAGCTCTGCCACCGCCACGACGCGCTCTTGTACGTCGACGCGACGGCGACCCTCGGCGGCATGGATGTGGCGGTCGACCGCTGGGGCGTCGATGCGATCTCGTCCGGGCTGCAGAAATGCCTGTCCGGGCCGCCCGGCTCGGCGCCGATCTCGTTCAACGACAAGGTTGCTGACGCCGTCAACCGCCGCAAGCACGTCGAGCAGGGCATCAGGCCCCCCGGTCTGGTCGAAGGCAACGGCCCGGTCATCCAGTCCAACTATTTCGATCTCGCGATGCTGATGGAGTATTGGGGCGAGCGCCGCCTCAACCATCACACCGAAGCGACGTCGATGCTCTACGCGGCGCGCGAATGCGCGCGCATCGTGCTCGAAGAGGGCATCGCGGCACGGGTCAGGCGGCACGAAACCGCAAGCCTTGCCGTGATCGCCGGAATCGAGGCAATGGGGCTGAACGTCTTCGGCGAGCGCCGCCACAAGATGCCGAACGTCACCGGCGTGGTGATCCCGGACAAGGTCGACGGCGAGCGCGTGCGCGCAACACTGCTCCAGGATTTCGGCATCGAGATCGGCACCTCATTCGGGCCGCTCAGCGGCAAGATCTGGCGCATCGGCACCATGGGCTGGAACTGCCGCAAACAGAACGTGCTGATCTGCCTCTCCGCGCTCGAGACCTCGCTGCGCCAGCAGGGCTACGCCGCCCCGTCGGGGGCGGGAGTCGACGCGGCGCTGGCGGTGTATCGCGGGGCGGGCGCTTAGCAGCGGAATGCCCTCAAAGTGGAGTGTGGCGTCGGCTGTTAAGCATGGTGCTATCGTTACGCCTGCGACGGCCCTCGTAGAGTGGCTCATAGGCAACGTGGGGCCGGACGAAGATTTGGCGCTGCTCTTAATTGTCGCCTCGCTCGGAGGCGGTCTTCTATTCGGCGCTCTCGCAGCGCTCCGCAATTACTTGATCAGATAACATTAGGGCGGCGTCTTAACCTAGTCACCTCTCCCGCCGGGAGAGGTCGCGAGCGCCCGGAATTTTTTTCAGGGGGCGAAGCCCCTGCATCCCGGGAGCGGGTGGGGGCGCCGCTTCAGCGTCGCGCCTTGTCGTGACCACCAAGAAACTTCGCCGCTTTCCCTCACCCGACCGCTATCGCGGTCGACCTCTCCCCTCGGGAGAGGTGAATAACCTCGCCGGCGACGGCTCTGCTAGCGCGCCATGCGTTCGATGGTGGCGGTGGTGCTCTGGCCGGGGGTGATGTCGGCGAGAAGTACCCGGCCGCCCCAACCGCGCACGAGCTCGCCGCCGACCACCTGGTCGAGCTTGTAGTCGGCTCCTTTGACCAGGACGTCGGGCCTGAGCGCCTCGATCAGCTGGACCGGCGTGTCCTGCTCGAAGATCACCACGAGATCGACCGGGGCCAGAGACGACAGCACGGCGGCGCGCGCCGATTCGCCCTGCACGGGGCGGGTCTCGCCCTTCAGCCGCTTGACCGAGCCGTCGCTGTTCAACCCGACGATCAGCCGGTCGCATGCCGCCTTGGCCTGCGCCATCAACGACACATGCCCGGGATGCAGCAGGTCGAAGCAGCCGTTGGTGAAGCCGACGCGCAGGCGCTGCTGGCGCCATTTCTCGACCTGGTCCTGAGCCTGCTTCAGGGTGACGACCTTGCGCTCGCCGGTCGCGATATCGCCGTGATGAATCTCGCGCACCAGATCGTCGGCATAGGCCACCGCCGTACCCACCTTGCCGACGACGATGCCCGACGACACGGTCGCGAGCTCGGCGGCCTGGAGCAGCGAGAGCCCGCCGGCCAGCGACGCGGCGATTGTCGCCAGCACAGTGTCACCGGCCCCCGACACGTCGAACACCTCGCGGGCCGCCGCCGGAAGATGATGCACCTCGCGCGACGCGGTCACCAGCGACATCCCTTCGGCGCCGCAGGTGCACAGCACCGCCTGGGCCTGGCTCAGCTTGATCAGCTTGCGGCAGGCGGCGGCGACTTCGTCGGCGCTGCCGGTCTTGGCCTTGACCGCGTCGGCGAGCTCGCGGCGGTTGGGGGTCAGCAAGGTGGCGCCGTTGTAGCGCTCGTAATCTTGTCCCTTGGGATCGACGATCACCGGCTTGCCCGCCTTGCGCGCCGCCGCGATCAGCGCCTGCGTCGCCGCCTGCGTCAGCACGCCCTTGGCGTAGTCGGACAGGACCAGCACCGCCGCCTCGTCGAGGGCGGCGGTGACGATGCGGACGATGTCGTCGGCGGTGGACGCCGCGATCTCGCTCACCGTTTCGCGGTCGGCGCGCAGAAGCTGCTGGCTGCCGGCGACGTAGCGGGTCTTGATCGTGGTCTCGCGCTTCGCTTCGGTCAGCAGGTGCGGCTCGACGCCCTCCAGCTGGCCGACCAGCTCGGTGATCTCGCGGCCCGCGAGGTCGCGGCCGACCACGGACACGAACTCGGCCACCGCCCCCAGCCCGATGAGGTTGCGCACCACGTTGCCGGCGCCGCCCAGCATCGAGATATCGCGCTCGATGCTGAGCACCGGGATCGGCGCTTCGGGCGAGATGCGGTCGACATGGCCGTAGACGAAACGGTCGAGCATCACGTCGCCGACGCATAGCACGCGCGCCCCCTTGAGGCGGGTGACGAGAGTGGCGAGATCGGCGTTGGCGGTCATCGCGTCAGGTCGCCAGCCCGAGCTCGCGCTCGAGTGCCCCGCACAGCATCTGCCCGAGCGTGATGTGCATCTCCTGGATACGGGCGGTGGTGTCGGACGGCACCACCAGGCAGATCTCGGCCAGCTTGCGGCGCACGAGCTCGCCGCCGCCCTTGCCGGTCAAGGCCGCGCGGACGAGGCCCAGCTGCTTGGCCGTCTCGAGCGCCTTCAGCACGTTCGGCGACTGGCCGGACGTGGTGATCGCGACCACGAGATCGCCGGGCTTGCCGAGCGCCTCGACCTGGCGGGCGAACAGCTCGTCGAAGCCGAGGTCGTTGCCGATCGCGGTCAGCGCCGAGGTGTCGGTGGTGAGTGCTAAAGCGGCGATGGCCTTGCGGTTCTTGATGTAGCGGACGGTGAGCTCGGTCGCGAGATGCTGCGCGTCCCCGGCACTGCCGCCGTTGCCCAGGAACAGTATCTTGCCGCCCTTGCCGATGCAGGTCACCGCCGCCTCAACCAGGCGGCGGAACTCGGCCGCCAATGCGGCGCGGGTCGCCGCCTGCACGGCGTCGTGCTCCGCGAACTCCGCGGCGTAATAGCGGTCGATGTCGCTGGCGCCCATGCCTTCGGGGCCCCTTCCCGTCAGCTGCGGCGGGCGGCGCGGGCGAGAATCGCCTCGAACCGGTCGCCAATGGCGCGAATATCGAAGGTCTTCGCCGCATAGTCCAGCGCGTTCTTGCCCAGCTCCGCGCGCCGTCCCGCGTCGTCGGCAAGCCGGATCGCGGCGTCGAGGAACGCCGCCCCCCGGTCCGGGGCGACGGTGACTCCCGCACCGGCACGGGCGAGCGTGCGCGCCCCCAGGTTCTCCGGCGGCATCGCGGCGAGAATCGGGCGGCCGGCGCAGAGATAGGTCAGGATCTTCGACGGCACGGAGAACGCGCCGGCATCCGGCTCCAGGAGCGCCAGCAGCACGTCGGCCGACGCCGTCACGTCGGGCAGACGCTCGAACGGCTGATAGGGCAGGAGCACGAAATTCTGAAGCCCGCCGGCGCGCCCGCGCAGCCAGTCGGCGCCGAGGCCCTCGGACACGACGACCACGCGCGCCTCCGGCCGGTCGGACAGCCGCTCCGCGAGGCGCAACAACAGCTCCGGATCGTGCTTCAGGCCGAGCGTACCGGAGTAGAGGAAGACAAGCTTGCCCGCGAGACCGTGCGCCTCGGCCCAGGCGTTGACGCGCGGCCGCGGCGCCAGCTCATCGAGCGGCGCCCAGTTCTCGATCACATGAACGCGCGACCGATCCAGCCCCCAGGCGTCGAAGATCGGCAGGAAATCGTCGGTGATCGCGACCACCGCGTCGCTCTGGCCGACCAGGCGCCGCTCGAGGGCGAGATAATGCCGACCGGCCAGTGCGCCGATCACCGGCAATTTGCGGCGCAGCAGCCGGTCGATGGCGATCGCGTTGAGGTCCTGCGCCCAGAACACAAAGCCGATGCCAAGCCGCCGGCAGGCCGCGACCGCCGCCGCCTGGACATCGGGTGCCGCCGTGCCGCCCAGCACGACGTCCGGGCGCCAGGCGACGATCTCGCCCGCCAGCAAGCGCCCGTAGGCCCGCTCCTGGATCACCCGACGGACGTAGCCGTATTTGTCGATCGGCCGGCCGATCGACAGCCCGTGCACCGCGAAGGACGACGGATCGCCGGGCCGCGGGCTCACCGGTCCGCGCGGCATGTGCATCGACGCCGAGTAGAGATGAAGCACCTGATGGCCGCGGGTCGCGAGATGACGCGACAGCTGGACCGGGAACGCGTGCCCCGAATCGTGGACGAGAATCCTCACCCCCGATTTATATCGGGCTCATCCCAAAAGGGATATTAACCTCAGTCCTTGCGCGCCTTGATGACCAGGCAGTCGCCGCGGCCGAGCCGGTTGCCCAGCCACAGGATCGGGAACAGGAGGCCGCGGGCGACGATCATGAAGCCGGCGATCAGTGGCGCCGAGCGGATCGCCTTCGGATTGTCGCGCCAGATCGTGGCGATGATCGACTGGGCGACCCACAGCGCCGGCGTCACGTTCTTCACGCTGACCACGGTGAAGCCGGAGTCCGCCAGCAGCCTGGTCAGCGTCTTGGCGTCGAAATGGGCGAGGTGGAACGGCACATGCCAGTTGATCCAGATGCGGCCGAACAAGGCGCGCAGCCAGCTGCGCGCGTTGGGCAGGCTGATCCACACCTCGCCGCCAGTGACCAGGAGCCGATTGGCGTCGGCCAGCATGGCGCGCGGAGCGAGCGCGTGCTCGAGCACGTTCGAGAACACGACGCGGTCGAACGGCAGCGACGGCCGCAGCTCCGCGAGGTCGGTCTCGTAAACCATGAAGCCGCGGCGCCGCGCGACCTCGGCGGCGCGCGAGTTGAGCTCCACCCCTTCGGGCTTGAAGCCGTTGCGGCGATACAGCACCAGCGGCCGGCCTTCGTTGCAGCCGACGTCGAGCAGCCGCCCGCTGCCTTTCTCGCCGTGAAACGAGATGTCGCCGTCGACCTTCAGGATCAGCTGGTAGAGCTGCGACATGATCAGGCGCTCGCGCCAGCCGGTGTAGGTCGTGTCGCGTTCGCCGCCGTAGTTGTAATAGGTCTCGTAGAGCGTCTTCAGCTCGGCGAGGTTCGGCCGCGGCGCCGTCTGCTCGAGCCCGCAGGCCTGGCAGCGCAGGATCCGCCACTCGCCGGGTGCTCCGAAGCGGTTGTCGAGCACGTGCTCCAGCACCGGGCGGGTCGACGCCCCGCAGGACATGCAGGCGAGAGTCACTTCGGCATTCATGCGCGGCGCATCTCCTTCTGCCGCTCATAGAGCTTGGCGTCGACCAGGAAGCGGAACCAGAAGGTCTGCAGGACGTAAAAGATCATCCCTTCCTTGCCGTCGAGGAAGCCGCGCTTCCAGACGTAGCGATAGAGGAAAAACAGGAAGGCGCGCAGGAACAGCGGCTGGCGGTAGTAGAAGCTCTTCTGGGCGCGCTTCTCGGCGATCGGGTCGCCGCTGCCGGGCTGGATCACGTTGCCGCCGGGGTTCAGCAGCTCCTCGACCTCGGCATCGGCCCACCGGTTGTGCCGGGCCGTCCACTCACCGAGCGGCAGGCGGATGTCGTCGATCATCGGGGCGTCGAGCTTTCCGGTCCGGCCGCTGCAAATAAAATGTTGATCATACTTGCGCATTTCGCATCGCGCGGCGCCGCTCCGGAACAGCCGCATCTGGTACATGGGGTACATGCCGCCGTGCCGCAACGGCCTGCCGTGAAAATGGACAAGCCGCGGAATGTAGTAGCCAGCGATATCGCCCGACAGACCCGCAGGGTCCAGTGACTTAATGAGGGCCGCGAGCTCGTCCGACAGGCGTTCGTCGGCGTCCAGGTGCAGCTGCCAGCCGTGGCGGAGCGGCAGATTGTCGATCGCCCAGTTGCGCTGCGCGCTGTAGTTCTCGAATGCCCGCTGGACGACACGGGCCCCGGCCGCCCGGGCGATCTCGATCGTCCGGTCGGTCGAAAAGGAATCGACGACGTGCAGATCGTCGGTGACCGCCCGCGCACTTGCCAAGGTGGCGCCGACGGTCGCTTCGGAATTGAACGTGAGAACGATGACCGAGATCGCCATCAGCGCATCGCAGGGCGGGTGGAGTCGGCGGCGAGAGAGCGATACACGGTCTCGAGTTCGCGCGCAATCCGCGACCACGCGAATTTCTCGCGCACCAGCGCCGGGCCGCGCTCGCCCATGGTCGCGGCGCGCCCCGGATCGGCGGCCAGGGTCTCGATCTGGCGGGCGACGGGGTCGACCGCGGGCGGCGCCACCAGGCCGGCGCCGGCCGCCTCGATCTCGCGCCAGATGTTCACCCGATCCGAGATCGCCACCGGGATGCCGCACGCCAGCGCCTCGACGATCGCGATGCCGAAATTCTCCGAGTACGAGGGCAGGACGAACATGGCGGCGTCGCGGAAGCAGGCGAGCTTCGCCCGATGGTCGAGCATGCCGGCGAAGGTGACGCGCGCGCCGATGCCCTCGGCCGCGACCGCGGCTTCGGCCGCGCCGCGCTCGCCGTCGTCGGGGCCGGCGAGGACGAGATGCAGATCGTCGAACCGGCGCGCGGCGCGGGCAAAGGCGGGGATCAGCACGTCCAATCCCTTCTTGAAATTGAGCCGCGACAGGAACAGCACAATGCGCCGGTTGCCGATCTCCGGATGGAGCGCGCGGAAGCCGCCGCGCGGCGGCAGGTCCGCGTATTGCTCGAGGTCGAGGCCGTTCGGAACCACCACGCCCGGGGCACCATGGATATAGGGAGCCGCCAGCCGCATCTCGTCGTCAGCCGTGTAGTGGATCGCCGCCGCGTCGCGCAGCACGCGGTTCTGGAACAGCCACTCGAGGACGGCCTTGCGCGCCCGATGCCGCCGCCAGATGAACGGATCGAGCGTGCCGTGCGGCCTCAGCAGGTACGGCACGCCAAAGCGCTTGCACAGACGCGCCGCCGCCCAGGTGTGAAACAGATAGAGCGAGTGAACATGCACCACATCCGCCTTCGGGACCGCCCGCTTCAGCGCACGGGCGAGCGGAAAGGAGGTGCCCATCACCGCCGGGGCGTGCTGCGGAAAGACTCGCAGTTCGACCCCATCCAACCGGTCGGCCGGCGCATAGAGGGCGCGCTCCTCGGCCGCCATCTCGCGGTCGGTCGTGTAGATCGCGACCTCGTGCCCACGGGCGGCCACCGCCCGCGCCATGTCGATGGCCGCCTTGGCCGGCCCGCCGGTGCGCGCCGCGATCGACGCAATGACATGCAGGATACGAATCGGGAACTCCGCGGACCGGACACTCAACGAACGCACTATAACGGCAGAAGCGCGCCCGGTATTCTGCGGCGATGCCCCCGCCAGATGACAAATCAACAGATTACAAATCCCGGCTGCTCGCGCAGTACGTGTCGACCCACGCCAGCGTCGGCGACGCGGTAGCCGGCCTCGAGCGCCGGCGGCCCTATCTCGACCGGCTGGTGCGCGAGCATTTCCCGCCCGACCGGAGTGCAGCCGTGCTCGATCTGGGCTGCGGCCACGGGGCGGTCCTGTGGGCGGCGCGCCGCGCCGGCTACACGAGCCTCGCCGGGGTCGATGCGAGCCCCGAGCAGGTGGCGGCGGCCGCGTCCCTCGGCATCACCGGCGTCCGCCAGGGCGACCTGAAAGCCGCCCTGGCCGCGACCCCCGACGCCTCGCAGGACGTGGTGGTGCTGTTCGACCTGTTCCATTACTTCCCGCCCGACGCGCAGTTCGCGCTGGCCGACGAGGTCCGGCGCGTGCTGAAGCCGGGCGGGCGCTGGATCCTGCACGTGCCCAACGGCGAGGCCCTGTTCGGCGCCCGCATGCGCTATTGGGACTACCTCGCCGGGGGCGCGTTCACCCGCGCCTCGATCGGCCAGGTCCTGCGCGCCTGCGGCTTCGCCGAGGTGCGCTGCTTCGAGGACGTCCCGGCGGTGCACGGGGCGGCGAGTGCGGCGCGCTGGCTCGCCTGGAAACTCGTCCGCGGCCTTGCGCGTTTCCTGCTTGCGGCCGAAACCGGCGAAACCGGCCGCGACGCCATCTTCTCGCAATGCCTGCTCGCGGTGGCGATCAAATAGAACCTTCCGGCCGGCGGAAAAACTTCGTATTTTCAAGGAATACCGGCCGGCACCGGGCGTTTTCAGGCGGTCGGCACCGGCAACTCGGCGCGCTTCCCATGGACATTCTCTATATCGGCTTCGACGTCGAAGGGGTCGGCGGCATCGCCACCTACAGCCGCCACCAGGTGCGGGCGTTGCGCGACCTCGGCCATAGTCCGTACGTGCTGTCGGTCGACAAGCAATCGAGCCGTTTCACGAACGGCTATGCCGACCGGCATGTCCCGTTCGACAGCCGGGCCGGCGTGGTCGCCAAGCTCCTCGCCTTCATCGCCGCCCCGCCGCGGCGGTTCGACGTGGTGATGCTGAACCACGTGTACCTGGCGATGTTCGGCCGGCTCGCCCGGGCGCTGCGCGGCAGCCCGTACATCCTGAACGTCTACAACATCGACATTCTGGCGAAGCTGCCGCCGGCGCGCGAATACGCGTTCACCCGCGCCAATCTCGCCATCGCCGACTGCCGGTACACGATCGAGCACCTGCCCCGCTTCCACGACCGCATGCCGCCCATCGGGCTCCTCTACGATCCGGTCGATACGGGCTTCTTCCGGCCGATCCCGAAGGCCGACGCGCGCCTGGAGATAGCGCGGCCGTTCAAGCTCGACCGCCTCGACGAGCGGTTCATCGCGGTCACCGTCGCCCATATGGCCGCACCGCCCAACAACAACAAAGGCCACCGCCAGACGATCGACGCGCTGAAGCTGCTGGCGGACCCGCGCATGCTCTACCTGATCGTCGGCGAAGGCCCGGACCGGCCCGCGATCGAGGCCTATGCGCGCCAACAGGGCGTCGAGCCGTGGGTGAAATTCCTCGGCCTCGTGCCGCAGGAGTCCCTGCCGTACCTCTATGCCGCCGCGGACGTGGCGATCCTGGTGGCGCGCGGCGGGCCCGGCCTGGGCGAAGCGGTGCCGCTCGGACTGATCGAAGCCGCGGCCTGCGGTACGCCGTTCATCTGCGGCAACGAAGACGGGTCGGTGGAGGCGATCGACCCGGCGCGACCGAACGGGTTCGCCATCGATCCGGCGCGGCCCGACGAGCTGGCGGCGAAGCTGCACCAGCTGGCTGACGACCCGACCCTCGTGACCGCCATGGGCGGCAATGGCCAGGAAGTCGTCGCGGAGCTGTTCGCGTACGACCGGTTCGTCGCCCGGCAGCGCGAGCTGCTGACCCGCGCGCTGGTCCCGTAATGGCGAAATACCGGTCCCGGATCTATGGCCGCTATGTCGAGGCGGCGACCGCCCAGCTGGCGCCCGCGACGTTGGATGGCCTGGCGCCGCGGCGCGCCACCCTGACGCGGCTCATCGCCGATCATTTCCCGCCGCAGAAAGAGTCTGCGATCCTCGAGATCGGCTGCGGGCACGGCGCGCTGCTGTATTTCGCGCGCGAGGCCGGCTACCGGAATTTGCAGGGCGTCGACGGCAGTCCCTCGCAGGTCGACGCGGCGCGGCGGCTGGGCATTCACGAAGTGCGCTCCGGCGAACTTCTCCCCACGCTCTACGGCATGCCAGCAGCGAGCCAGGACGCGGTCATCGCCTATGACGTGATCGAGCATCTCACCAAGGACGAGCTGATCGACGTCGCCGACGAGGTCTTGCGCGTGCTGAAACCGGGCGGACGCTGGATCGTGCATGCACCGAACGCCGCGTCGCCGTTCTGCGGAGTCATCGCTTATGGTGACCTCACACACGAGCAGGCGTTCACGCCGGAATCGCTGACCCAGGTGTTCCTGTCGTCCGGGTTCCGCTCCGCGACGTTCCACGAGGACCCGCCGGCGGCGCACGGCCCAGCCAGCACGGCGCGGGCCCTGCTGTGGCCGCTCGTCCGCTTCGCCTACAGGGCCGCCCTGATGATCGAGACCGGCGCGGATCACCGGATCTTCACGACCAATCTCATCGCCGTGGCGACGAAGTAAGCGATGTGCGGCATTGTCGCCATATTCGCTTACGGTGCCGGCGCCCGGCCGGCCGACCCGGACGAGCTGCGGCGGATCCGCGACCGCATGGCCAGGCGGGGCCCGGATGGCGCCGGCGAATGGCTGTCCGACGACGGCCGCGTGGCGCTCGGCCACCGCCGGCTGTCGATCATCGACCTGCGCAGCATCGCCGACCAGCCGATGGCGCATGACGGCGGCCGGCTGCGCATCGTCTTCAACGGCGAGATCTACAATTACAAGGCGCTGCGCGACGAGCTGACGCAGAAGGGCCATGTGTTCCGCACGACGTCGGACACCGAGGTCATCCTGCAGCTTTACGACCGCGAAGGGCCGGCCTGCGTGCGCCGCCTGCGCGGCATGTTCGCGTTCGCGCTGTGGGACCAGGTGCGCGGCGGGATGCTGCTCGCCCGCGATCCGCTCGGCATCAAGCCGCTCTATGTCGCCGATGACGGCAAGACGCTTCGCATCGCCTCGCAGGTGAAGGCGCTGCTCGCCGGCGGGGCGATCGACACGCGCCCCGAGCCGGCGGGGCATGCCGGGTTTTTCCTGTGGGGCAATATCCCGGATCCCTACACCCTCTATCGCGGCATCCGCGCCCTGCCCGCCGGCACCACGCAGTGGATCGGCAGCCAGGGGGTGCGCGCGCCGCAGCCCTATTGGAACCTCACCGAGACGCTGGCCGCGGCGCCGGCGCCGCCCGAGGGTGCGGGGGCGCGCCGCGACGCGCTGCGCGCGGCCCTGCTCGACAGCCTGCGCCACCATTTTGTCGCCGACGTGCCGGTGGGCGTGTTCCTGTCGGCGGGGCTCGATTCGACCACGCTCGCGGCGCTCGCCGCCGAGGACGGCGCCGACAATCTGATCACGCTCACCCTGGGCTTTCGCGAATTCGAGGGCGGCACCAACGACGAGACGCGTCTCGCCGAGCTGGTGGCGAAACAACGGGGCACCCGGCACACCACGCGGTGGGTGCCGGGGCGCGAATTCGCCAGCGAGCGTGCCACCCTCATCGAGGCGATGGATCAGCCGTCGATCGACGGCACCAACACGTATTTCGTCGCCAAGGCGGCGCACGAGGCGGGGCTGAAAGTGGCGCTGTCGGGGCTCGGCGGCGACGAGATCTTCGCCGGATATCCGAGCTTCCGGCAGGTGCCGACCCTGGTGCGCATGTTGGGCCCGTTCACCGGCCTCGCCGGGTTCGGCCGGGCGATGCGGCGCGCCACGGCGCCCTGGCTCAAGAACCGCGTGCCGCCGAAATATCCGGGCCTGCTGGAATACGGCACCAGCTTTGCCGGCGCGTATATGCTGCGGCGCTGCCTGTTCATGCCGTGGGAGCTCCCCGATCTCCTGCCGCGCGAGATGGCGGCCGCCGGCCTGGCCGAGCTCGACACCCTGGACCGTCTCGGCGAAGGAATCGCCGCGCTCGCCAGCCCGCGGCTCAAGGTCACCGCGATGGAGATCGCGTGGTACATGCGCCATCAGCTGCTCCGCGACTCCGACTGGGCCGGCATGGCGCATTCGCTGGAGATCCGCGTGCCGCTGGTCGACACGGTGCTGCTGGCGCGCCTGGCGCCGCTGCTCGCCAGCGACACACCGCCGTCGAAGGGCGACATGGCCGATGTCTGCCGCACGCCCTTGCCGGACCAGGTGCGGCACCGCGCCAAGACCGGCTTCGTCGTGCCCGTGCAGGAATGGGTGCAGGGCGAGACGGCGGGCGATCCCGCCGCGGCGGCGCGCGGCTTCCGCGGCTGGGCGCGGCTGGTCTATGCACAGCAGGCCAAAGCGGCGTGAGAGACCGGCGAAAACTGCGGCTGGCCTATCTGGTCACCCATCCGATCCAGTACCAGGCGCCGCTGCTGCGCCTCGTCGCGGCGCAGCCGGACCTGGACTTCACGGTGTTCTTCGGCACGGATTTTTCAGCGCGCGCCTTCACCGCCGGCGAATTCGGGCGCGAGATCACCTGGGACGTGCCGCTGCTCGACGGCTACCGGCATGAGGTCCTGCCGCAGCTCTTCACCCCGCCGGCAGGGCGCCAGCCGCCGCTCGATTTCTGGCGGCCCCTCAACTACGGCCTGGCCCGGCGGCTGGCCGCCGGGAAGTTCGACGCACTGTGGGTCCATGGCTACGCGCATTGGCTGCACTGGTGGGCGATGGCGGTGGCGAAGCGCCACGGCACGAAAGTCCTGCTCCGCGACGAAGCGACCTCGATCTCGGCGGAGCGCGGCGGCGCCAAGCGCGCGGCCAAGCGGGCGTTCTTCGCTGGACTGAACCGCATGGTCGACGGTTTCCTCACCATCGGCACCTTGAACCGGCGCTATTACGCCGCCAACGGCGCGCGCGCGGACCGGCTGTTCGACATGCCCTACGCGGTCGACAATGGGCATTTCAGCCAGGGTGCGGCGAAGGCCAACCTCAATCGCGAGCCCTATCGCGCGGCGCTCGGTCTCGAGCCGGGGCGGCCGATCCTGTTGTTCGCCGCCAAGCTGATCGAGCGCAAACGCCCGGGGCTGCTGCTGGAGGCGTTCAGCCGCATCCACGCCGATCCGGCGACGCGACGGCCCTATCTGCTGTTCGCCGGCGACGGGCCGCTGCGGCCGGCCCTCGAAGCGCAGGCGACAGCTCAGGCGCCTGGTGCCGTGCGCTTCCTCGGCTTTCAGAAGCAAAGCGACCTGCCGCGCTGCTACGATCTGTGTGACGCGTTCGTCCTGCCATCGGCGCAGGAAGCGTGGGGCCTCGTGGTGAACGAGGTGATGTGCGCCGGACGCGCGGTCGTGGCCAGCGACCGCGTCGGGGCCGCGCCGGATCTCGTGCGCGACGGCGAGAACGGCGCCATGTTCCGCACCGACGACGGCGACGACCTGATGCGGGTGCTGCGCGAGACCCTGGCCGACCCTGAGCGCCTCGCGGCCATGGGCAAGCGGAGCCGCGAGATCATCGACCGCTGGAGCTTCGCCGAGGACATCGCCGGGTTGCGGCGGGCGCTCGCCGCGGTCTGTCCGGCGTGGAGCGCGCCCGCATGAGAGATGTGGGATGAAGGACGTCTCGGTCTCCTTCGCCGCGACCGCGGTGATCCAGGTGCTGAACATCGCCACCGGCCTGCTGGCGGCGCGGCTGCTGCTTCCCGAAGGCCGCGGCGAGCTCGCCGAGATCATGCTGTGGGCCGGCCTGATCGTGGAATTCGGCATCGTCGGGCTGTCGGACGCGCTGCTCTATCGGGCGGCGACAGCGCAGGCAGCTCCGCGCGAGCTGTTCGCGGCGATGGCGGCGCTGACGGCTTTCTTTTCTGTCTTGCTGATCATCGCCGGGTTGATCATCGAGCCCTATATCTTCGCCGGCAAAGATCCGTACCTGCTGCGCCTCGCCCTGATCTTCCTGGTGGCCTACGTGCCGACGAACCTGGGCGCCCTGTTCGTCGCCTCGATGTTCCAGGGCTATCTCGACATGATGACCTGGAACCTGCTGCGCGGCGTGGTCGCGGTGGGCTATCTCGCGTTCATCGGCCTCGCCGCCGCGGCCGGCCAGGCGACCGTCGAGGGGTTTGCCGCGGCTTATATCCTGGGCACCGGCCTCACCTTCGCGGTCGGGCTCGTGCTGCTGGCGCGCCGCGGCTGGATCGGCTTTCGCACCAGCTGGGCAACTCTCCGCGGCCTGCTGGTCTACGGCGCCAAGGTGCATGTCGGCGAGATGCTCAACTCGGCGCGCCAGAAGATCGACCAGGCGCTGGTGGCGCTGTGGCTGCCGCACGCCGATCTCGGCCTCTATGTCGTGGCGCTGACCGTCGCCAACGGCCCGCTGATCCTGGCGCAGACCTTGGCCAATCTCGCATTTCCAAAGGTCAGCCAGCAGGCCGACGTGGCCGGCAAGATCGTCGTGTTCGGCCGCTATTTCCGCTTCACCATCGCGGTCACCGTCGCGACGACGGTGGTGCTGCTGGTGCTGAACCCGTGGCTGGTGCCGCTGCTGTTCGGCCAAGCCTTCGCGCCGGCGGCGCTGATCGCCAACATCATGTTGATCGGCCTGCCAGCGGCCGCGGCGAAGCTGCTGTTCATCCAGGCGCTCAAGTCCTGGGACCGCTCGCTGGTCATCGGGCAGGCCGAGTTCATCGGCCTGTTCGCGGCCGCGGTATCGCTGTTCGTTCTGCTGCCCACCCTCGGCATCGCCGGTGCCGCGTGCAGCCTCGTGGTGGCGAATGTGGTGGCGGCGGTGGCGATGGCGGCGTCGCTCAGGCGCCATCTCGACCTCAAGCTGGCGACGCTCCTGACGCCGACCGCCGACGACTGGCGGCTGGCCGGCGAGCTCGTCGCCAGCTTGCGGCGATGAACGGCGCGGCCGCCCGGCCGGGCACACGGGTGCTCGTCCACCATCCAGGCTCCAATCACCTCGCCTACGAGCTGGTGGCGGGCCTGCAGCAGGCGGGCTTCGCCTGTGATCTCGACACCGGATTTTTCTACACGCCCGATGGGCTCGCGGCGCGCCTCACGCGAACGCTGCCCACCCGATGGCGCGGCCGTGTCGAGCGGGAGCTGAAGCGCCGCTCGCACCCCGCCGTCGACCCGCGGCGCTTGCGGCTTCTGGCGTGGCCCGAGCTTGCCTATGTGGCGCTCAACCGGCTCGGCTTGCCACCGGGGCCGCTCGCCCGCGTCGTCGGCTGGCGCAACGAAGTCTTCGACCGCTGGGTGGCCGCGCGGGTCCGGCGGGAGCGGCCGCGCATCGTCGTCGGCCACGATTCGTCGGCGCTGCTGGCCCAGCGTGCCGCCCGCGACATCGGCGCCGTCTCCGTGCTCAACCAAGTCATCGGCCATATCGACGCCGGGCTGGAGATTTTTCGCGAGGAGGCCGAACAGGCACCGGAATTCGCCGAGACGCTGACGGTACCGCCGCAGTGGATCGTCGAGCGTTGCCGCGGCGAGGCGCTGGAGGCCGACCGCGTGCTGGTCCCGTCCGATTACGTACAGGATACGCTGGTGCAGCGCGGCACGCCGGCCGAGCGCATCGCGGTCCTGCCCTACGGCGTCGACGTCGAGCGCTTCCGGCCGCGGCCGAGCGGCGAGCGCAAGAGCTTCCGGCTGCTGTTCGTCGGCAGCCTCAGCCAGCGCAAGGGCATCAAATACCTGTTGGAGGCAGTCCGCCGCCTGAAGCTGCCCGACGCGGAGCTGGTGCTGGTCGGCCGCATGATCGGCAGTGCGGCGGCCTTCCACCCCTATGACGGGCTGTTCCGGCACGTGACGCACGTGCCGTACCACGAAGTGCATGGCCTGTATGCCGACGCCGACGTCTTCGTCTACCCGTCGCTGCACGAAGGCTCGGCCTTCGCGACCTACGAGGCGCTGGCGAGCGGGCTGCCCGTGATCGCGACGCCCAATACCGGCTCGGTCGTGCGCGACGAGATCGACGGCTTCCTGGTGCCGCCGCGCGACGTGGACGCGCTGATGGCGAAGATCGAGCTGCTCTATCGGGACCGGACGCGGCGGGCCGAGATGGCGCGGAGCGCCCGTGCCCGGGCCGAAGAGTTCACCTGGAGCGCCTACCGCGCCCGCCTCGCGGCCCTCTTCGACGGCTTCGTGGCCGACAGGAGCTTGTCGAAATAGACGATCGTCCGCTCCAGCCCGACATTGAGCGCCACCTTCGGCTCCCACTTCAGCATCTTGCGGGCGAGCGCGATGGTGGGCTTGCGCTGCATCGGGTCGTCGACCGGCAGCGGCTTGAAGATCAGCCGGGAGCGCGAGCCGGTGAGCTCGATCACCTTTTCGGCCAGCTGCCGGATGGTGAATTCGCCGGGATTGCCGAGATTGACCGGGCCGGTGAACGATTCCGGCGTGCCCATCAGCCGGATGAACGCCTCGATCAGGTCGTCGACATAGCAGAACGACCGCGTCTGGGTGCCCTTGCCGTAGATCGTGATCGGCTCGCCCTTCAGCGCCTGGACGATGAAGTTCGACACCACGCGGCCGTCATTGGGGTGCATGCGCGGCCCATAGGTGTTGAAGATGCGCGCCACCTTGATGCGCAGCTTGTGCTGCCGGTGATAATCGAAGAACAGCGTCTCGGCGCAGCGCTTGCCTTCGTCGTAGCAGGCGCGGGGGCCAATCGGATTGACGTTGCCGCGATAGGATTCCGGCTGCGGATGGATATCGGGGTCGCCATAGACCTCCGACGTCGAGGCCTGGAAGATCTTGGCGCGCACCCGCTTGGCGAGGCCCAGCATGTTGATGGCGCCGTGGACCGAGGTCTTGGTCGTCTGCACCGGGTCGAACTGGTAATGGATCGGCGACGCCGGGCAGGCGAGGTTGTAGATCTCGTCAACCTCGATATAGAGCGGGAAGGTCACGTCGTGGCGCATCAGCTCGAAGAACGGATTGTCGAGCAGATGGGCAATATTCGCCTTGGTGCCGGTGAAGTAGTTGTCGACGCACAACACCTCGTGCCCTTCGGCGAGCAGCCGCTCGCAGAGATGCGAGCCGAGAAAACCGGCACCGCCGGTGACCAGGATGCGCTTGCGTGGACCCATGAGGGGGTTCTCGGATTGTTTCGGAGGGAGGGGAGGAACGGGCGGGCGGTCAGGCGGCGGTCGAGATGATCCGTCGTTTCGTGCCCTCAAGCGCCAGGCAGGTCAAGTGGCCCGTGAAATACGCCCCGGTGTCGATGCCGATGCGGTTCGGCTGGAACTCCGGCTGCTCCGTGATCGTATGGCCGTGGACCACGATCTTGCCGTGATCGGCCGGTGAGCGGAGGAACAGGTCGCGGATCCAGATCACGTCCTCCTCGGCCTGCTTGTCCAGAGGCACGCCGGGCCGAATCCCGGCATGCACGAACAGATAATCGCCTTCCTGATGCGTCAGGCGGAGGTTCTGCAGGAACTGCAGGTGGGGGTCAGGCAGCTTTTGCCGCAGCGCCGTCTGCATGTCGCTCAAGCGCGTCGGATCAAGGTAGGGCCCGGGGCCGGGGTTCACCCCATAGCTGCGCAAGGTGGTGTCTCCGCCGTTGCGCAGCCACAGCGGCCCACGGCTGATGTCGTCGAGAAACTCGAGCATCAGACGCTCGTGATTGCCGAGCAGAGCTACTTTTTCGAACCCGGCGGGGGCCTCACCCAGGACGAGGTCGATCACGCCGGCCGCATTCACGCCGCGGTCGACGTAATCCCCGAGATAGACGATGACGCGGCGCTCCGCCGGCCCGCGCTCCGGATCCTCGGCGATGCGCTGGTGCAGATCGGTGAGGAGGTCGGCGCGGCCATGGATGTCGCCGATGGCGTAGACGGCGGTGCCGTCGGGAATTGACGCGCGCGGCGCCGGCGCTGGCTTGGCGAAGGGATTGCGGATCATCGTCGACGGGGCAGCCTCGGGATACCGGGTAGATAGGCGCTGACAGAGCCGATTGCCAGCCCGCCGAATGGACCCCATCGGCACGACGTATTGGCACGGAGCTTGCGTCTTTTGGCGGGCGGAGTAGCCTCGGCTCGGCTTCATGTCCTGGGGGAATTCATGACGGAAATTCGGGTTTCGATGCGGCGGCGCCTGGTTCTGGGCGCCACCCTGGCGGCGGCCGTTGCGGCGTTTTCGGCGCCCGGCCCGGTGTGGGCCCAAGCGACCAAGATCAACGTCGGGGTGGACGGGACGTTCGCGCCCCACGCCATGCCGAAGCTCGGCGGCGGCATCGAGGGCTTCAACGTGGACATGGCGAACGAGATCGCCAAGCGCCTACACCGCCCGATCGAGATCGTGGCCCAGGAATATTCAGGCCTGATCCCGGCGCTGAACTCCGGCCGCTACGACTGGCTGGCCGCCCCCACCACGGTCACCAAGGAGCGGGCGGAGAGCCTCTTGTTCAGCGAAGGCTACCTCAACACCGACTTCCAGTTCCTGATCCGCAAAGGCGCCCCCGAGATCACCAAGTTCGAGGACCTCAAGGGCCGGAAGATCGCCACAAACAAGGGCTCGGCCTACGACGCGTGGGCGGAGCAGAACAAGGAGAAGTATGGGTTCGAGGCGTCCGCGTTCCCCACCCAGACCGACGCCGTGCAGGCGGTGATGGCCGGCCGCGCCGACGCCAATCTCGCCGGCAACACCGTCACCGCGTGGGCCGCCAAGCAGAACCCGCAGCTGCAGCTCTCGTACACGATCAAGACCGGGCTCGTGTGGGCCGTCGCCTTCCGCAAGGACGACAAGGCGGGGCGCGAGCTGGTGGAGAACGCCGTCGAGTGCATGAAGCTCGACGGCACGCTGGCGCGGCTGCACGAGACGTGGTTCGGCGTGAAGGCGGCGGCCGATTCGCCGGCTGTCGTCGTGTACAAGGGCTACGGCGTGCCCGACATGCCCGGCTACGATCCGACCGAGCACACGCCGCGCTGCAATTGAGCCGGGCGCTGGGATCCATCCGGCGCTGACACGGTGCTCGACCCGAGGCCGATCCTCGACATCCGCGCCCTGTACAAGGCTTACGGCGCGCTCGAAGTCCTGAAGGGCATCGATCTTAAGCTGCGCGCCCGCGAGCTCGTCTTCGTCATCGGCCCCTCGGGCTCGGGCAAGAGCACGCTTCTGAGGTGCTGCAACCGGCTGGAGGAGCCGTCCAGCGGCTCGATCGCGATCGACGGCGTCGACGTGATGGACCCGGCGACGGACATCAACAAAATCCGCCGCAGCATCGGGATGGTGTTCCAGTCGTTCAACCTCTATCCGCACATGACCGCGCTCGGCAACGTCACCTTGGCACTGCGCCTCGTGCTGAAGAAGTCGCGGCGTGAGGCCGAGGAGATCGGCAGCGCCGCCCTCGCTCGCGTGGGCCTCGCCGACAAGACGAAGGCGTATCCGAACGAGCTCTCGGGCGGCCAGCAGCAGCGGGTGGCGATCGCCCGCGCATTGGCGCTCGAACCCAAGATCGTGCTGTTCGACGAGCCGACCAGCGCGCTCGACCCGGAGCTGGTCGGCGGCGTGCTGAAGGTGATGCGCGAATTGCGCGAGGGCGGGATGACCATGCTGGTGGTGAGCCACGAGCTGCAGTTCGCGCGCGCCGCCGCCGATCGCGTCGTGTTCATGGAGAACGGCGTCATCGTCGAGCAGGGCGCGCCGGCGCAGATCTTCGGCGCACCGGTCCAGTCGCGGACGCGCGAGTTCGTGGCCCGCATCTCCGGGCACGAGTAGCGACCCCATGGAGCAGTTCCTCTCGAGCTTCTTCAATCTCGAGATCATGGGCCGCTACCTGCCCAAGATTCTGAGCGGCATGTGGGTCACGGCCTACCTGGCGCTGGCGGTCGTGCTCACCGGCCTCGTCACCGGCCTCCTGCTGGCCCTGGTGCGGACCTTGCACGTCCGGCCGCTCAACTGGCTGATCGTGTTCTTCGTCGACGTGATGCGCAGCGTCCCGCCGCTGGTGCTGATCGTGCTGTTCTTTTACGGGCTGCCGGCCCTGGGCGTGCCGCTGGACGGCCTCGGCTCGACGTGGCTGGCCCTGTCGTTCGTGCTCGCGGCCTTTGCCGAGGAGATCTACTGGGCCGGCATCCTGTCGGTGTCGAAAGGCCAGTGGGAGGCGGCGCGCTCGACCGGGCTCGGATACGTGCAGGCGCTGCTCTACGTCATCCTGCCGCAGGCGATCCGGCTGGCGATTCCGCCGCTCACCAACCGCACCATCGCGATCACCAAGAACACCGCGTTGGGCCAGGTCGTGGCCGTCCAGGAGATCCTCTACCAGGCCTATAGCGGCCTGAGCTTTTCCTACAACCCGTCGCCGCTCACCCTCGGCGCCCTCGCCTATCTGGTCCTGTTCATTCCGGTCGTGATCCTCGGCCGCTGGATCGAGACCCGTTTTGCGTGGAAGCGGTGACGATGAGCGCGGCAGACATCATCAATCTCTTCCTCAACGTCTCCATCATGGAGAAGGCGTTCGGCCTTCTCCTCGACGGATTCCTGATGACGCTGCTTCTGTGCGTTCTGGTGGTACCGGTGGGCGTGGCCGGCGGCGTCGGCATCGCCGTGCTATGGGCGCTGAAATCGCGCGGGCTCAACCGCGCCCTCATGGTGTGGGTGGACGTCTTCCGGGCGCTGCCGCCGCTGGTCTTGCTGGTGTTCGTCTACAACGGGCCGCCGTTCGCGGGCTACCAGATCTCCGAGTTCACGGCCGTGGTCGTGGCCCTCGGCCTCAACAGCATGAGCTATTACGGCGAGATCTTCCGCGCCGGCGTCGAGAGCATCGGCCGCGGCTCGTGGGAGGCGGCACGGTCGACCGGGCTTGGCTGGGGACAGACCATGGCCTGGGTGATCCTGCCGCAGGCGGTGCGCAACGTGCTGCCGGATCTCGTCAGCAACACGTTGGAGGTCGTGAAGCTGACCTCGCTCGCCAGCGTCGTGGCGCTGCACGAGCTGATGTACGCCGCGCGCTCGGCGCAGCAGCTGACCTTCAACTATTCACCGCTGATTCTCGCGGTGCTAATGTATTTCATCGTGCTGTGGCCGCTGGTGCGGCTGTTGAGCCGCCTCGAGCACAAGAAGATCGCCGCGCGCTGACGCTGACTGGTGAGGCTGACTGGCATGCCCGATCGGATCCTGGTCATCAACCCGAACTCGACCGTCGCGGTCACCCGCGGCATCGACGACGCGGTGGCGCCGCTGCGCATCGCGGGCGGCCCCGAGATCGAGTGCGCGACGCTGGCCGAGGGCCCGCCCGGCATCGAAAGCCAGGCGCATGTCGACGGCGTGGTCCAGCCGATCTGCCGCATGATCGCGGCGCGCGACAACGACACGAGCGCCTTCGTCATCGCCTGTTACAGCGACCCCGGCCTGTACGCCGCCCGCGAGACGACGAAGAAGGCGGTGCTGGGCATCGCCGAGTGCGCCATCCTGACGGCCCTGACGCTGGGCCACCGGTTCGGGGTGATCTCGATCCTGAAGAAATCCATCCCGCGGCATCGGCGCTATGTGGCGCAGATGGAGCTCAGCACGCGCCTGGCGGGCGACCGCGCCATCGAGCTCGGCGTGGTCGAGCTCAGCGATGACAGCCGCACGCTCGGCCGGATGATCGAGACCGGGAGCCAGCTGCGCGACAAAGACGGCGCCGACGTGCTGATCATGGGGTGCGCCGGCATGGCGCGCTATCGCGACCGGCTGCAGCAGGCGGTCGGCCTCCCGGTGGTCGAGCCGACCCAGGCCGCGGTCGGCCTTGCGATCAGCCGCGTGCGGCTCGGGTGGGAGTAGGGTTATGCCGGCGCGCCTGGAGGCCCGGCGGCAGACCTTGTGGCATAATTTGGCAAAGTATGCCATAAGGACAGCCCTGGAGGCATCATGGCAACCATGAACGTGTCGCTGCCTGACCCCATGCGAGATTGGGTCGAACAGCAAGTGCAGAACGGCGAGTATGCCAACGCAAGCGACTACATCCGGGATTTGATTCGCCATGACCAGCGGCGGAGCAAGACCTTGAAGGCGGCCATCCGCGAAGGACTCGAAAGCGGTCGAAGCCCCCACAAGGCTGAGGACGTCGTGGCGGCAGCCAAGGCCCGGCTGCGGCGTGGCTGACTACGTCCTTTCCAACAAAGCCGAAAGCGACCTTACCGAAATCTATTTCTATTCGTACCGGATCTTCGGCGAGGCTCAGGCGGACGCCTACTTCCTTGGCCTGCGGGACGTCTTGCAAAGCCTTGCCAACAACCCACGATTGGGGAGGCCCGTGCCGCAAATCCGCCGTGGGCTGCTGTGCCATCGACATGCTCGGCACATCGTCTTCTACATCACAGAGGACACCGGCATCTTCGTCGTCCGCATATTGCACGACTCCATGGATATCCCACGCCACATCGAACCAGAGGACTAAGGCGAGTGCTCGCAGGAGGCCGCTAGATCAATCTACCGCCCCTTCGCCGGCGGCAGGGTGTAGCGGTCGCGGGTGCGGACGTAGCGGTCGCCGTAGAGCCGGCCGACCGGGAAGAAGGCATCCTCGCGGAGCCGCAGGGTGGCCGGGTCGATGACGTCGTCGCGCACGTGCAGGCGCAGGCCCTCGCCCATGAGGAGCCGCCGCTCCGGCCCGATCTCCAGCACCTTCCAGGTGCGGCACTCGAGCGAGAACGGCGCGCCCTGGATGCGCGGCGCTGCCACGTCGACCGAGGGTGCTAGCGCCAGGCCGACCACCTCGGCTTCGCTGACGTCCGGTGGAAAATCGCCGCTGGTCTTGTGCATCGCCTCGCCGAGCTTCTCGTCGGCGATGTTCACCACCCACTCGCCGCTGCGGTCGATGTTGACCAAGGTGTCCTTGAGGCTGCCGTTGGCCCGCCGGTTGATGCTGACGATGACCAGCACCGGATCGTCGGACACGACATTGAAGAAGCTGAACGGCGCCGCGTTCACCGTGCCGGAGGGGCCGAGCGTGGTGATCCACGCAATCGGCCGCGGCACGACCAAGCCGACCAGCAGCTTGTAGCGCTGCGCGGGTGTCAGTTCTTTCGCCGAGAACTGCATCAGTTCGACGGCTCCGGCCGCGCCCCCGTTCGTTCGGTGATCAGCTTGTAATGCTCGATGCGGCGGTGCTTGGCGAAGTTGAAGACCGTCTGGCGGATGTAGTCGCCGAGCGCCAGGTCGCAGTCGTGCACGATCACCTCGTCCTCTTCGCTGGTCGACTTGGCGACGATCTCGCCGGTCGGCGCCACGATCAGCGAGCAGCCGAACATGCCGAAGCCGTCCTCCTTGCCGCATTTCGCCGTGGCGACGACCCAGCAGGCGTTCTGGTAGGCCGAGGCCTGACACGACAGCAGGTGGTGGAAGACTCGCAGATAGGGCGGCTCGTACGGCGAGTAGATGTTGTCGGTCGGCGTGTTGTAGCCGAGCACGACCATTTCGGCCCCCTTCAGCGCCATGACGCGGAAGGTCTCGGGCCAGCGCCGGTCGTTGCAGATGCACTGGCCGACCATGACGTCGTCGAACATCCGCCACACGTTAAAGCCCAGATTGCCGACGTCGAAATAGCGCTTCTCCAGGTGCTGGAACGGCACGTCGGGAAGCCGCTCCGAATGGCCGGGGAGATGGATCTTGCGATACTTGCCGACGATCCGGCCATCGGGCGCCACCAGGATCGAGGTGTTGTAGCGCTTCGTGGCACCCTCTTCCTCGGTCAGCTCCGCGTAGCCGAGATAGAAGCCGACGCCGAGCTCGCGGCCGAGCTGGAAGAGCGGCACGGTCGCCGGGCTCGGCATCTGAGCCTCGAAATAGCGGTCGATTTCGGTCTGGCTCTCCATCCACCAGCGCGGAAAGAACGTGGTCAGCGCCAGCTCGGGGAAGACGATGAACCGGGCGCCCGATGAATGTGCCTCGCGCATCATCGCCATCAGGCGCTTGACCACGCTCTCGCGGCTGTCGGCCCGATGAATGGCGCCCAGCTGGGCAGCCGCCACCTTCAGATGCCGTTTCGCACCGGCTGTCATTCGACACTCCTCAAAACAACGGTTTGGCTGAAATCCGCCGCAGACGCTGGATTTCCGGCGGCAGCCGATCGAGCGGCCGCGCCGTGTCGGGCTTGGCGCAGGGCAGGAACTTGCCGCTGCCGCGACCGGCCTTGAGCTCGCCGCCCTCGACCACGACCCGGCCGCGGCTGATGACCGTAACCGGCCAGCCGCGCACGGACCGGCCCTCATAGGGCGTGTACCCGACCTGGTCGTGCAGCATCGGCCATGTGATGGTCACGTCCTTATCGGGATCCCAGATCGCGAGGTCAGCGTCCGATCCCACGGCGATCGTCCCCTTCTGCGGATAGAGGCCGTACATCTTGGCGTGATTGGTCGCGGTCAGCGCCACGAACTCACGCACCGACAGGCGGCGCTTGCCGACACCCTCCGAGAACAGCATCGGCAGCCGGATCTCGAGGCCGGGCACGCCGTTCGCCATTTCCTTGAACGTCGTGCGCTCGCCTTTCGGCAGCTTGCCCGATTCGTCGAAGCGATACGGCGCATGATCGGACGAATAGACCTGGAACACGCCGTCCTTCAGCCCCTGCCACACCGCCTCCTGGGCCGCGGCATCGCGCGGCGGCGGACTGCAGCAGAATTTGGCGCCCTCGACTCCGGGCTTGTCGAGATCGTCGGCGGTCAGGAACAGGTACTGCGGGCAAGTCTCTCCGTAGACGCGAAGGCCCCGCTTCTGGGCGTTGCGGATCACCTCGACCGCCTCGCCGGCGGAGACATGGACGACGAGCAGCGGCACGTCGACGAGCTCGGCCAGCGTAATGGCGCGATTGGTCGCCTCGCTTTCGGCGAGACGGGCATGCGCCACGGCGTGGAACGGCGGCCGCGTGTGGCCGTCCTCGACCAGCCGCTTGGCCAGCCACTGGATGATGTCGTGGTTCTCGGCGTGCACCATGACGAGCGCGCCCTCGCGGCGCGCCACGGCCAGCACGTCGAGCATCTGCCCGTCGGTCAGCCGCAGCTTGTCGTAGGTCATGAACACCTTAAACGAGGTGTAGCCGTCGCGGATCAGCGCCGGCAGCTCCTGGCCCATGACCTGCTCGGTCGGGTCGGAGATGATCAGGTGAAACGCGTAGTCGATGACCGCCTTGGGGCCGGCGCAGCCGTGATAGGCCTTGACCACCTCGCGCAGCGACTGTCCGCGATGCTGGGCGGCGAAGGGGATGATGGTGGTGGTGCCGCCAAACGCCGCCGAGACGGTGGCGCTGTAGAAATCGTCGGCGCACATGACGCCCATGCCGGACAGCTGCTCGACATGGCAGTGGCTGTCGACCCCACCCGGCAGCACCAGCTGACCGGTGGCGTTGATCTCCCGCCCCCCGGCCGCGAGGCCGCGGCCGATCGCCGCGATTTTGCCATCCCTGATGCCGATGTCGCCGGCGAGGGACTCCTCAGCCGTGGTGACGGTCCCGTTGCGGACGACGAGGTCGAAATCCATACCCCGATGCTAGCAGATTTCGGGCCAAAGCCAGGAGCTTCAGCCCGCCAGCGCTGGCGTCAGCGCGACGGGGCCGTGTAGACGACGCGGAACGCGTAGCCGCCGAACAGGCTGTCGATCGCGAGGATGCCGCCGCGCGCGCGGGCCCGGTCGCGGAAGAAATCGGGCATGTCGCTATGCGGGTGGACGCCGAACAGATCGAGCCAGGCGCGCAAGAGCCGCCCGAACCATGGCGGGAGGTGCCGTTGATCCCAGAAATCGACCACCGCCAGCCGGCCGCCCGGCCGCAGATGGGCGAGGGCGGCGTCGACCACGGCCGGCCAGGCCGGGATCATGGTCAGCGCATAGGAGATGACAATGGCGTCGAACGGCTGCTCGAGACCGAACATCGTCAGCGGCTCGAGCTCTTCGCCAAGGCCGCGCGCCAGGCGGATGCGCTGGGCGAGCCCCGCGCGGGCGATGGCTTGTCCTGCCGTGTCGAGCATCGGCGCGGAGGCATCGATGCCGTAGAGCCGCACCTCGGGATGCCGGCGGGCCAGGGCGATCAGGTTGCGGCCGGTGCCGCAGCCGATTTCGAGGACGTGATCGCCCGGGCTCACGGGCAGGTCGCGGATCAACCCGTCCCGGCCGAGCAGGAAGTATTTGCGCGTCGCGTCGTAGATGTACCGCTGGTGGCGGTACATCCGGTCCATGCGGACCAGCGTATCGGCCGTCAAGTCACCTCCTTTTCCGATACAAATGAAACCCGCCGTAGATGGCGGAGCGATCGCGCTGGAACAGCGCCCGGCTGCGGTCCTCGTCGTAATCCCAGGCCGCCAGGAGTTGCGGCTCCAAGGCCGGCGGCAGCGGCGACTCGCGCCCGGCGGTGCGGAAGATCACCCGCGCCCCGGGCTTGGCCGTCCGGCAGATCTGGCGCCACACGGCGTTCAGCTGCGGCGGGCCCATCCAATCCTGCGCGTCCAGCAGGACATAGGCATCGCAGCTGGCATCCGACTCCCCGGCAAGGAAATCGGTCATCGAGATGAGCTTGGTCTCAACCCGGTCGACGCGGGCGCGCAGCGCCTGGAAATTCTCAGCCAGCAGATACGGCGGCACCGCCTGCCGGCGCTGGCCGTCATAGCTGCGGCCGAAGGCCTGCCAGGCAAAATAGTTCTGTGAGATCGGAAAGTCGCAGGCGAGGCGGCGCACCCGGTCGCGGAACAGCTCCACCATGTCGCCGTTGGCGTCGCGGCGCAGCGCCTCGAATTGCGCCGGCGGGATGCCGAGGCTGTAGAACGACACCGGCAGGCGGCACAAGGCGCGGATCATCTTGTGATCGAAGACCGGGGCGATCGATTCGTCGAAGATGCGGCGCTGCTCTTCCAGGCTGGTGGCCAGCAGCATGCGCGCCGGATCGCCGCCGCACAGCCGCGCCGAGCGATGGGCCATGCCGATGAAGCGGCCAAGCAGCGCCCCGCGATAAAGGCCTTTGGCGAAGTAATTGATCCGCCGCCCGATGAGCGGCGCCCGCCCCTCCCAGAACTCTCGCGTCTCGGCGTCGAGCTGAGGCCGCAGATAGCGGGCATAGACCCTGAGGTTCGACGCTTTGTCGGCCAACCCGAAGAAGCGGAAGAACGCTTCGTGATCGGGCAGGTGGCGCACCGCCGCCAGCTTCAACCGGGTCAGCGCGATATGCGCCGGGTTGAGGTCGACGGCCACGACCGAGGCGGGATCTGCCAGAAGATAATTCATGACGTTGCAGCCGCCGGACGCGATCGTCACCACCCGGCTCTCTGCATCGAGGCCGAGCGCCTCGAGATCGACGTCGGGGTCTTCCCAGATCTGGTTGTAGACGAAGTTCTGAAACCACGCCGCGAACATCCGGTCGAGAACGCCGCGGGTGCCGATCTTCCGTCCCTGGACGACCGCGTGCGAGATCAGGCGATTGCTCATGACAAGGCTCCTGTCGGGAGGGCCTCGCGCGCCGAGACCGGTGCGGGAGCGCCGAGATGTGCCGGCGCGGCGGCAGGCTGCGGCGCCTTTTGCCAGCGGACCTGCGCGATGTGGCCGTCGTCGTGCTCGACCAGGGCGGTGCAGTTCTCGACCCAGTCGCCGTCATTGCAGTACAGCACGCCGTCGACCGACTTCAGTGCCACCGTGTGGATGTGACCGCAGACCACGCCGTCCAGATTGCGGCGGCGCGTCTCGGCGACCACCGCGTGCTCAAAGGCCTCGATGTAGGCGAGGACCCGCCGCGACCGGCGCTTGATCGCCGACGCCAGCGACCACGGCGAGGCGCCGAACCGCTCGCCGATCCGGTTGATCAGGACGTTCAGGCTGATCGCGACGTCGTAGGCCCAGCTGCCGACGGCCGCCAGCAGGCGCGAGAATTTCACCGCCCCGTCGAAGGCGTCGCCGTGCACGACCCACAGCGACCTGCCGTCCGCCGTGCGGTGGATCGCCTCGTCGCGGACGACGACGCCGCCGAATTGCAGGTCGATGAAGTGGCGGAACCCGTCGTCGTGATTGCCGGGGATGTAGATGACCGATGTCCCCTTGCGCACCTTGCGCAGGATCTTCTGGACGATGTCGTTGTGGCTCTGCGGCCAGTACCAGGACTTGGCGAGCTCCTGCCCGTCGACGATGTCACCGACGAGGTAGATCGTGTCGGCGTCGTGGTGGCGGAGGAAATCGAGGAGGAGATCGGCCTGGCAGGCGCGCGTGCCGAGGTGGACGTCGGAGATCCAGATGGTGCGGTAACGCCGCGGGTTTGGATGGCCGAGAATGCGATGGGACTGCAAGGTTTACCCATACTTAGTTGCTGACTTCTCATATGCCACTAGATGATGATGGTTTCTTTTTGTCTCGATGACGCTAATGCGAAGAACGCGTGAAATAAGCATGACAGCGGCCCCGTTTAGAAAGCGGCGTCCAGAACGCAAGCGCCAGAACGCAAGCGAGGGTGTTCCGAATCGTGCTAGCAAGCCTCCACGCCGGGCACAGCCCGGGCCTAAGCCTTCCTGCCCAGGAGATGGACCTGATCCCGGCCGTCAGCCGCGACCGCTGGACCGCCGCGCAAGCGGCCGAGCTCAGCTATTGGCGCAGTCTCGACCTGCGCGAGATCCTGCGCATTTGCGCCGAGAAGCCGGAGTTCCTGGCGCTGCTCGACGATCCGGCGCAGTGCCAGCTGTTCGCCGGCAAGGACGTGCTGGAGATCGGCTGCGGGCCGCTGGGCCTGAGCGTGGTCTCCTTCAGTCGCCATAAGCCGGCGCTGCGCCGCCTGGTGAAGGCCGAGCCCCTGCCCCGCCTGTCGCTCCGCGAAACGCGCCTGGTCGACGATGCCTGGGCGGCCCCATTCCTGGACTGGGTCGAGACGCTCGCGGGCGAGGGCGAGTACGTTCAGACGCCGGGCGAAGACCTCGGCTTCGAGGCCTGTTTCGATACGGTGGTGACATATAACGTCCTCGACCATGTCCGCGAGCCGATGACCATTTTGCGCAACGCGGCGCGGGCGTTGCGGCCCGGCGGAAAGCTGCTGGTCGGGGTCGACTGCCTCTCGGTCGTCGGCCGCTGGCGGTTCGAAACCCTGACCCGGCGCACCCACCGCGGGACGATCCTGGTCGAAGCGCATCCGCATACGTTTCTGCCCGACACCGTCGGCCGGATGATCGGGGCGGCGGGATTCCGCATCAACGCGATGCTTGGCGTGCCAGGCGTGCTGCGGCGGTGGATCGGCAGCCATTCACGCCCGGCCTTCGTCGCGACCAAAGCCTAAGCGCCCGGCGGGCGCTCGCGGAGCTTGCTTTGCCTGACTCTCGCGATTGCCCTATTCTCACACCTAAGTCCGTGGCCGGCCGAGATTTTTCGGCCGACGCCCGCGGCCCGAGCGAACCCGCATCACCGCCAATGGCCATTCATCGCCACGTCGCCGCCGCCGATATCCAGACCCTGCTCCTGGGCGGATTGCGGGCCGCCGACGTGTTCGTGATCGTCGCCGGCGCGGTGTTGTCGTATTTCCTGCGCCACGACAGCGTCAACATTCCCGATCTCTACGTCATCGCCATCATCGTCGCGGTGCTGTTGTCGGTGATCTATTTCCAGATCGCCCGCCTCTATGTGTTCGACGAGCTACCGCGGCTGGCCCTCCAGATCGGGCGGCAGTCAATGGCGTGGACGGCGGTGATGCTGTCGCTGATCGCGCTCGCGTACTTCACGCAGACGTCGGTGGCGTTCAGCCGCGCCTTCGCGATCGGCTGGTTCGCGCTCAGCCTTGCCGGCTTCATCCTGATCAGACTGCTCATCCTGGTGCAGATCGACGGGTGGCGGCGTGCCGGCCGGCTGGCCCGCAACGTCGCGATCGTCGGCGCCGGCGACGCGGGGCAGCACCTGATCCGGCAGATCGAAACCCAGGCCCGGCAGCAATATCACATCATCGGCGTGTTCGACGACGAGTGGGAACGGCTGCCGGACAGTGTCGTTGGATACAAGGTCCGCGGATCGGTCGACGACCTGGTGCGCCTGGTCCGCGACTACCCGGTCGACGAGGTCCTGGTCGCGGTGCCGTGGAAATCGACCAGCTACCTCCTCGAGCTGATCAAGAAGCTCAAAGTCCTGCCCAACGACGTGAAGCTGTGTCCCGAATATGTCGGTTCGACCCTGCCGGTGCGCGGCGTGCAACCGGTGGCCGGCATTCCCATGCTGTCGGTGCTGGAGCGGCCGCTGTCGGGCTGGAGCCTGGTGCTGAAGAATCTCGAGGACCGGATGCTCGGCGCCCTGCTCCTCCTGGCCCTGCTGCCGCTGTTCGCGGTGATCGCGCTGGCGATCAAGCTCGACAGCCCGGGCCCGGTGTTCTTCCGGCAGCGGCGCTACGGGTTCAACAACAACGCGATCGTGGTGTGGAAATTCCGCACCATGCATCACAAGCCCGAGGATGAGAGCGTCGTGCCGCAGGCGACGCGCAACGACCCGCGCGTGACCCGCATCGGCCGCATGCTCCGCCGCTCCAGCCTCGACGAGCTGCCGCAGATCTTCAACGTGATCAGCGGCGAGATGTCGCTGGTCGGACCGCGGCCGCACGCGGTGGCGCACAACGAGCAATATGCCAAGGTCATCGACGACTACCTGAGCCGCCACCGCGTGAAGCCCGGCATCACCGGGTGGGCGCAGGTGAACGGCCTGCGCGGTGAGACCGACACGCCGGAGAAGATGCGCCAGCGCGTCCAGCACGATCTCTTCTACATCGACAACTGGTCGTTCTGGTTCGATCTCAAGATCCTGGCGTTGACGCCGTTCGCGGCGATCAACCGCAACGCCTATTGAGCGAGCGATGCCTGCACCCGAAACGACCGGCGACGGCACGGTGCCCGACGCCGTCATCGAGGTAAAGGGCCTCACCAAGCGCTTCCAGACCATTCTCGCCGTCGACGACGTGAGCTTCACCGTGCGGCGCGGCCAGATCACGGCCCTCCTCGGCGGCAATGGTGCGGGCAAGACGACAACCATCTCGATGCTGCTGGGCCTCCTGGTGCCGACCGCGGGAACCATCCGGGTGCTCGGCGAGGACATGCTCCGCCATCGCTACCGCGTGCTGCCGCGGCTCAATTTCTCATCGCCCTATGTCGACCTGCCGCACCGCCTGACCGTGCGCGAGAACCTGATGGTGTTCGGGCTGCTGTACAGCCTGCGGCGTCCGGGAGAGCGCATCCGCGAGCTCGCGGCGGATCTCGCGTTCGCCGAGCTGCTCGAGCGCAAGACCGGCGGCCTGTCGTCCGGCCAGAAGACGCGCATCGCGCTGGCCAAGGCGCTGCTCAACCGGCCGGAGCTGCTGCTCCTCGACGAGCCGACCGCGAGTCTTGATCCCGACACGGCCGACTGGGTGCGCAGCTATCTCGAGCGCTACGCACGGGGGACCGGCGCCTCCATCCTGCTGGCGTCGCACAACATGGCCGAGGTCGAGCGGCTGTGCTCGGACGTGCTGATGATGAAGGCCGGCCGCATCGTCGATCGCGGAGCACCCGACGAGCTCATCGCCCGCTACGGACGGCAGACGCTCGAGGACGTGTTCCTCGACATCGCCCGCGACCGCCGCCAGCCTGCCGAGGCGGCGCAATGACCGCGATCGGCAGAGCGGCCGCGGTCCCGCCCGGCTACGCGCTCAGCGACCGTCTGCGCCGCATCGGCGCCATGCTGCTGCGCAATATCTATCTCATGCGCAGCTCCTGGATCCGCGTCTTCGACCTCATGTATTGGCCGCTGCTGCAGATGGTGATCTGGGGCTTCATCAACACGTTCCTCGCCAGCCAGTCGTCGTGGGTGCTGCGCGCCGGCGGCCTCCTGATCGGCGCCGTCCTGCTGTGGGACGTGCTGGTGCGCGGCCAGTTCGGCATGACGCTGTCGCTGCTCGAGGAGATGTGGTCGCGGAACTTCGCCAACCTGTTCGTGGCGCCGCTGCGGCCCGCCGAGTACGGCTTTGCCTTGATGGGCCTGTCGGTGATCCGCTCCCTGATCGGCGTGGTGCCGTCGGCGCTGCTGGCCATCCCGCTGTTCCACTACTCAATCTTCGCCATCGGCCTGCCGCTGGTGATCTTCTACGCGGTGCTGATGATGACCGGCTGGGCGGTCGGTCTCCTCATGTGCGCCATGCTGATCCGCTTCGGCCTGGCGGCCGAGAGCTTCGCCTGGGCGTCGATCTTCGTGCTGGCGCCGATCTGCGGCGTTTATTATCCGATCTCGACCCTGCCCAGCTGGCTGCAGCCGATCTCCTGGGCGCTGCCGCCGACCTATGTGTTCGAAGGCATGCGGTCGATTATGCTCGACCACGTGTTCCGCACGGACTACCTGATGTCGGCGCTCCTGCTGAACGTGGTCTACATCGCGGTCGGGCTGACGGCGTTCCTGATCGCCTTCTACCAGGCGCGCAAGCGCGGCCAGCTTCTGCAGACCGGCGAGTAGCGCTAGCCGCCCTTGCCGCTGACGCCGGCTTCGGCAAAGGTCGCCATGCCGGTGTGACAGGCCAGCGCCGCCTTCAGGATACTCACCGCGAGGGCCGCACCGGACGCTTCGCCAAGCCGCATCCCGAGGTCGAGCAGCGGCGCCTTGCCGAGCTTCGCCAGCAGGCGGCGATGACCCGGCTCGGCGGAGACATGGCCGACCAGGCAATGATCGAGCGTCTTGCGATCGAGCGCCCACAGGACCGACGCCGCGGCCGTGCACGCGAAGCCGTCCAGCACCACCGGAATCCGCGCCAGCCGCGCCGCCAGGACGGCACCGGCGATCGCCGCCAGCTCATGGCCACCCAGGCGGCGCAGGACTTCCAGTGCGTCCGCATCGGCGAGAGCGTTTCTATGTGCCGCCACGCCTTCGGCCACCACCCGTGCCTTGTTGGCCAGCGCCTGGCCGGCGACGCCGGTGCCGGGGCCGGTCCAGTCCACCGCCTCGCCGCCGAACAGCGCCAGGCACAGTGCCGCCGCCGAGGTGGTGTTGGCGATGCCCATCTCGCCCAGGCACAGGAGATCGATGCCCGGCTCGACTGCCATCATCCCGTAGGCCATGGCGCGCGCGCACTCCTCTTCGCTGAGGGCCGGGTCGCGCGTGAAATCCTTGGTCGGCTGATCGAGCGCCATCTCGTAGACGCGCAGATCCGCATCGATGAACTTGCAGAGCTGATTCACCGCCGCACCGCCGGCGGCGAAGTTCTTCACCATCTGCGCGGTCACCGCCGCCGGATAGGCCGACACGCCCCGCCCGGCAACGCCGTGATTGCCAGCGAACACGCAAATACGCGGCCGATCGAGCCGCGGCGGAGTGCGGCCCTGCCAGGTAGTCAGCCACGCCGTCAGCTCCTCCAGCCTACCCAAGGCACCCGCCGGCTTGGTGAGCTGCGCTTCGCGCGCGGCCGCCGCGGTCGCCGCCGTCAGATCGGGGCCCGGCAACTCGGAAAGCAGGGCGCGGATTTCGGCGAAATTGGCGGCAGGCTGGGTGCGCGCGGGCATGCGGGTCCCCCAAAATCACAGGTTCAATTGGCTGATCCCGCGGACTGTCCTATAACCAACACCAAATCTCCAGCGAAATCCCCATGACCGACTCTCACACCGATCCGTCGCACGCCGCCGAGCACACCAGCCTGCGGGCCGAGCTGTGGCGCGAGACGAAGATCGCCGCCGCGTTCCTGACCCGGCTTCCCGTGCCCCTGACGGAGCGTGAGTCGGCGACGCCGCTCGCCGAAGCGCCGCGCGGGTTCACGCTGGTCGGCATCGCACTCGGCGCTCTCGCGGCGATCGTCTACATACTCGCCGCGGAGCTCGGTCTGCCGGCCGCGGTCGCAGCGCTGCTCGCGATCGGGGCGTTGATCCTCGTGACCGGTGCCATGCACGAGGACGGACTCGCCGATACGGCGGATGGATTCGGCGGCGGCCGCGACCGCGAGACAACGCTTGCCATCATGCGCGACAGCCGGATCGGCAGCTACGGCGTGCTGGCCCTGGTGATCGTCATCGGGCTCCGCGTGCTCTGCGTCGCCGAGCTCCACGAGTCGTTCACCGCCGCGTTGGCCCTCATCGCCGCGGCCGCCGGATCGCGCGCGGTACTGCCGGTGGCCCTGCTGTATGTGCCGCCGGCGCGCGACGACGGTCTCGGCCACGCCGCCGGCCGCCCCAACCGCCGGATGACCATCGATGCCGCCGCGATCGGCGGCGCTGCGGTACTGATCGGCCTCGGGCCAGTCGGCGGGCTGCTCGCCGCCGCCGGCGTCGCCGGAACGACATACGCGATCGGCCGCCTGGCGCTGCGGCGGATCGGCGGCCAGACTGGCGACGTGCTCGGGGCCATCCAACAAGCCGCGGAAGCGGTTATCCTGCTCGCCGCCGTCGCGACCCAGCCATGACCGAGACCAAAGAATCGAACACGATCGTCACCCGCTGGTGGTGGATCCGGCACGCGCCGGTCCCGAACCCCGAGCAGCGCTGCTACGGCCAGCGCGACATGGACTGCGACACCTCCCACGAGCCGAGCTTCCACGCCCTTGCAGCGAGACTGCCTAAGGAGGCGGTGTGGATCGCCACCACCTTGCAACGCACGCAGCTGACCGCCGCCGCCATCCATGCCGCCGCGGCATCGGCCGACAAGCCGCAGATGGCGCTCGAGCGCGACCTGATGGAGCAGCATTTCGGCCAGTGGCAGGGCCTGACCTATGCCGAGATCGGCGCCTTCGGCCTGTCGAGTGCCGCCATGCCCAATCACCGCTTCTGGCTGGCGCCGGCGCATGAGGTCCCGCCCGGCGGCGAGAGCTTCGTCGACGTGATCGCGCGCGTGTCCGCGGCGGTGACGCGCCTCAACCGCATGCATGCCGGCCGGGACATCGTCGCCGTGGCGCATGGCGGGTCGATCCGCGCAGCGCTCGCGTTCGCGCTCGACCTCAATCCCGAGGCGGCGTTGGCGTTTTCCATCGATCCGCTGTCGCTGACGCGGGTCGATCACGTCGACGGACCGGGTGCGGGCCATGGCTGGCGAATCGGCGTGGTCAATCAGCCGGCCGTCTGATCCGGACAGCTTGGCGCTATCCGATCGCGCCCTATGCCGCCCTTCCATCACATGCTAAGGTCGCCGCGCTTTCCGGACAGGGAAGCCGGTGACGCGGGGAGACCCGCCACTCCGGCGCTGCCCCCGCAACTGTAAGCGGCGAGATCGCGGCCACATCGCCACTGACGCTTTCGAGGCGTCGGGAAGGCGGTCGCGATCCCTGACCCCGAGCCAGGAGACCTCCCGGAAGCGCGTCGCCACCGCGGCGCCTGGTTCACTCACGTCCTCGGAGGGAGGAACGTCGCTTGGCTTCGATGTCATCGTCCATTCCATCCGTCTCGTCCGCGGGATCTCCATCCGTCTCGTCCGCGGGATCGGCGGCGCTGCCACGCCTCACCCTCGTGCTGGGCGGGGCCCGGTCCGGCAAGAGCCGCTATGCCGAAGCGCTGGTCGGCCGGCGGCCCGCCACCTACATCGCGACCGCCGAGATCGGCGACGCCGAGATGGCGGAGCGCATCAGCGTCCATCGGGCGCGGCGCGGCGCCAACTGGACGACGCATGAGGCGCCGCTCGACCTGACCGGCGCACTGGCCGCGGCCGCAGCGCGCCCGATCCTCGTCGACTGCCTGACCTTGTGGCTGTCGAACCTGCTGCTCGCCGGGCGCGACGTGTCCACCGAGCAAGCGGCGTTGCTGGACCGCCTGTCGACACTGACGGCACCCACGGTGCTGGTCGCCAACGAGGTCGGGCTCGGTATCGTGCCCGAGAACGCGTTGGCGCGCGCGTTCCGCGATCACGCCGGGCGGCTCAACCAGGAGATCGCGGCCGTCGCCGACCGCGTCGTCTTCGTCGCCGCCGGTCTTCCTCTCATGCTCAAGGACATACCTCAATGACGCCACGCATTCCCACGACCATCATCACCGGCTTCCTGGGGGCCGGGAAGACCAGCCTGGTCCGGCACCTCGTCGGCAAGGCCAACGGCGCGCGGCTGGCGCTGGTGATCAACGAGTTCGGCGAGCTCGGCGTCGACCGTGAGATCCTGCTCGGCTGCGCGATCCCGGGCTGCCGCGAGGACGACGTGATCGAGCTCGCGAACGGCTGCATCTGCTGCACGGTCGCCGACGACTTCCTGCCGACCATCGAGAAGCTGCTCGCCCGCGCCATCCCGCCCGACCACATCGTGATCGAGACCTCCGGACTGGCCCTGCCCAAGCCGCTCGTCAAAGCGTTTGCGTGGCCCGAGGTGCGCTCGCGGGTGACCGTCGACGGCGTGATCGCGGTGATCGATGCCGCCGCCGTCGCCGCCGGGCGTTTTGCAGATGATCCCGCAGCCGTGGCGGCGCAGCGCGCGGCCGATCCCAGCCTCGACCACGACAATCCGCTGGACGAGGTGTTCACGGACCAGCTGCACTGCGCCGATCTGGTCGTGCTGAACAAGGCCGACCTCCTCGCCGAGCCGGCGCTCATCGCGGTGCGCAGCGGCATCGAGGCGCGATTGCGGCCTGGCGCCAAGCTGGTGACGACGCGGTTCGGCGCCGTCGATCCCAAGGTCCTGCTGGGGTTGGACGCGGCGGCCGAAGACGATCTCGCCAACCGACCCTCGCACGCCGACCTCGAAGGCGAGCACGACCACGACGATTTCGAGAGCTTCGCGCTGAGCCTGGGCGCGGTCGCCGATCCCGACGCGCTGGCGCTGCGCATCAGCGACATCGTCGCGGCGCACGACATCCTGCGCGTGAAAGGCTTCCTCGACGTGCCGGGCAAGCCGATGCGACTCGCGGTGCAAGGCGTGGGACCACGGCTCGACCGCTATTTCGACCGGCCGTGGCGCCCCGGCGAAGCGCGCCGCAGCGCCCTCGTGATCATCGGCCGCAAAGGCCTCGACCGCGCCGCCATCGCCAGGGACATCGCCGCCTGATGCATCTGCTGGTCACCCAGCCCGGGACCATTCCCGCCGACAGCGAGCCGGTCGATCTCGGCCAGAGCCCGGCGGATATCGTGGTGCTGACGGCGGCCGACGGCGAGATCGCAGCCCTTTCACGGGCGCATCGCTCACTCGCCGCCGAGCACGGCCGGTTCCCCAGCCTGCGTCTGGCGAACCTGCTGCGCCTGTCGCACCACATGTCCGTCGACGTCTATGTCGAGCGCGTCGTCCGGCGGGCGCGGCTGGTGGTGGTGCGTCTTCTCGGCGGCCGCGGCTATTGGCCCTACGGCGTTGAGCAGATCGCGGCCGCGGCGCAGACCTACGGCGTCCGGACCGCGTTCGTCCCCGGCGACGACCGCCCCGACCCTGATCTCGCGGCGGCGTCGAGCGTGCCGCCGGAAGACGCGCATGCGCTGTGGCAGTTTCTGGTGCATGGCGGTGGCGCCAATGCCGCCGGATTTCTGGCCAAGGCCGCCAGCCTGCTGGGTGAAGACGTCACCGCACCCGAACCGGCGCCGATCCTGCGCGCCGGCATTTTCCGCGAGGGTCGCGTGCACGCGACCCTCGCCGACTGGCAGCGGCGCTGGAGCCCGGGCGCTCCGGTCGCCGCGATCGTTTTTTATCGAGCCCTGGTCCAGGCCGCCGACACCGCAGCCGTCGAGGCGCTGATCGAGGCGCTGGCGGCGCGCGGCCTGAACCCGCTGCCGCTCTACGTGGCCAGCCTCAAGGACAGGCTCGCCGCCGCAATCGTCCGGCCGCTGCTGGCCGAAGCGGCCCCCGACGTGATCGTCAATCTCACCGGATTCGCGCTGGCCCCGGCGGACGATCCGCTGGCCGCCGCCGATTGCCCGGTGCTGCAGGCGGTGCTGTCGGGCGGCACCGAAGCCGCCTGGCGCGAGGGCACCCGCGGCCTGTCGCCGCGCGACATCGCGATGTCGGTGGCGCTGCCGGAGCTCGATGGGCGGGTGTTCACCCGCGCCATCGCATTCAAGGACATGATCGGCCGGGACGATTCGTGCGAGACGGACATCGTCGGCCTCGTCCCGGTCGCCGACCGCGTCGGCTTTGTCGCCGATCTCGCGGCGGCGTGGGCCCGGCTGCGCAGGAAACAGCGCGGCGAGCGGCGGATCGCGCTCGTGCTCGCCAATTATCCCAACCGCGACAGCCGCATCGGCAACGGCGTCGGGCTCGACACGCCAGCCTCGGTGGCGATTGCCGTGAGCGCCTTGCGCGACGCGGGCTATCGGGTGCTCGATGCGCCGGCAGACGGCGCCGCGCTGATCGAGCGCCTGACCGCGGGACCCACCAACAACGTGCAGGCGCTGCAGGCGCGGCTGTCGGAGGAGCGCCTGTCGCTGGTCGATTACACGGCGTTTTTCGGCAGCCTGCCGGAGGGGTTGCGCCGGAAGGTCAGCGAGCGCTGGGGCCCGCCGGACCGCGATCCGTTCTATCGGCCGGGCGAGCTCGATTGCGGTACGTTCCGGATTCCGGTGGCGCGGTTCGGCAACATTGCGATCGGCGTGCAGCCGGCGCGCGGCTACAACATCGATCCGAGCGCCAGCTATCACGACCCGGACCTGCCACCGCCGCACTTCTATCTCGCCTTCTATGCCTGGCTGCGCGACGCCTTTCGCGCCGACGCTGTCGTGCATTTCGGCAAGCACGGCAATCTCGAATGGCTGCCGGGCAAGGGCCTGGCGCTGTCCGCGGATTGCTTTCCAGAAGCAGCCCTCGGGCCGCTGCCGCATCTCTATCCCTTCATCGTCAACGACCCTGGCGAGGGCACCCAGGCCAAGCGCCGCGCCGCCGCAGTCATCGTCGACCATCTGACGCCGCCGCTCACGCGGGCCGGCAGCTACGGGCCGGCCGCGGCCCTGGAGCGGCTCATCGACGAATATTACGAGGCCGCCGGCATCGATCCGCGGCGACTCAAAGTCCTGGCCGAGGAGATCCAGGAGCTTGCGGCGTCGAGCGGGCTCGGGCGCGATTGCGGCCTGAGCGGCGCCGAGAGACCCGACGACGCACTGAAGAAACTCGATGCGTGGCTATGCGAGCTCAAGGATTTGCAGATCCGCGACGGGCTGCACGTGTTTGGCCGGTCGCCGGGCGAGCCGCTTCTGTCCGAGCTGCTGGCGGCAATCGCGCGCAGCCCGCGCGGCGACGGCCAGGGTGCCAACGCCTCGCTCACCCGGGCGCTTGCCGCCGATCTCAAGCTTGGTGTCGATCCACTGGATCACGATTCCGCGGCCGCGTGGACCGGCCCTCGTCCGGCCGTCCTCGGCGACGGCGCGGGTTGGCGGAGCACCGGCGACACGGTCGAGCGCCTCGAAGACCTGGCCGTGGCGCTGATCGCCCGACGCGCCGGACCCGAACCGCAGTGGACGCAAACCCGGGCCGTGCTCGAGTGGGTTGCCCAGGGGCTGCGGCCGGCGATCGAAGCGTCGGGTGTCTGCGAGATTGCAGGTCTGCTCGCCGGTCTCGACGCCCGCCGCGTCGCCCCCGGTGCCTCCGGGGCGCCGACCCGTGGCCGGCCGGACGTCTTGCCGACGGGCCGGAATTTTTATTCGGTCGACACCCGGGCCGTGCCCACGCCGGCCGCGTGGCATCTCGGCTGGAAATCCGCTTGCCTCCTCATCGAGCGCTATGCGCAGGACCATGGCGATTATCCGAAGACGATGGCGATCTCCGCCTGGGGGACGAGCGCCATGCGCACCGGCGGCGACGATATCGCGCAGGCGCTGGCGCTGATCGGCGCCCGACCGACCTGGGACCAGTCGTCGCGGCGGGTGACCGGCTTCGAGATCCTGCCGCTCTCCGTCCTCGACCGGCCGCGCGTCGACGTGACCTTGCGCATCTCAGGCTTCTTCCGCGACGCGTTTCCGGGCCTGATCGATCTGTTCGACTCCGCCGCCCGCGCCGTCGCGGCCCTGGACGAGCCGCCGGAGCAGAACCCGCTGGCCGCGCGAGTGCAGAGCGATGCGGCCGGGTTGCGCGCATCCGGGATCAGCGCCGACGCCGCCGCCCGGCAAGCGGGGGCCCGCGTGTTCGGCTCCAAGCCCGGGGCCTACGGCGCCGGGCTGCAGGCGCTGATTGACGAGCGCGGCTGGCGCGACCGCGGCGACCTCGCGCGCGCCTATCTCGCGTGGGGCGGCTATGTGTATGGCGCGGGCAAGGAGGGCGAAGCGGCTCAGCCCCTGTTCGAGACGCGGCTGAAAGCCATCCAGGCGGTGGTTCAGAACCAGGACAACCGCGAGCACGACCTGCTCGACAGCGACGATTACTACCAGTTCGAGGGCGGCCTGACGGCGGCGGTGGCGCATCTCTCGGGCGCCGAGCCCACCACCTATCACAACGATCATTCGCAGCCCGAACATCCGCGCATCCGCACCCTCGACGAAGAGGTGGCGCGCATCGTCCGCGGCCGCGTGGTCAATCCGAAATGGATCGCGGGCGCCATGCGCCACGGCTACAAGGGTGCGTTCGAGATCGCGGCCACGGTCGACTATCTCTTCGCCTTCGCCGCCACGACGACCGCGGTCCGGCACGACCATTTCGACGCGGTGTTCGATGCGTATGTCGCCGACGCCACCGTGCGCGAGTTCCTGGCCGAAGCCAACCCGGGTGCATTGCGCGACGTCTGCGAGCGCCTGATCGAGGCGCAGGACCGCAACCTGTGGCGGCCGCGGCTCAACAGTGCGCACCGGATGCTGACCGACATCGCCGGCATAGGAAAACCCACATGAGCGACGACATCGACCACGCCGCCAAGATGGCGCGCATCAAGGCGGCGCGCGACCGCATGATGGCGACCAAGACCGCCGATACGGGCGTTGTCATCGTGCACACCGGCAAGGGCAAGGGCAAATCGTCGTCGGCCTTCGGCATGGTGATGCGCTGCCTGGGCCACGAGATGCCAGTCGGCATCGTGCAGTTCATCAAGGGTGCGTGGACCACCGGCGAGGCAAAATTCCTCGCGAAGTTTCCCGAGCTGGTCACCATCCGCACCATGGGCGAAGGCTTCACCTGGGAAACGCAGGACCGCGCCCGCGACATCGCCGCCGCCGAACGCGCCTGGGCGGTCGCCGCCGAGATGCTGGCCGATCCGAGCTACGCGATGGTGGTGCTCGACGAGATCAACGTCGCGTTGCGCTACGAATACCTGAAGCTGGAGCCGGTGCTGGCGGCACTGGCGGCGCGGCCGAAGCGGCAGCATGTCGTGCTCACCGGCCGCAGCGCGCCCGACCCGCTGATCGAGGCCGCCGACCTGGTCACCGAGATGAGCCTGGTCAAGCATCCGTTCCGGTCGGGCATCAAGGCGCAAGCCGGAGTCGAGTTCTGAGATGCGGCGCGTCCCGGCGATCATGTTCCAGGGGACCGGCTCGGATGTCGGCAAGTCCCTGATCGTGGCCGGGCTGTGCCGCGCCTTCACCCGGCAGGGGCTGGCCGTGCGGCCGTTCAAGCCGCAGAACATGTCCAACAACGCCGCGGTCACCGAAGACGGCGGCGAGATCGGCCGCGCCCAGGCGCTGCAGGCGCGAGCCTGTCTCCTGCCGCCGCACACCGACATGAACCCGGTGCTGCTGAAGCCGCAATCCGAGATCGGCGCGCAGCTGATCGTCCACGGACAGGTCGAGGGCACCGTGCGGGCCCGCGACTATCACGCGCTGAAGCCGAAGCTGCTGCCACGGGTGCTGGAGAGCTTTTCGCGTCTGTCCGACGGCGCCGACCTGGTGCTCGTGGAAGGCGCGGGCAGTCCGGCCGAGATCAACCTGCGCGACGGCGACATCGCGAACATGGGATTTGCCGAGCCGGCAGCGGTGCCGGTCGTGCTCATCGGCGACATCGAGCGCGGCGGCGTGATCGCGAGCCTGGTCGGCACGGTCGGCCTGCTGCCGGCGGCCGAGCGGGCGCTGCTCAAGGGCTTCCTCGTGAACAAGTTCCGCGGCGATGCCGCCTTGTTTGCCGATGGCCTGCGGGAGATCGCGACCCGCACCGGCCTGCGGTCGCTCGGCCTCGTCCCCTGGTTTGCCGAGGCCGGCCGGCTGCCGGCTGAGGACACGGCCGGCCTCGACAGCCGCCGGTTCGGACCCGAGGCGGGCGACGCGGCACCCACGATCAAGATCGCGGTGCCGCGTCTGCCCCGTATCGCCAATTTCGACGATCTTGACCCGCTGGCCGCAGAGCCCGGTATTTGCCTACAGGTCGTTCCGCCCGGCCGCGCCCTGCCCGGCGACGCCGACATCGTCCTGCTGCCCGGCTCGAAGGCGACCTTGGCCGACCTCGCGGCGTTGCGCGCCGAGGGGTGGGACGTCGACATCGCGGCGCATGTGCGGCGTGGCGGCCGCGTGATCGGACTCTGCGGCGGCTATCAGATGCTCGGCCGCAGCGTTGCCGATCCCGACGGGCTCGAGGGTCCACCCGGCACCGCCCCCGGTCTCGGGCTGCTCGATATCGAGACGACGCTCGCGCCGGCCAAGACATTGCGCGAGATCGCGGCGACCGACCGGCGAAGCGGCGAAACCGTCCGCGGCTACGAGATGCATATGGGCCGGACCGTCGGCCCGGACACGGCGCAGCCGCTGCTCGTCCTCGACGGCAAGACCGAAGGCGCTGAAAGCGCCGACGGGCGAATTGCCGGGTGCTACGTGCACGGGCTGTTCGCCGCCGACGGCTACCGGCGCGCGTTCCTGCGCGGCCTTGGCCTCGCCGCCGGCGCGCTGCAGTTCGAGGCCGGGATCGAGCGAACTCTCGACCGCCTGGCCGACCATCTGGCCGCGGCCCTCGATCTGCCGCGAATTCTGGAGATCGCCCGTGCAGGGTGAGCGGCTACAACCCGGCGGCGTCCCTGGCCACGATCAGGCCGCCCACCAGCATCGCATGGATGAGACAGGCCATGACGAACAGGAACAACCCGCGCCGGATGTCCGCGGCATCGGCGCCGCGGCGGCCATCGCCGATCCACGCGTCGTCCACCAGCTCGCGGCCATAGCGGCGCGGACCGGCAAGCGCCAGCTTCAAGGCACCGGCGGCGGCGCCTTCCGGCCACCCGGCGTTCACGGAGCGATGCTTGGCCGCATCGCGGAACATGACCCGGAAGGCCGCCAGCGGTGCGGCGGTGGGCGCGAACGCCGCCGCGGCCGCGATGATCACGCCCGCCAGACGCGCCGGAATGAAGTTCAGCGCCGTGTCGAGATGCGCCGCCGCCGCCCCAAAGGCGCGGTAGCGCGGGCTGCGGTGACCGATCATGCTGTCGAGCGTATTCACCGCCTTGCACACGAACAGCCCCGGCAGGCCGGCGATCACGTACCAGAACGCCGGCGCCACCACACCGTCGGCGAAGTTCTCGAACAGCGATTCCAGCGCCGCGCGGGCCACGCCGTGCTCGTCGAGCGAGTTCGGATCGCGGCCGACGATGTGCGCCACCGCGGCCCGGCCGGCGGGAAGGCCGCCCTGGCGCAGGCCGCGGGCCACGAGCAGCACGTGATCGTACAGCGAGCGCTGCGCCACCAGCACCGTGACCAGGAACAGCTCGATCAGCCAGCCGAGGGCCAGCCGACGAGTGACGGACAGCACGAGCCAGCCGCTCACCGCCGCCAGCACGACGACCAGCCCGGTGACGAGAGCGCCGCGCGTCGCGCGCGCGCCTTCGCCGCGCATCTCGCGATTGAGACGCGTTTCGAGAAAGCCGATCAGCCGTCCGACCGCGACCACCGGATGCGGCACGTAGCGGAACAGCAGGCGCATGTCGCCGAGCACGGCGTCGAGCGCCAGCCCGAGGAACAGGATAATCAGGGGATCGATGCCCAACCGGGGAACGAGACCGAACATAAGAGCGGCAATTATAGGATGCACTCATGAATAACACCGCCATTTTGATCTGCGGCCACGGCAGCCGCGACGGCGATGCGGTCGCCGAGTTCGCCGCCCTGGCGACGGGGCTGCGCGACCGCCGGCCGACGGTCCCGGTCGGCTATGCGTTCCTCGAGTTTGCCCGGCCGATGATCCGTGACGGCCTGGACGCGCTGAAGGCCGCGGGCGCGACGCGCATCCTGGCCCAGCCGGCAATGCTGTTCGCCGCCGGCCATGTGAAGAACGACCTGCCGTGGGAGCTGAACAGCTTTGCCGCCGAGAACCCGGCCATCGCCATCGACTACGGGCGCGACCTCGCCGTCGACCTGAAGCTGCTCGCGGCCGCGCGCGACCGCATTGCCGCGGCCGAGCAGGCGGCCGGGCCGGCGATCGCGCGCGCCGACACGCTTCTGGTGGTGGTCGGCCGCGGCACCAACGACCCGGACGCCAACTCGAATGTCAGCAAGGTTACGCGCATGCTGTGGGAAGGCCTGGGCTTCGGCTGGGCGGAGACCGCGTTCAGCGGCGTGGCCCATCCGCGAGTCGACGCAGGTCTCGCCCGGGCGGTGCGGCTCGGCTTCCGGCGGATCGTCGTGTTTCCGTATTTCCTGTTCACCGGCGTCCTGGTGAAGCGGATCTACGAGCAGACCGATGCCGCGGCCGCGGCGCATCCCGACATCGAGTTCGTCAAGGCGCCGTATCTCAACGACCATCCGCTGGTTCTGGACGCGCTGGCCGAGCGCATCGACGAGATCGTCGCCGGACAGAACCTGATGAACTGTCGGCTGTGCAAGTATCGCGCCCAGGCGATCGGCTACGAAGCCGATGTCGGCGCGGTGCAAGCCGGCCATCACCTGCATGTCCGCGGCATCGGAACCGACGCCGATCAGGCGCATAACGGCGCCGGCCACCATCATGACCACCACCACCATGAACCTGGGCATGGGCACGCCCACCATGGGCATGAGCCGCCGCGACGATGATCGACTATCTGCGCGACCCGAAAGAGATCTATCGCCGCTCGTTTGCCGCGATCCGCGCCGAGTGCGACCTGACCCGTCTGCCCGCGGATCTGGCGCCGGTGGCGTTGCGGCTCGTCCATGCCTGCGGCATGCCCGACATCATCGACGACCTCGCGTACTCCCCAGAGGCCGCCGCAGCCGGCCGCAACGCTTTGCAGGCCGGCGCCGTCGTCGTGTGCGATTCGGCCATGGTCGCGCAAGGCATCCAACGCCGGCTTCTGCCGCGTAACAACCAGGTGGTCTGCACCCTGGACGACTCCGCAACGGCGGGGCGCGCGGCGACCGAACGGACGACGCGCGCCGCGGCCGCGGTGGCGGCCTGGGCCCCGCATTTGGCGGATGCCGTCGTTGCTATCGGCAATGCGCCCACCGCTTTGTACCGCCTGCTCGAGGAGCTGGACATGGAGGCGCCGCGCCCGGCGGTGATCCTCGGGTTTCCGGTGGGCTTCATCGGGGCCGCCGAATCGAAGGCGGCACTCGCCGCCGATTCGCGCGGCGTACCGTTCATCACCTTGCACGGCCGGCGCGGCGGCAGCGCGCTCGCCGCCGCGGCGGTCAACGCGCTGTGCGGCAACCCAGAGGACGGGCCGTGAGCTGGCTGTCCGTTATCGGGATCGGCGAGGACGGCACCGCGGGCTTGTCGGCGGCCGCGCGCGAGCGAGTCCAACGCGCGGAGCTGCTGGTCGGCGGCCAGCGCCATCTCGCCATGATCCCACCGTCGTCCGCCGAGCGTCTGACCTGGACGTCGCCGCTGCAGGACACGCTGCCGAAGATCCTGGCGTGGCGCGGCCGGCGCGTCGTGGTGCTGGCGAGCGGCGATCCGATGTGGTTCGGGATCGGCCCAACGCTCAGCCAGCACGTCGCCCCTGAGGACATGATCGTGCTGCCGCATGTCGGCGCGTTCAGCCTCGCCGCGGCGCGGCTGAACTGGCCGCTCGCCGACACGGCGACGATCTCGCTGCATGGCCGCCCGCTGGACATGCTGGCGCTGAACCTGACGCCCGGGCAGCGCCTGCTCGCCCTTTCCGAGGATCGGCACATGCCGCGCGCGGTCGCCGACTATCTCACGGCGCGCGGCTGGGGCCCGAGTCGCCTGATCGTGCACGAGCATCTGGACGGCCCGAAGGAGCGGCGGATCGAGGGCACCGCCGAGAGCTGGGCGCACGAGCCGGGCGCCGATCTCAACATCATCGCGGTGATCTGCATCCCGGGGCCCGAGGCCGTCATCCTCCCGCGGGTTCCGGGACTGCCCGATAGCGTGTTTCTGAACGATGGCCAGCTCACCAAGCGCCAGGTCCGCGCCGCGACCTTGGCCGCCCTGGCGCCGCTCCCGGGCCAGATGCTGTGGGACGTCGGCGCCGGCTGCGGCTCGATCGGCATCGAATGGATGCGCGCCGCCGAGCGCGCCACCGCGATCGCCATCGAGCGCCACGCGGCGCGCCGCGACTACATCCAACGCAACGCCGCCACCCTGGGCGTGCCCGGCCTGCGCCTTGTTGCCGGCGAAGCGCCGGACGCCCTCGCCGACTTGCCGGCGCCGGACGCCATCTTCATTGGCGGCGGACTGTCCACGCCTGGCCTCATCGAGCGATGCCTCGACGCCGTAAGGCCCGGCGGTCGCGTGGTCGCGAATGCGGTGACAGCCGGCAGCGCGGCGCTGCTGGCGGCACTGCATGGCCGGCACGGCGGGATGCTCGTCCGCATCTCGGTCGCGCGCATGGAAGAGATGGGAACAAATCAGAACTGGCGGGAGCTCAAGCCGATCACCCAATGGGCGTGGAGCCGCCGCTGATGGCCACCGTCTACGGCATCGGCGTCGGGCCGGGCGATCCGGAGCTGCTGACCTTGAAAGGTCTGCGGCTGCTGCGCGCCTGCCCGGTGATCGCGTATCCGGCGCCCGAGACCGGCGACAGCCTCGCGCGCAAGATCGCCGCACCGCATCTCTCGTCCGACAAGATCGAGATCGCGATCCGCATGCCGCTACTCGCCGACCGCTTTCCGGCGCAGGAGGTGTATGCCAAGGCGGCGGCGGAGATCGGCGGGCATCTAGCCGCCGGCCGCGACGTGGCCGTGCTGTGCCTGGGCGACCCGTTCTTCTATGGCTCGTTCATGTATCTCTTCGCGCGGCTGGCCGCCGCACACGAGGTGGTGGTGGTCCCCGGCGTCACATCGGTGTCGGCGGCGGCCGCCGCGCTCGGCGCGCCGATGGTGGCGCGCAACGAGACGCTGGCGGTGATTCCGGCCCCGCTCCCCGATGCGGAGATCGAATGTCGGCTGGCGCAGGCGGACGCCGCCGCGATCGTCAAGCTGGGCCGCCATTTTGCCCGGGTTCGCGAGCTTCTTGTCCGGCTGGGGCTTGCATCGGCGGCGCGCTACGTCGAGCATGCGAGCATGACGACCGAACGCACACCCTCCCTCGCCGAGGTCGACCCGGCGGCCGTGCCGTATTTCTCGCTGATCCTGGTGCGCCGGCAGCGCTCCCCGTCATGACCGGCCCGGCCCTGATCGCGCTGACCCAGACCGGCGCCGACCTCGCGCGTCGCATCCAGGCTGGATTGCCGGGCTCGCGGGTGCACGGCCTCGATCCACGGGTGATTGGCGCCGATCTCGAGTTTGTTGACACGGCCGATCATCTGCGACGCCTGTTCCAGGCGGGCGAGCCGATCGTCGGCATCTGCGCGGCGGGGATCCTGATCCGGGTGTTGGCCCCGCTGCTCGCCGACAAGCGCGAGGAGCCGCCGGTGATCGCCGTCGCCGACAACGGCAGTGCCGTGGTGCCGCTGCTCGGCGGCCATCGCGGTGCCAACGATCTGGCGCAGCGGATCGCCGACGAGCTCGGCATCGGCGCCGCCCTGACGACCGCTGGCGACGTGTCGCTGGGATTTGCGCTGGATGCGCCGCCGCCCGGCTGGCGCGTCGCCAACCCGCGCACCGCCAAGGCGATCACGGCGGCCCTGCTGGCAAACGAGCCTGTGGCGCTGAAGGTCGAGACCGGCGACGCAGGCTGGCTGAGCAGCCGACGGACATTCAGCGGCACCGCGCGACTGTCGATCGTCGTCACCGACCAGGCGCTCACCGGCGACGCCGAGACCCTGGTGCTGCACCCGCCGGTGCTGGCGGTCGGCATCGGCAGCGAGCGCGACATCGCGACCGCGGAGCTCGAGGCGCTGGTGCGCGACACGCTGAAGCAGCACGACCTGTCGCCGTTGGCGGTGGCCTGCCTAGCGACCATCGACCTCAAGGAAGACGAAGCGGCGATGCATGAGTTGGCGCAGACGTTCGACGTGCCCCTGCGCTTCTTCGACGCAACGCAGCTGGCGGCCGAAGCGCCGCGGCTGCGCAACCCGTCTCCGATCGTGGAACAGGCGGTCGGCGTGCCCGGCGTCGCCGAGGCCGCTTCCCTCGCGGCGGCAGGTCCCGGTGGAACACTGGCCGTCCCCAAGGTCAAGGCGGCGCGCGCCACCTGCGCCATCGCGCGCGCCGCCAGGGCCATCGATGCCGAAGCCGTCGGCCGGCCGCGCGGCAAGCTGTCGATCGTGGGGATCGGCCCCGGACACGCGGCGTGGCGCACGCCGGATGCCGAGTCGGCGATCCGCTCGGCCACCAACGTCGTCGGCTATGGGCTCTACCTGGCGCTGGTCCAGGACCTCACCGCCGGCAAGGCACTGCACGAAAGCGGCCTCGGCGAGGAAGAGGTGCGCGCGCGCGTCGCGGTCGATCTCGCCGCGCGCGGCTGCACCGTCGCCCTGGTCTCTTCGGGGGACGCCGGCGTGTACGGCCTGGCGTCCCTGGTGTTCGAGCTGATCGAACGCGGCAAAATCCCTGCGTGGCGCCGGCTCGACGTCCGGGTGATCCCCGGCGTGTCCGCCCTGCTCGCCGCCGCGGCCCAGGCCGGCGCACCGCTCGGTCACGATTTCTGCGCCATCTCGCTGTCCGACCTGCTGACGCCGCGACCCGCCATCGAACAACGCCTGCGCGCCGCCGCCGCCGGAGATTTCGTCATCGCCCTCTATAATCCCGCGTCGACGCAGCGGCGCGAACTGCTCGCCCGCGCCCGCGACATCCTGCTGGAGCATCGCTCGCCCGACACCCCAGTCCTGCTCGCCCGCAATGTCGGCCGCGAAGGCGAGGAAACCGAAATCGAGACCCTCGGAGGCGACTGGCTGCGGCGGGTCGACATGCTGACCTTGGTGATGATAGGCAGCTCGCAAACCCGCCTGGTCGAGATCGCCGGGGACATCCGCATGTACACGCCGCGCGGTTATGCCGCCAAGCGGGACGGTGGGAGTAAAAAGTGACCGTCCATTTCATCGGCGCCGGACCGGGGGCCGCGGATCTGATCACGGTGCGCGGCCGCGATCTGATCCGGGCCGCACCGGTGGTCCTGTATGCCGGCTCGCTGGTGCCCGAGGCATTGATCGCAGAAGCGCGCAAGGATGCCCGGATCATCGACACGGCCGCGATGACCCTGGAGGAGATCATTGCCGAGATGGCGGCCCCGCATCAATCGGGCCACGATGTGGCGCGCGTGCATTCCGGAGACCCATCGCTGTACGGCGCCATTGCCGAGCAGATGCGGCGCCTCGACCAGCTCGGGATTCCCTACGACGTGACGCCGGGCGTGCCGGCGTTCGCCGCCGCCGCCGCGGCACTGGCCACCGAGCTCACCCTGCCCGGCATCTGCCAGACCGTGATCCTCACCCGCACCGCCGTCCGCGCGTCGCCGATGCCGCCCGGCGAGGAGCTGGCCGCGCTCGCCCGGAGCGGCGCCACGCTCGCCATTCATCTGTCGATCAACAATCTCGCGGCCGTGATCCGCGACGTGCTGCCGTCTTACGGGCCGGAGTGCCCGGTGATTGTCGCCTGGCGGGTCAGCTGGCCGGATCAGAAGATCATTCGCGGCACGCTGGCCGACATCCGAGACCAGGTGAAGACGGAAAAATTGACCCGCACGGCGCTGATCCTGATCGGCCGGACCCTGGCCCAGCCCAACGGCGTCCATCGCGCGTTCGCCGACAGCCGTCTCTATTCACCCGATCACAGCCACGTGCTGCGGCCACGGCGGACGGCGGCCACGCCGTCGCAAGCGGTCAGGACTTCGCGCCGACCTTCCGCAGGAAATTGACCACCTGCTGCTTGTTGTTCATCTCCGCCCAGTCCAACGCCGAGCGGCCGGTGCGGTCCTGGATGGTCAGATCGGCGCCCGACTTCACCAGCAGCTCGACGACGCGCAGATGGCCGTTCTGGGCTGCGAGGGTCAGCGCCGTCAGCCCCTCGCGGTTGTCGAGGTTCACGGTGGTATTGGCGCGGATGAGGAGGATGGCGATCTGCTCGAAGCCGCGTTGGGCGGCCAGCATGAGCGCGGTATTGCCCTCCCTGTCCCGGGCGTTGCAGTTGACCTTGTACTTGATCATCTCCTCGACGATGTCGAGGTGCTCATTGATCACCGCGAGCTCGAGCGCCGTCCGGCCGTCGTTGTCCACAATGTTCGGCGACTCGCCCTTGAGCATGGCGGCGTGAAACTTGTCGAAATCGCCGTGCGCGGCGGCGTCCGCCAGTGGCACGCGGTGAATGAGGCCGAGATCGATCTCGGCGGCGGCCCGGCGCGTCGCACCCGCGACTGCGCAGACACTCACCGCACCGAGTCCCCACACGACGGCCCGTCGATCAAGCATGCCCGGTCCCACCATGAGTCGCCTCCCGTTCGAGATCGAGCGCATTACGCGGCAGCGCCTGCCGCCCGTCAAGCGTCCAGCCGCTGCAGCAGCCATGCCAGTGCCGCCTCCGGCGTCTCCACCACCGCGCCGGCGACCGGCGCGGGCCGGCGGATCATGATCACCGGCAACCCGGCTTCGCGGGCCGCGACCAGCTTCGCTTCGGTGGCGGCACCACCGCTCGCCCGGCACACCAGCACCTCGATCCGATATTCGGCGAGCAGCCGGCGCTCGTCGGCGAGGGAGAACGGTCCGCGCCCGAGGATCAGCTCGACGTCGCGCAGCGGCAGGGGACTGGACGGCGGGTCGATGCGCCGGACCAGGAACCAGGTCTCCGGCAGGCTGGTGAACGCGGCGAGGTCGTCGCTGCCGACGGTCAGCCACACCCGCCGGCCCAAGGTCGGCAGAAGGACGGCCGCCGCCCACGCATCAGAGACGTCGATCCAGCGATCGCCGGCGGTGCGCCGCCACGCGGGTCGGATCAGCGCCAGGTGCGGAACGCCGGCGCGCCGCGCGGCATCGACGGCATGGGCGGAGATGCGGCGCGCGAACGGGTGCGTCGCGTCCACGAGGTAGTCGATCGCCTCGGCGCCGAGGAACGCAGCAAGACCCGCGGCGCCGCCGAACCCGCCGCGCCGCACTTGGCCGGCGGGGAGCGCCGGCGCTTCCGTGCGACCGGCGAGCGAGGTGATGACGTCGAGCCGGGCGGCGAGATGCCGGCTCGCCAGCGCCGCCAGCTCGCGCGCCTCGGTCGTGCCGCCGAGAATCAGCAGGCGGCGCTTGCGGGCGGACTCCGTCGTCACGGGCCGGCGTGGCCGATGAGATTGCCCTGCCGGTCAAACACCGCGACGTCGACCGCGATACCTCCGGCGAGCGTCGCCAGCGCCACCTCGCGCGCCCGGGCGGCCACGGTCGCCGCCAGCGGCAAGCCGGCGGCCGACGCCACGTGCAGCACCTCGCCGGCGGACTGCGCCGCAGCCGCGCCGGCGACAATCTCGCGCGCGGCGCCGAGGTCGGCCAGAAGCGCCGACAGGTACCCGCCATCGACGCGCGAGCGGCCGGAATGCAGATCGAGATGCCCGGCCGCGAGCTTCGTCAGCTTGCCGAAGCCGCCGGCCACAGTGAGCCGCGGCACCGGATGATTGCGCAGATATTTGAGGGTGCCGCCGGCGAAGTCGCCCATGTCGATCAGCGCGATCTCGTCGAGCTCATACATCGCCTTCACCGCCGCCTCGGAGGTCGAGCCGGTCGCGGCGGCGAGATGCGATAGGCCGGCGGCGCGCGCCACGTCGATGCCGCGATGGATCGAGTGGATCCAGGCGGCGCAGGAATAGGGCACAACGATGCCGCTGGTCCCCAGCACCGACAGTCCGCCGACGATGCCGAGCCGCGCGTTCAAGGTTTTTTCGGCCAGCCGCGCGCCGCCGGGAATCGCCACGGTGACGATGAAATCGAGCTGCCCCGGATCGCCGCCGGCCACCGCCACGGCGTCGGCCAGCGCCTGGCGGATTTGCGCCCGCGGCGCCGGATTGATCGCGGGCTCGCCGACCGCAAGCGTGAGGCCGGCGCGCGTCACGGTGCCGACACCCTCGCCGGCACGAAAGACGATATCGCTGCCCGCAGCCCCGCGCTCGACCGTGGTCAGGATCAACGCCCCGTGCGTGACGTCGGGATCGTCGCCGGCATCCTTGGTGACACCGGCGGTGGCGCGGCCCGGCGCCAGCTCGGCCTGTGCCAGCGGAAACGCCGGCCGCTGGCCCTGCGGCAGGACGATGGTCACCGGATCGGGGAAGCGCCCGGTCAGCAGCGCTTCGGCGGCGGCGCGGGCGCCCGCAGCGGCGCAGGCGCCCGTGGTCCAGCCGCGGCGCAGCTCGCGGCCCGCGCCAGTCTCCGGCGCGATCTCGCCGTCCGCTTCAGAGTCCGGATCGGCGGGATCGCCCACGAGACCTCCGCAAAGATGAAGATTCAGGTGCCGACGCGCAGCTCGGAGACCAAGCCGCGCAAAGCCGCGATGGCGCTGAGCGGCGTGATGCGGCCGGTCTTCGGATTCTCCGACGGGACGTTCTCGATCTGCAGCGAGAAGCGGGCGCTGTCGGCATCCACCTCGATGCGATGGATGTTGCGGTCGATGCCCGGGTCCGCCCAGATCTCGAGCCGCGTGCGGTCGGGACCAATGCCGGCGAGACTCAGCGCCGCCGCCACGTTGACGTTGGCGGGGAAGCCGCGCGCCCCTTCGCGCGCCGTGCCGTCGAAGACCTTGCGCGGCGCATTGAGGCCCACCAGCGAAATACCGCGCTCGCGCAGATAGGGAGCACCCTCCAGCCCGGCCGGCGGCTTGCGGGTCACCATCTTCACCTCGCGGATCTCGCCTTCAGCGGCGGCGCGTACCGCATCGAGGCCGAGCAACGCCCCGGTCGGCACCAGGATGCGTGCGCCGGTCTCGCGGGCGCGGTCGATCAACTGCGGATGAACCAGAAGCTGGCCGACGCTGAGCGGCATGAAGATGCGACCGGCGGCGATCGCCGGTTCGGCGACGGCCATGAACAACGCCGGCGGCAGGCCCTCGACCACCACGTCGCAAAGGGCAGCCAGACCCTGCGGCTCGGTCACTTCGATGCCGGCGCCGATCCGGGGCAGGCCGCGCTTGGCCTTGGCGACGTCGCGCACCGCGACCGCGGTCAGGCTGAGGCCCGGAATCCCAGTCTCGAGTCGCTTGGCCACGGCCATGCCGACGGCGCCCAGGCCCGCCAATCCCACGCGCAACGTCTTACCCACGCCATCCTCCGGTCGGTTGAGATGCCTTTATGGTTCGGTCTTCGCCGTGGTGCAACAGCCTGCCGCTTCGGCTAGGCTCGCGGCCATGATATCATCGGCCTGGTGCGGCCGCAGGTGCTGCTCGAATTTGCCGGCAAGCGCGGCGGGCGGCCCTCGCCGACCCAGCCGGATATCTCGGCGCGGCTGGTCCGCTTCGCGCGGGCCGGCCGGCGGGTCCTGCGCCTGAAGGGCGGCGATCCATTCGTGTTCGGGCGCGGCGGCGAGGAGGCGCTGGCGCTGGTCGCGGCCGGGATTCCGTTCCGCATCGTGCCCGGAATCACCAGCGGCATCGGCGGCCTCGCTTACGCCGGGATTCCGGTGACCCACCGCGACACCAATCAGGTCATCACCTTCGTCACCGGCCACGGTGTCACCGGCGACGTGCCGGATGGGCTCGATTGGGAGGCCTTGGCGCGCGGCTCGCCGGTGCTGGTGTTCTACATGGCGACCAAGCATCTGGCGGCCATCGCCGGCCGGCTGATCGCCGCCGGCCGGGATCCGCAGGAGCCGGTGGCCGTGATCAGCCGCGCCGCGACCGACCGCCAGCGCGTGGTCGAGACGACGCTCGGTCAGGCCGCCGCCGACATCGCGGCCGCCGGGCTGGAGCCGCCGGCCCTGGTCGCCGTCGGACCCGTCGTCCGCCTCCGGGCCGGGCTCGACTGGCTAGGCGCGGCGGCCGGCCGCACCCTCGATCCCGATCCGCTCGGCTTGAAGCGGACGCGCGACTATATATGATGCCGGGCACGCCGCTTCCCGTCCGGCGTCCACATTCTTTTCGAAAGCTCGCCTTGCCATGAAAAAACCGTACTTGCTGTGTGTGCTCGGCCTCGCGACCGCGTCTCTCGTCGCCTGCGGTCCGAACACCATGTGGTCCAAGGAAGGCGCGTCGGCCGACGAACTGCGCGCGGCGCGCAGCGACTGCGCCAGCGACGCATCCGGCTACAACTTCGTCGACTCGGCGTACTATGACGGGCCGGAGCGCAACCGCGGCTCATCCGCCACCAGCGACGTGTACCGGCAATGCATGGAAGCCCACGGGTGGCGGCGGCAGCGCGTGGACCAGACGCGATAGCGGCAGCTTTTTGAGGATGAGCAGATGTTCGGACTGACGCGCGGCCGCGCCATCGCGATCGCGGTCGCCATCGTCGCCGGGGTCGTGATCGGCGTCGGCCTGCGCTTCGTCATGCCGGGTGCCGGCGGATCGGGTGCGCGCACCACCGGCTTCGTCGATCCGGGCATCGGCGGGCCGTTCCATCTCGTCGACCAGGACGGCCGCGAGCGGACCGATGCGGATTTCCGCGGCAAGCTCATGCTGGTCGAGTTCGGCTACACCTCCTGTCCCGATATCTGTCCGCTCGGCCTGCAGCTTTTCGCCGACGTGCTCGACCAGCTCGGGCCCGACGCCGACCAGGTGCAGCCGATCTTCATCACCGTCGATCCCGGGCGCGATACGCCCGACCAGCTGCGCGGCTACGTCTCGCATTTCTCGCCGCGCATCGTCGGCCTGACCGGCTCCGAGCAGGACCTGGCGACCGCGGCCCGGGAGTACCGGGTCTACTACAAACTCGGCGCCGACCGCGCGACCAACCCGAACTACACCGTCGATCATTCGGCCATTCTCTACCTGATGGGCCGCGACGGACGGTTCGTCACGCATTTCACCCACGAGACTCCGGTCGACCGGGTCGTCGGCACGATCCGCTCCAAGCTCGGATAGCGCTCGGGACTGTCGCATGGGCGGACGTGGCCTCGTCATCGCCGCACCGGGATCGGGAAGCGGCAAGACCACCGTGACCCTGGGGCTGCTCAGCGCGTGGCGCCAGGCCGGCGTCAACATCGCCGCCGCCAAGGTCGGGCCCGACTATATCGACCCCGGCTTCCATGCCGCCGCCAGCGGCCGCGATTGCATCAATCTCGATCCGTGGGCGATGCGCGCCAGCACGGTCGCGTGGCTCGCGACGCAGCTCAGCGAGTGCTGCGATCTCATCGTCTGCGAAGGGGTGATGGGACTTTATGACGGCATCGATCCCGCCGGGACTGCCTCGACCGCGGCACTGGCAGCGGCGCTCGGCTGGCCGGTGGTGCTGGTCGTGGATGCGGCGGGGCTCGCCGCGTCGGCGGCGGCCCTGGTCCACGGCTTCGCAAATCCGCCGGCGTCGCTGGCCGCAAGCGGCCTCGCCATCGCGGGCGTGATCTTCAACCGGGTCGGCAGCTCGCGTCACCTCGAGCTGTTGCGCGCAGCGGTGCAGCGCGCCGCGCCGGAGCTCCGCGTGTTCGGCGGCCTGCCGCGCACCGAGACGGTCGCACTGCCCGAGCGCCATCTCGGCCTCATTCCCGCCGGCGAGCAGCCGGAGCTGGAGACGCTGATCGAAAAGGCCGGGCACCTGATCGAGACCCATCTCGACCTGGACGGCCTCCGGGACTGCGCGCGGGCGGCCGCGGTGAGCGCGCCGCTAATTCCGGGCAGTGCGATGGCGCCGCTCGGCCAGAGAATCGCCGTCGCGCGCGACGACGCGTTTGCGTTCGCCTATCCGTGGATGCTGGAGGGATGGTCAACCGCCGGTGCGACCCTCTCCGTCTTCTCGCCGCTCGCCGACGAGGCACCCGCACCCGACGCCGACGCGGTCTTCCTGCCCGGTGGCTATCCCGAGCTGCACGCCGGCCGGCTTGCCGCCAATCGCCGCTTTCTCGATGGCTTGCGGGCGGCGGCTCAGCGCGGCGCCGTGGTCTACGGCGAATGCGGCGGCTACATGGCGCTGGGGCGCGGCCTTCTCGATGCCGCCGGGCAGCGGCATGCGCTCGCCGGGCTCCTGCCCCTCGAAACGTCGTTCGCCGAGCGTCGGCTTCATCTTGGCTACCGCGAGACGAACCTCGCCGGCGACGGACCGCTGGGCCGCAGCGGGGCGCGTCATCGCGGGCATGAATTCCACTACGCAACCGTTGTCGTGGAAGGGGCAGCCCCGCCACTGTTCGCGGTCGCCGATTCAGGCGGCCACCAACTTGCCACGGCCGGGCGACGGAGCGGTAACGTGATGGGATCGTTTATCCATTTGATAGACCACGCGAACGTTTGACAGACAAACGTTTGCATTGCATTCCCGGCTCATAAGGTCATACTAAACCTAGTGTTTAACAGCTTTCCACTATACCACTTCTACGACTTTCAGCGCGCCGCCCTGGCGCCCTGGCGTCTCACCGCTGAAACCATGCAGCAGGTTTTCAGCCATCCCATGCTTCCCATGGCCTACACGCGGATGGGCCGCGCGGTCGCCGCGGGTGCCGAGCTGTTCGAGCGCTCGACACGCCGTTACGGCAAGCCGGAGTTCGGCCTGCACCGGACGTCGATCGACGGCGCCGAAGTCGGCGTGCAACTGACCACGGTGGCCCAGCGGCCGTTCTGCGACCTGCTGCACTTCAAACGCGACGTCGCACGGAGCGACCCGAGGGTCCTGCTCGTGGCGCCGATGTCGGGGCACTACGCGACCTTGCTGCGCGATACCGTCGCGGGCCTCCTGCCCGACCACGACGTCTACATCACCGATTGGCAGAACGCCGCCGAGGTGCCGCTCGAGCACGGGGATTTCGATCTCGACGATTACATCGACGACATCATCGGCTTCATCGAGAAGCTCGGACCGGCGGTACACGTCATCGCGGTCTGTCAGCCGTCGGTCCCGGTGCTGGCGGCGGTCTCGATCATGGCGGCCGACCACCATCCGGCGACGCCCCGCTCGATGATCCTGATGGGCGGACCGATCGACACCCGCATCAATCCGACGCGCGTCAACCGGCACGCCAACGAGCATTCGCTCGCGTGGTTCGAGCGCACCTGTATCTCGCGAGTGCCGGCGACCTATCCGGGCTTCATGCGCCGGGTCTATCCCGGATTCCTCCAGCTCACGAGCTTCATGGCCATGAACGCCGACCGCCATCTCGGCTCGGCGCTCAAGCACTTCCATCACCTTGTTCGCGGCGACGGCGAGAGCGCCGAAGCACACCGCCGGTTCTACGACGAATACCTGGCGGTGATGGACCTGCCGGCCGAGTTCTTCCTGCAGACGGTCAAGGTGGCGTTCCACGAGCACGCCTTGCCGTGCGGCACGATGACGGCGCGCGGCAACCCGGTCGAGCCGCGGGCGATCCGCGACACGGCGCTGATGACCGTGGAAGGCGAGCTCGACGACATCTCAGGGCCGGGCCAGACCGTCGCCGCGCACGACCTGTGCCCGGAGTTGCCGCCGCACAAGCACGTGCATCATCTGCAGAAGGGTGTCGGCCATTTCGGCATCTTCAACGGTCGCCGCTGGCGGTCGGAAATCCTGCCGAAGGTCCGCACCTTCATCCGCGACAACGGCTGAGCCGCGAGGACAAGTCGTCGCCGGCGATCCGGCGATGACCCCGTTGCTCAGTCCGCCTCGCTCGAGCGTAGCCGATACGCCGGCCGCTCCCGCCATAGCAGAAGCATCGCGACGAACACGACTCCCGTGACAAGGGTGCTCAGCGCCAAACTCATCACGTTGTGCGACAGGAAATCGCCGAAGGCCGTGCCCGCAGCGCGTACGGCGACGACGGTCAGCCAGTAAAACCAGAGATTCGCCAACGGCCCAGTCCGGCCGCTGAAAAACAGCGCGGCCAGCACACCGCCCAGGAGGACGGACGCATAGCCGGTGCCGAGGCCTGAGTTGAACGAGGCGTAGTCGCCGATGACGGTGCCGAGTGTGCCGGCGGTCAACATGGCCGTCCAATATCTTGAATCCGTGTTCGGCAGGCCGAACGGCCACCTGGTGGCGGTTTCAGCCGATTTCGACGGCGGGCTGAAGAAGAGCACCAGGGCGAGAACGACCGCCAGCGCCGCCATCAGCCCCGGCCGTCCCAGGTGGAAGTCGCCGGCGCCGAGGTCGGCGAGGTTCGTCGCGGCGGTCCTGACCAGGATGATCGCCGCCCAGTAATAGGCCTGATTCACCGCGCTGTCGCGGCGCTCCAGGAAAAAAACGACCGCCAGCAATATCGCCAGCGCCGGCAGCCCGCCCCAATGTCCGAGGTGCAGGTATTTGGCAATGAAGTCGCCGGTATTGGCACCGAACACGCTGGCAATCGACAGCGCCACCCAATAACGGTCGCCGGCGGCAGGAACATGTGTTGGTTGCATGAGGCGGCTGCTCCTTGGTCGTGACGAGCCTCATGCGACATACCACCGGCGCAGGCCGGTGGCCAGCGCCGGCACCGGCGCTGGAGCGTCACGACACTGTCATCGTCCGCCGGAGGGTCAGGGAGCGACCTTGGCCAGGTCCATCTGCTGGAGCAGCGTCAGGTTATCCTCGATGTGCCAGTTGTCGGTGATCCGGCCATGGTCGACCTTCACGATATCGGTGGCGATGAACTCGATCGGCTGTCCCTTGCCCTGGGTTTGGCCGAACTTGCCGGTGAAATGGCCGCTGAACTTCATGTGGACGGTGACGTAATCGCCGGCCACGATCATCTTCTCCACATTCACCGCCAGGTCGGGCACGGCAGCGCGGAACTGGCGCGACGCGAACGCCGGCCCCTCCAGTCCCTGCGGCCGTCCCGACGGCAGGGTATGGTCTGTAAAGCTCGGCGCGATCGCCTGCTTCAGGTCCGCCTCGTCGCCTGTATTCCAGAACTCGTAGAACGTGCGGGCGGCATTCACGGTCGCGTCGCGCTGGCTCTCCGGGATGGAGGTGCCGAAGACGAGTCCATGGATCTGGACACTCTCCGCCGCCACGGCGGGGACCACCAGTGCAGCGCCCAACCCGGCGATGAGCGCACGTCGCGATGTCCTGCCGGGCACGTGTCTGCGCCTCATGAGGCGTCTCAAGCCTCGCGCGGCGTGTCGGCTTGGGCGAGCGCCCAGTGCGCGATCTCGTCCTTGCGCATAAATTGCACGCCGGCGTGTTGCTGGGCGTAGTCGATGAACTGGCCCAGCGCCCGCACCCGGGCCGGCGTGCCGGAGATGCGGTCGTGCGTGCTGATCGACATCATACGCCGTCGTCCCGCCGCTTCCTCATATAGCTGATCGAACTCCGCCTTGAGCTCGGCGGTGTACGCGTCGACCGTCAGCGCCGGGTTGTCGTAGCGGACGATGTCGTTGTTGCGCAGCGTATAAGGCACCACGGCAAACGGCCGCTCCCGCACCGCCACGGTGAACGGCTCGTCCCGGCTGACGTCGTCGATGTGATAGAGAAAATCGAGATCCTGCAGGATCTCCAGCGTGCGCGGCGTGCCGCGCAGCCAGAACGCGTTGAACCCGACGGGACGGGTTCCGGTGGCGCGCTCGATCGTCGCGATGCTCTGGACGTAGCTGGCGCGCTCCTGTTCCGGCGTCATGGAGTATTGCGGCGCCCAGGTCTGGCCGTGGCCGGCCGCTTCGTGACCGTGCGCAACGATGTCCCGGGCGAGCTCCGGATGCCGCTCGACCGCCTGGCCGACCATGTGCGAGGTGACCTGGATGCGCTTGGCGTCCCAGAGCTCCAGCAGCCGAGGGATGCCCTCCTTGACCCCATATTCGTACCATTTCTGCATCGGCAGATCGGGATAGCGCGGATCGAGCGGGGGAAACGGCCCCTGGGCGCCGCGCTCGGGCTGGGCACCGGCCTCGAACTGCATCGAGACGGAGATCACCAGCCGCGCCCGGTTCGGCCAAAATCCGGAATTGGTCGAAGATGTCATCGCGGGCTCCTTATCGGTTGCAGCTTGGAGACGTAGACCACCAACCACCGCTGCGGTGGCACCCGCGACCAGAAACGTACGGCGAGGCAGGGCGAGGGGCATGGGTATCCCCATCTTTTCGCGATTCCAGCCGCCGTTTCTTGGCGATTCCGGCTGCAACTCCCGGGTCCGGCCGCTCGGGATTCGGTCGTGCCAAGCCGTCCAGGGCCTAGACTGAGCCCCGGCCGGCGCCCAAGATCGGCGTCAGACGCTCAGATTGAGGTTGGTGCCAAGCGAGATCGCGCTGGCGACGGTCTGGTCCAGCGTCTGGGTCGGCTGCATGAGCTGCACGAGATAGGAGTCGCTCCCGCTGCCCGCGGCGGCGTTCTGCGCGTCGATCGTCGCTAGGTATTTCTGCACGAATTGCTGCGCAAACGCGGTCGACTTCACCGGAAGGCCGGCGGTGGCCGAGGTGCCGCTCTGCTGCTTCTGCAGCACCCCGATATTGGCCTGGGTGATGCCGGTCGAATATTTCAGCTGATTCAGCTCGCCGGTGAGGTCGTCGAGGACGTTCGAGGCGCTGAACCCGGCCTGTGCGAGCTGCGCGATGGCACCGCTCTGATCGTTCGGGCCGCTGGGCAGGGCCTGGCTCCCGGCCGAGAGGACCTGGGTGACATTCTGGTCGAATGTCTCCGGCGCGATGGTGAACGACTGATTGGTGGAGCTGACCGTCAGGGTGATCGGGCGGGTGGCCGTGTCGAGCAGGTTGGCGCCGCCGGACGCCGCCTGCGAGACGATGTTCGGCATGTTGGTCGCGAGCTGTCGGTACTGGTTGTCGACCGCGGCGCGCGGATCGAGCGTGCCGCCGGCGAGCGAGAACACCTGACTGTCGATGCCGAGATGGGTGCCGGTCTGCGCCATCGCGGTCTGGATGCTCCCGGTCACGGCGCTGATCACCGACCCCGCATCGGCGGCCGAGGAGACGTCGAGGTTCTGCAGGGGCGTCAGCACGCCGGATGCGAGATCGGACGTGCTTGCTTGGAGCTGATATTTGCCGGACGTGTCGAGGCCGTAGCTGTAATAGCCTGGTGTGCCGCCGGGGTTGGCGACGAGCAGATTGTCGACATTCGTCGCGCCGGGCTGGTTGATCGCCTGGCCGAGCTGGCCGATCAGCTGCGTGTATTGCGTCTGGAGCGCCGAATGATCGGCGGTGTCAGCCATCTGCGACGCCTGCTGCGCCATGTTCTGGATCTGCGACAGCAGCTGGTTGATCTGTGTGACGCGGCTGCCCGCGTCCGCGAGCGACTGGGTCCCGCGATACAGCCCGGCCGTGTCGTAGGTGCCGGCCCATTGCGGCACCCCGGCGATCGCGGTCTGGAAATTCGCGGCGTCGGTCGCGACCGACTGGCTCACAACGTTCGCGGCGGATTGCGCGCCGGTGAGGGCTGCGGACGCGGCCTGGATGTTAGTGCCGTCACCCGACCCGGTGATCGCCTGAAAGGCCGACGCGGCCGCAGAGAGCTGCTGTTGGAACGACGATGACGACCCGAGGTCCTGGGGATTCACCGTGACCGCATCGCCCTTTGAATCGTATTGCACCGACACGGGGCCGGTCATCGAGCCGTCGAGCAGGTTCTGCGATGTGGTGCTGGCACCGCCGGTGCCGTTGTCGAACTGGTAGGAGGCGCCGGACACCGCCGCCGTGGTCTCCGTGACAAGAGTCGCAAATTCGGCCTGCAGCTGGCTGACCGGCGCCGTGTTGTTCGGATTTCCGACCTGCTGGATCAAGGCCTGCAGCTGTTTGATGTTTGCAGTCACCGTGCCGGTGGCGCTTTGCGCGGTGGCCAGCAGGCCCTGCTGGTCGACGAGCGTGGGTGCCGCCGCCTCCTGGACCGGAATTTGGGCGGCGAACTGGCCGTTCGGGTCCTGGATGGCGGCGAGATTGCCGTAGCTCTGCTGGATCGCCTGGATCTGATTCACCACCGATTGCACGGCAGTTTGTGCCGCGGTGACTTTGGCGGTGGTTGTCGCGAGCTGCGACAGATCGCTTTGGGCCAGGGAGAGTGCCGTCGGAGTCGCCGTGCCCGAGCCGGTGGCCGACGAGTGGGATGTCTCGAACTGCGTGATGTCGACCTTGGAGCTGACCAGGCTCGCCTCGTCCTGGACCGGCAGGTTGGCAATTTCAGCCGGCAGGCCGGTCGTGGTCTCGAACACGCTGCGCAGAACCGGATCTCCGAGGATGTCGTAGGCGCTTTTGATGTTGCCGACGTTACGCAGGAAATATGCCGCATCGCGCAGCGCCGGGTTGGTACTGTCGAGCGATTCTTCGTAGGAGTTGGTGAGATAGCGATTGACGACGTCGCCCGTCACCGAGCCGTTGGAGAAGACCGGCATGCCGTTGGTGGCGACGTTGAACTCCTTGGCAAGCTGCTGGTAGCGCGGGTCGAGCAGGCTGTTCGCATACGAGGTGGTGTCGGAGAGATTGCTGTTGAGCACCGCGGCGATCTTGGCGGGATAGGCGGAGTCCGCATCGAGCCCGAAGGCTTTCGTGATGAAGGCGAGCAGCTTCGGATCGTTGGTCAGATCGGCGACGCTTTTGACCTTCGAGATGTTGTTCTGGAAATAGGTGACGTCCTGCTGGACCTGCGTCTGCTGCGAGTAGGTCTGGATCTTCTGGTTTTCGTCGGCGACGTAAGGCTGATAGCCGGCGAGCGCCGACATGGTGGGCGCGCTCGCCGGACTGCTCGAGGCGCCAAACAGCGACAGAAGATAGCCACTGCTGGCGAGACTGGTGTTCAAGTCGGTCATGTCTGCCTAACGATCAGTCAGCAGACCGGCGAGCGACGCCGTCATCGCCCCATCAGGCCGCCAGGGCAGTGGTGGGCGCGGGGGCGGACGCGGACTGGAGCTGGATGAGCATGGCCAGCATGCGCTCCATATCCGACGCGTTCTGCCCGCCCGAGGCGCCGGTGCCGGTGCCTGTCGCGCCGTTGGTGCCGGTCGCCGACGACGGCGCCGGCGTGGTCATGGCCACGGTAGTCCCGTCGGCGTAGGTCAGAGTGGTGGTCGTCGAGCCATCGGGATTGGTCGTGACCTGCGACGTCGGCCGTCAGCGGAGGACGCGGACGAAGTCCCCGAAGATCCGCTGCCGGACGCGGCACCGCCCGACGTCGGGTCGGTCGAGCCGCCGAGCAGGGCGGCCAGCGGATCGCTACCACCCGCAGCGCCAGCACCGCCGGCGCTCCCGGCATGGTGATGATGGTGATGGCCGTGCGCCTGCTGCATCCCCGAGGCCAGCTCGCTTTGGCTGACCGAGCCATCGCCGTTCGTATCGAGCTTCTGAAACAGCGCGTCGGCCTGGGCCGTCGTGCCGCCGCCTGCCGTGCTCGCGGCCTCGAGCTCCGACTGGCTGATCTGGCCGTCGCCGTTGGTATCGAGGCTTGAGAAGAAGTTCTGCGCGACCTGGCCGCCGGCGGATGCCGAAGTGGCACTGGGGCTAGCGGATTGCTGCGCCTGCATATCGATGAGGATGAACAAGGCCGACCCGTCGAGCGTCGGCGCGTTGGGGCCGGTGACGCCGTTGGTCGTCGGCGACGCGGTTTGCGTCGCGTCGCTGCCCGTCGTGCCGGAACTCTGGGTGGTGGACGGGTCGGTCGTGTTCGCGGTGCCGCTGGCGGCCGACGATGCGGCCGCGTTGTTGGCATTGTTACTGGCGTAGCCGTTGGCCAGAAAGCGCTGCTGCAACGACCACAGCAAGGCGCTCGGGTTGGTCTGAGTGTTGATGCTGGTCATGATGGTCCTCTCGATATGCCGGTTCGTGCCGCCCTCCGCGGCCCGAGGCCCGCCCATGGCGGACCCGAGAGGTTTCTTCCCCGTGCATTAGACGAAAATTTGCAGCCTCTCCTGCGGAGCTTTTTGCAGGAGCAAATTCTCAAGCGGAAAAATCTTGCGAAGCTTACAAGCGGCCCGCATCATGGCCGTGCCGCATTTTGCGGCATCTCACGGCGGTCGCCGGCGAGCCAGCGGAGACGGCATGAGCATGGATGTGAAGCGGTTTCGGGACCTGCTCGCCGAGCACGGTGCCGAGCTCGCCCGCTGGCCAGCGGCAGAGCAAGGCGAGGCGCGGGAGCTCCTGTCGGTGTCGGCGGACGCGGCCGAGCTGCGGCGGCGTGCCGGCCTTGTCGAGCGCGCGTTGAGCGAGCCGGCAGCGGTCAGCGTTGAGTCCGCGACCCGGGTCCTGCACCGGCTCGACGCGGTGCCGCTGCGGCGCGCCGAGCGGCAGACCCTGTCCGTGCTGGACTGGTTGGGGCGACCGGCCGCGGCGGCGGCCGTATTGGTGGTCCTCGCTCTGGTCGGGGTGGCGGCCGGAGCGGCCGACCTGGTGCCGAACAGCGACGTGATCGGGCATTTCGATCTGCTCGGACTCGTCCCAAATTCCGACCTCGCCAGTGGATTTGGCATGTGACCAGTTCGGTAACGGGCCGAATGAACTGGTCGCGCTGGCTGCTGATCGGTCTCCTCGTCGTGTCGATCGGGGTCAACGTCTTCCTCGGCGGCGTATTCACCGGCCGCCGCTTCTTCCGCCCGCCGCCCAATCCCGACGTGATGATCTCGCGCGTGGTGGAGCATCTTTCGAGCGCGTTGTCGCCGGCGGACAGCACGACCATGCACCGGATCTTCGACGCGCATCGCCGCCTGTTCGCCGACCGGTTCGCGGCGTTGCGGCGGGCGCATGCGGCGCTGAGCCAGGCCATGGCGGCTGAGCCGTTCGACCGGGCGGCACTCGATGCCGCCCTCCAGGGCGTCGAGCGCGAACGCATGGCCCTGGGTGAGGTGTTTCGCGCGAGCTTGCTGGAGACGGCGATGGAGATCTCGCCGCAAGGCCGGCAGATCCTGGCCAGCCAAGCCCCGCTGCGGCCTTAGACCCGGCAAAACTTGCCCGGCAAAACCGGCCGCTGGCGATATTTCGCCGCGGTCGCAACGGCGCGACACTCAAACAAATCAGGGACTTTGGCGAAAAACGCGGTGGCATGACGGTTGCTGCGCTTGAAGGAGCGGCGGCTTTCGGCGCCGCTGCCTCAGGTGCGCCACCATGCCGTTTGATCTGGCCGACGACGCGAGCGATGCAACGCTGATGGCCCGGATCGCCGCCGGCGACCGGCGCGCGTTCGACGCGTTCACGCGGCGGCATGTGGCGAAGTGTCTGGCCGCGGCACAGCGCGTGCTCGGCAACCCCAGCGACGCCGAGGACGTGGTGCAGGATGCGCTGCTGCGGGTGTGGGATCACGCCGGGCAGTGGACGGGCGCCGAGGCGCGCGCGACCACCTGGCTGTACCGGATCGTGATCAATCTCGCGATCGACCGGATGCGGCAAAGCCGGATGGCGCTCGCCCCCCTGGCGGACGGCGAGGCGACGGCCGATCCGGCGCCGACCCCGTTGATGCTGCTCGAAGCACGCGAGGTCGAGGCGTTCATCGCGCGCGCGATCCTAGCCCTGCCGGCGCGCCAATGCGAGGCGCTGTCCTTATGCTACTTCGAGGGGTTGAGCTGCGCCGAGGGTGCGCGCGCGCTGGGCATCTCCGTCTCCGCGATGGAAGCGCTGCTGGTGCGCGGCCGGCGAACGCTGCGAGGCTCCTTGCTGGCGGAGAACCAAATGGCGGGGCAACACGCCCGCGCTGGAACACGGACCGCCACCGATCCCGTCTCGCTGAAGCTCGCGTCCCCTCGGCTCTGGCGATACGCGTATGGGGCCGCGCTTTAGAGACGCTGGCTGGTCGCCGTATCGAACAGGTGAATGTTCTCCGCCGCGATCGACAGCGGCAGCACGTCGCCGGCTGCGATGCGCGGCGCGCCGGCCAGGCGCACGGTTAGCGCCGGCTCGGTGCCGAGAACGCGGCCATGGACCAGCGTGTCGGCGCCCAGCGCCTCCACGAGCTCGACACCGAGCTCGAACAGCGCCTGGTTGGGTGCCGCGAGCTCCAGGTGCTCGGGCCGCAGGCCGACGGTGAGGCCGTCCACGTTGCCGCACCGTGAACCGAAATCGAGACTGGCGCCGCCCGGCATCTCGACCGTTCCGTCGGCGCTCCGTCGCACCGGAATCATGTTCATCGCCGGCGAGCCGATGAAGCCGGCGACGAAGGTCGTCGCCGGCTGGTTATAGACGTCCATCGGCGTGCCGATCTGCTCGGCGCGCCCGGCATTCATCACGATCAGACGGTCGGCCAAGGTCATCGCCTCGACCTGGTCATGAGTCACATAGACGCTGGTGGTCGGGATTTCCGCATGCAGGCGTTTGATCTCGATGCGCATCTGCACCCGGAGCTTGGCGTCGAGGTTGCTGAGCGGCTCGTCGAAGAGGAAGACCAGCGGCTCGCGCACGATGGCGCGGCCCATGGCGACGCGCTGGCGCTGCCCGCCCGAGAGCTGACGCGGCTTGCGGTCGAGAAACTCGGCCAGGTTGAGGATGGCGGCGGCCCGGCGCACACGGACGTCGATGTCCGCCTTGGTCATGCCGCGCACCCGCAGGCCATAGGCCATGTTGTCGTACACGCTCATGTGCGGATAAAGCGCGTAGTTCTGAAAGACCATCGCGATATTGCGGTCCTTGGGCTCGACTTTGTTCACCACCTTGCCGTCGATCTCGATCTCGCCGCCGCTGATCGTCTCCAACCCGGCGATCATCCGCAATAGCGTGGATTTGCCGCAGCCCGACGGCCCGAGGATGACGATGAACTCGCCGTCGGCGATCGCGCAGTCGATCCCGTGCACGACCTGCGTGCCGGCATAGGACTTCTTCACGCCCCTGAGATTCACCGCCGCCATATCGGCCCCTCCCTCCCCGGCTCACTTCTCAGTTTCAACCAGGCCCTTGACGAACCAGCGCTGCATCAAGATCACCACGGCGACGGGCGCGATCATGGCCAAGAGTGCCGTCGCCATCACCAGGTTCCAGCTCGGCGCGATGTCGACGACATTCACCAGACGCGAGATGCCCATGACGATCGTGTAATAGCTCTGCTTGGTGGTGACGATCAGCGGCCACAGATACTGGTTCCAGCCGTAGAGGAACTGGATCACGAACAGGGCTGCGATCGAGGTCCGCGACAGCGGGAGAAGGATGTCGAAGAAGAATCGGATCGGACCCGCGCCGTCGATCCGGGCCGCCTCGGCGAGCTCGTCGGGCACGCTGAGGAAGAACTGGCGGAACAGGAACGTGGCCGTGGCCGACGCAATCAGCGGCACCGTGAGGCCGGCATAGCTGTCGAGCAAGCCGAGATCGGCCACTACCTTGTAGGTCGGCAGGATCCGCACTTCGACCGGCAGCATCAGCGTCATGAAGATCAACCAGAAGCAGGTCATGCGCAGCGGGAAATCGAAATAGACGATGGCGTAGGCGGCGATGATCGAGATCGCGATCTTCCCGATGCTGATGATCAGCGCCATGACGAGGCTGTTGGCCATCATCGAGGCCACCGGCGGCGAGCTCGACCCACTGACGCCGCTGGTCAGAACCTCGACGAAATTAGTGATGAAATGCCCGCCGGGCAGCAGTGGCACCCCACCCTGCAAAAGCGTCTCCAGCGTGTGGCTCGACGCGATGAGTGCCACGTAGATCGGAAAGGCCACGACGGCCACGCCCAGCAGCAGCGCGAGGTGCGAGATGACGGTGACCCAGGGGCGGTTCTCTACCATGCGCGGCAACCCATCATCAGTAATGCACCCGCCGCTCGATGTAGCGGAACTGCACCACAGTGAGAGCGATGACGATCGCCATCAGGACCACCGACTGGGCCGCCGAGCCGCCGAGATCGAGGGCGCGGAAGGAGTCGCTGTAGACCTTATAGACGAGAATGTTGGTCGCCATCGCCGGGCCGCCACGCGTGATCGTGTCGATCACGCCGAACGTGCTGAAGAATGCGTAGATGATGTTGATGGTCAGCAGGAAGAAGCCGGTCGGCGACAGCAGCGGAAAGGTGATCGTCCAGAAGCGCCGAAACGGCCCCGCACCGTCGATCGCAGCCGCTTCGGTCAGGGATTTCGGGATCGACTGCAGGCCGGCCAGGAAGAAGATGAAGTTATAGCTGATCTGGGTCCAGGTCGCGGCGATGACCACGAGAAGCATGGCCTGGCCGCCGTTCAGCATGTAGTTCCAGTTCACGCCGAGGCGGCGCAGCAGATAGGAGATCTCGCCGACCGTAGGGTCGAACAGGAAGCTCCACAAGGCGCCAGCCACCGCCGGCGCCACGGCGTAGGGCCAGATCAGCAGCGTCTTGTAGATATTGGCGCCGCGGACCACCCGATCCGCCATGACGGCGAGCAGAAGGGCCGTGCACAGCGCCAGGACGGCGACCGCGAGGCTGAAGACCGCCGTGACCTTGAAGCTCTCCAGGTAGTTGGGATCAGCAAAGATGCGCTCGAAGTTCTCGAACCAGACCAAGCGGCTCGACAGACCGAACGGATCTTCCACGAGGACGGACTGGTGCATCGCCTGCGCCGCCGGCCACACGAAGAACACCAGGGTGACGACAAGCTGCGGCGCCACCAGGAGATAGGGCAGCAGCTTGTTGTGGAAAACGACGCGCTTCCGCATGACCCGCTATGCATGACCTGGGGCGCGTCGTCCGCTCGGACTCGGCCGGCCGGCCGACATCATGACGGCCGCCGCTATTTGTTGGCCTGCTGGAACTGGCGGAGCAGCGCATCGCCGCGGCGGACGATGTCGTCGAGCGCCTGCTTGGCCGGTTTCTTCCCGCCCCAGACGGCTTCGAGCTCTTCGTCCTCGATGTCGCGGATCTGCACGTAGCTCCCGAGGCGAAGCCCCTTTGAATTCTCGGTTGTCGGCTTGTTGGTGAGCTGCAGCACGGCCACGTCGCGGCCCGGGAACTTGTCGTAGAAGCCCTGCTTCTTGGTCAACTCGTACGCGGCCTGCGTGATCGGCACATAACCGGTTGCCTGATGCCAGTCGGCCTGCACCTCGGGGGAAGACAGATAGGTGAAGAACTTCGCGACGCCCTTGTAGTGGTCGGCGGGCTTGCCCGAGAGGACCCACAGCGTGGCCCCGCCGATGATCGAGTTTTGCGGCGCGCCGGTCACGTCCGGCCAATACGGCAGCATCGAGATGCCGAAATTGACATTGGCCTTGGCAAAGCCGCCGGCCGCACCCGAGGAGGCGAGATACATCGGGCACTCGCCGCTGACGAATTTGGGATCCGGCTTGCCCTCGCGGCCGCCATAGACGAAGCGCTTGTCCTGCTGCCAATCGGCGATCTGCTGGATGTGGCGCGCCTGCAAGGGACCGTTCAGCACGAGCTTGGTGCCGAGGCCGCCGAAGCCGTTTTCGTCGGAGGCGACCGGCAGATTGTGCCAGGTGCTGAAATTCTCAAGCTGCACCCAAGTCTGCCACTGTACGGTGAACCCGCAATTGAATCCGGCCGCGACCAGCTTCTTCGCGGTCTCGCCGACCTCCGGCCATGTCCGCGGCGGCTTGTCGGCGTCGAGGCCGGCCTTCTTGAAGGAGTCCCTGTTCCAATAGAACACCGGCGTCGAACTGTTGAACGGCATCGACAGAAGCTTGCCATCGGTCGTCGAGTAATAGCCGTAAACCGGTCCCAGAAAGGCCTTGGGGTCGAAGGGCTCGCCGGTGTCCGCCATCAGCTTCCACACCGGATAGACGGCACCTTTGGCGGCCATCATGGTGGCCGTGCCGACTTCGAACACCTGCACGATGTCGGGTTGCTGCCCGGCCCGGAAGGCGGCGATAGCACCCGTCATCGTCTCGGTGTAGGTGCCCTTGAACACCGGCACCACCTTGTAGGCGCCCTGCGACTTGTTGAAGTTGGCGGCGATCTCGTTGACCTTGTCGCCGAGTTGGCCGCCCATCGCGTGCCACCATTGGATTTCGACCGGCTCTGCACGAACACCCGTGCCGGCGGCGAGCAGCGCCGCGCCAAGCGCGATACCGATTACGGTTCTGCGAGACGTCATATCACCCCTCCCTGCCTGAACACCGCTTCTTAGAGAGCGTGTGCGAAGCTTTTATGACGGAACAGTATCATCCCCCTGCCGGCAACCCAAGCGCCGGCCGGGCCGGCGGTCCGGCGGTCCGCCGCTCCGCCATCCACGCGTCGAGCGCTGCGATCTCGTCGGCTTGCATCCTTAAGGCCAGTTTGGAGCGGCGCCATACCACGTCGGCAGCGGTGTTCGCCCATTCATGCGCCATCAGGTACTCGACCTCGCGCTCGGTGAGGTCGGCGCCGAACCGGCGCCCAAGATCGGCCGCGCGCTCGCAAGGGCCGAGCAGCCGGAACGCCCGCGTCCCGTAAGCGCGCGCCAAGCGGCGGGTATGCGCAGGGAGAAGAAACGGATAGTCGGCGCGGAGCGCTTCCGCCAGCGCCGGCAATCCGTCGGGATCGAAATCGCCGCCCGGCAAGGGGGCGGTCGACGACCATGGCTTTGCGGCGGGCAGGTCGCGCGCCAAAGTTTCGAGAGCCGCGGCCGCGAGACGGCGGAAGGTGGTGATCTTGCCGCCGAACACCGACAACAGCGGCGGCCGGCGGGCCGGGGCGTCGAGCGCCAGCACGTAGTCGCGGGTCACCGCCCCAGGATCGACGACGCCATCGTCATAGAGCGGCCGCACACCGGCGTAGCTCCACACGATGTCGGCCGGGACCACTGGGCGGACGAAATACTCGCTCGCGGCGGCGCACAGATAGGCGATCTCCGAGTCGTCGGCGCGGATCGCGGCCAGGTCGCCCTGATAATCGAGATCGGTCGTGCCGATCAGGGTGAAATCGTGCTCGAAGGGGATCGCGAACACGATCCGGCCGTCCCGGTTCTGGAAAATGTAGCATCGGTCATGCTCGTAAAGCCGGGGCACCACGATATGCGAGCCCTTGACCAGCCGGATCTTGGCTGGCACCTCGGCGTGAATCACGTCGGCGAGGACCCGCGCGACCCATGGGCCGGCGGCATTGACCAGCGCCCTCGCGGCGAGCGTCTGCCGCGCGCCGGTCCGTGTGTCTTCGAGTGTGAGGCGCCAGGCGTCGCCGCTGCGGTCCGCGCTCACGCATCGCGTGCGGGTCAGGACCGCGGCACCGTGTTCCGCCGCGTCCATCGCGGTGAGAACCACCAGCCGCGCATCGTCAACCGAACAATCCGAGTATTCGAAACCGAGTCGATGTCCGGGCCGGAGCGGCGCGCCGACCGCATGCGTCGTCAGGTCGATGACCTGCGTGCCGGGCAAGCGCTCGCGGCCGCCGAGATGGTCGTAGAGGAACAGGCCGAGGCGGAGCAACCATGCCGGCCGCAGCCCGGCGTGGTGCGGCAGGACGAACCGGCGCGGCTCGACGAGGTGCGGCGCCATTCGCCACAGCACCTCCCGCTCGCGCAGGGATTCGCGGACCAGCCGAAACGCGCCGTGCTCCAGATAACGCAAGCCGCCGTGGATGAGCTTGGTCGACGCCGAGGACGTGCCGGCAGCAAGGTCGTCCTGCTCGCACAGCGCCACCGACAAGCCGCGCCCCGCCGCCTCGCGGGCGATGCCTGCACCGTTGATGCCGCCGCCGATCACGGCCACGTCGTAGACGGCGCTCAAGGCGCAAGCCCGCCCCACCCCCACCTCGACCCTCCCCCGTCAAGACGGAGGCAGTAAGAAGCGGGCTCGCGACGCTTTTTCCCTCCCCCCTTGCGGGGGAGGGCCAGGGTGGGGGGTGGCGCGCGCATGACGAGTTCGAGATTAGCGCGCCCGCGTGCTCCGCGCGCGCCGCACGGCATCGTGCCAGCCGGCGTAGAGCGCATCGCGGCGCTTCGTGTCCATGGTCGGCTCGAACACCCGCGCGCATTGCCAGTTCCGGGCAATCTCCGCAGTTGAAGAAAACACACCGACGCCGAGTCCGGCCAGATAGGCGGCCCCCAACGCGGTGGTCTCGGTTACCGCCGGGCGCTGCACCCTGATGCCGAGCTGGTCGGCGAGGAATTGCATGACCCAGTCGTTTACCGCCATGCCGCCGTCGACGCGAAGGGCGGTGAGCTTCGCTTTCGCCCCGCCGACGGCGTGGTCCGCGTTCATCGCCGCCATCAGGTCGCGCGTCTGATAAGCGACCGCTTCCAGGGCCGCGCGCACGATCTCCGCCCGGCCGGTGTCGCGGGTGAGGCCGACCAGGAGCCCGCGGGCGTCCGGATCCCAATGCGGCGCCCCCATGCCGGTAAACGCCGGCACCAGATAGACCCCGCCGGTGCCGGCGAGCCCGGCGGCAAGGCCGGCGCTGTCGGCCGCGGTCGCGATCAGCGCCAGGCGATCGCGCAGCCATTGGATGGCCGCGCCGGAGACGAAGATGCTGCCTTCGAGCGCAAAGGTTGGCTTGCCGCGCAGCCGATAGGCGATCGTGCTGAGCAGCCGGTGCTTCGAGCGCACGAGCTTGGTGCCGGTGTTCAGCACGATGAATGTTCCCGTCCCATACGTGCTCTTGAGCATGCCCGGTGCAAAACAGGCCTGCCCCACGGTCGCGGCCTGTTGATCGCCGGCGATGCCGGTGATCGGCACCGGTACGCCGAGAAGATCCTTCGTGGTCGCGCCGAAATCGTCGGCGCTGTCGCGCACCTCCGGCAGCAATGAGCGCGGGATCTTGAAGGCTTTCAGCAGCGTGTCGTCCCAGGTTTGCGTCTTTAGATTGAACAGCATGGTGCGCGACGCGTTGGTCGCGTCGGTGAGATGCACCGCACCGCCGGTCAGCCGCCACAGCAGGAACGTGTCGATGGTGCCGAAGGCCAGCCGGCCCTTCTCCGCGGCGGCGCGCGCGCCCGAGACGTTGTCGAGCAGCCAGGCGATCTTCGAGCCAGAAAAATACGCATCGAACAACAGGCCGGTGCGCCGGCCGAGCTCGTTGTCGCCCATCTTCGCCTTCATCCGGCGGCACCACTCGGCGGTGCGCCGGTCCTGCCATACGATGGCGTTGTGGATCGGCCGGCCGGTCGCGCGATCCCAGATGACCGTGGTCTCGCGCTGGTTGGTGATACCCAGGGCGGCAATGCCGGCGCCGTGCAGACCGGCGTCGGCGACCGCCCGCCGGGTCACCGCGACGGTAGCGCGCCAGATCTCCTCCGGGTCGTGCTCGACCCAGCCCGGCTGCGGAAAGATCTGCGGCAGATCAGCCTGCGCCAGCGCACGAACAGCACCCTCGCGATCGAACACGATCGCTCGCGTGCTGGTGGTGCCCTGGTCGATCGCGAGCAGGTGGCGCGCCGCCCCCGAACTCATCCGCGCCCCCCGCTCACGTCAACCCGCGCTCACGTCAGGTTGAAGCACCCGGTCAGGCCGCGAACCCGTAGAGCCGGACCGGATTGTCGACCAGGATCTTCTTGCGGACCGCCGGGTCCGGCGCCCACACCGCCAGCTGGTTCAGCAGCCGGCCGTCGTCGATCTGGTGCAGCGGCGACAGCTCGCTGGGCGGCTTGCCGGAGCTCGAATCGGGATGCGGCCAGTCCGTCCCCCAGACGACCCGGTCCGGATTCGCGGCGATCAAAGCCTTGGCGAACGGGACCACATCCGGGTAATCCGGGCCCCTGGTCGAGGCGCGATAGGCGCCGGAGATCTTCACATAGGCCTTGCCCGAGCGGACCAGCTCGACCAAGTCGCTCCAGCCCGGCTGCTCCAGGCCGCGGGCGGCCTCCGTGCCGCCAAAATGGTCGAACACCACCGGCACCGGCGAGTTCAGGACCAGGTCCTTGATGCCCGTGATGACCGCGAGGTTGGTGTACATCTGGACGTGCCAGTTACGCTTCTTCATGCGGTCCGCCGCCGCCTGGAAGCGCTGCCGCCCAACATTCGGATCGTTGACGCCGCCGGTCGACAGGTTCAGCCGGATGCCGCGGATGCCGGCGGCACCCATCTTGTCGAGATCGCCTTCCCCAGTCTTGTCGTCGATCACGGCAACGCCGCGCGCGTCCTTGCCGCGCGCCTCCATGCCGTACAGCGTCGCCGAGTTGTCCGTGCCGTAGACGCTGGGCGTCACGATCACCACGCGCTGGATATGCAGCGCCTGGTGCAAGGCCGCCATCTCGGTCGGCAGGGCCTGCTCGGGCGTGTAGACGCGGCCCGAGAAGAACGGGAACTTCGCGGACTCACCGTGGATATGGGTGTGACAATCGCACGCACCGGGCGGCATGTCGAAATTCACTGCCGTCGCCGGCTGGGCCGCCTTGGCCAGACCGGCCCGGCTGCGCAGCACGGCTCCCGCCGCCGCGGCCCCGATCAACGTATCGCGTCGAGTCAACATGGCCTCCTCCCTTTCAGTTTTAGTTAGTCAGCATGATTGGCGTCAGGTCTTCGCCGATAAAGCTCCTTCGATCGCGGACACGATGTCTTTCGCGGTCGGCTCGACGGCCGACGGCCAGGCACCGGCCAGCAGGCCGTCGGCGCCGACCAGATATTTATGGAAATTCCAGCGCGGGGCCGCGCCTTCGCCGAGCTCGGCGGCGATCCAGCGGTAGAACGGGTGGGCGTCGGCCCCGATCACGTTTTCCTTGCGCGACAGCGGGAACGAGACGTCGTAGGTGGCGCAGAAGGCCTTGATCTCGGCGGCACTGCCCGGCTCCTGCTGGCCGAAATCGTTGGACGGCACGCCGAGCAGGACCACGCCGCGGTCCTTGTAGCCGCGCCACAACTTCTCCAACGTTTCGTATTGCGGCGTGTAGCCGCAGAACGAGGCCGTGTTCACCACCAGCACCGGCCGGCCGCGCCAGGCACTCATGGGCAGCGCTCCGCCGTCGATGGAGCTGAAATCGAAATCATAGGCGCTCATGGTCGTCCTCCGCGGCCGGTCTTTGGCAAAGGTCTCCCCCCGGGCGGGGGCGACGAGGCGTTGCACGGCGGTGATCGCACCACCGATCGCGAGGAATGCGCGAAGCAAGGTCCGCCGCCTAAGCATCCACAGCCTCCACTCCGCCATATCGCTTCCCCCTGCCTGCCGGCTCAACTGTAGCGCTGTTCGAGCCACGGATCGCCCAGCGCATGATACCCGCGTTCCTCCCAATAGCCGGGCCGGTCGCGGTTGATGAATTCCAGACGGCGCAGCCACTTGGCGCTTTTCCAGAAATACAGCTTGGGTAGGACGAGCCGCACCGGTCCGCCATGCTCGCGCGCGATCGGCTGGCCCTCCCAGCTCCGCGCCAGCAGCGTGTCATCGTTGGCGAACAGCTCCAGCGGCACGTTGGTCGTGTAGCCGTCATACGAGTGCTGCACGACGAACCTGGCCTGCGGTTTCGGCTTCACGATCGACAGCAGGTGCTGCGTCGACACGCCGTCCCAGGTGTTGTCGAAGCGCGACCAGGCGGTCACGCAATGTATGTCGGTCTGCCGACGCGCCTGCGGCTGCGCCATGAAATCGGCCCAGCTCCAACTGATCGGGTTCTCGACCATGCCGTCGACCGTCAGCTTCCACTGCGCGGTCGGCACGTCCGGTTGCACGCCGAGATCGAGCACCGGCCAGTTCTTCACCTCGCGCTGACCCGGCGGCAGGCGCTGGACCGCCGGATCGGCGGTGGTGCCGGTGAGCAGCCGTCCTTCGGCCGCCCATTTCTGCTTGGTGTCGACCAGCTTCTGCTTGATCTTGCCGGGGATGCCGTCGTCGGTGGACATCGATGCTCCGTGGGTGAGGCCGCCATCATAGGCCGACGCCGGCGCCGCGTGTACCCCCGGGCGTCCTCAAATCGGCGCGAGCAGGTCTTTGCCACACCCGCGTCGGCTGTTAGTGTCGCTGCGAATAAATCCGGAGTGTTCCAATGCGCATCGTCCTGGCGAGCCTCGTCGCCGCGAGTTTCAGTCTCCAGCCCGCCGTCGCCGCCGACGTCAAGCTGCTCACCACCGGCGCTTTCAAGCCGGTCGTGACGGCACTGGTCGCCGACTACGAGCGACAGAGCGGCGACAAGGTGACGATCGTCAACGACACGGCCGGTGCGCTGGTCCGCCGTATTGACGGCGGCGAGACCTTCGACCTGGTCGTGCTGACACCGGCGGCGATCAACGATCTGGCCAAGGCCGGGAAGGTCGCGGGTGGGCCGACCAATCTGGCGCGGGTCGGCGTCGGTGTCGTCGTCAAGGAGGGGGCACCACACCCCGACATCAGCAGCGTGGACGCGTTCAAGCGAGCGCTGCTCGCCGCAAAAACGGTCGCCTATATCGATCCGGCCTCAGGCGGCTCCAGCGGCATTTATCTCGATGGGCTCTTCAAGCGCCTGGGCATCGCCGACGCGATCAAGCCCAAGGCGGTGCTGGTCAACGGCGGCCTCGTCGCCGAACACGTGGTCAACGGCGAGGCCGAGATCGGCGTTCACCAGATCAGCGAGATTCTGGCGGTCAAGGGGGCGGCCCTCGTCGGACCGATCCCTGGCGAAATACAGAACTACACCGTCTATGCCGGCGCCATCGGTGCGGCGGCAAAGCAGCCGGAGGCGGCGCGGAAGCTGCTCGGTGTGTTCACAAGCGAGCAAGCCGTGCGCGTGCTCAAAGACAAGGGCATGGAGCCGCCGCCGGGCTAGCGCCGAAAACACCTTCCTCGTCATGCCCGCGAAAACGGGCGTCCATCGTGCCGCTGAACCATGGGTTCCCGCCAGGTGCTCGCGAAACGCGACACCGGCGCGGGAATGACGAATGAGGCGCGGCTTCGCCTAATCTTCCAGATTCGCCCGCAGGCGCGTCTTGAGCGCCGCCAGGTCGAGTTGGTGCACCGAGCCGGAGCCGGCGAGCTCGAGCGCCTGCGCGGCCGCCGCCCCCATGGCAATGCACGGCCCCATGACGCGGACCGACGACAGCGCGACCGGATCGGCATCGATGCAGCGGCCGGCCGCCAGCAGATTGTCGGCTTCGGCATGGGCCAGCGAGCGGAACGGCACGTAATGCATGTGGCCGTCGCCGAACTCCTCCCAATGGACGTTGTTCGCCGAATCGTGCAGCTCGATCGGCCAGGCGCAGCGGGCGATGGCGTCGTCGAACTTGGTTCCGGCGCGCACGTCGTCGGCGCGAAGCTGATACGCGCCGACGATGCTGCGCGTCTGGCGCGCCCCCGGCAGGCCATAGGCGCGCACGCGCGCGCTTGCGAAGACGTGCGGAAACTCCGCCCGGAGGAACGCCACCAGCCGATCGGCCTGTGCCCGCCCCTCCAGCACCGCGCGACTCATCTTGATGGGATCGAGCGGCGTCTCGAGATGGGTCATGTTGACCAGCACCTCGCCGCCCTGCGGGGCCGCGAAAACCACGCCGTCGTGCCGCACCAAGCCGTACCGAGCCGCTTTGGCCTTAAGCGACGCCGCCAGCTCGGCGCGGTCGAATGACGCAAGCGCCGCCCAGTCGACGCCGTCCAGGGTGAACATCAACGTGCCGTAGATCGCCTGCTCCGGCTCGCGCACGCTCAAGCCCGCGGTCCACGCCAGCGCCGCGTCGCCGGACGCATCGACAAACCCGGTGGCCGTCACCTCGACCGGCCCATAGCGCGTGGCGAGCTCGAGCACCTCGAGGCGGCGCCCGGTGCTGCGAACGCCGCTGAGGGCGGCACTCAGCACCAGCTCGATATCGGTCTTGCGCACCGCCTCTTCGATCCAGCGCTGCAGGGCCGCGATCCGATATTGCACGATGATGGTGCGCCGCCGGCCGACGATGTCCGACGCGTCGCCCGCGGCACGAAGGTCGCGCAGGATCTCGTCGGCGATGCCGTGGGTGACCTGGCGCGGCGCCGCTTCGGCCGAATACAGCCCGCAGAACGTGCCGATCATGGCGCCCACCGATTCGCCACCGAGTTGCGGGGCTGCATCGATCAAGGCGACACGACGGCCGAGACGCGCGACCTCAAGGGCCGCCGAGATACCCGCGATGCCGGAGCCCAGGACCGCGACATCGGCCGCCACGCGGCGGCGCACGGTTTCTGCGTCGCGCCGCCGCGTCCGAGTTGCCGCCGCTCTGTCGATCTCCGCCATTACTGTCTCACCGGATTTGGTATCTCACTGGATCTGGCGATTGGGTCTTTATGGCGACGCGCGCCGACCGCTGTCAAACGTCCCGCCCACGCAAAGGCCTTCAATACGCCTCAAATCCGCGCTAGACGGGACGCATGGATCAGACGACCGGCAACCGGCCGCGCGTGGTATCACTCCTGGCCAGCGCCACCGAGATCGTGGCGGCGCTGGACGCGCTCGACCTGCTGGTGGCGCGCAGCCACGAATGCGACTTCCCGCTCGCGGTGGCAGCATTGCCTGTGGTGACCGCCCCCAAGCTCGACACGCGACAGCCGAGTGCGCTTATCGACCGCGACGTGAAGGCGCTGCTCGAGCGCGCGCTCGCGATCTATCATGTCGACGGCGAGCGCCTGCGCGAGCTGGCGCCGGATCTCATCGTGACCCAAACCCAATGCGAGGTGTGCGCCGTGACCCCGGCAGACATCGAGCGTGCGCTTGCGGCGTGGACCGGCCGCCGGCCGCAGATCGTCGCGCTGGCACCCAATGCGCTCGCCGACGTGTTCGCCGACATCGCACGGGTGGCCGCTGCGATCGGCCGGCCGGAGCGCGGTGCGGCCCTGATCGATGCGCTTCGCTTGCGCATGGATGAGCTCGCATCGCGCGCAAGCAGGGTCGCGACGCGGCCGCGCGTCGCCGCCATCGAATGGATCGAGCCGCTGATGGCGGGCGGCAATTGGATGCCGGAGCTGATCGCCATGGCGGGCGGGATCAACCTGTTCGGCGCCGCCGGCCGGCACTCGCCGTGGATGAGTCTCGACGACCTGACGGCCGCCGATCCAGATACCATCCTCGTCCTGCCGTGCGGCTTCGATATCGCGCGAACGCGTGCGGAGCTGCCGGCGCTTAGCCGGAACGCGGACTGGCAAGGCTTGCGCGCGGTCCGCGATGGACGCATCTTCCTCTGCGACGGCAACCAATATTTCAACCGCCCGGGCCCGCGCCTGGCGGACTCACTCGAAATCCTCGCCGAGATCTTCCATCCGTCGGTCTTCAGGTTCGGGCACGAAGGTCGCGGATGGATCCGCGTTCACTAAACACATTCGGATCGCCGGCTTGATGAAGAGCATGAACATCACGCATTGCCTCGCCTTCGGAGTGGTCCTCGTCGCGCTGGCCTTCGGCGCGCCGGCGGCGGCCCAGACATCGGCCCCTGGGGCCGCACCGTCCGTCACCGCCGACCAGGCGGAAAATCTTCTAAAGACGCTGGAGGACCCGGAGGCGCGGCAGAAATTCACCGACCAGCTGCGCGCCTTCGTGCAGGCGCAACGCAGCGCGGCCCCGGCGGGCGAGGCGATCCACGACCGCGTGGCCAGCCGGTTCCTCGAATCGCTGTCGGAGACGGTGGCGAAGTTCGGCGAGTCGATCTTCAGCACCGCAACGTTCGTCGCCGACGCGCCGAACTTCATCGCCTGGCTGCAACAGCAATGGGGCAGCCACGACACCCGCGACCACCTGCTGGAGGCGTTCGGCGTGATCGCGCTCGTCCTCGCCAGTGCCGGGATCTTCGAATGGGTGACCGAATGGCTTCTTGCCCCGACGCGGCGACGCCTCGAGGCGCGGCAGCAGGCACCCGGGTGGTCGCGCGTTCCATCGCTGGCGCTGTACCTGCTGGTCGAAACGATACCGATCGCCGCCTTCTTGCTGGTCGCCTTCGCGCTCCTCGCCATGTTGCGCGCCGAGCCGGTCGCGCGTCTGGTGACGCTCGCCATGATCAACGCGAATATTTTCGCAGGCGCCCTCAGCCTCGTCGCGGCGGGCGTGCTGGCGCCGCGCAATCCGGGCCTGCGGCTTCTCCCACTCGGCGACGAGATGGCGGCCTATCTCTACGTGTGGGTCCGGCGGATCGGCTATATCGCGATCTACGGCTATTTCGCGATCGAGGCCGGCTCCTTTGTCGGCCTGCCCTATGTCGGACGGGAATTTCTGCTGAAGATGCTCGGCGTCTTCGTCGCCCTGTTGCTGATCATCCTCGTCCTGCAGAACCGCGCCACCGTCGCCTCCAGCCTGACCACCACCGGCAACTCGCTGGCCCAGGGGCTGCTCCGCCATATCGTCCCCTACTGGCACGTGCTGGCGATCGGCTATGTCGTCGTGGCGCTCGGCGTCTTCCTGGTGGAGAGCGACGGCTTCACCTACGTCGCGCGCGCCACCGGCCTCACCCTCTGCATCCTCGGCGTGGCGGCCTTGCTCGTCATGCTGCTGCGGGTGGCGATCGCCCGCGTCTTCCGCATCGGCGACGATGTCGCCAAGCAGTTCCCGACCCTTGAGGCCAAGGCCAACCGCTATCTGCAGCTGGTGAATATCGTCGGCACGACGGCCATCTGGGCGCTCGCAGCGCTGGCAATCCTCCAGGCGTGGGGTCTGGAATCGCTGCAATGGCTGGCAAGCCCGCTCGGCACCAGGGTCGGCAGCAGCCTGGTGTCGATCGGCATCACGGTCGCCGTGGCGCTGGCGATCTGGGAGACCGTGAACGCCCTCCTGGAGCGGCACATCTCGCAGGTCGAGGCCGAGCCGAACGGCTACCGCCGCGCGGCCCGCCTGCGCACCGTCATGCCGCTGATCCGCCGGGTCGTGATCATCCTGCTGATGGTGATGTGCGGGATGGTCATGCTATCCGAGATCGGGGTGAATATCGGGCCGCTGATCGCGGCCGGCGGTGCCGTCGGCATCGCCGTCGGCTTCGGCGCCCAGGCCTTCGTCAAGGACTTCATCAACAGCGCGCAGATCATCCTTGAAGATTCGATCGCGGTCGGCGACGTGGTCGCGATCGGCGACAAGTCCGGCGTTGTCGAGGCGATCACAATGCGCCGGGTCAGCCTGCGCAGCGCCGACGGCACGCTGCACATCATCCCCTTCGGCGATATCCAGACGATCAGCAACAAGACCAAGGATTTCGCCTATGCGGTGTTCGACGTGGTGATCTCTTACGGCGAGGACATCGACCGCGTCGCCACGGTGCTCGGCGAGGTCGGCAAGGCGCTGCGGGAAGATGCCGACCAGGGCACGTTCGTGCTCTCCGATCTCGAAGTGCTGGGAGTCGAGGACTTCACCGACAAGGGCGTCATCCTGAAGGCGCGGATCAAGACCTGGCCCGGCAAGCAATGGGTGATCGCGCACGCCTTCCGCCGGCGGATGATGCAAGCTTTCGCCGAGGCGGGCATTCACATGCCGTTCGCCCAGGCCGTGCTAGCTGGCAACGGTCAGTCTTCGCCCGCCACCGCCCCGGCCAGGGCCTCGGGTGTCTCGGCATCGACCACCAGCCGCGCGACCTCATAGGCGAAACCGGCGCGTCCGAGAGCCGCCAGGTCGCGATCGCGCCGCCCCGCCCGCTCCTTGGGGGCGCGGAACGGGCCCATGCGCCGCCGGCGCGCGAACCGCACCGCTGCGGCCAGATCGGTCTCGCCGGCCTCGGCCAATCCCTCCAGCGCCGCGTCGACCGTCTCGCGCCCGACGCCTTTCGCGGCCAGCGTGCGCGCGATGATGGCGCGGGAGCGGCCCTTGTGGCTGAGCGACCGCGCCCGCCCCTCGGCATAGGCCGCGTCGTCGAGCAGCCGCCGGGCCTGCAGCCGCTCGATCACGGCGTCGACCCGCGCGCGGCCTTCGGCGCGCTCGACTGCCCCGGCACGGACCGCGCGCTCGACGCGCCGCATCAGCACGCGCCGCAAATTCTCGGCGGAGCTTGCGTAGCGCTCCAGGTAATGGAACGCGGCCTTCTCCAACGCCGTGGGCGTGACATCGGGCGGCGGGCGGGAGCGCGGTCTTGGCATGGCCCAAGCTTATCGCGCGGCTTGCGAGGATAGAAGGAGAGGCCTATCGTCCGGCGCGTCATGCCCGACGCGCTTCCGCATCATCCGCCCGCCACCGTCGCGGCACCGACGCCGCGCCACTACGGCCCGATCAATTGGCTGGGCCTGTGGACGCTGACCTCGCGCGAGACCCGGCGGTTCTTCAAGGTGTCCGGACAGACGGTGGTGGCCCCCGCGGTCACCACGCTCCTGATGCTGGCGGTGTTCGCGCTGGCGCTGGGCGGCGCCTTGCGCCAGGTCGGCGGCGTCGCCTTCCCCGAGTTCCTGGCCCCCGGCCTGATCATGATGGCGATGGTGCAGAACGCGTTCGCCAATACGTCGTCGTCGCTGATGATCTCGAAAATGCAGGGCAATATCGTGGACTCTCTCATGCCTCCCCTGTCGGCGACTGAGCTGACCCTGGGCTTCGCCGCCGGCGGCGTGGTGCGCGGGCTCGTCGTCGGGGTCGTGGTCGCGGCGTGTCTGGTGCCGTTCGTGACCATCCACATCGCGCATGTCGGCTACATCCTGTTCCACGCCGTGGCCGCGTCGCTCCTCCTGTCGCTGCTCGGCGTCGCCGGCGCGGTGTGGGCGGAGAAGGTCGATCACATTGCCGCAGTGACCAACTTCGTGGTGTCGCCGCTCGCCTTCCTGTCCGGCACGTTCTACACGGTCGACCGGCTGCCGCCGCCGTGGCATGCGCTGGCGCTGTGGGATCCGTTCTTCTACATGATCGACGGCTTCCGCTACGGCTTCATCGGCCATGCCGACGGCCAGCTCGGATTGGGCATCGGCATCCTAATCCTGGCCAACCTGGTCCTGTTCGCGCTCTGCCACTGGATGTTCCGCACCGGCTACAAGCTGCGCGCCTGATCGGCCAAAACAGCCCGCCGCCCGGCGCGTTGACAAGCACCCCTGAGCGGCCAATATTGCGCGCTTTCCCGCGCTTCGGCGGCGTCGGACATAGGGTTCGCTCGCGCCGAATCGCGGGTTTATTATCAAGGAGATAGACGTGAGCGCCGCGAAATCCGGGGCTATCCCGGCCGTCATGCCGACCTATAGACGGACCGATCTCGCCTTTGAAAAGGGCGAGGGGGTCTACCTCTATGGCGTCGACGGCCGACGTTACCTGGACTTCGCCTGCGGCCTCGCGGTCACCGCGTTCGGCCACGCGCATCCCTATCTCGTGAACGTGCTGGAACAGCAGGCCAAAACGCTGTGGCACAGCTCGAATCTGTTCCGCATCCCGGGCCAGGAACGGCTGGCCCAGCGGCTCGTCGCCGCGACCTTTGCCGACACCGTGTTCTTCACCAACTCGGGGGCCGAGGCCAACGAGTGCGCGATCAAGATCATCCGCAAGTATCAAAGCAGCAATGGCCGGCCCGAGCGCTATCGCATCATCACTTTCGAAGGCGCGTTCCACGGCCGCACACTGGCCGCCCTCGCCGCGACCGGCCAGGACAAGTACCTGGAAGGTTTCGGTCCGAAGGTCGACGGCTTCGACCAGGTGGCGTTCGGCGACCTGAAAGCCGTCGAAGCGGCGATCGGTCCAGCGACCGCCGGCATCCTGATCGAGCCGATCCAGGGCGAAGGCGGCATCCGCGCCGCGACGCCGCAGTTCCTTGAGGGGCTGCGCGCCCTTTGCGACAAGCACGATCTGCTGCTCGCCTTCGACGAGGTGCAGACCGGGTTAGGGCGCTCGGGCAAGTTCTTCTGCCACGAGTGGCTGGGCGTCGCCCCGGATGTCATGTCGGTCGCGAAGGCGCTCGGCAACGGCTTTCCGATCGGCGCCTGCCTCGCCACCGCCAAGGCCGCGGCGGGGATGACTCCCGGCACGCACGGGTCCACCTATGGCGGCAATCCGCTCGGCACGGCGGTCGCCAATGCCGTGCTCGACCTGATGCTCGCCGACGGCTTCTTCGACCGCGTGCAGGAGGTGGCGAGCCATCTGCGCCAGCAGCTGGCGATGGTGGTCGAGAAGCACGGCGACATCTTCGAAGACGTGCGCGGCCAGGGGCTGTTGATCGGGCTGAAATGCAAGGCGGCCAACAACGACGTCGCAGCGGCGTGGCGCGCGCGCGGACTTCTCGGCGCGGTCGCCGGCGACAACGTCATCCGTCTGCTGCCCGCCCTGATCATCGAGGCGCAGCATGTGAGCGAGGCGATCCAGCTCATCGAGGCGGCGTGCCAGGACCTGCGCAAGGCCGCCCCCGCGAAGAGCCCAGCACCAGCGTCGGCGAAAGCGAACTGACTCATGTCACCCTCGCATTTCCTCGACCTCGACCGGCTCGATACGCCGACCTTGCGGCAGATCCTGGCGCTCGGTGTCGCGTACAAGCGCCGCTTGCCGCCGGGCGGCGAACTCCGGCCGCTCGCCGGCAAGACGTTGGCGATGATCTTCGAGAAGCCGTCGACCCGCACCCGCGTGTCGTTCGAGGTCGGCATCCGCGAGCTCGGCGGCGAGGCGGTCATCCTCACGCACCACGACACGCAACTCGGCCGCGGCGAGACGATCGCCGACACGGCGCGGGTGCTGTCGCGCTATGTCGATGCAATCATGCTGCGCACGACCAAGGTTGAGAGCCTGCTGGAGCTGGCGCGTCATGCCACGGTCCCGGTGATCAACGGCCTCACCGACCGCACCCATCCCTGCCAGGTGATGGCGGACGTGATGACGTTCGAGGAGCATCGCGGCCCGATCTCGGGCAAGGTCGTCGCGTGGTCGGGCGACGGCAACAACATGGCGGGCTCGTGGATCCAGGCGGCGGCGCGCTTCGATTTCGACCTGCGCCTCGCCTGCCCCGACGACCTGCAGCCGCCGCGCGACCTCTTGAGCTGGGCCAACAAGGAAGGGGCGCGCATCACGGTCACCAACCGGCCGGAAGAGGCGGTCAAGGGTGCGCATTGCGTGGTCACCGATACCTGGGTGTCCATGGCCGACGATGTCGATACGTTGAACGACCCCACCGGGGGCCGCGGCAAGACGTCGCGCGAGCGCCGCCACAACCTGCTGGCGCCGTTCCGGGTCGACGAGCGGCTGATGAGCGTGGCGCGGCCGGATGCCGTCTTCATGCATTGCCTACCGGCCCACCGCGGCGAGGAGGTGAGCGAGGGCGTCATCGACGGGCCGCAATCCATCGTCTGGGACGAGGCCGAGAACCGCCTGCATGTGCAGAAGGGCATTCTCGCCTGGTGCATGGTGCCGTCGCTGCAGGACCACGCCCGGCAGTCGTCGCTGCCGCTCTGGGAGCGATGACCGCCGCGGCCTGAGTGGTCGGGGCCCAAGACCCGGGCCTTGAGCCGTAGGTGGGCATCCGCCATCTCTGGGAATGACGGCGCGAGGTTTCGCGCGTTTTGCGAAACCTTGGGGGGCGTCTCCCGATTGGCTAAACTCACGCCCCTAAGCGCGGAGTCCGCGGACTTCGCGCCATGGGGATAGTACTGCGGTAAGACGGGTTCATGGACGCACTCAACATTCCCGGCGACGACATCGTTCTCCCCTTCCAGATCGCCCCCTCGGAGCTGCGCGGCCGCCTGGTGCGGCTCGGCCCGGCGGTCGACACCATCCTCCGCCGCCATGCCTATCCAACCCCGGTCGCGACCACGCTCGCCGAGATGGTCGCCATCGCGGCGGCGCTGGCCGTCACGCTCAAATACGACGGCGTGTTCACCATGCAGGTGAAGGGCGACGGGCCGGTGCGGCTGATGGTCGCCGATGTGACGACCGACGGCGCACTGCGCGGCTATGCGCAGTTCGACGAAGCCACCGTCGCCGCCCTTGGCACCGATCGGCCATCGGCCCCGCGCCTGTTCGGCGCCGGCTATCTCGCATTTACCGTCGACCAGGGTGTCCACACCGAGCGCTATCAAGGCATCGTCGAGCTCACCGGCAGCACGCTCGCCGAATGCGCGCATCACTATTTCCGGCAGTCCGAGCAGTTCCAGGCCGGCCTCAAGGTGGCGGCCGCCCAGCACATCGCCGTCGACGGCAGCCGGCAGTGGCGCGCCGGTGCGTTGATGGTGCAGCGCCTGCCGCCGGACGGCGCACAGGGCTCGGCCGAAGGCCGCGACGAGAAGCCACTCGATGTTTCGGCGGAGGAGGCGGAAGACGGCTGGCGCCGGGCGCTCATGCTGGCGGCCAGCGCCACCTCGGCCGAGCTGGTCGATCCGCAGCTGCCCGCCTGGAAGCTGGTCGACCGCCTATACCTGGCCGAGGGTGTGCGGATCTACCGGCCGCACGAGATGACGCATCGCTGCCGCTGCTCGCGCGAGCGCGTGGCGGATGTGCTGCGGAGCCTGCCCGTGGCCGAAGTCGACGAGCTGAAGATCGACGACAAGATCGAGGTGCGGTGCGAATTCTGCAACAGCGCGCACGTCTTCGACTCCGACGACCTGAAGGCACTTCGGGCGCGCCGCTGACCCGGCGGCTTGAAACGCGCCACTCTTGAAACGTGGGTGGGGCCCCAGCAGAATCGCGCCAAACAATCGGAGTCGTCCCCCGTGGCTGCAGAAAAAATCCTCACCCGCCGTGCATTCGGCCGGGCCGTGATCTCCATCTCGGCGCTGGGCGCCGTGGGACTCGCCGGCTGCGACACCCCACCGCCGCGGCCACGCACCCCCGAGCTGACCTACGCCCATCTCGGACGGTTCCGTCTGGACGTGGCGCGGATCGACGTCGTGTCGACCTTTAAACCGCCGTTCACGGCGCCGAATGTCGAGCATCTGATGCCGGTCTCGCCCGAGCAGGTCATGCGCCGCTGGGCGGCCGACCGCCTGGTCGCGACCGGCACGCCGGGCCGCACGGCGCAGTTCGTCATCGAAGACGCGAAGGTGACCGACACCAAGCTGCCGGCGACGCCGGGCCTGCGCGGTACGTTCACCACCGACCAGAGCGACCGCTACGACGCGTCCTTCGCCGCACGCCTCAGGATTCGCGCCGAGCGCGGCGACCTGCGCGAAGGCGAAGCCAGCGCCTGGGCGACGCGGTCGCGCACCGTGCCCGAGAACATCACGGTCAACGGCCGCGAGCAGGTGTGGTTCGAGCTGGTCGAGGCGACGATGAACGACCTCAACGCCGAGCTCGACCGCCAGATCCGCGCCAACCTGTCGCAGTTCCTGAGATAGAGAAGAGCGTCATCGCGAGGAGCGGAGCGACGAAGCGATCCAGGGCCGCCGGACTGGATTGCTTCGCTTCGCTCGCAATGACGGAATGAGGCCCTAGATCTCCGTATGCCCGCCGACCTCGATGGCGCGGTTGGGCGGGATGCCGAAGAACTCGGTGGCACCCAGCATGTTGTTGTACAACAGGATGAACAGCCGCTGCCGCCAGCCGAGCGGCGAGCGCTTGGCGCGCCGAAGCTTTTCGCGGCCGACAATGAACGACGTCTCCATCAGGTCGAAGCGGAGATTCTTCATGCGGCACAGCGCCAGCGCCCGTGGCACGCTCGGCTGATCCATGAAGCCGTGGCCGACCTTGACCGTGTAGAACCCCTTCTCGAGCTCACGGACGTCGATCCGCTGGTCCTTCGGCACATGCGGGATGTCCTCGGTATGCATGGTCATCAGCACCACGCGCTCGTGCAGAACCTTATAGTGCTTGAGCGTGTGCAGCAGCGCGTTCGGGACATGATCGATTGCCGAGGTCATGAAAATGGCGGTGCCCGGGACGCGGAGCGGCCGCTCCGGCTTTAGGCCGGCGACGAACACGTTGAGCGGCAGCGCGTCGCGCGCGCGCATGGAGAAGAGCAGCTGCCGCCCGCGCCACCAGGTCGCCATCAAGGTGGCGATGAAGGCGGCGACGACCAACGGGAACCAGCCACCCTCGACGATCTTGAGGAGATTGGCGCCGAAGAACAACAGGTCGACGATCAAGAAACCGCCGAACACCGCGCCGGCCTTGGCGAGGCTCCATTGCCGGCTGCCACGCATATAGACGAACGCAAGAATAGTCGTGATCAGCATCGTCCCGGTGACGGCGATGCCGTACGCCGCACCCAGATTGTCCGAGGACTTGAAGCCCAGAACCAGAATGACGACCGCGACCAGCAGCCCGATATTGACCCGCGGGACGTAGACTTGGCCGATCTCTTCTTCGGACGTGTGCCTGACCTCGATGCGCGGCAGATAGCCGAGCTGGGCCGCTTGACGGGTGATCGAAAACGCGCCCGAGATCACGGCCTGGGAGGCGATGATCGTTGCCGCCGAGGCGAGGATGACTAGCGGATACAGCGCCCACGACGGCGCCAGGAGGAAGAACGGGTTTTCGACGGCCGAAGGATTGGCCAACACGATGGCGCCCTGGCCCATGTAGTTCAGCATCAGCGACGGAAACACGAAGTAGAGCCAGGAGACCCGGAGCGGCCGCAGCCCGAAATGTCCCATATCCGCATACAGGGCCTCGCAGCCGGTGACGGCGAGGACGACCGCCCCCAGCACGACGAAGCCGCGCCACGGATCGTTGATCAGGAGCTCGACCCCGTAGAGGGGATTCAGCGACAGCAGGATGTGCGGGTGGCGAACGATCTCGACGATGCCGAGGAGCGCCAGGACGACAAACCAAACCAGCATCACCGGCCCGAAGAACCCGCCGACCTTCGCCGTGCCGCGGCGCTGCACCATGAACAGGCCGATCAGCAGCACCAGCGAGATCGGGATGACATAGGGCTCGAACAGCGGCGTCGCGATCTTCAAGCCTTCGACGGCGCTCAATACGGAGATGGCGGGCGTGATCATGCCGTCGCCGTAGAACAGCGCCGCGCCCACGAGCCCCGCCATCATGATCCAGTAGTGCCGGCGCGGAGAGCCGCCCGCGGTGCGCAGCGCCAGCGCAGTCAGGGCCAGAATGCCGCCCTCGCCGCGGTTGTCGGCGCGCATGATCACTAGCACGTATTTTATCGTGACCACCAAGGTCAACGACCAGGCGATGAGCGACAGGATGCCCAGGATGATGTCTTCGCCGTGCTCCCCGTAGTCGGTCATCGACTGGCGGAACGCATAGAGCGGCGACGTGCCGATGTCGCCGAAGACGACTCCAAGTGCTGCGAGGACAAGGTCCTGCCGGCGCTTCGGCGCGACAGTTCCGACGTCAGGAATGGCGGCAGTTGTTGTCATCGGGCTCCAAGGACGAACGCCCGCCAGAGCGGCGGGCGTGGCAGACGGCAGCGATGTTCACAGGCGGGACGACGTCCGGATGAGAAAACCCAAAATGGGTGCGATATCCCGCAAGACGCATAGCAGCCATATCCCGGCGAATCAACAGACGGGGCGGCCGTTTGTTGCCGCGGATTGTTAACTTTTTTCTCCGGCGAGTACCGCGTCTAAGTGGCGGCCCAGTCGGCCAGGCGCAAGAGGAAAGCTTCGCACGCCGCGATCTGATCCAGGGTGATGAATTCGTTGGGCTGATGCGCCTCGGTGATCGATCCGGGCCCGCACAGCACAGTCGAGACTCCGACCTCCTGGAATTGCCCGGCCTCGGAGGTGAACGACGCGGTCTCGGTGCGGTTGGCGCCGGTGAGCCGCAGCGCCGTTGCTTCGGCAAGGCCGCCGGCCTCGGGGGTCAGCGCCGGCACGGCGCACAGAGAGTCGGTGGTGATGGCGCCGTCGGGTGCAGCTTGGCGCAGCTTGGGCGCCAGCTCGCGGGCCGCCCAGTCGTCGACGCGCGCCCGGATCGCCGCCGCATCGATCCCGGGCAACGGCCGGAACTCCCAGTCCAGGCTGCAGGTGCGGGCGATGATGTTGAGCGCCGTGCCGCCCTCGATGCGGCCGAGGCCGACCGTCGACCACGGCGGATCGAAATCGAGGCCCGGCGGGGCGTTTCCTGCGCGCTCCTCGCGCAGCTCCTGGGCCAGGCGCTCAAGACGCGCGATGAAGTGTCCCATATAGAGGATCGCGTTGGCGCCGCGGTCGGGCGTGCTCGAGTGGCCGTCGCGGCCGGTGATCGTCGTGCGCTGGGCCCAGATCCCCTTGTGCGCGCTGACCACCTTCATGTTGGTCGGCTCGCCGACGATGGCCAGCGCCGGGCGCGGCAGCTTGCGGCCGAGCAGCCGCAACACGGCGGGCACCCCGAGACAGCCGACCTCTTCGTCGTGCGACAGGCAGAGATGGATCGGCCGCTTGAGCGGCTTGGCGCGGAACGCCGGCACCAGCGCCAGCGCCACGGCGATGAAGCTCTTCATGTCGGCGGTGCCGCGGCCATAGAGCCGGCCGTCCTGGCGCACCACGGTGAACGGATCGGTGGCCCACGGCTGGCCGGCCACCGGTACCACGTCGGTGTGGCCGGAGAGCACGATGCCGCCGGGCGCATCGGGGCCGATGGTGGCGAACAGATTAGCCTTCGTACCCGAGGCATCGGGAACCAGGCGCGAGGCGACCCCGTGTGAGGCCAGATACGCCCGCACGTCGTCGATGAGGGCCCGGTTGGACTTGGCCGAGACCGTATCGAACGCCACCAGGCGTTCGATCATTTCGATGCTGTTCATGGGCGGACGCGCGGGTGATTCACGGCCATCCCCTGGTCTCCCGACTCTGACACGGCCCGCGCCCCTGCGTCACCCCCACCCCGACCCCGACCCTCCCCCCTCAAGGGGGAGGGAGCAAGAGAGTGCGGGGCGTTTCTTTTTCCCTCCCCCCTTGCGGGGGAGGGCTAGGGTGGGGGGTGCGTCACGCATGCGATCGTCGAGTTAGTCCCCGACCGGGCCGGTCACCGGGTTGCCGATGATGGACAGGAATTCGCGGCGCGTCGCCTGATCCTCGCGGAACGCGCCGCGCATCTGGCTGGTCACCATCGTCACACCCGGCTTGTGAATGCCGCGCGTGGTCATGCATTGGTGCTGCGCCTCGATGACGACGGCGACACCCTTGGGGAGAAGCACCTCGCTCAGCGTGTTGGCGATCTGCGCCGTCATCTTCTCCTGGATCTGCAGCCGCTTCGCAAAGACCTCGACGAGGCGGGCCAGCTTCGAGATCCCGATGACCCGCTTGTCCGGCAGATAGGCGATCTGCACCTTGCCGATGATCGGTGCTATGTGATGCTCGCAATGCGATTCGAAGCGCACGTCGCGCAGCACGATCATCTCGTCGTAGCCTTCGATCTCCTCGAAGGTGCGCTGGAGCAGATCCACCGGGTCGATGCTGTAGCCCGAGAACCATTCTTCGTACGCGCGCGCGACGCGATCCGGCGTTCCCAGCAGGCCTTCGCGGTCGGGATCGTCGCCCGTCCAGCGCAACAAGACGCGGACCGCCGCTTGCACCTCTTTGCGGGACGGCTTGACGAGAGTTGACGCTTCGGGGTTTCCGCCGCCGGCTTTCGCGGCGGACTTTTCGGACACTGCTTTCACGGGTGTGCCTTTAGTTGAGCCGTACGGCTTGATGAGGACTGTCGAGCGAGAAGGCGGGGATGTCCGCGTCGAAGCGGTCGCCCGTGCGCGTTTCCATCTGGTAGGTGCCGTTCATGATTCCGGACGGCGTCGGCAGCGGCGTGCCGCTGGTGTACTCGAACGATTCGCCGGGCTTCAGGACCGGTTGTTCGCCGACCACGCCGGCGCCACGGACCTCCTGCACCCGGCCCAGTGAATCGGTGATGCGCCAGTAGCGGCTGCGCAGCTGCACCACGTCCTCGCCCTGGTTCTCGATCCGCACTTGGTAGGCCCAGACGTAATGGTTGTCGCCGGGCGACGACTGGTCTTCGAGATAGACCGGCTTCACGGTGATTTTGATCGAGCGGGTAACCGCGCTGTACATGGACGTTTCCGGAACATCGGGCGGAACTGCGGAGGGAACCCGGCGGACGATGCGGACAGCGCACCCTTCCAGGCTCCGGCCTCTAGATAATTATGTCTACCGCCGGCTTTGTCCACCCCACAGAGTGCAGGGCCTTCCCGGCCGGGGATACCAACCCTTTGGCGGACCTATCTAAACCGAAGCGAGGGCCTGCTCGAGATCGGCCCGGAGGTCGGCTTCGTCCTCGAGCCCCACCGACAGCCGCAGTACCCCATCGCTGATGCCGAGCCGAGCCCGCTCCTCCGGCCCCACCCGCTGGTGGGTGGTCGTCGCCGGATGGCAGATCAGGCTCTTCGAATCACCGAGATTGTTGGAGATGTCGATCAGCGCCAGCGAGTTCAGCGCGCGGAAGGCGCCCGCCTTGCCGCCCTTGACCTCGAACGTCACCATGGTGCCGCCGGCGGACATCTGGGCGCGCGCCAGCTCGGCTTGCGGATGCGACGGGAGCTCCGGATAGAGGGCGCGGACCACCTTCGGATGGCTGCCGAGGAAGACCGCGAGGTTGCGGGCGGATTTGCACTGCGCGGCCAGCCGCAGGTCGAGCGTCTCCAGCCCCTTCACCAGGACCCAGGCGTTGAACGGGCTCAGCGACGGGCCGGTGTGGCGCAAGAAGTTCGTCAGCTCGTCCTCGATGAACTTGCGCGGGCCGAGGATGGCACCGCCCAAGGTGCGGCCCTGGCCGTCGATGTGCTTGGTCGCCGAATAGACGACGACGTCGGCGCCCAGCTGAATCGGCTTCTGCAGCAGCGGTGTGGCGAACACGTTGTCGACGACGACGCGCGCGCCGACGTTGTGGGCCAGCTCGCACACTGCCCGCAGGTCGATGATGTCGAGCATCGGATTGGACGGCGTTTCGAGAAACACCGCCTTGGTCGGGCGGTCGAGCGCCTTCTTCCACTGGTTGAGGTCGGCGCCGTCGACGAAGATCGATTCGACGCCGTAGCGCGGCAGCAGCTCGGAGCAGATGTAGTGGCAGGAGCCGAACAACGCACGGCTCGCGACGACGCGATCGCCGGCCCGCACCTGGCACATCAGGGCGGCGAACACCGCCGCCATGCCGCTCGCCGTCGCCCGGCACGCCTCGGCACCTTCCATCAGGCGCAGCCGCTCCTCGAACATCGACACGGTCGGGTTGCCGTAGCGCGAATAGACGAAGCGGCCGGCGCTGCCGCCGGGGAGAAAGCACTTCTCCGCCTCTTCGGCGGAATCGTAGACGTAGCCCGAGGTCAGGAACAGCGCCTCGGCGGTCTCGTCCATGTCCGACCGCCGCAGACCGCCGCGCACCGCGAGCGTGCGCGCCCGCAAAGCCCCGCGTTTCTGACTTGGCTCTTTACCGTCCGCCATGACACTCCTCCGGGCCAAACAAAGCAGGGCCAAAACAAAAAACCCCGACCGGTCGGGTCAGGGCTTTCAATGGCCTCCGACCTTTTAGCGGTTTCTTTTACGTGGCCCGCAAGCCGGTCGGCTCAAATCACCACAGTACCGAGGGATAGGACGGTAGGGCGAAACTGTCAAGGTTTCATTCGGCGGCCTGCGGCAGGGAAGCGGGCCAGAGATGCGTGGCCGGGACGAGGGCTTGGCCGCGCGCCGCCCGTTCCGCCGCGGGCAGCACATCGCAGGACGGCCACAGGCCGGAGGCGAGACAATCGGCATAGCCCGCCGGATAGGCGCGGGCGCGCATCTTCGCCGCGGCGGTGGCGTGGTCAAAGGCCAGCGCGTGGTGCTCGATGCGCAGGCCGCCCTCGCCCGCCGCCAGCACCGAAAACCACACAAGCGGCGTGCCGTCATTCGCCGGCAGGCCAAGCGCTCCGGAATTGTGCCACAGCCGGCCATCGACGATGTCGGTGAACGGCAGGCCGCAATGTCCGGCAACAATGCCGTCGCAGCCGCTGGCCGCGATCTCCGCCGCCTTCACGGCTGCGGGTGTCGACGCGAAAATGAATCTGTTGATCTGCGTCGTGCTGCCGTGGACCGCCGCCAGCCGGCGGCCGCCGAGGGTGAACTCGAGGCGCCGCGGCAGGCCGCCCATCCAGCGCTTCGCGTCGTCGTTGAGATCGCGGCGGGTGGCGGTGAACCACTGGTCCGAGAGTGCCGCACAGGCGGTTCCGTCTTCGAAGCCGCAGCCGCAATCGGCGGCGTCGGCGGCCAGCGCCTCCTCGCAATTGCCCATGACCACCGCGCAGCCCCAATCCCGGATCAGATCGACGGCGGCCTGCGGATCGGCGCCATACGCGACGACGTCGCCGGTGCAGATCGTCTGCGACGGCGGGATGTCACGCTCGCGCGCCACTCTTCGCAGAGCTTCCGTCGCCTCGAGATTGCCGTATGGGCCGCCGAAGATAAGGACGGGGCCGGCGAGCACACCCAGCGAATCTACGAGCGTCATGAGCGGGTGCAGGAACCGCCACCCAACACGCAGAACTTGGCGCAATGGGGATGATTGAGCGCCACCGATCCCGCGGCGTCGGCAAGCGTGTGGCCGAGCTCGAATTGCGGATCGTCGGGCAGCAGGGTGCAGGCGACGACGGCCGGGCGCTCGGCGCCGCGGCGCTTCACCACCATGCGCGAGGTGGCGCACATCATCGCGTCGGGCGATTTGTTCAGGATGCCCCAGCACGCCTCGGTGATCTCGGGCACGTCCGCCGTCGGATCCATTTCCGGAAAGATCACGAGCCGCACGGGGTCGGTGGCGTCGATCGGAATCGCCTGGTCGGCGAACAGACGGGCGAAGCCGCGCCGTAGCTCGGCCTCGGTCTGGCCGGTGAAGCTGCGGGCCGCGACATGGACGTTGAAGCCCCCCGCGACCAGCCAGCGCAGGCCCGCCAGCATCGGCGCCCAGCTGCGGTCGCCGCGCTCATATTCGTGCATGTCCCGGGTGTAATGATCGACCGATACGCGAATGATCAGCCGCTCGCCGCCAAGATCCTTCGCCGCGAGAAGGGCCCCGGCCATTTTCATCATCGGCCGCATCGCGTTGGTCAGCACCAGGACACGAAAGCCGCGCGACAGGCACATCTCCAACATGGCCGGGAGCTCGGGGTTCATGAACGGCTCGCCGCCGGTGAAGCCGATCTCCTCGGTGGGCAGGCCGTCGCGCGCGATCTCGTCGAGATAGGTGCCGACGTCAGCGGCACTCAGATAGGACAGGCGGTCGTTGGTGGGCGAAGATTCGATGTAGCAGTTGCGGCAGGTGAGATTGCACAAAGTGCCGGTGTTGAACCACAAGGTCCGCAAGCGCTTCAGCGCCACGCGCGCCCGGCGCTCGCCCTTGGCGGTCACGGCCGGGTCGCGGAACTTGCGCGGGTCGAGCTGGGGCTTTTCGGCAACGGCGGGCGGCGACATCGCAAGTCTCTCGGGCGAAAATGTCGGGTGTAACGTCGAAACTTCGCCCTAACATCGCACTAAGTTACGGAACAGGCGAAATAAAATATGCGTGTTCGGGCGGGCCTACGGGGGCGCCGGCCGCCCCCGCTTGTCAGCACCGCGGCGGTTCCTTATAAAAATCAGCGGCGCGGGTGTAGCTCAATGGCAGAGCAGAAGCTTCCCAAGCTTACGACGAGGGTTCGATTCCCTTCACCCGCTCCATCTCAAGATCGACGCTTCGTAATCGACCGCGATTTTGGCCATCCCTCAATCCTGCCAAATCCCAACGCCGCTCCGAGCGGAGTCCGGTAGGCGAGCGGGATGATCGTTTCTCCTACGACCTCGTCATGAGGCTAAGCGCGCTGGGCCAGCGCGGTCTCGAGGCATTCGACGATGCGATCGCCGTCGCAGGGCTTGGTGAGGAAACAGACGGCGCCGCCGGCAAGCGCTTGCTCCCGGATGCGATCCTCAGGGAACGCGGTGATGAAGATGATCGGCACCTTCCGGCCTTGATGGGCGAGGGTCCGCTGCAGATCGATTCCGTTCATGCCGGGCATCTGGACGTCCAGGATGAGGCAATCGGTGAGGTCGATCTCCGGCGAATTGAGAAACGCCTCGGCCGATGCAAAGGCGGCCGCTCGATATCCAAGCGAGCGCAACAACGTCCAGGTAGCCGAGCGAACGGCTCGATCGTCATCGACAATGGACACGACGGGAATGGCAGGAATGGCAGGCACTGGCAAGACCTGGGGTCAGGTTCCGCGCGGGACCACTATACACAAGTTTATTTCCTTCGGGTAATGGGATTGGTTCGGAGCGCCTCGACCATCCGCACTGGTCTCGCCAAGGAGCGGGCCCACGCTTATTTGATCCGGCGCAGGATCGAGCGCGCTCATAGGTTGCTTCTTCCGCCGGAGAAGCGGCCGGCTTTGGGCGATGCGGCGCACTCGGGCCGAACGGGGACACCGACGCGGTAACGTTCGTCGGTCCTTGCCAATCCGATCTTCGTAAATTACCGTTGTTGGCACGATCATAAGTTGGGTGCCTATCGCCGATTCAGCGTCAAGCCGCGGAAGTTCCGTACGCACTCCAATGCCGCAACGAGAACTTGAAGAGCACTATGCCGAGCTGATGTGCGAGATCAACGCCGTCGAGGCGGATCTCGCAAATGCGGAGGCGCACAGCCGCTTCGCCGATGTCAGGCGGCGGATTGAAATTCTCTATGAGATGCTGCGAGAAAACCGTTTGCTTTTGGAGACGGTACTGGAAAACAGCGCGGCGAATATCTACGCCAAACGGAAAGATGGCCGGTATATCTACATCAACCGCGAGATGGAAATCACATGCAATGTGACGCGGGAGCAAGGTATCGGCAGAACGGACTTCGAACTGTTTCCATTGGACATCGCCCAGCAGTACCGAAGCAACGACGTCAATGCCATGATGACGGGCAAGCTGTGCGAGTCCGAGGAGACGGTACAAGCGCCCCACGGCGAACGGGTCGTTCTCTCCAAGAAGGTACCGCTGGTTTCGCGTACCGGCGAAATCGAGGGGATTTGCGGCATCTCAACCGACATCACACACCTCCGGCAGACCGAATTGGCCCTGCGAGAAGCGATCGCGAGGCTGGAGCGGGAGCGAGATAACAAGCTACTGAACATCGAAGCCGTTACGGCTTCAATCGCGCACGAAGTGCGCCAGCCCTTAGCCGCCATCGCGACAAACGGGAGTGCGGCACGGCGATATCTTGGACGGACGCCGCTCGATGTCGACGAGCTGCGCGCAATTCTCGATAACATCATAAGGGACTGCCGCCACGCGGGCGACGTGTTCGACGGCATCATAACCTTGTTCCGGAGAGTCGATCAGGCCAGAGTACCGGTCGACGTCAGCGAGATTGCCCGTGAAGTACTGCAGTCGTTGCGAGGAGAGTTGACGGATCACGGCATCGCGACACATACGGAGCTTACCTCCGGACTGCCGCTTGTGTACGGCCATCAGGGTCAATTGCGACAGGTCATCTCGAACCTGATCCACAATGCGATCGAAGCAATGGACGACACGGCGGGTCGAGGTCGGGCGCTGTGGGTGAAAACAGCCCCGCATGGCGGTGATGCGATTATGATCTCGGTGGAGGATTCAGGACGGGGAATCGATCCCGACCAATTGAACGCCATATTCGACGCGTTCGTTACGACAAAGGCGCGTGGGATGGGACTGGGACTGGCCATTTGCCGCATGATCGTTCAGCGTCATGGCGGTCAAGTTTCTGCGTCGTCAGATGGCAAGAGCGGCTCGCGATTCCAATTCGTTCTGCCGATCGAACTTACGGAACACGCACACTGACGTGTGGGATCGGATGTCGGAATGAACCGACAACGTCCACGCGGCTGTTGCTCTCGCCGAGATGACAGCCAAGCGAAGACGACGATTTTGAGCGTCCGTCACATGCCGCAAGCCGGCTTGGCTTAATGAGGCATGAGCACGCGGACGCAGCGGTTTGCCGTCCGCTGGGTTGATCGGCCTGGCTCGCCCTGCGCGCATGCATCTCTCGGGCATGCCTTAATGATTTCAGGGCGATAGACACTCTGCCAAATTCATGCTTTGTTTTGGTTGCAAGGGTGCCTATGCGGCAAGAAGTCCGCAGCTATGCGAACCGGGGATGTCGGCGAACGATGTAGCATGCGGCCGCGATTTGAACCGCCGATTGGCCTCGACGCGCGGGTCGTGGCAAGGTCTATACCTCCCGGATCGACAATAGGGGCGCCGAGTTCCGGCATGCCAAAATCGGCCTCCCTCGCGTCGTCATCGCGAAAGTTCCGTGGATGCTCCCTGATCAACAGGAGACCAAGTCGCTCACTGGCGGCACCCCGGCCGGCCGGATGAGCTCGCCCGCCGCCATCGCGCTCGACCGTGTGACCAAGATCTACGACGAGCCTGTCGTGTCCGGCGTTTCGCTGGAGGTGCAAGAGGGGAGCTTCGTCACTTTGTTGGGTCCTTCCGGCTCGGGCAAGACCACCATCTTGCGAATGATCGGCGGCTTCCTGCAGCCGACCGCAGGCCGCATCCTTTTCGGCGGTACGGACATGACGGCGCTTCCGCCACACAAACGACCCTGCAATACGATCTTCCAAGACCTTGGTCTGTTTCCACACATGACCGTCGCGGAGAACGTCGGCTACGGCCTTAAGGTGCGAGGTGTCGATGCCGTGACGCGGCGGAAGCGCACAACCGACATGCTGGGTGTCGTCGGCCTTGAAGGTTACGAGCGGCGCCGCATGCACCAGCTGTCCGGAGGGCAGCGTCAACGTGTTGCTCTTGCCCGCGCACTGATCTTGGACCCTGCCGTTCTCCTGCTTGACGAGCCGCTGACGGGGCTCGACGAACGGCTGCGTCAGCAACTGCGCGACGAGATCGGTCGTCTGCACCGCCGGCTTGGCGCAACGTTCCTGGCCGTCACTCACAACCAAGATGAGGCATTTTCGCTGAGTGACTGCATTACCATCTTGCGGGCCGGTAGGATCGAACAGAGCGGCACTCCGCGCGAATTGTTCGAACGACCGGCCAATGCCTTCGTCGCCCGGTTTGTCGGAGTCGACGCAATATTGCGGCCGGAGCGCGTTGAACCTGGCGCCACCGGCTGGCGCGCGCACGTGGCGGGAAGAGACATCTGTTGCCAACCGCCTGTTCGCCGGGATTCGGGCGAGGGATACGTTCTGCTGCTGCGACCGGAGCGGATCAGGATCGCACGAGCCAATGAAGGGAGCGATCTCGGGCCCGTCACGGTCATCTCCACCTCCTATAAGGGCCGCGGCGTCGAACTTGAGACGCGGCTGGCCGACGGTCAATTTCTCAAATTTCCCGTATCCGCGGATCAGGATGTACCCGTCCCCGGACGAGGCAGCAGCATCGAGATTGTCTGGCAGCCGATGAAACCCCTTTTGGTGCCGGAAGCGGCGATGGTCGAGTCGTGACGATGTAGAACAATGTGCCGATCCACGGTGGCGGCAGGGGAGTGCGAACAATGACCAGGGATGACTTTTCCCGGCGTATCCGCTCACAACTGACGCGTCGTCGCCTTTTCCAGCACGCGGCGCTTGGCGTCAGCGTGCTCGCGGCCGGGACTTTAGGCCTGCCGCGCGCCGCGCGAGCGGCGGATGAGATCAATTTTTGGGCCACCGGCACACTCGACATCGGTGACGACGGTTGGAAGACCTTTGAGCGTGAGAGCGGAGTTGAGGTCAACTTCTCAGACAATGGCAACGACCCCGGCCCTGTCGTGGCCAAGTTGGCCGCCGGCAACGCCAACGACATCTATGACGTCGGGGGACTCCAGGGGGGCAGTGAGAAGGAGGTGGCGAAACGCGGCTTGATTGCACCGTGGGATCTTTCGCAAATCCCGAACTATGCGAGTTTGTGGCAATCGGCGAAGGACATTCCGTACTTGAGCTACGAAGGCAAGGTTTATGGGATTCCGAGCGTCATCAATGCCGATTCGATCATCGCCCTCAGGGACAAGGCCGGCAGCGTCGACAGCTACGGCGTCATCTTCGACAGGAAGCTGAAGGGCAAGACCGCGATGGAGGACGCGTGGATCAACAGCGCAACCTTTGCTGCAATCTATCTCAAGAACTCCGAGAACGCCAAAATTGCGGAGCCTGGCAATCTGACCGCCGAAGAGCTCGGGCTGGTCATGGAATTCCTGATCAAGCACAAGAGGGATGGCCAGTTCCGCACGTTTTGGAGTGGCTGGGAACAAGGCCTCCAGCTCATCGCAAGCCAAGAGGTTTGGGCGATGACCGGCTGGGAGCCTATCGTTTACGCAGCCCGAGCTCGGGGTGTCGATTGCTACTACGCCGTGCCCAAGGAAGGCTACGAGGCGTGGGGCAACAATTTGGTGCTGCTCAAAGGCGCGGTCGACCGTGGACTCTCGAGGACGGCCCACCGATTCGCCAATGCTCTTCTCTCGGGGTTCTATGGGTGCAAGCTTGGCGCGCTGCGCGGCTATTTCGTCCCGACCGACAACAACGTCGCCTATGCGACGGCCCACTCCGACGATTTCGATCCCGCCAAGGTCGCGGAGTTGGGTGAGCACGTAAAAGCAAAGTTTGCCGGCAGGGTCTATTGGCAGAACACGAGGCCCGACAACTTCCAGCTTTACGAACAGTGGTGGCAGAGGTTGAGGAACGCGTAGGTGCGCCTCGACGAAGTCGCCCGTCGACGGCAGAGAACGGCGTTCCTTCTTGCGCTCCCGTCGCTCGTGGTTTTCGTCGGCATCGGATTTATTCCGCTCGTGCTCATGGCGACATGGAGCTTATGGACCTTCGACGCCGATACTTACTGGGTCAAGCCCATTTGGTCTCTCGCCTCCTATGCCGCGCTCCTCGAGGGCGGGCGAGCGACCGTTTTTCTCCGAACGGCGGGCCTGGCTGCCGCGACAGCGACGATTTCCACGCTCCTTGCCGCTCCGGCCGCCACAGTCGTCGGTCTCTTGAGTGGGCCGCGGCGGGCCACCCTGCTCGTCGCGCTGTTCACCATTCCGTTCTTCACGAGCGGTCTCGTTCGTGCGTTTGCTTGGCGCCTTGTGCTCGGCCGAGAGGGTATCATCAACGGCGCGCTGACAGGTCTCGGACTCGTGCGCACGCCCGTCGAGTGGTTGTTGTTCTCTGATTTCGCGGTCGTGCTGGGCATGGTGGCAGCTGACATTCCTTTCGCGATAGTCCCCATCGTGCTCGCATTCGCGCGGATCGAACCTTCGGTGATCCGCGCCAGCCAAGACCTCGGTGCCGGCTTCTGGATGACGTTCTCGAGCATTGTGCTGCCGCTCATCACGCCGGGAATCGTTGCCGGTTTTCTATTCGTCTTTGTTGTCGCCGTCGGCACGTCAATGGAGATCCAGCTTCTTGGTGGCGCGGGCGCTTCTTCCATCTCCGTCATGATCAACGACGTGATGCGCGTTGTAAATTTCCCACTCGCGTTCGCGATCGCGACCGTCGTCGTCGTTTTCCTGATCGCCCTCGTCATCGTCGCAGATCGCACGCTCAAACTTTCCCGCCTCTTCGAACATCTCGGCACATGACACCCGATTCAACCGTCTCGAGCGGTACAAACGGCGGCCGTCTGCTGTTCACGACGATTACGATCCTGTCTCTGATAATCATGTACGCACCGGCGCTGTACCTGTTGCTCGCATCGCTGAGCCCAGACGAATGGCTCCGACTTGTCGCGCCGATTCGTTTCAGCCTTACGTCGTACGTTGCTCTTATCGACGATCGCCGACTCGCGAGCGCGCTCGACGAAAGCGTCCTTGTCGGACTAGCAACGGCGGTGCTGGCAACGCCAATCGGGCTATCGGCTGCGCTCGCTTATCGGGCGATGACGCGCATGCGAAGCATATTTCTTCTCATCATTTTGTCGGCGACGTTCGTGCCCGGCGCGATCGAAGGCCTGGGCTTATCGGTGATCCTGAGACTTGGCCGCATCCACCCTTCCTGGGTCACGGTAACGATTGGGCATCTTCTTTGGACCCTGCCCTTTGCAGTGACGGTGTCGCTCATCGGCCTGTCGGCAGTCAAAGAAAGCGCCTTCGAGGCTGCGCGCGATCTTGGCGCCGGCCCAGTGCGCGCCTTCGTCGACGTGACCCTGCCGCTCATGCGCGGAAGTCTCATCTCCAGCTTCGTTTTCTCGTTTCTCCTCTCGCTGAACGAGCACGCGCGCGCCTACTACTTGATCGGTCGCCAAAACACGCTTCCACTCTACATGTTTGGTGCTATGAATTCCGGCGCCTCGCCGACGATCTACGCCTTTGCCGGCGCCATAATCGTCGTGTCCTTCGCAGCCGTCGCGCTGATTTTCTTCGAAGCGACACGACGACAGAAGCGAAGCGGCGACGGACAAGACAAACGATAAGTTCGCTCGGAAAACTGCGAGCATCAGGATCCGCGCACGCGGTTGCAGGTCCCGGTCGTGACGGCACCCGCTCCAGCTACCTTCGATGCCGATCAAGCGGTTGGCAGCCGCGGTCGCCCGCGGCCACAACGCATCTGAAGAAATCAGAAATCCAGCATTTGGATTTGGCTGATTGCGCCTCAACGCCGACACCGGGTCGGTGACGTCTGGCGGCAGGCCTAAGTCATTCCCCTAGGCGAAATTGGGGTGCGCCGACCGATGGGCGTTCGGGTCGCGATCGTTATGTTCGGCGCCTGGCGCCCGCCGTGGTGCGGACGCCCAGACCGGATAGAGGAAGGCGCCCATGGACAGACAATTCGACTATGCGCAGAAGATCTTGTTGGCCGTCGAGTTCGGCGCGGCGCCGCGACCGATGCAAGGCATGCCCGACACCTATTCGCTTTTCAAACGGCTATCGATCCGGGATGTCGTGCGGGCGTTCGATGAGTCGCACAACCTGTTTGTGCAGCTGATCGCCAGCCGAAAGTTCCAGAACGCCCTCGACAAGCATATGGGCTATTGGGAGACGAGGGTCCCTGCCGGCCAGCAGTGCTTCGTCCATTACGCCATCGGGTCGGACGGCGTCATCACGGCCGCTTTCAACCGCCTCAAGGAACGGGCGCACGACTTCGTCGTGCTCGGCATCTATCACGTCGAGCCGCAATCGTCGGCCTATCCTTTTGGCTTTCCCGTGCGGCCCGTACCGGATCACTGGCACCTGGGAGAACAGCGCACGCCGACGACAGACTCGATCTTCTGGTTCAACTTCTTTCCGGAGCAGCCCTACCTGTTCGAAAAGACCTTCGCCGTCTGGGCGCTGTTCCAGACGCAGCAGGCCCGGGCCCTGGGAGAGTGCAACCAACTGGTGGCCTGGGAGGGCAAGGAGCGCCTGATCTCGCAAGGCGTTGCCGATTTCGTCCAGGTCAACCTCAATCGCTTCACCAGCCTGCCCGGCTTTTTCAACGCCGCGCACGAAGCCGGTAAACACACGTTCACGGTCGACCCGGAATATCTCTGGTATGGGATGCTGCTGAATAAAATCTAGGAGTCCGCGCCGGCCTCGCCGTGCGAGGGGCGCGGCAGGTCGATGAAAAACACGCTGCCGCCGCCGGGATTGGGCGCGAAACCGGCACGGGCACCCATGCGCTCGGCCAAGGTCCGCACGATATAAAGGCCGAGACCCGATGTCGGTTCGCCGCTGGTCGGCCGCGGCCGCAGCTTGGCGAATCTCTTGAAGAGCTGCGGAACCTCTCCCGTCGAGATGCCGGGGCCGTTGTCCACGACCGAGATCCGCACCTCCTTGTCGCGCGGCTCGGCGATCAGCCGCACGACCGATCCGAGCGGCGAGAACTTGATCGCGTTGTCGACCAGATTGTCGATCATTGCGCTCAAGAGCAAGGGCTCGGCGGTGACCGAGAGGGAAGTGGCCTCCGTGATCATGGTGATCGCTTTCCCGGCGGCGATGGCCTGGGCCTTGGCCCGCGCGTCCTGCAACACCGAGTCGACCCGCACGACGGCGAGTTCGGGCGGCTCCGCCTCGTCATGCTGATGCGCCTGGACCAGCCGCGTGACCGCGCCGTGCATTTCGCTGCAGGTGCGCGCGATCTCCACCAGCTTGCCGGTCTCCGCCTCCGACCGCCCGGTCATCGTTCGCAACAGCGCCCGAATGCCCGCCAGCGGGCTTTGCAGATCGTGAGCGACCACGGCCACCATGTCGCGACGTTCGTCAAGCAGGGCGTGGATGGCGGCCATGTCCTGATAGGCTTGCCGCTGCCCCTGAAAGGCCAGAATGGCAGTGGCCGCGCCGAGTATGAGCGCGGCGCTGCCGCCCATGGTCATGACGGTCCGGAAGATGACGTCGTGGCTTTCGGCAAAGACCGCCGCGAGATAGAGGCCATGAACGGGAACAAGCATCGATAGCAAGGTGCCACGCGTCCATAGCGGTGCCAGGCACGCGACGAAGAGGGTGGTGGCGTAGGCCGGGTTGGCACCGAATCGCGGCGTGAGAATGAGCGAGAAGAGAAGCCCCGTGAGAGTCACTCCCGTCCCGAACAGAAGGGGCAAGGCTTGCGTCGGCCAGGTCGCGGTCCGGTCGCCGCGGCACAACCAGGCTAGGCCGCAGAAATAAAGACCGCTGGCGATCTCGGCGACGGCCAGGTCCCTTAACCTTAGCCCGGCTATGGACAGGTTGACGACGAGAAGCGCCAGCATGACCGCGGCAAAATACCAGGACGCAAAATGCAACCGTCCCGCATTCCGCCGTTTGAGATAAACGTCGAATGACGGCCGGTCGCTATCCCAGTCTTTCGACATGCAGCAGCGCCTCGCGCTCAAGTTTGGCCGCGGTGTCGAGACCCAGCTTGATCTTGATGTTCTCGCGGTGGGCGCCGATGGTCTTGGCCGAGAGACGCAGTTCCGACGCGATCTCGCCGGTGGATCGGCCGGCGCCGATCAGCAGGAAGATCTGCATTTCGCGATTGGACAGCTCGGCATAGCGTTCTTCCGGCGCGCCGTGACACCGCCGCGCCAGAATGCGGGCGTTCATGCGCGGCGAGACGACGATTTCGCCCCGCTGCACGGCTTCCAGGGCGCGGACCACCCCGTCCAGCTCCTCGCCTTTCATCAGATAGCCGTACGCCCCGGCCTTGAGAACGCGTTCGGCATAGAGCGCTTCATCGTGCTGGGACAGGACCAGAATGCGCGTCTGCGGGTGAACGCGCACACACTCCGCCACGAGATCCGCCCCGTCGCGCCCGCCCAGCATCAGATCAAGCAAAGTCAAATCCGGCTTCTCAGCGGCCAGAAGGCGCAGCGCATCCGCCGCGGTTCCCGCCTCGGCGCAGACCTCGAAGGCGTGGGCCTGTTCCAACAGCGCGCGCAGCCCCATCCTTACGACCGGGTGATCGTCGATGATCAGCACACGTGACATCCGCCCCACCCCCAAATAGCCAGCCGATCGGGCATAGACCGACACAGCTTACCATTGCGGCGAAACTAGACGCCACGCCGTCAACGACGGGGCGGAACTGGTCGGCTCGGTGAGTCAAATCTTCGTCCGATCAAGACGTTGTCGACTAAGTTGTTGAAGCTCGAAAACAGCCAAAGCGGGTTCCCAAGCTTACGACGAGGGTTCGATTCCCTTCACCCGCTCCAATCTCTCCAAAGCGTTAGCGGCAGCGCGGCGTGCGCCGTTAACTGTGTCCGGAATTTTCCAAGCACGGACGGGCAACGACGGGGGCATGACGCAATAGAATTATATGTTGTAGAACCTGCCGGCGATTCCCCCACCCTCGTCGAGCCCGCAGCCGCGTCATCATGGCCACGCCTCCTCTTGTTGCTTTGCGCGATGCCGGCATTCAGTTCGACGGGCGGGCGATCTTCGCCGGCATCTCGGTAGCGCTCGGGCTCGGCGACCGGGTATGCCTGGTCGGGCGCAACGGCACCGGCAAGTCGACCCTGCTCAAGGCGTTGGCCGGCGAGGTCGAGCTGGAGTCCGGGACGGTGTTCCGGCAGCCAGGCGCGCGGATCGCCTACGCGCCGCAGCTGCCGGCGTTCGATCCGGATCTCACGGCCGCCGAATATGTGGGCCGGGGGCTTGTCGACCGGCATCTGGTCGAAGCGGCGCTGGACGAGGTCGGGATCCGTCCCGGCCAGTCGCTGGCGACGTTGTCCGGCGGCGAGGGACGGCGGGTCAGCCTCGCCCGTGCGCTGGCCGGCGATCCCGACATCCTGCTGCTCGACGAGCCGACCAACCACCTCGACATCGCCGCCATCGAATGGCTGGAAGAGCGGCTGGCAACGCACCGCGCCGGGTTGCTGCTGATCAGCCACGACCGCGCGTTCCTGACGCGGCTGTCGCGCCGCACCTTGTGGCTCGACCGCGGCGCGCTGCGCGAGCACGACCAGGGCTATGCCGGCTTCGACGAATGGTCGGAGGGAATTTTGGTTGCGGAGAGCGCCGCCGCGGCGCGGCTCGACAAGCTGATCGAGCGCGAGACGTTGTGGTCGCGCGAAGGAATCTCCGCCCGCCGGAAGCGCAACCAGGGCCGCGTGCGCCGGCTGGCGGCGCTGCGCGGCGAGCGGGCACAGCGCGTGACCTTGGGCACGGCGAAGCTCGGCACGCCGGATGCCGCTTCCGGCGGGCGGCTGGTGTTCGAGCTCGATGCGGTGTCGAAATCTTTTCCCGGCGACGCCGGTTCGGGCGACGCCGGGCCGAAGGCGATCGTGCGCAAGTTCTCGACGCGGGTGATGCGCGGCGACCGCGTCGGCGTGATCGGCCGCAATGGTGCCGGCAAATCCACACTGGTCGGGATTTTTTCCGGCAGCGTCGCGCCCGACAGCGGCACGGTGCGCCGCGGCACCAATTTGCTGCCGGCGTCGTTCGACCAGCAGCGCACCGCGCTCGATCCCGACAGGACCTTGTGGGAGACGCTGACGGGCGGTGGCGGCGACAGCTTGGTGGTGCAACAGACGCGCAAGCACGTCGCCTCCTACCTGAAGGACTTCCTGTTCGACCCGCGGCAATTCCGCGCCAAGGTGGCGACTTTGTCCGGCGGCGAGCGCAACCGCCTGCTGCTGGCCAAGATCCTGGCGCAGCCGTCGAACCTGCTGATCCTCGACGAGCCGACCAACGATCTCGATCTCGAGACGCTCGGCCTGCTCGAGGAGGTGCTCGCCGACTACGACGGCACGTTGCTGCTGGTCTCGCACGACCGCGACTTTCTCGACCGCATCGTCACCAGCATCATCGCCGTCGAGGGCGACGGCGTGGTGCATGAATATGTCGGCGGTTACAGCGACTATCTGCGGCAGCGCCGGACGCCGGTGGACGGCAAGAGCGCTGCAAGCAAGAGTGCGGCGAAAGGGGCGCCGACCAAGGCAGGCGAGCCGCGCCCGGCGCGGCCGGCGCGGTTGACATGGAAGGAGCAACGCGAGCTCGACGGCCTGCCGGCGGCGATCGCCAAGATCGAGGCGGAGAAACACGCGGTGGAAACAGCCCTGGCCGATCCCGCGCGATTCGCCGACGACCGCGCGGCATTCGCCACCGCCATGGCTCGGCACGGCGAGCTGGCCGCGGCGCTGCACGAGGCCGAGGAGCGGTGGTTATTGCTCTCGCAGCGTCAAGAAGATTTGGCGCGTTAGTTCCTCACCCTCTCTTTTCTGACCCGCTCGCAGTTTGCCGCCCGCCACCCAAACTGCTCGCGGGCGAACGCGCACCGGGTCTGTCGACGCGGCACGGCCTTGATCCAGTCGGCGATCGCGGTGACCACCTCGGAGTCGAGGCTGGGGAAGACCCCGTCAGTCGAGCTTGAGGCCCCGCGCCTGGATCAACTCCGAACGCCGCTTAACGTCCTGCTGCATCCGTGATTCCAGCGTGGCGCGGTCGAGCCTCAGGACGTCCATGCCAAGGGTATCGAGCCGGGGCCGCGTCTCCGGCGCCTCGCGCGCCTTGATCGTGGCGGCGGCGAGCGCCTCCAGGGCGTCGGCGGGCGTATCGGCCGGAACGAACAAGCCGACGAAATCGCCCTCGGCGTAGCCGGGAAACGTCTCGGCAATGGCCGGGATTTGCGGATGCGACGCCACGCGCTGCGGCGAGGCGATGCCCATCGCCCGCAGGGTCCCATCGGCGATATAGGCCTGCACCGACGGAAGCGAGGCGAAGGCGAACGGAACCCGGCCCGACACCAGCTCGCTCGTTTGCTGCGATGGATCGCGGAAGCTGATGCGCGTCCATTCGAATCCGGCTTTGTAAGCCAGCTGTTCCGCCGCCATGTGATGGACGGTCGCCGGCGGTGCCGCATAGACGAATTTCCCCGGATTTCCCTTCAGGAGCGCGACGACATCCGCGACCGTGTTCGCCTCAACCGACGCTCCGACGATGAAGTAGCTCGGAAGGTCGGCAACGCCCACAACCAGCTTGAAGTCCCTGGTCTCGAAACCGGCATTGGAAACGAGGAGCGGATTGAGCGTGATCGTGGCACTGCCAGCGATGATCGCCGCAGCGCCGTCATGCTTGTCGTGCAAGACCGTCACGGCCGCGATGTTGCCGCCGGCACCGGTGCGGTTTTCGACAAGAACCGAGCGGCCGAGCTCCTGGCTCATCAGAGGTGCCAGCATGCGGGCGATGACATCGGGCGCGGAGCCGGGCCCCACGGTAACGACGAGCTTGATCGGCTTCCCCGAAGAGCCTTGCGCGTGGACGGTCGCGGGCGCGACCGCGAAAGTCAAAACAAGGGCCAGCCAGGCCCAGTGCCGGTTTCTCATCGGCGTTTCTCCCAGTCTTGATTTGTCCCAGTCTTTATTGTCTGCGGCGGCTCAACAGCTCCGGCACGATCTTCGACTGCAGCACGCCCGACAAGCCCGGAGTCCGCGATCCGGGCCTGTTGCCGATCACGCGCATCGCGTGGCGGTGATAGCGCTCGACAGCCTCGCGGGCGGCCTCGCGGTCGCGCTTGCGCAACGCCGCGACGACCTGCCGCCGTTCGCCGGCGAACTTGGCGATGACGGCGCGGAATTTTTCGAACGATGGTCCCCAAAATTCGAGCGCGATGCCGATCTGGAGATCGACCAGGAAGCGGATCAACGAGGCCAGGAGCGGGTTGTGCGACGCGGCGGCGAGGCGGCTCAGGAAGAGCTTCAACGAGTCGGCGAGGGCCTCGACCGTTGTCGCCGCGTCGAGTTGATCGAGGGCGCGCTCGACGTCATTCACCTCCTCGGCTGACGCGTTCGTCACGGCGAGCGACGCGGCATAGGTGTTGAGGACGCCGAGGATGCCGAGGATCTCTGGAATCCCGGCGTCGCGCAGCTGGATGGCGGTGCCCAGCGACATGGCGATCAAGGCGTCTTCATCCGCGCTGACAGTGCTGCCGCTGCCATGGCGCGTCTGCACCAGACCGATCGTGGTCAGGCCGCGGATGGCCTCGCGAATGGTCGCGCTGCTGACGCCGTAGCGCTGGGCCAGGGTGCGCTCGGTCGGCAGCTTCGCGCCGGGCGGGAGATCGCCGCGTGCGATCTGCATGCGCAAATCATCGGTGATGCGGTCGGCAACCCGGCTCCGCTCGATGGGGATGATCCTGGCGGCAGCATCGCTCATTGGGGGGCTCTTGAAAGTCACCTAGTGACTATGTTACCAGATAAATTTGGACGCGCAAGCAGCCCTGAACAGAGGAGACCTGCGATGAAAATCGTTCGCGCCGACCAGATCGGCTGGCACAAGGACCACCCGACCGGGGAAGTCGAGTTCAAGTACCTGCTGACCGGTGATCCGCTGGCGCCGGACAACTTCATGTTCATCCTGGGACGCCAGATCGCGGACTTCTCCATGCCGCGCCATCGTCACAACTTCGAGCAGATCCGCCTGCCGCTCTGCGGCGACATGAACATCGGCGACGGCATGGTGCTGGGCGAAGGGCAGGTCGGCTACTTCCCCGAGGGCCTACCCTATGGCCCGCAGCAGGATCCCCTGGGCGCCGCACCGCCCGGCGAGCGCGTGCAGCTGGTGCTGCAGTTCGGCGGCGCGTCCGGCTGCGGCTTCATGAGCATGGACCAGCGCAAGAAGGCGTGGAGCGAGCTGTCGAAGATCGGCAAATTCGTCGGCCCGCACTATCACCATCCGGATGGCCGGGTCGAATGGGGCCTGAATGTCATCTGGGAGCATGTGTTCAAGAGCAAGCTCAAATATCCAAAGCCGCGCTACGAAGACGTAGTCATCATCGAGCCCAACCGGTTTCATTGGCTTCCGATGCCGGGTTCGCCGGGGGTGCAGCACCGGTTCATGGGCTCGTTCTCCGAGCGCGCCATGTGGATCGAAGCGGTAAGGCTGGATCGGGGTGCCACATGGTCGTCGGCCCACCCCGATGGGCGCCGTCTGCTCTATGTTCTGCGGGGATCGGGACGCGTCGACGGGACGGACATCGCCGCGGAGACGGCGATCCAGATCGAGCCGGGCGAGGTCGCGACGATGACGGCGTCCGCGCCGCTGGAGCTGTTCCTGGTGGGCCTGCCGCCGATCGAGCTGCCGGTGGAACCGTCCACCGCCTATGAGATCGAAGAGGCCCCGCGGCAGGCGGAGCTCGCCCCGTCAAACTAAGCTGTCTCAATCTGAGCCGTCGCTGGCCTCCAGAGCCGCATCCGCGGTTCCGTCGCTGCCTGGCAAACGCCGGGCCGAGGAGTCCGATGGCCGGCGCGGGAACTAGAATCGCCAGGTAAACTGGCTAAGCATTGTGCGAGTCCATCGCATCTGGGAACGAGCGACGATCGCTCACGCGGGCGGATTTCCGGGCGCACCCAGAACAATGCGAGCGAGGGGAGGACCGGATGGCCAGCGCAGCGACCGTCGACGTGTCGGCGGTGATCAATAACAGCCCGATCGGCCGATTTCAGTACCTGATCTTTTTCATTTCGATGCTGATCATGATGTGTGACGGCTTCGACACACAGGCCGTTGCCTACGTGGCCCCGAGCCTGGCCGCGGAGTGGAAGCTGGCGCCGGGAAGCTTCGGCCCGGTATTCGCGGCCGTACTGCTTGGCGCCATGATCGGCGCCTTCCTGTTCGGCTATCTCGCCGACCGAATCGGCCGCAGCCGGACACTGGCACTTTGCACGGCGTTGTTCGGCGTGCTCAACATCGCGAGCGCGTACGCGACATCGATCGAGACGTTCACGATCACGCGCTTCCTGTGCGGCATCGGCCTGGGTGGGGCGATCCCGAACGTGATGGCGCTGGTCTCGGAATATGCGCCGCTGCGCAAGCGCGCGACCCTGGTCGCCATCACGTGGTGCGGCTTCGCGCTCGGCGCCGTGCTCGGGGGCATCATCAGCGTCGGGCTGATCGCCAGGTTCGGCTGGACGTCTGTGTTCATCGCGGGCGGCGTGCTGCCGCTCTGCATCGTGCCGCTGATCGTCACGGCTCTCCCGGATTCGATCAAGTTCCTGACCCTCGCCAAGGTCAACGGCGCCGCGGTCGCGGCGATCCTCCGCAAGATCGTCCCGAGCGGGGAATTCGACGGCGCCAGCGTTTTCATCCTCGACGAAAGCCGGCCGGGGCATGGCCAGATCGGGGCGCTGTTCAAGGACGGGCTCGCAGTCGGAAGCGTCTTCCTGTGCCTCGCGTTCTTCATGAGCCTGATGCTGGTTTATCTGTTCATCAACTGGATTCCGCTGCTCCTGCGCCAGGCTGGCCTGCCGCTGCAGCATGCCTTGATGGGCACGATCGTCTTCAACCTTGCGGGGATTGTCGGGAGCCTCGTCTGCACGCAGCTCATCGACCGGAAGCTGGGCAGCCCGATCGCGATCCTGACGGCGGCCTATTTCATCGGCGGCGCCGCGGTGTTCTCGATCAGCTTCGCCGGGACGGCGCTCTTACCGATCATGGCGACCATCTTCCTCAGCGGCTTCTTTATCATCGGGGTGCAGCTCTCGCTCAACGCCTACATCACCAACTACTACCCAACCGCGATCCGCGGCACGGGCATCGGCTGGTCGCAGCTGTTCGGCCGCACCGGCTCGCTGATCGGGCCGATGGTGGGCGGCATGCTGGTCTCGCAAGGCATGTCGCCGGGCGAGCTGTTCCAGATCAGCAGCGTAGCCCCGCTGCTCGCCGGTGCATCCCTGCTGATCTTCGCCCAGTTGTCCCCTGCCGATAGCAAATAGGATGGGCAAAATAGGCCGTTCTACGAACAGCGCGACCGTCGTCCGCTGACAAGAAGCGGCAGCTTCGGCGCCCCTATTCTGAACAGGGTCGTCGCCGCGCCAGGCTACGTGCGGGTCACTTCCACGGTGTCGGCGCCGGCACGGCGCACGGGCCGGGCACGTCGATGCTTGTGAAATCGGCCGGGCTGACGATCTCCAGATATTCCATATCCGGCGAATAATCGAACAGGTAATGCACGATGCCGGGGCGTTGATGAACGCAGTCGCCCGCCTTCACCAGCGTCTCCTCTGTCTCGTACATGAAGCGCGCCCAGCCCTTCACCATGATGACGATGTGGAATTTCGCCTCATGGCGGTGCCAGCCCGTGCCGGCCTCCGGCGGTTTGTTGGCCTTCACGAGCTGCGCCAGCACGTCGCCGTTGGTCGCAGCGGCGATCCCCAGATCCCGGTACAGAAAGAAATCTCGAAGTCCGTCCGACCGGTACTCGGTATCGCCTTCGTGAATGTGAGAGAAAATCGTGGAGACGAGCTGATCCATCGCCATCCTCCGCGGCCTCAGATCCACAGATGCGCAAGGATTACGGATGCGAAAATCACGCCAAGCGGCGGTTTGCGGGCGCCGATCACATGGCGCGTGACGCGCGCGCCATATCAGGCAGACGGGCCAAGGCGATAGGCCTGACGGGCCCCGATTTACATCTATCGCTTTGTGTCGATCCGGACCGCGGGGATCGGATTGGCGCTGCCTACCAGAGGTGCAACTGCAACCGCGGCAGCAGCGCCTCAGAACTCAACTTCGAGCTCTTCGATATTCTGCGGCTCCGCCTTCGCATCCTCGATCCACGCCTTTATTTCGGGCATCGCCATGATCGTCTCGCAATAGGCGGTGCACGGCGCATCCAGCGACACGTCGTAGGTCATGAACCGTGTCACCACCGGCGCATACATCGCGTCCGCCATGCTCCGCTTGCCGAACAGGAACGGCCCGCCATAGGTGGCGAGACAGTCCCGCCAGATCATGGTCACGCGGTCGATGTCCGCCTGTGCCCGCGACCACACGTTGAAGCGCGGGAAATGGCCCTTGAGATTCATCGGCAACGCCGACCGCAAGGCACTGAAACCCGAATGCATTTCACCGCAGATCGCACGGCAATGCGCCCGCGCCTTGCGGTCCGCGGGCAGCAGCCCGGCCTGAGGCCGGGTCTCGTTAAGATATTCGGCGATCGCCAGCGTGTCCCACACGGTCGCGCCGTCATGGGACAGACAGGGAACCAGGATCGACGGCGACAGCAGCAGAATCTCGGCGCGGTTCGACGGATCGTCGATCGGGACCGGGCGTTCTTCGAAGTCCAGCCCGGCGAATTTTGCCAGCAGCCAGCCGCGCATCGACCACGACGAGTAGTTCTTGCTGCTGATCGTAAGGCTGGCTTTGGCCATCAAATGTCTCTCCCGACTGCCGGACGTGCCTCCGCCTGCGCCACGCGTGCCGGCGAGTGCGAATTCCTTGATCGCATGTCGCAAAGCACGTGCCAGTTTTCCATGCGCTGGCTTGCATATTGCATCGCAGGGGTCAGCGGGACCTCATTCTCGAGGCTCCGTTTTCGAGCACGTGCCGTATGATTTACGAAGCGTATCAAGCGCATACGGACATAATGGAGCCGGTCCAATTGATGGCCGGGGCGGCCGCCGCATTTTTCGGCGACCCCTTATTCGCCGATCGTTGGTCGGGTTTTTCCGAAAAGGTCTCCGGGCGCGACGTGGTGGCGGCTTGGGATCTGATTTCGCGGGCGCGTCTGAGCCACAAACGCCCGCATTACGGCATCGATCGCGTCACGATCGGTAACCGCGAGGTCGCCATCGAAGAAGAGGTGATCGACTCAACCCCGTTCTGCACTCTCCTGCATTGGAAAAAAGATGTCGCGGCGACACAGCCGCGCGTGCTCGTCGTGGCCCCGATGTCCGGCCATTTCGCCACGCTCCTGCGTGGCACGGTTCGCACCTTGCTTCCGGAGCAGGACGTCTACATCACGGATTGGCACAACGCGCGCGACGTTCCGCTGAGCGATGGCTCGTTCGGTTTCGACGATTTCGTCGATCATCTGATCAGGTTCACCGAGATCCTCGGCCAGGGCGTGCATGTGGTCGCGATTTGCCAGCCCTCGGTCGCGGCACTCGCTGCGGTCGCCATCATGGCCGAAGATGCCAATCCGGCACAGCCGGCAAGCCTGACGCTCATGGCCGGCCCCGTGGATACGCGAGTCAACCCGACGCAGGTGAACCGGTTGGCCACCAGCCGGCCGATCGAGTGGTTCAAATACAACCTGATCAGCCGCGTGCCATTGCGCCATTCGGGCGCTCTGCGGCGGGTCTATCCCGGCTTCCTGCAGCTGCTGGGGTTCATGACGATGAACCTCGAACGGCACGCGAAGTCGCATATCGAGATGTACAACCTCACGGTCAAGGGCGATCTCGAAAAGGCGGAGGCCATCCGGACCTTTTACGAGGAGTATTTCGCCGTGATGGATCTGCCGGCCGAGTTCTTTCTGGAGACGGTTCAACGCGTCTTCCAGCAGCACGAGCTGCCGCTCGCCAAGCTGACGTGGCGGGGCCGGCGCGTCGACCCGGGTGCCATCCGACGGACGGCCCTGCTGACGGTCGAGGGCGAGAAGGACGACATCTGCGCGATTGGACAGACGCTCGCGGCGCAGGATCTGTGCAGCGGCATCAGGCCCTACAAGAAACGCCACTACATGCAGATGGGCGTCGGACATTACGGCGTGTTCAACGGCCGGCGCTGGAATAACGAGATCTATCCGGTCCTGCGCGACGTCATCCACATGAACGGCTAGGGTCGAGCGCTCGGGGCGCCGCCTGAGAAGGCGCCCCGAGCGGATCAACCGCCGACGCGGCCCACTCAATGCAGGGTCGAGGGCGCGCTGCCCCGCGGCGCTTGCGCCGTCTGGCTGAGCCCTTCGGCCGCCTGCAGATGCTTCTGAAGGTCGGGCAGGGTCGCATTAGCGTAGTTCGCGACCTGGGAATTTTTGCTCTTCGCTTCGCTCTGGAATTCGCGGATGTCCTTCTTGTGGTCCGCGACCATGCTGCGCGCGAACTCACGATCGAACTGGGCGCCGGAGAGCTTCGACAGCCGATCGTAGGTCCTCTTCTGCTCGGCGTTCGGAGCACTCGGCGGCGTCACGTTCATCGACCGGGCGAGCGCCGTCGCCTGCTGGTTATTCTGCGCATGGTCGTTCTCCAGCATCTGGCCGAAGCTCCGCACGTTGTCGCTGGCCCCCTTCTGCTGGGCGAGCTGGCCCATCTGCACTTCGGCGAGATTGCCCTGGATGGCCTTTTTCACGAATGCGGCATCGCCCTTGTCCTGGGCCAGAACGGGGCTCGCCATAAGCAGCCCTACGACGGCGATAAAGGCGGCGCGTTTCAGCCGGTTCACCATGTACTCCTCCTTCGCGGGAATGTGGAATGCGTAGGCAACGCCGGCAGCAGCGGGCGGTTCCGCGACGGCGGTATCAGGCGCAGCAAAAAGGCCGGGATGCGCGCAGCATCCCGGCCTCGATGTGCCGACTAAGAGGTGGCCGATTAACCGGCGGGGGTCGCCGCCGGCTCCAGCGACAGCGCCAGATATTGCGGCGTGCCGTCGCGCACCACCAGAAGCGGGATCGCCGGCTTCTTGGCGGTCTCGGCGGCGCGGATCTTCGCCGCGGCGTCGGCCGGCGAGGTGACCTGATCCTGTCCGATCCGGGTGATCACATCGTTGGCCTTGAGGCCGCTTTCATCCGCCGGGCTGCCCGGCTTGACCCGGGCGACGACCACGCCGTTGACCGACGGATCGACGCCGAGCTGGTGGCGCGTATCGTCGTTCAACGGCGCCAGCGCCACTCCGATCTTGCCCTCGCGCGGGGTTTCGGCCGACGCCGTCTTCTCCTCAGCAGGGCTGCCGATCTTGACCTGCACGGACTTCTGATGCCCGTCCCGGTAGACGGAGAGGTCGGCCATCGACCCGGCCTTCGCGTTCGCCACCTCCATCGCGAGGTCCCGCGGCGCCTTGATCGACTTGCCGTTGAACGCCGTGATGACGTCGCCCTGTTCCAGGGTCTTGGTGGCGGGGGAGTTCTCCATCACCTTGTCGACCAGAACGCCCTCCGCTTGCGACAGTCCCATCGCCTTGGCCAGCGGCGGCGTCACCGCCTGCATCTGGACGCCCAGCCAGCCGCGCTCGACTTTGCCGTGGTCGCGCAGCTGCGCCACCACCTTCGAGGCGAGGTCGGACGGGATCGCAAAGCCGATGCCGACGCTGCCGCCGGTCGGCGAGTAGATCGCCGTGTCGATGCCGATCACCTGGCCGGACTGGTTGAACAGCGGACCGCCGGAATTGCCCGGATTGATGGGCGCATCGATCTGCAGGAAGTTGTCGTACGGGCCCTCGTTGATGTTGCGGCCATGCGCCGAGATGATGCCCGCCGTGACCGTCCCGCCGAGGCCGAACGGGTTGCCCACCGCGACCACCCAGTCGCCGACCTGCGCTTTTTCCGAATCGCCGAACGCGACGTAGGGCAGAGACTTGCCGGCGTCGATCTTGAGCAGGGCGAGGTCGGTCTTGGCATCGCGGCCGACCACCTTCGCCTTATAGCTGTCGCCGTCATTCGTCGTAACGGTGATCTCACTGGCGCCGTCGACCACGTGATTGTTGGTCACGATGTAGCCGGCCGCATCGACGATGAAACCGGATCCCAGGGCATGTCCCGGTTGCTTTGTCGACTTATGCTGGAAGAACTGCTGGAACCCCGGCGGCAGATCCTTCGTGCCGGGCATGTCAGGCTCGTCCGCCTGGGCCACCATCTCGCGGCTCGAGATGTTGACGACCGCGGGTTTTACTTTGGTGACCAGCTCGGCAAAACCCGCTTGCTTGACGCTGGGCTCGACGGAGATCGGCGGGGATGCGGGATTGGTCGCGGACCAGGCGTGGCCGACGACCGCTCCGCCGCCGAACATCGTGGTGGCGAGCAGGGCCGCAACCAGTGCCGGTCGTCGGGCGCGGTTGCGAAATCTGAAATCGGACATGAAGTGACTCCTTGAGTTGAGTGATCAGGTTCAGTGATTGAGCTTGAGACCGATGCCGGTGCTGGCGACCGCGCCGGCCTGCACGTAGTGCTGGATGACCGCGCGATCGTGATCTGAGATTCCGAGCAGGCCGCCGAGGAGGCGCAGAAGCCCCTTTTCGTCGTCGCCCGCCCTGCCGGCGAACACGACCTTGGCGACCATGGTGAACACGGCCGCGCGCTCGCGCTGCGGCAGACCGCGGTTGATGACCCGAATGAAACGGTGGACGTCGACGGCGCGGCGATCCTCGCGTTCGGCCCAGTCGATCAGCGCCGCCACGCCTTCAGGCGCGCGGCCGGCACAATCATCGAGCATATCGCCAATGCAGCGACGGCGTGTCGCCTCCATAGGGCCGCTCAGCGTCGCCGCATGCACCAGCAACGCCGCCACCGCACGGTCCAGCGGCGGCGCAGCGGAATGGCCAGCCAGCCACGAGCGGATGCGATCCGCCCACTGGCCGAGAACATTGCACTGAGGAGCAGGCGCGGGTGGTGACAAGCTGGTCATGGGCGTCTCGATGACGCCATATATGGCCAAGCCACGTTAGAGGACGATGTACGGAAAATTAAATTCCGTACAGAAATGGATCTTCGGAAGGCTTCAGTATGACTTGCCGCCGAGCGCAATCAAGCGGGCACGGCGCCGGTGACGCGGCGCAGCACGCCGCCGATCTCCGCGAGATCGTCGCCGCGCCACGCCACGTGCTGGTCGGGGCGGATCAGCGCGTAGCGCCGGGCATAGAGATCCGCCACGGTGGCGGACGGCGCCCGCAGGATGGTGAGCGGGATGCGCGACGCGGCCGCGGCGGCGACCGCGCCGTCGATGTCCACCGCCTCGGCGCTGCGGTCCGCGAGCAAGGTGAAGCCGGCGCCGAAATGGTCATAGAGCGAGCTGCCGTCGTCGAGCCACGCATGCGGGGCCAGGCATCCCGGATGGGCCGCGGGCACATAGTCGCGGAAATGCGCCGGCGGCGGCGCGCTGCCGTCCGGGACGATCGCCGGTGAATTCGCGTAGCGATAACCCAGCACGACGCCCAGGGTGTTGAACTCGCGCTCCTTGGCCGCGCGGATCTGCGCCCCGGCGTGCGCCCTGTGCGCGGCCCCCGCCGGCGTGTCGTCCTCCAACCCGTCGCGATAGAGCTGATGGCTGAGCAGAGCGTGATTGGCCACCGCCTCGTCCATGACCAGGTTGTGCACCGGCTTGCGCTCGACCTCGTAGGTCGCCAGCAGCTCCGGGGCCGCCCAGCCCTGCAGCACGCCGGCAAGCTTCCAGCCGAGATCGACCGCGTCGGCGATGCCCATATTCATGCCGTAGCCGCCGAACGGCGGGTGCAGATGGCAGGCGTCGCCGGCAAGGAACACCCGGCGGTCGCGGTAGCGGTCGGCGATCAGCCGGCTGGCCGTCCACTCGTCCGAGCTCAAGATCTCATACGGCAGGTCGATGCCGGTGGCGCGGCGGATCAAAGCCGGCGCCTCGAAGTCCTGGAGCTTCATCCCCTCCGGCACCTGGGTCGGCGCAAAAAACCAGCGGTCGTCGCGGTCCATGGGACCGACCAGGCTCGGCACGTCCTTGTTCACCTGCCAGTACATGATGCCGGGTCCGTGGCGATGCGCCTCGGCCAGGCCCGGGGCGCGGAACACGACGTTGTAATGGCGCGAGATGCGGCGCACCCCGTCCATCGTGGCGCCGATCGCGTTCCGCACCGTGCTGCGGGCCCCGTCGGCGCCGATCAGATAGGCGCAGGCAATCGTCTGCTCACTGTCCGTCGTCAGGTCGCGGACGCGGGCGCGCACGCCGCTAGCGTCCTGCTCGACCGAGACCAGCTCGGCGCTGAACCGGATCTCGACCCCTGGCAAGGATTGCGCATGGCGCCGCATCACCTCCTCGACGGTGTATTGCGGGATCCACTGGCCGTGTTCGGAATAGAGCGGATTGCGGCCCGGCGCGCAGTAGTTGGCGTTCGGGATCCGCGTCAGCAGATGGCCGGCCAGTTGGGTGACGAAGAAGATATCGGACGGATAGTCGACGCCGAGCGGCGAGGCCGCCCGCAGCTGGTCGGCAATGCCCCAGCGGCGCATGTGCTCGCGCGTGCGGACATTCGTCGTCTTCGCGCGCGGCGCATAGCCGACGCGCTCGTTGCGTTCGACGACCAGCGTACGGATGCCGCGCTGGCCGAGCTCGATGGCGGCGCCGAGTCCGACCGGCCCCGCCCCGACGATCAGGACCTGAGGTGCGATCACCGCAGGCTCACTGCGGCCGAAGTCCGACGGCATCCACGACCTGCTTCCATTCGCGGCGCTGGGCCGCGAGGAACCCCGCCAGGGCCTCGGGCGCGCCAGGATTGGGATAGACCCCGAGCTCGGCCAGCCGCGACACGATCTCCGGCACCTGGATCGCCTGGTTCACCTCGCGGTTGAGCCGGGCGACGACCGTCGGCGGCGTTCCGGTCGGTGCAAAGACGGCAAACCAGCCGATTGATTCGAAACCCGGCAGCATCTCGGCCACCGTCGGAACGGCCTCATAGCCCGGGAGGCGTTGACGCGAGGTCACCGCCAACGCGCGCAGCTGCTCCGCCTTCACCTGCGGCACCAGCGGCGGCAGGCCGTCGATGGTCATCAGCGATTCGCCGCTGACCGTCGCCGTCACCGAAGCCGTCGAGCCGTTATAGGCGACCGGGTACAGCTCGATGCCGGCGGCGCGGTCCAGCATGTAGCCGGTGAGGTGCGGCACCGAGTTCAGCAGCGGAAAGGCGAACGCGATCTTCCCCGGCTGTGCCTTGGCACGCTGGATCAGGTCGGAGAGGCTGGTGATGCCGCTCCGCGTCGCAACCGCGACCATCATCGGGCTGGTTCCCACCGCCGCCACCGGCAGGAGGTCGCGGTCAACGTCGAACTGCGGATCCTTGAACAAGTAGGGAGTCAGTGTGACGGTGGAGGCGGCGACGAGCGCGAACGTCGTCCCGTCGGCCGGCGAGCGCACGAAAGCACTCATGCCGGGAATGCCGCCCGCCCCCGGCCGATTGTCGACGATCACCCGCTGGCCGAGCGGCACCGCGATCCGGTCGCTGATCAGCCGCGCGATGATATCGGGCGCGGTTCCGGCCGGCGACGGCACGATGAATTTCACCGGCTTGGTCGGCCAGGTCTGCGCCGCAACACCGCCGGCGGCACCGAGCACCGACAGAATCGCGAGCAACATGCGTGCGAGGTGTCTCATGGCGTGTCCTCCGGGGCGCGCAGGCGCGGGGCCGTATTCGACCGTCGTTGTCCTCTTCGTACGCTTTCACGGGGGATCACCGGAAGATGGCAAAATTGACCCGGTGATCATCTATTGTTATCGCTACCGCATGAAACTGGCCCAGTTCCGCGACGTCGTCGCGATCGCCGAGCGCGGCAGCCTGCGCGCCGCCGCGCGCCACCTCGGCATGGCGCAACCGGCGCTCACCCGCAGCGTGCGCGAGCTCGAGCGCGAGCTGAGAGTCCCGCTGTTCGAGCGCCGCAGCCGCGGCATGGTCCTGACCCCGATGGGCGAGATTTTCGTGCGCCGCGCCGGCATCGTGCTGGGCGAAGTCCGCCGCGTCCGCGACGAGATCGATCAGTTGCAAGGCGGCGTGCGCGGCAGCGTCGTGGTCGGGCTGTCGACGGCGGCGCATATCGCGCTGCTGCCGCACGCGCTGAAGCCGTTCCGCGCGCGTTACCAGAATGTGCGGCTGCGGATCATCGACGGCGTCTACCCGGCGATGGAGAGCGGGCTCAAGGACGGCAGCATCGACTGCTACATCGGACCCACGCCGGGCGCTTCGCTCGCCGGCGAGCTTGCCGAGGAGAAGCTGTTCGACAACCGCCGGGCGATCTTTGCCCGGCGCGGCCATCCGCTGGCCAAGGCGAAATCGCTGCGCGAGTTGGTCGGTGCCGACTGGGTGTGGGCCTCGACGTCGATCACCCACGATCCGGAGGAGGAGCTGATCGAACTGTTCAAGCGGCACCGGCTGCCCGCGCCGCGCCTCGCCCTCCTGGCGCAGTCCGCCTTCAGCTTGATCATCTCGCTCGCGTCGAGCGATCTGGTCGCCCTGCTGCCGATCCAGTGGGCGAGCTTCCCGCTGACCGCCCAGGCGGTGGCGCCGATCCCGGTCAAAGAGGCGCTCGGCGCGCCACCGATCGTCGCCATCCGCCGCGCCAGCCTGCCGTTGACGCCGGCGGCCGAGTTCTTTCTCGATCTGATGCGGCGGCGTGCCGGGCCGTAGGTCTCTCATTTCCCGCAGCCGGATGGCGGACGCAGGCCCCGCATAAACGCTAATTAATGTTTCGGCCACCGTGGCGCTACGGGGGCTTCCTACTCTCAATGGACTGGACCACCCCATTCGAGCCAAGGAGAAGACCCCATGAACCGTTCGCACCTCGCGTCGGCCACCGCGTTTGCCGCCGTATTGTTGATCGGCGCCGGCGCTGCAGACGCAGCCCCCATCGCCAGCACGGCCGCCGCGTCCACCGAAGCAACTGCAAGCTACGATCAGCAAGCGGACAACGCTGCGCGACATGACGTCCAGATCGCGTCAGCCGACTTGGCCGCCGGCAAGGCCCCTGTGGGGCGCGACCGCCTGGAGCGCGCCGAGACCGCGCTGCTGAATCGCGAGGTGCTGGATTTGGGCCCGGCGCTGAACACCGATCGCCCCCTGCCGAAAACCCAGGCGATCGCCGAACTCGACCAGGCGCGGGCGGCCTTGGACTCGCACAACATCGCGGCCGCGCGCCAGCTGACGCCGGTCATCGAGCGCGATATCGGTGACACCGCCGCGACGTCCTAGCCGCAAGAGCCCGTAGGACCGCACCTGCGCCGACGCCGGCCGTTCTTCGGAGCGGGCATGGCTGAGGCGCGGCGTGCGGCCCTACGCTCGTGCCGGCGGAGCGCCTATATTAGGCGACGGAGGTCCTGCCATGTCCGTCGCCGCCAAACCCGAAACCACTAACCGCCCGGAAGCCACCGCCCAGCCGCGCCGCGTCGTGTGGTCCGGCCCCGCCATGCCCGCCAGCGACGGCGCCGGGGTGAAGCTGGACCGCGTCATCGGCCAGCCGGCGTTGCCGGATCTCGATCCGTTTCTGATGCTGGACGCGTTCGGGTCCGACGACCCCAAGGCGTACATCGCCGGCTTTCCGGAGCATCCGCATCGCGGTTTCGAGACCGTAACCTACATGCTCGCCGGCCGCATGCGGCATCGCGACAACAAGGGCAACGAAGGCCTGCTCACCGCCGGTTCGGTGCAATGGATGACCGCCGGCCGCGGTATCGTCCATTCCGAGATGCCCGAGCAGGACAACGGCCTGATGCAGGGCTTCCAGCTGTGGGTGAACCTGCCGGCGAAGGACAAGATGACCGCGCCGCGCTATCAGGACATCGCCCCCGAGCGCATCCCGGTGGTCGACCTCGGCCCCGGGGCCCGCGCCAAGATCGTGGCCGGCGAACTGAACGGCGTGCGCGGACCGGTCCAGCCCGGCACCACCGAGCCGCTGTTCGTCGACCTGATGCTGGAGCCGGGTGCGGTGGCGACGATTCCCGTCCAGCCGGCCCACAACGCCTTTGCCTATGTCTATGAGGGCGAAGCCCAGCTCGGCGAGCCGGCGACAACCCTGGCCGCCGGAACGGTCGGCGTTCTGTCCCTGGGCGATGCGGTGTCCGTAAGTGCCACCGGAAAAGGCGCGCGGCTGATCCTGGTCGCCGGCCGGCCGCTGCGCGAGCCGGTCGCGAAATACGGGCCGTTCGTCATGAACAGCGAGGCCGAGCTTCGCCAGGCGTTCCTGGATTACCAGGCCGGCCGGTTCTAGCATTGCAGATTCCGTTCCGGTGCCAGCGCCGACTCGCGCTATCATCACCCGGCTGTCGTCGTTTCGAGCCATTCCTGTGAGTCCAGCCTCTTTATTCCATCCGGCGGTTGCCGCCTGGTTCAGCCGAAGCTTCACCGCACCGACCCCGGCGCAGGCCGAGGCGTGGCCGGTGATCGAGGCGGGCGGGAATGCGCTGATCGCGGCCCCGACCGGCTCGGGCAAGACCTTGGCCGCGTTTCTGGCGGCGATCGACAGCCTGGTGCGGCAGGGTCTCGCCGGCGGCCTCAAGGACGAGACGCAGGTCGTCTACGTCTCGCCGCTCAAGGCCTTGTCGAACGACATCCAGAAGAACCTTCAGGTCCCCCTGGCCGGCATCCGCGCGGCGCTGAAAGAACAAGGCCTGCCCGACGTCGACATCCGCACCTGGGTGCGCACCGGCGACACGCCGCAAGGCGAGCGCGACAAGGCGCGCAAGCGGCCGCCGCACATCGTGGTCACGACGCCGGAATCGCTCTACATCCTGCTCGGCTCGGAGTCCGGCCGCGCCATGCTCGCGACCACGCGCACGGTGATCGTCGACGAGATCCATGCGCTCGCACCCAACAAGCGCGGCGTGCATCTGGCGGTCTCGCTGGAGCGGCTGGCGGCGCTCACCGGCAACAAGCTGCAGCGGGTCGGCCTGTCGGCGACCCAGAAGCCGATCGAGGAAGTGGCGCGCTTCCTGGTCGGCGCCGACGCGAGCGGCGCCCAGGCGGCACCCTGCAAGATCATCGACACCGGCCATCGCCGCGACCGCGATCTGGCCCTGGAGCTGCCACCCTCACCGCTCGAAGCCGTGATGTCGCACGAGGTCTGGGACCAGGTGTACAACCGGCTGACTCAGCTGATCGAGGCCCATCGCACAACCCTGATCTTCGTCAACACGCGGCGGCTCGCCGAGCGCGTCACCGGCCACCTGTCGGAGCGCCTGGGTGAACGCCTGGTCACCGCGCATCACGGCAGCCTCGCCAAGGAGCAGCGGCTCGACGCCGAGCAGCGGCTCAAGCGCGGCGAGCTCAGGGCGCTGGTGGCCACCGCGTCGCTGGAGCTCGGCATCGATATCGGCGACGTCGACCTGGTCTGCCAGATCGGCTCGCCACGCTCGATCGCGGCGTTCCTGCAGCGGGTCGGGCGCTCCGGCCACGCGGTCAGCGGCACGCCCAAGGGCCGGCTGTTCCCGCTGTCGCGCGACGAGCTTGTCGAATGCACGGCCCTCATCGACAGCGTCAACCGCGGCGAGCTCGACCGGCTGAGCATTCCAAACATGCCGCTCGACGTGGTGGCACAGCAGATCGTGGCCGAGGTCGCGGCGCGTGAATGGACCGAGGACGGTCTTTACGCGCTGATCCGCCGCGCCTGGCCATACCGGGCGCTGCCGCGCGCCGATTTCGACGCGATCGTCGCCATGCTGGGCGAGGGCTTTAGCACGCGCCGCGGACGGCGCGGCGCCCTGATCCACCACGATGCGGTCAATCACGAGGTGCGCGGGCGGCGCGGCGCGCGGCTGACCGCTCTCACCTCTGGCGGCACGATCCCGGACAATGCCGACTACAAGGTCCTGCTCGAGCCGGAGAACCACTTCATCGGCACGGTCAACGAGGACTTCGCGGTCGAAAGCCTGGCCGGCGACGTGTTCCAGCTCGGCAACCACTCCTACCGCATCATGCGGGTCGAGCGCGGCACGGTGCGGGTCGAGGACGCGCACGGCCAGCCGCCGACCATCCCGTTCTGGCTCGGCGAGGCGCCGGGCCGCAGCGACGAGCTGTCGCAGGCGGTGTCGCGGCTGCGCACCGACATCGCCGAGCGCCTCGTGGCCGAGCCGACCGGCGAAGACGCCACGCGCTGGCTGATCGACAAGGTCGGCGTCGGCGAGACCGCGGCGCGCGAGATGGCCGAATACATGGCGGCGGGCCATGCGGCGCTGGGCTGCCTGCCGACCCAGGACACGCTGGTCTTCGAGCGCTTCTTCGACGAGGCCGGCGGCATGCAGCTGGTCATCCACACGCCGTTCGGCAGCCGGATCAACCGCGCCTGGGGCCTGGCGCTGCGCAAGCGGTTCTGCCGCAAGTTCAACTTCGAGCTCCAGGCGGCGGCGACCGAGGACAATATCGTGCTGTCGCTGACCGCGGCACACAGCTTCGACCTCGAGGACGTGAAGAAGTATCTGCACTCGAACAGCGTGCGCGAAGTGCTGATCCAGGCGCTGCTCGATGCGCCGATGTTCATGACGCGCTGGCGCTGGGTCGCCGGCGTGGCGCTGGCGCTGCCCCGCTTTCGCGGCGGCAAGAAGGTGCCGCCGCAGTTCGCGCGCATGGAGGCCGAGGACCTGGTCGCGGCGGTGTTCCCGGACCAGATTGCCTGCGCCGAGAACCTACCCGGCGAGCGCGAGATCCCCGACCATCCGCTGGTCCGCCAGACCATCGCCGACTGCCTCACCGAGGCGATGGACATCGAGGGGCTCGAGAAGCTGCTGGTCCGGCTCGAATCCGGCGACATCCGCGTCGTCACACGCGACCTGACCGAGCCGTCGCCGCTGGCGATGGAGGTGCTGTCGGCGCGGCCGTATGCGTACCTCGACGATGCACCGCTGGAAGAGCGGCGCACGCAGGCGGTCATGGGCCGGCGCTGGATGGCGCCCGAAACCGCGGCCGATCTCGGCCGGCTCGACAGCGACGCGATCCTGCGCGTGAAGGGCGAGGCATGGCCCGATCCAACGAATGCCGACGAGATGCACGACGCGCTGGTGTGGCTGGGCTTTCTCACCGGCGACGAAGCCGCGGCGAAGCCTGAGTGGGGCGGCTGGTTTGCCGAGCTCAAGCGCGACAAACGCATCACCGAGCTGCACACACCGAACGCGACCCTGTGGGTCACGGCCGAGCGCCTGCCGCAGTTCCAGGCGCTGTGGCCCGACGCGCGTCTTGAGCCAGCGATCAGTACCCCGGCGGCGTATGCCGATAGAAAATGGTCGGCCGACGAGGCGCTGGTCGAGATCCTGCGCGGCCGTCTCGAAGGCCTGGGACCGGTGACCGAAGCCGCACTCGCCTCCGCCCTCAGGTTCGAGCCGTCGGATATCGGGGTGGGCCTTGCGGCGCTGGAGACCGAAGGCTTCGCCATGCGCGGCCGCTTCACGCCGGGTGCGGACACCGAGGAATGGTGCGAGCGCCGGCTGCTCGCGCGCATTCACGGCTACACGGTCAAGCGGCTGCGCGCCGAAATCGAGCCGGTCGCGGCGCGCGATTTCCTGCGCTTCCTCCTGAGCTGGCAGCGCGCCACACCCGAGTCGCGCATGGAAGGACCGGACGCGCTCGAGGCCGTGGTCGGCCAGCTCGAAGGCTTCGAGGCCGCGGCCGGCGCCTGGGAGACCGAGATCCTGCCGGCGCGGCTCAAGGGCTACGAGCCGGCGTGGCTCGACGACCACTGCCTCGCCGGACGCATCGCCTGGGCGCGGCTGCGCCGGCGCAGCGGCCGTGCCAACGGCAGCGAGCGCAGCGCCGGGCCGGTGCGGACCACGCCGATCACCTTGCTGGCACGCCGCCACGCGCCGTTCTGGGCGTCGCTGTCCAGCAGCGACGACACGGTCCAGGCGAGCCCGCGGGCGCAGAAGGTCTTGGACTGCATCCGCGAGCACGGCGCCTCGTTCTTCGACGAGCTGGTCGACGGCACCGGCCTGCTCACGACTCAGGTCGAAGAGGCGCTCGGCGAGTTGGTGGCGATCGGGCTCGTGAACTCGGACAGCTTCGGCGGCTTGCGCGCGCTCCTGGTGCCATCGGATCGGCGCAAGCCGTTCGCCGGCGGGCGGCGGCGGCGCCGCAGCCTCACCTTCGGGATGGAGGATGCCGGACGCTGGGCGCTGGCGCGGCGGCTGCGGCCCAACCAGTTCGGCCCGCAGTCCGAGCGCGAGGCGGTGGAGCATCTCGCGCGCACGCTGCTGCGCCGCTACGGCGTGGTGTTCTGGCGGCTGCTCGAGCGCGAGGCCGACTGGCTGCCGCCGTGGCGCGACCTGCTGCGCGTCTATCGGAAGCTGGAGGCGCGCGGCGAGATCCGCGGCGGCCGCTTCGTCGCCGGCTTCTCCGGCGAGCAGTTCGCGCTGCCCGACGCCGTCGGCATGCTGCGCGAGATCCGGCGCAAGGCGACGACGGGAGCCTTGGTCTCGGTGTCCGGTGCGGATCCGCTCAACCTCGCCGGCATTCTTACCCCGGGGCCGAAGCTGGCGGCGCTGACCGGCAACCGCCTGCTCTATCGCGACGGGCTGCCGATCGCGTGGCTGGCCGGCGGCGAGGTCACGTTCCTCGAGCCGGTGGACACGAGCGAGCAATGGGCGCTGCGCCAGACCTTGCTGCGCGGCACGCCGCGCACGCTCGCCGACGCCGACTGACATCAAGAGTCCATCATTGCGAGGCGCGCAGCGCCGAAGCAATCCAGACGTTCCGAAAATTCTGGATTGCTTCGCTTCGCTCGCAATGACAGACAAGCGCGGCCACTGCTCTTCAATTTAGACACCAAATTGTGATCCGATCCGCGGGCGGTCGCGCGCTAGAACCCGGCTCCCCGGAGTTTCCCATGCCTTGGTTCGACTACAGCGACCGTGTCTCGCCGCTTAAATGTGCAGTGTTCGCAGCCCTGTTCCTGCCGGCGCTGTGGACCGGCTGGCTGTTCTGGCACGGCGATTTCGGTCCGGCACGGCCGGTCAACGAGACGATCCACGGGATCGGGCGCTGGACCATCCGGCTGATCTTCGCCTCGTTGGCGATCACGCCGCTGCGGTCACTCCTGAACTGGCCGCGGCTGATCCTGGTGCGGCGGATGATCGGCGTCGCGGCCTTCGCCTATGTCTGCCTCCACCTCACGCTCTACATCGTCGACCAGGCGTTCGACCTGCAGAAGGTCGCGACCGAGATCGTGCTGCGCATCTATCTCGAAATCGGATTCACCGCACTGCTGATCCTGGCCGCCCTGGCCGTCACCTCGACCGACGGGATGATGCGCCGGCTGCGCCGCAACTGGACGCGGCTGCATCGCCTGTTGTACGTCGCAGCCGGCCTGGCGGTGATCCACAACTTCATGCAGGCGAAAGCGGACGTCGACCAGCCTTGGGTGATGGCCGGGCTCTATCTATGGCTGATGGGCTACCGGCTGCTCGCCTGGCGCTTCGGCCAGAATTATCGGTTCAAGCTGGCGGCGGTCGGCGCGCTCAGCCTCGCCGCCGGTGCCGCGACGGCGGTCGGCGAGTCCATCTACTACTGGATCAAGGTCGGCGTGAACCCGACGCGGGTGCTGAGCGCGTATCTCACGTTCGCGACCTGGCGTCCGGGCTGGATCGTGCTGGCGATCGGGCTGAGCGTCACCATCGCCGGTGCCGTCCGCGCATTGACCAGCAAACCCAGCCAGCAGCGCCCGCGCTCCGCCGCCGCCGCCGTCACGCCCACGAACTGACGCGCCGTTCCCCCGGCGTCATTCCCGCGCAAGCGGGAATCCATCTTTCTAGCGGCACGATGGATGCCCGCTTTCGCGGGCATGACGAAGTAGAGGGGAGTTCGACCGCTCTACCGCGCTTTGTAGGCCTTGGCGTCGGCGATGGTCTGAACTGCGTCGAACTTGTTGATGTCGTCGATCAGGTCGTTGGTGATGAGGTCGGACGCCGCGACCTTCTCCTTGATGATTCCCCATTTCAGCATGAAGTCGACATAGGCGGCGTAGTTGGCTTCGTTGCTCTCGCCCCAGCGCTTGACGTCGGCCTTCTCGAGCTTCCAGTTCTCGGCGCGGGCGGCCAACGTCTTCAGGTCCTCCTTCATCGCCGTCGCGTCGTCCTTGCCGAGCGACTTGGTCTGCGGGAACACCTCGTAGAGGATGCGGATCGCGGCCTCCGGATTGGCCATGGTCCACACCGTGCCGCGCGCGTAGCCGCGGGCCACCGCCACCGACTGCTCGCGCTTGTTCTTCAAGGTCGAGTCGAGGGCGGCGAACCCGTTCGAGGGATAGCGCGAGATCTCCTTGTTCGCGTCGGCGAGCGGCCGCAGCTTCATGCCGGCGTTCTCGACCAGCGCGTATTGCGTGTCGTAGAGGCTGAGCGCGTCGACCTGCTTGCTGCGCACCAGAGCCGCCGCCTGGGCCCCCTCGCCCGACACGACGATGTTGACGTCGCTGTCGGGGTTCATGCCGTTGGTCGCCGCGATCGCGCGCGCGATGATGACGCCGCCCGACGCCATCGAGGCGACGCCGATCTTCTTGCCCTTGAGGTCCTTGAAGGTCTTCACCGGGCTTTCGGCCGGCACGTCGATGCCGTAGATGTTGCCCTGATAGGCGGTGTAGAACACCTTCATCTTGATGCCTTGCGGCGCCAGGATGGCCAGCGGCTCGACCGACGGCACCGAATAGGGGATGTCACCGGTGGCGACCAGCTTCACGCAATCGGTCGAGCCGGGCAGCGGCGACAGCTCGACCTTGATCTTGTCCGCGGCGTACCAGCCGAACTTGGTGGCGACCGCGTAGGGGGCCGCGGCCGAGGTCACCGTCTTGGCGCACCAGCCGACCTTGACCGTGGTCTGCGCCGCCGCACTGTGCGCGGCCAGGGCCGCGAACGCTGCCGACACTCCGAGAACGAATCTCTGCGTCATAGATTGCCTCCCTTCGCCGGTGTCAGGTCTTCGCGGGCCTTTTCAGACGGGTCCCAGAACAATACCCGCCGACGGAAGAAAATGATGCACTTGTTGAGCACCAGGCCGACGGCGGAAAGGATGAGCAGGACCGAGAACTGGCCGGCCACATCCATGGTGAAGTTCATGCTCTGGATCAAGGTGCCGAGCCCGGATTCGGCGCCGACGAACTCGGCGACGATCGAGCCGATCAGGGCGAAGATCATCGCGATCTCGAGCCCGGCCATGATGAACGGCAGCGCGTTGGGCAGCCGCAGCATCCAGAAAATCTGCGTCTCGCTGGCGTCCAGCGAGCGCATCAGGCTGACGCGGTCCTCGTCGACCGAGCGCAGGCCGACGATGGTGTTGACCATCAGCGGAAAGAACGCGACGAGGGCGGCGTTCACCACCTTGGACGTGAGGCCGAGGCCGAACCACACGACGATCAACGGCGCCAGGGCCACCTTCGGCATCGACTGGAACATGATGATGTAGGGATAGAGGAAGAACTCGAGCCGGCGGTTCAGCGCGACGCCGATGCCGAAGACGAAGGCGAGCGTCGTGCCGACGATGAAGCCCAGCGCCGTTTCGAGCAGGGTGATCCACAGGTGATGCACGTAGATGCCGCTCATCACGCCGCGATAGAAGGCCATGGCGATGTTCGACGGCGTCGGCAGGATGAAGGCGGGAATCGCGAACGCGCGGACACAGGTTTCCCAGATCGCAACGAACACGACGAAGAAGAGGACGCTGAGCGCCAAGTTGCGCCGGCTGTTCATCCTTCGAGCCCTCCCTTGGCGTTGAGCCCGCCGCGGACGCGCCGCGCGTAGGCGCCGAACTGGTCGCTGTTCACCACGTCGAGAGCGCGCGGCCGCTGGATGTCGACGGCAAGCGTGTCGATGATCCGGCCGGGACGCGCCGACATGACCAGCACGCGGTCGGCGAGGAAGACGGCTTCCGAGATCGAGTGAGTGATGAAAAGAACCGTCTTGCGCCGCGTCATCCAGATGCGCTGCAGCTCGAGGTTCATTGCCTCGCGCGTCATCGCGTCGAGGGCCCCGAACGGCTCGTCCATCAGCAGCATCACCGGGTCGTTGACCAGGGCGCGCACGATGGCGACCCGCTGCTGCATGCCGCCGGACAGCTCCCATGGGTAACGGTCCTCGAAGCCGTCGAGCCCGACGAGATGCAGCAGGTCGCGCGCCACCTTGCCGTGGGTGTCGCGACCGAGACGCTGCACGTCCACCGGCAGCAGCACGTTGTCGAGCACGGTGCGCCAGGGAAACAGCACCGGCGACTGGAAGACGACGCCGATGTCGCGGCGCGGCCGGGCGATCGGCGTGCCGCGCAGGCTGGCCTCGCCGGAGGACATCGGCAGCAGGCCGGCCAGGATCTTCAGCAGGGTCGACTTGCCGCAGCCCGACGGCCCGACGATGGCGACGAACTCCCCATCGGCGACGCTGAAGTCGATGCCGTCCAGCGCCAGCACCGGCCCGGCGCGCGTGGCATAGCGCTTCGACAGCTGACGCACGGCGATCACCTCGCCGCCCGCCATCGGCTTGTCATCGGCCATGGAGCGGTCGTCCCCAGGAAGCCTTATGGTTTTTCCGGAGTGTAACGGCCGGAAGAGCCCGCCGAAAGCCACCTTCGGTCCAGATTTCCGGAAAGTGACCGACTCTCCTTCATCGTCATGCCGGCCTTGAGCCGGCATCCATGGTGCAGGCGGCACGATGGACCCCGCATCAAGTGCGGGGTGACGGCGGTGTCTCTTTTCGTCATGCCGCCACTCTATGCGGCATCCACCATGCAGCGGCGCCTTGCGCTGCGCCGCCGCGAAGCGCCGGCGGGCGCGTAGAAGACTGGGGACCCCCGGCTCGGGGGCCGGGGTGAGGAGAGCGCGCGTGGTCTGGCAGCCGGCTCTCACCGGCACCATATGACTCAGCCCACGTTCTGACCCGCTCGCATTTAGCCGCCACACCAACCCTAAATGCTCGCGGGCGAGCGGCCATCCGGCCGCTCGAAAGTCACTCACGGGTAACTGGAGAACCCCATGTACGATGTAGCGTTTGTCGCCGATGGCGGAGCTGTCGGCGGGGAGCCGCCGGTGCAGCCGGCTGCGGACGATCGCGACCTGCTCGATGCCTATTCCCGGGCGGTGACGGACGCGGTCGACCGCGTCGGCCCGGCGGTGGTGCATATCAAAGTCGAAGACGCCCGCCGCCGCGCGCGCGGCAGCGGCTCTGGCGTGGTGGTGGCCCCCGATGGGCTGATCCTGACCAACAGCCACGTCGTGCACGGCGCTGGGCGGATCGAGATCGCGACCCAGGACGGCCAGACGATGTCGGGCCGCGTGCTGGGCGACGATCCGGACACCGACCTGGCGCTGGTGCGCGTCGACGCGCCGGTCACCCTGCCGTCGGCGCGGCTCGGCGATTCCAAGCGCCTGCGGGCCGGCCAGCTGGTGATCGCGATCGGCAACCCGCTCGGCTTCGAGTGCACGGTGACCGCCGGCGTGGTGAGCGCCGTCGGCCGCAGCCTGCGTTCGAGCTCCGGCCGGCTGATCGACGACATCATCCAGACCGACGCGGCGCTGAACCCCGGCAATTCCGGCGGGCCGCTGGTGACACCGGCCGGCGAGGTGGTCGGCATCAACACCGCCGTGATCATGGGTGCCCAAGGCATCTGCTTCGCGGTCGCCAGCGCCACGGCGCAGGTGGTCCTCGGCCAGATCATCCGCCACGGCCGGGTGCGCCGCGCCGTGCTCGGCGTCGGCGGCCAGCGCACGGCGATCCCGCGCCGCCTGGTGCGCCGCCTCGGCCTGAGCCAGGAGTTCGGCGTGATGGTCCTGGAGGTGGCACCCGACGGCCCGGCCGCCCGCGCCGGCTTGCAGGTGGGCGACGTCCTGCTGCGGCTCGATGGGCGCGCGGTGACCGGCGTCGACGACCTGCTGCGGCTCCTGTCCGACGATCAGGTCGGCCGGGCGGTCGCGGTGTCGGTGCTGCGCCAGGCGGAGCTTCGGGAGATAGAGGTCACGCCCGCGGAGAGAGTTGGGTGATGTCATCCTTCGAGACGACCGTACTTCGCCGCGCTCAGAACGGTCCCTCAGGATGAGGTCATACATAAGGCCTCGGCCTGAGGAGCAATCCCGCTGGCAAGATGGACCCCGCATCAAGTGCGGGGTGACGAAGAGAGTGAAGGGCGACGTGTGCGCGGCCGGCAAATAGGCTACGCTTGCCGGCAAAACGCCCGCATGTCGTCTCCCCTCCGTCTGTATCTGCCGCTTCTGGTCGCCTCCGGCTCGCTCGGGCTCCTGGCGTCCTCGATCTACGTGCCGTCGATCCCCGACATCGCGCGCGACCTCGGCGTGTCGGTCGGGCTGGTGCAGCTCACCATGACGGTGTTCCTGGTCACCTACGGCGCCAGCATGCTGATGATGGGCTCGCTGTCCGACCGCTTCGGCCGGCGCAAGGTGCTGCTCTCCGGAATCCTGCTGTGCCTGGCCGCCAGCGTGGTCTGCGGTATGGCGCGGAGCATCGAGTGGCTGCTGATCGGCCGCGCCTTCCAGGCGCTGGGCTCCTGCGCCGGCGTGGTGATCGCGCGCGCCACGGTGCGCGACCTGTTCGACCGCGAGCAAACAGCGCGGGCGATGGCGGTCCTCGCCGCGTCGATCACCATCATCCCGGTCCTGGCGCCGGCCTTCGGCGGCTATCTGCATGTGTGGCTGGGCTGGCGGGCGAATTTCTATGTCGTCGCCATCGCGGCGGCCATTCTCTACGGCATCATCTCGTGGAAACTGCCGGAGACCAACGTCACCTTGCAGAACCAGACGTCGCTGCTGCGCGGGCTGTCGACCAGCTTCATGACCCTGCTGCGGTCGCGGCGGTTCATGGGTTACGCGATGGTCACCGGCTGCGGCGGCGCCGCCTATTACGCGTTTGCCTCGGCGGCCCCGATCGTGTTCATCGAGCGGCTGCACGTCTCGCCCGATACGTACGGCATGTATGCCGGCGTGTCGTCGCTGGGCTTCTTTTTCGGCAGCAGCTTTTCCGGACGCTACTCCATCCGCACCGGCACCAATTGGTTCATCCGGCTGGGCGGGTCGATCCAGCTGCTGGCCGGGTTGGCGCTCATCGGGCTCGCCGCCCTCGGCTACGAGACGCCGTGGGCGATCGCGCCGCCGCTGTTCTTCATGGGCATGGCCAACGGCATGTACATGCCGAACGCGTTCGCCGGCGGGGTCAGCATCCATCCGCAGCTCGCCGGGGCGGCGGCGGGACTGGCTGGCTTCGTCCAGATGTCGGGGGCGGGCCTCGCGACCATCGCCATGGCGGCGGTGCCGCAGACGAGTGCGATTCCGATGGGACTCGTGATCGCCGGCGCGGGGCTGGTGATAACGATCGCGTTCGGGATGATGGGGCGAGAGTCCGCTCGCTCTCCACCCTGATGTCCGGCCCACCCTCATTCCAGTCACCCCCACGCTCATTCCAGTCACCCCCCACCCTGACCCTCCCCCGCAAGGGGGGAGGGAAACTTGGAACGGACCAGCGTGCTCATCGCCTGCCGTGGATGGCCGCAACACGTGGCAACACGTGCGGCCATGACGAGCCTTAAATTTCACGAGCGCCCTCGCATGTGGCCGCCCCACCCTGATGTCCGGTCCCCCACCCTCATTACGGTCCCCCCACGCTCATCTCAGTCACCCCCCACCCTGACCCTCGCCCGCAAGGGGGGAGGGAAACTTGGAATGGACGAGCGGGACGAAGGCGACGGGGAGGACGGTGCGCTCGCTGATCTCGCCTGAAGCGGATTTCTCGATGAGGCGCAGATCCTGGCGATCGTGCGGCCAGCCGATGGGGATGACCATGCGGCCGCCGGGCTTGAGCTGCGCCACGAGGGCTTGCGGCACCTCCGATGCCGCGGCGGTGACGATGATCGCGTCGTAGGGGGCGTGCTCGGGCCAGCCGTCGCCGCCGTCGCCGGTGCGCACCTCGACATTGTAGCCGAGGCGCTGCAACGTCGCGGCCGCGCGCGCCGCCAGCTCGGGAATGGTCTCGACGCTGAACACGCGATCCGCGATCTCGGCCAGCACGGCCGCCTGATAGCCGGACCCGGTGCCGATCTCGAGCACGCGATGCGCGGGGTCGAGCTCGAGCAGCTCGGTCATGATCGCGACGATGTAGGGCTGCGAGATCGTCTGCTGGTGGCCGATCGGCAGCGGCATGTTCACATGCGCGTAGGCGCGCTCCTGCTCGGGCACGAACTCCTGACGCGGCACGCGCTCCAGCGCGGCAAGCACGCGCGCCGACGGCGACGAGCGGCCGGTCCAACCCGCGGTATCGCGGAAATCCTGTTGAATTTCGGTTAACAGCTCGGTGGTCGACGCCATGTCATTTTATATCGGGCGTTTGCCACACCGGGGAAAGACGGCGCTCCCTATATTCAATCTCCAAGGGCGCCTTCGATAAACAATGAACCAACGAAGGTGCGGGCGGGGCGGATGCGGACCGCGGTAAGGTCCCGCCGGTGGCTGTCTCTTTGAGGGGCAGACCATGAGACAGATCACTTTTGCCATTCTCGGACTCGCGTGCCTGGCGGCGGTATCGGCCAGCGCCGCCGACATCGATTCCGATCTTCTGACCGGCCGACGCGCCTACATGGCCGGCGATTACCCGGCGGCGATGGCGCAGCTGCGGCCGCTCGCCGAATACGGGAACGATGCGACGGCCCAGTACATCGTCGGCACGATGTACAGCCATGGCGAAGGAGTCGCCCGCGATCCGCGCGCGGCCGCGCGGTGGTACGAGGCGTCGGCCCGCCAGGGCAACGTCGACGCCGCGTTCGCGCTGGGCTTTCTCCTCTACTACGGCGAGGGCGAGGGCGCGCAGGCGGTGGCGGCCGATCCGTCGGCGGCGGCGAAATGGATGGTCCAGGCGGCGCAGCACGACAACCCCAGCGCCCAATATTTTATCGGCCACATGTTCAGGACCGGAGTCGGTGCGGCGAAAGACGCGGCGGCGGCGCGTTACTGGCTGGGCGAGGCGGCCAATGGCGGCGTGGTTGGAGCACAGTTCGAGGTCGGACTGCTTCTGGCCGAGCAGCCGGACTATCAGAACGTGATGGAGGCCTATAAGTGGTTCGACGTCGCGGCGCGGGCGCATTACCCCGGTGCCGAACAGAACCGCGCCGTCATGGCCCAGCGCCTCGCCGCCCCCGACCTCCAGCGCGCGACGGAAATGGCGAACGCGTGGAGACCTCGTTGATCTGGCCGGCTCGCGTTTAGCCGCCGAGTCTACTCTCGTCATGCCCCGGACGAGCCCGGACGAGCCGGGGCATGACGACGCAAGAGAAGACGCAAGAGAAGATGGACCGCGGATCAAGTCCGGGGTGACGAGGAAAGAAGTAAGTGTCCCGGCGATTGCCGTGAGTCCCACGTGCGGCCGGATGGCCGCACGGCCCCCAAGCATGTGGGGCTGGTCAGGTGCTTTGCGCCAAGGGCGCAAACACCGAGGCGGCCACATGCGAGGGCGCTCAGAAAAGTATGGGACGCGGCCCACGTTGGGTGCGTTGCCAGGGTTTCGGCGAGGCCCTAAGGTGCGGCCGGAAAAATCGAGGGAGGGGAAACGATCATGACCGCTCGCACCAAGCCGCCGTTCCGCGCCGACCATGTCGGGAGCCTGCTGCGCCCGCCCGAGCTGCTGAAGGCCCGCGACGACTTCAAGGCGAACAAGATCTCGGCCGCCGAGCTGCGCCAGGCCGAGGACAAGGCGATCCGCGCCGCGGTCCGCACGCAGGAGGAGCTCGGGCTGCACGGCGTGACCGACGGCGAGTACCGGCGCGGCTCCTGGCACATGGATTTCCTCTACCAGATCGGCGGCGTCACCAAGTCGCAGGACAACATCAAGGTCCAGTTCCGCAACGCCGAGGGCGTCACCGAGTTCACGCCGCCCGGCGCGCACATCACCGGCCGGCTGAAGCTCGCCAAGACCATCTTCGGCGACGACTTCGACTTCGTGAAGCAAACCACCAAGGCGACGCCGAAGCAGACCATCCCCTCGCCCAGCATGCTGCATTATCGCGGCGGCCGGTCGGCGATCGACCACAAGGTCTATCCGGAGCTGGACCAGTTCTGGACCGACCTCGGCGCCGTGTACGCGGACGAGATCGAGGCGCTCGGCAAGCGCGGCTGCACCTATCTGCAGCTCGACGACACCAGCCTCGCCTACCTGAACGACCCCGGCCAGCGCGAGCAGATCAAGCAGCTCGGCGGCCGCGAGGACCAGCACCTCACCTACATCCGGGTGCTGAACGCGGCGCTGTCGAAGACGCCGGCCAACATGACCGTGTGCACGCATATGTGCCGCGGCAATTTCCGCTCGTCGTGGGTCGCCGAGGGCAGCTACGACTACGTCGCCGAGGCGCTGTTCAACGAGCTCAAGGTCGACGGGTTCTTCCTCGAATACGACGACGCGCGCTCGGGCGGCTTCGAGCCGCTGCGCTTCGTCCCCAAGGGCAAGACGGTGGTGCTGGGCCTGGTCACCACCAAGAAGCCCGATCTCGAGAAGAAGGACGACCTCAAGCGGCGCATCGATGAGGCGGCGAAATACGTGCCGCTCGAGCAGCTGTGCCTCAGCCCGCAATGCGGCTTCTCCTCGACCGTCGACGGCAACGCCCTGACCGCCGAGCAGCAGGCGGCGAAGCTGCGGCTGGTGGTCGAGACGGCCAAAGACGTGTGGGGGTGATTGATAAGGGCAGCCGCTTCGGCTGCTCTTCTCCGTCATGGCCGGGAGAACAGCGGCGCTTTGCGCTGCGTTCGCGGCCTTCAAGGCCGCGGGCGGGCGCGTAGAAAGATTGGCCGCTGCCGAGACCCGGCCATCCAGCCCCCTCGCCCTACCCTCTCCCCCATCGGAATGGGGGCGAGGGGATTCTTTTTGGGACCGCGGATCGAGTCCGCGGGCAGGCTCCGAAGAGAGCGCTTGGGGGCGCCCCCCTGAATCGGGTGCAATACTGCAATAGTTTTGGAAGCCATTGGTTTTCCTGACGGATTCGGCATAAAAGAATTGCATAGGTGGTTTTGGCCCGCGCAATTGTGCAATTGTTCGGCGCCCCGCACTTAAGCCTCCGGCAAGCTTTGGGTCTCTATGCTGGGGCGCCCGCTAAACAACGACCAAGAGACCCGGCAGTGCCCATTTCCGCCCTGGCATCAGGCACCGATCTTCGGCGCCGCGAACGCGACGAGGCGCTGACGCGCCAATTGGTGGCCAATCTCGAGCGCCAGGCGCGCGAGATCCTCGGCCTGGCCGCCTCGGCGGAATTCGACGACACGGTGTTGAGCTTCGCCAATTACCGGGCGTTCCGCGCCAAGGTCAGCGAGTTCGAGGCGCTATGCAACGTGATCGAAGGACATCTGCACCAGCTGGCCGACCGGCCGCGTGGCGTGCTGAAGGAGCTGTTCCAGACCCGCCGCGAGATGATCCTGGGGCCGTCGATCAAGGCGATGACGGCGTTCTACACGCGGCTCGCCGCCGAGGGCGCCCTGCCGTTCGGCCTGCAGGACATGCTGGAGACCGAGCTCGACGCGCTGCAGTCGATGCGCGAGGCCGTCGACGCGACGCAGGGCACCGAGGCGACCCCCGAGGACATCGACATCCGCGCCGCGATCCAGTCGATCGAGGGGAGCATCCACGCGCTGCAAAGCCGCGCCACCCAGTTCGTCGATTTCGACATGCCGGGGATGATCCAGGCGATCCTGCCGCCCGAGCCGGAGCCGGCCGCGGTGGAGGAAGAGACGGAGACGGACGGGCCGGCCGCCGAAGCGGACGCCAAGCGCCGCGACACGCCGGAGCTGCGCGCGGTGCGCCGGATCCGCGGCATCCTGACGCCGAAGCGCAAAGATCAAGCCCTGGCCCAGCATGCCGAGATCGACCTGCGCGCGCTCGACGACATCGAGAAGCGGCTGATGGCCGACCCCGACGACGCGGGGGCGGCCAAGTGGCTGCGCCACGTGTGCAACAGCTGGGGCTCGCGGCTGCGCGCCAAGGAGAATGTGTTCGCGCGCATCGCCGACGAGATCAGGTAAAAGAAGAGTTCTCCCTCTCCCGTCGGGAGAGGGCAGCGCGCGAGAGCGCGCGGGGTGAGGGGCAACGTCGCCAGACGACCGGCGTGGCCAAATCACGCACCAGCACCCAATTCCCCTCACCCGCTCGCTGCTGCTCGCGACCTCTCCCCCTGGGAGAGGTTAACCTCTAACATGGCGACGCACGGATTCGTCCGTCAGGGGGGCACATGGCGTACGACTACGATTGCCTGGTGATCGGCTCGGGGCCGGCGGGGCAGCGGGCGGCGATTCAGGCCTCGAAGCTCGGCAAGCGGACGGCGATCGTCGAGCGCCAGGCGGTGGTCGGCGGGGTGTGCACCAACACCGGCACGATCCCGTCGAAGACGCTGCGCGAGGCGGTGCTGCACCTGTCCGGCCACCGCGAGCGCGGCATCTACGGCGCCTCGTACAGCGTCAAGCAGAACATCACGATGAGCGACCTGCATTTCAGGACCGCGCATGTGATCCGCCACGAGATCGACGTGACCCGGCACCAGCTGCAGCGGAACCGCATCGAGGTGACCGAGGGCAGCGGCAAGTTCATCGACGCGCACACGGTGCGGATCGAGCAGGTGCCGGGCCGCGGCAGCCGCGACGTCACCGCCGACAAGGTCGTGATCGCCACCGGCACGCACGCCACGCGGGCCAAGGACATCCCCTTCGACGGCCAGCACATCCTGATCAGCGACGACATTCTCACCTTGGAGAAGCTGCCGCGCACCCTGACCGTGGTGGGGGCGGGCGTGATCGGCATCGAATACGCGACCATCTTCGCCACGCTCGGCGTGCGGGTGACCCTGGTCGACAAGCGCGACCGCCTGCTGCCGTTCATCGACCGCGAGATCACCGACAGCCTCGCCTATCAGATGCACCAGCATCGGGTGACGCTGCGCCTCGGCGAGGAGGTGAGCAGGATCGAGCCGTTCACGGACGACAAGGGCGAGCGGGTGCGGATCACGCTGGCCAGCGGCAAGCAGATCGTGAGCGAGGCGGCGCTGTATTCGATCGGCCGCACCGGGGCGACCGACGGGCTCGAGCTCAAGGCCGCCGGCGTGGTGCCCGACGAGCGCGGGCGGCTCAAGGTGAACGAGCACTACCAGACCAACCAGCCGCACATCTACGCGGTGGGCGACGTGATCGGCTTTCCGAGCCTCGCCTCGACGTCGATGGAGCAGGGCCGGCTCGCGGCGTGCCACGCCTTCGGCCAGCCGGCGGACTCGGTGCCGGGGCTGTTCCCGTACGGGATCTACACCATCCCGGAGATCTCGACCGTGGGGAAGAACGAGGAGGAGCTGACCGCCGACGGCATCCCATACGAGATCGGCAAGGCGCAGTACCGGGAGATCGCGCGCGGCCAGATCATCGGCGATTCGGCGGGCCTGCTGAAGCTGATCTTCAACCTCGACACGCGCGAGCTGCTCGGCGTGCACATCATCGGCGAGGGCGCCTCAGAGCTCGTCCATATCGGCCAGGCCGTGCTCGCCCACAAAGGCAAGATCGACTACTTCGTCAACACCGTCTTCAACTATCCGACCCTGGCCGAGTGCTACAAGACCGCGGCGTTTGATGGGATCAACCGGTTGGGGTGAGACGCGTGCCGTAACATTGCTTATCGCTCGATCCAAGCCTTCGCACCTGTCACGACGCTCGCAATCGCGGGATAACGGGACGCGAGATCGGAAAAGGTGATCGAGCCGATGGTCCCCTGTTGCCATTCCGGATCAGCCTTGTGCTCGGCCCTGCTCGGTTTCTGTGCGTTTCGAGCTATGCCGAAGCAATGCTCTAGATCCGTCTCCCATATAAGAAGAGCATCATTGGCGGAGCTCACTTCGCGGATACGCTGAACTGCCCTCTCTGCCCCATCCTTGTAAGTCCCATCCGGTAGCAGATCCTCATCTACGATGGCACACCACGGTGTGCCACACTGCGTTAGCATTTCCGCATAATCCAAAATGTTTCCCTTTCCCCCAACACCCAACACGCTGACGCTTCGGCCATCTAAGTCCACGTCCATTTTTCGTAGGCACGCCTTCAGCGCAAATTCGTCGTCCTTTCCCTCACAGAGAACCACTTTATTTGCGAAGAACATTTCGCCGTTTCCAGACTCGTCTATCTTTGCTTGAACCCGAACCGCGTCCGGAGCGAGAGCTGTATCGATCGAACCGATTGTTACCTCATCCCCGCGGCGGGAAAGCCTCACAACCAGTTGCCTTGAACCAAAGTCGATAAGCTCTGCGGAATGAGTGGATGTGATGACATACCATCCAGCAGCCGCCAGCCGCTGCAGCACAGCGCGCATACGGCGGCGCAAATGAGGATGCAGGTGGGTCTCTGGCTCCTCGAATAAGAGCATCACCGAGCTCTTCGTCTCGTCGGGGAATTGGCTCAAGACGTCGAGCGCCGCCAACCTGATTAGGCTTTTCCAGCCATCGCCCATACCCTCGATCGGCGTCATTGTGCCGTGTTCGTCCGCTGCGAAGGACAACAGCAGTTGCTGCCGCAGCCATTCCTCTACTTGCTGTATGGTCGGCTTCAACTCAATCTGAGCATGTCTGCCTACATAGGCTGAAAGCGTCTCGGCAAGCTTGGGGCGAAGCTCATCCTTCCAAAACGGAAACTCTTCAATTGCCGTCGCAAAGAACTTGTGGACGCTTTTGATGTGGTCCGGCATTTTTACCGGCTTGCCGGCAAACTGGAATGTCCATCGCTGTTCTAAGAACCGCTGCGCTAGGATTGTCGCCAGTCGGTTGAGGGGGCCCGTTTTCCACGTGAAGAGCGAGTGGTGAACATTTTGTGGGGTTAGTAGCATTACCTCCGGCAAATACTCTCGAATGTGATCGTGTCGCGCACTCGTTAAGCTCCATCCGACCCCAGAGTGTCCGGCCAGCTCCGCTTTCGCTGCGCCTGACAAAGGCGTTCGAGTGCTAAAGCTTATAGGATTGCCGTCGGAACCAAGTAGGTTGAAGCGCTTTTCAATCTGCCCGCTTTTTAGCGTTTTTCCGCGAGCGCAAACTGCATGGACGAACACGGGCTGGCCGATTCCCTGAACGGCCGGGAGCAGAGTTTCTCTGCTGGCCTGCAGGCCGAGCCACACCTCAAACGTCCGCGCATGCTCGCCTGTCGCCGATTTAAAAAAATCAAAGGGCGCCAGATCATATTGGTGAAACCCGCCGCCTCGCAGCGCGAGGGCGATGGCCTGGAGAACAGTGGATTTGCCAGCATTGTTGCTGCCGATGAGGTGCAGTGGAAAGCCGTCCGGGAATTCGAGCTCCAACTCGTGGATACCCCGGAAGTCAGTAATGCACAGCTTCTCGAATCGAAATTCGACAGCCATCGCGGTAAAGTACTCGCTCAAAGGTTGAATTGCGAGTCTGCGAGCAGCGGTCGCGATAACCGTCTTGAACTATCCGCCACTGGCCGAGCGTTACAAGACGGCGGCGTTTGTCAGAATCAAACATTTCGGGTGAGGGGTATCCGCATGGTTGCGTTGACGAGAAAAACAATCGACGGACTTTGGAAAGAAATAGCCCTGTATGATCACCTGAAAATGCGGCGTGCAACAGAGGGTATATTGGCAATCAGCCGGCGACTAAACAGGAACGCCCGTCTTCCAACACTCGACGCTTGGCTGTTGGTCTTTGATCAGTTTGTTTTTTGGTACGCAGCGCTTGCCACCATTCTGTTCGCATCAGACCCTCGGCGTCTGCCTGGCGAACGTTGCGACGAATGGCGTGCGTGCACGTCTTTGTTGTGCGCAATTGTTTCTAATTTACTAGCTATCAGGCAACTCGTAGTTAGCGGCTTCGATGTCGCGGCTAAGCAACTAACAAGATCGCTTTGCGAATACGCTGACCTTTTGAATCTTATTGTGCTGAAGCCCAGCCTGGCGACAGACTTTATTAATCTCGAAGATCAGGATGAGCGAAACAAATTCTGGTGGAAGCACGTCAAGAAGGCGCGAAAAATCGTCCATGATTATCTCGCCACCCTTGGTGAAGTAGGAGAGTACGAGGCGATAGATGCATGGCGCCAACAAGAAGATACCCTTTTGTCAATGGCAGCCCATCCGTCGTTCATCGCGAGTTTTGCTGCGGCCGTCCCTTCTGAATTCCGTGGCCTTGGGTATTTTGGCCAGCGGACGACCGCATCGAATCGCACGGTTCATTACGCCATTTCAGCGCTCTGCGACTTTTTACTAGTTGGTCTCCACGTTCCCTTCGAGCACGGGAGAGGAGTTCCTCCACTACTAAAATTTAATCGTCGCGATCCGCTTCATCAGTACGTAAAGAACGGACGAATCGTTTTGTCAGCGCTCGTTCGGTATATCGACGTCAATCATGACAGCATTGAGCTTGACCCTCGGGCGCCAAGGACGAAAAAGGGCGCCCTAATGATAATTCGGCGGACTACGAAAAAAATGCCGAGCCCCGATAAGGTCTGGGAGCAACTACGCACCCGTGTCACACGTGCATAGAGAGTTGGTGCTAGTCGCGGCCCTGCGGTTCGCCGTGTGTATGTTGAGAAGCGCAAATAAGGTCGGAGCAGCTTAGAAATGCCGAATACAAGCTTTAGAGAGCATCCGCTCTCGAACGCAGATCGGATTTGGTTGAATGAAGCTGCGAAGCCTGGTTTTGATCAGCGGGTGGCCAGGGTCCGGCTGATAGACCAACTTCCTAAGGATTTCGACCCGAACAGAATTGACCCTCGTCTGTATGCCAACGGGCGACTTAGCCTAATTGGCCTTTGGCATGTCGATCGAACATCAGAGCTGTTTTCAATCATCGACCAAGCTGTGAAGGCTGTTCGCGAACTAATCAAGAAGGATCCGACAGTTACTACACTGACGGCAAAAGACATCGCCGTTCAGGCAGGGCTATCGGAAGATAGGGTGGGCGAAGCTCTATACAGAGTGACTCAGTACGGGTCCTTTTATTCTTCGGCTAGCATCTCAAATGAGCGACTCACCTCGCTTAGCTTAAGTGGCTCAACCGGTGAGGTGGCGCTTAACACTTATCTCCGGTACAGCAGCCTGGACGAGATGCTCGAGACCTACTATCGGGCTGTTGAAAGAAGTTGGGTTGTTCATTCGCATAATCATGTAGGAGGGCATTCACCAGCGAAGTCACCGCTGCGACGGTTCTTGCAGGGCGCTTGGCAGCCAATCTACGAGTGGTGGTACGGCAAGCTTCCCAAGCTTGCGATCACCGATGACGGTTTGTCATTCAACTATTCGCTGCGCCGGCCAGCACGAGAAAGAATACGAGAGCTAACGACGAACCAGATTATCTCTGGAGTGGTGGTCGCAGTGATCGCAGCGATAATAGTAAAGCTGTTCGGTCTGTCGTAGTTCAAGACGTGCGGCAATCACCTGCCGTCCGATTGATGCCTGCTCTTCTTCACCATCGGCGCCGGAAGGCCGGCAAGCCTGAGGTTCACCGCGCGAAGTGGCTAAGTTGCTCGCCAATAGCTATCTCTCATTCATTATTTGTCTCTGCGTGCCGCCGTTTCACGCGCTCCGCTCTCAGCGCTGCTTGATCCATCGGATTCTGTATTGCCTCAATGATGCGGCGCGTCATTTCTGGCGAAAATACAAGAGAGACCGGCCTTTTCTGCGTCAATCCCCTGATTTCAAGTTTCTGACTCCCGTCCCCATAGATACGCAGCCGAGCGCCGCAGCCGACAAGAGGGTCATCAGGCCCTCCAAGCCGATGCACGTGCCCGCGGCGCTTCTCGGTCCGCCACTCCGAATATACGAACGCTGTTTCCATTATACTCTCTCTTCCTCAACACCTTGAGTTTCACCGAGTGCAGATGAGCGGGTCTGGCGCAGTAAAAGCTTCCCTATGGACGTGCCCCCGCGAGATACTCTTCAACTCTTCCCGACCGCCCCCAGCAACGGCCCGCTGCTCTTATGCCAGTCAGAATAGCGGCAGGCGAAGAACACGATAGTCGGTGTCCGAGCGCTTCGCGCTGGCGCCACCCTCACCCTCCCGCTGCTGACGCAGCGGGTCCGTTTTAGTAAGTCGCCCTCTCTCCTTGCAGCACGCCTCCGCGTGCCGCAACGGCCTCTCCCGCTTCGTGGGAGAGGGGCTTAAGAACGGTGGCTTGCCCGGGGTGACGATGGAGTGTCTCGGCTCCAGCTCAAGCGTTGACGTCACACCCCTCACCCTCCCGCTGCTCACGCAGCGGGCCCCTCCCTCTCCCTCAAGGGGAGAGGGGCTTAGGAACGATCGCTCTCGGCGGCACGATGGACCCTGGGTCGCACTCCTTATTTGGAGCGCCTCGCGGGTAGCCGCCACACCAACCCTACCCGCTCGGCGCCGCAGGCGCATCCGCGCCTGCGTTCGACTCACCCACACGTCAGCGCTGTCGCCCAGAGCCCGGGGTGACGATCAAGACGCGGGCTGCCGCGTCTTGATCGTCAGTTCGGCGACTTGGTGCGGGGGGAGGAGTGGTGGTGGACGATCAGCCAGTCGTCGCCGCGCTTGACGAGGACCATGGTGAAGCGGGCCGGGGCGGCCGCCGGGTTGTTATTCCCCCGGATCGAGAAATCGTAGTAGCCGGTCCCCAGCACGGCATGCTCATCGAGCACCAGGAGCTTGAGCTCGCGGATCACCACCTTGTTGCCGCTGTTGGGCAGGCGCGCGAAGTAGTTGTGGATCGCCACCACCCCTTCCGACATCACCGGGCTCGACGTGCCGAGCAGGATCGCGTCCGGGGCATAGAGCTTCACCAGCGCCTCCGGATCGTTGGCGGTGAACGCATCGGCCCAGCGGTCGATCACCGCGTTCGCGTCCTCCGCCGGTCCCGCCGCGGCGAGCCCCGGTGACAGGGCCAGGACCAGAACGGCCAGAGCTCGGGCGAGGCGTCGCATGTCGGGATCCTCTGCGTTGTGTCGTCCCGGCGCGCGCCGGCGCCGGGGGGCGGACTGTATCAGCCGGTCTGGGGAGCGGGATATGACGCGTGCCCTCCCACGGCTCATGTGTCACCCCCCACCCGGCGTTTCACGCCGGCCTCCCCCGCGCGGGGGGAGGCATGGATTCGAGCGCGCGCGCGTGGCTTTTGCCGGAAAGCGGCCGAATTTGCGCGACGGAAAGCGCCGCTTCCTATAGGGTCGCGGCTAACGAGTTATGGAGCGTTTCCCATGGTCAATCAGTCTTTCCAGCCGCTCTCCGGCACCGGCAATACCGTCGAGGCGACGGTCAAATGGTTCAACACCGGTAAGGGCTTCGGCTTCGTCGCCGTGGCCGACGGGACCGAGGCCTTCCTCCACATGTCGGCCCTCGAGGCGGCCGGCCTGCCGGCGCCGCGCGAGGGCGCCACGATGAAGTGCGAGATCGGCCCCGGCAAGAAGGGGCCGCAGGTGACGCGCGTGGTCGAGGTCAGCGGCGGAACCGCCACCGTGACCCGCATGCCGTCGCACAACGCCCGGCCGATCGATCCGGCGCTGCTCGCCAACACGACCGAGGTCGAAGGCTCGGTGAAGTGGTTCAGCCCGGAGCGCGGCTACGGATTCGTCACCGCCGACGACGGCGACGACGACATTTTCGTCAACGCCGAATGCCTGCGCCGCGCCAGCCTGTCGACGCTCGAGGCGGAGCAGCGCGTGTCGGTGACCGTCGCGAAGACCGCCAAGGGCCGCGAAGGGCGGGCGGTCAGGGTACTGTAGCCAACGCGCCAGCCCCCCGCCGGCTGGGCCAGGCTCTACGGGCATACAGAGAATTCAACCACGGAGACACGGAGAGCACAGAGGGGAAAAGGAGAATTCGGTCTCCTCGTTTTTCTCCGTGATCTCCGTGCCTCCGTGGTGAAAAAGATTCAGATCGTCGGGTAGCGGTCGCGCACACAGCGGCCCTTGACGGGCACACCCGCGTTGTTGCGATGGCTCAGCAACATTCGGCCGCCCCGACGCGCCACGATCGCTCCCCCACCTCACCCCGCCCTCTCCGCCCCCTTGCGCTGCGCCGCCGCGAAGCGCCGGCGGGCGCGAAGATTGGGGGGGCGGAGAGGGAGTTTGGGTCGAAGCGAACCCTAAATCGTCGAGCGGCGGTCGCGCACGCAGCGGCCTTTGACGAGCACGCCCGCCTTGTTGCGATGGCTCGCCACGTAGTGGCGGCCGGAGCCGCAGCGCTTGTCGACCTGGATGATGCTGCTCGGCGGCGTGGCCGCGGGCGCCGGCGTCACCGGCGCGGCCGGGGCCGGCTGAGCCAGCAGGCACAGCCCGAGGGCCGCACTCACGACAAGACAGGCATGACGCACCCTACGCGCCAAAAAGGTGAGTGGAATGGGTAACCGCCGCACCCGCGCGCATCGCGGCGGCGACCAGAGCGGCTTCCGCCAATTGCGCGTCGGTGGCACCCGCGGCACGGGCCGCCTTGTTGTGCAGCTCGATGCAATAGGGACATTGCGTGGTCAGCGCGACGGCGACGGCGATCAGTTGCTTCTGCTGCACCGTCAGTGCCCCTGCGGCAAACACCGCCTTATCGAAGGCCCAAAAGGCCTTCATGCTGTCGGGCGCATTTTCGTCCAGTTTCTTCAGGCGATTGAGATTCTTCATGTCGAACATCTGCGCCGCGGCCTGGGCGGCCTCGGTCAGGAAGGTCTGCGCCCCCATGCGGCGGTTGACCTGATCGGCAGTGCCGCCTTGGATCCTGAGCTCGGGCGCGTTTTGCAGCTTCTTGACCTCGTCGGCGCATCTGGGCGCTTGGCTGTGGGCCGGCCGCGGCACTGCAATCGCGGCCAGGGCGACGAGAAGACCGATCGACAGTGAGGTACGCAGCATGGTGTTCCTCCCGTCGGACAATGGAAACCTCTCGGGAGTCCAGTGTGGCGCGCACGGCCTGGGTTCAACCGCACCCGGATAGTGCGGCCCCAGGTGCGGAGCGCTGCGGCGTCGAAAGAGTTTTTCTGAGCGCCGCCGCGGTCAGTACGGCCGGTAGGGTCGGTCAGTAGGTCAGCGCGATCTTCGCCCGGTCGAAGTTCTGCCAGCAGAGCTTGTCGTCATGGCGGGCGGCCGCGTCCGCTGCCACCTGGAGATAGCCCTGGGCACTGACGCGCGCCGTGACTTGATGGTGGCCGCCGCCCTGCACGCCGAGCTCAGGCGAGGCCTGAAGCTTCTTCACCGCCTCGGCGCAGCTGCCGGCTCGCGGCAGCGTGGGCGGCTGGCCCACCTGGGCCCAAGCCGGCGCCGCTCCCGCCGCAGCGGCCATCAACCCGATCACGGCCCAGATGCATAAGATCCGGGCGGCTCACGAACCCTCAGTACGTGAGTGAGAGCTGGGCCGCTTGCAATTTCTCGCGGCAGGTCTTTTCGTCGTTGTGAGCCGCGGCCTGGGCGGCCTCCGTCAGGAAGGTCTGCGCCTCGGCGCGGCCGGTTTCCTGCCGGGACGTGCCACCCTGCACCCCAAGCTCGGGCGAGTTTTGCAACTTCTTGACCTGGTCGGCACAGCTCGAGCTTTCTTGCATCGGGCTTTGCATCGGACTTTGCGTCGGGCTTTGCGCCCAAGCCGGCGCCGCCAGGCCGGCGACGAGGAGAATTATCAACACGGAGGCGCGCACCATGGCGTTTCTCCCGAACGGACAGACAGCCTCAGGAGAGTCGAGTGTGGCGCGCGCGGCCGGCCGTCAACCGCACCCCGGTAGTCCAGCGCGAGGTGCGGGGCGCTGCGGCGTCGAAAGAGTTTTTCTGAGCGGCGCTGCGATCAGTAGCTCAGCGCGATCTTCGCCAGGTCGAAGCTCCGCCAGCAGAGCTTGTCGTCATGGCGGGCGGCCGCGTCCGCCGCCGCCTGGAGATAGCCCTGGGCGCTGACGCGCGCCGTCTGCTGATGACGGCCGCCGCCCTGAACGCCCAGCTCAGGCGAGGCCTGAAGCTTTTTCACCTCGTCGGCGCAGTTGCCGGGCCGCTGGAACATCGGCGGCATGTCCACCTGGGCCGCGGCGGGAGCGGGGGCAAAGCCCGGGGCCGCTCCTCCGGCTGCGGCGATCAGCCCGATCGCGGCGCCGACGCGCCAGATGCGACAGCGCATCGGTCTCATGGGGGGCCTCAGTAGGTCATCGACACCTGGGCGCGCTGCAGGTTCTCCCGGCAGGCCTTCTCGTCGTTCTGGGCGGCGGCGCGCGCCGCCATCTCCAGATAAAGATTGGCGTTCGCCCGGCCATTGCGCTGCCCCGCCGTGCCACCCTGAATCCGCAGCTCGGGCGAGGCCTGGAGCGCCTTCACCTCGTCGGCGCAGCTCCGGGGTTGTGCCGCAGCCGGCATTGACGCGAGCGCGGCGACCAGAAGCATGAGCAATCCCGAGCCGTGCCGCATCTTTCCCCCCGTTATCTTGACCCGCTCGCATTTAGCCGCCACACCGGCCGGATATTGCGAGGGGGCCCAAACTCCTGCAGGGGGCGAAGCCCCCTGCAACCCCGGGCCCCCTCGGACCCCGGCCCTAAATGCTCGCGGGCGCAGCCGCATCCGCGGCTGCGGGTGACTCACGACGAGCATCTTTCCCCCTCCTTCAAGTTCGGCGCCTGGTTCGCTCAGGCGCTCTGGCTGCTGTCGCCGGGATGGCCGCCGGCGCGCTGCGCGGTGAACAGAATACACGCCACGATGACAATAGCGATGATCGACGACGAGCTGATGCGGCTGAGATTGAGGCCGCCACTGGCGAACGGCTTGGTCAGCAGGTCGCCGACGGTGGCGCCGAGCGGCCGGGTGAGGATGAACGCGGTCCAGAACAGCAGGGTGTGCGAGACCCGGGTCGACGCATAGGCGGCGGCGACCAGGGCCAAGGCACCCGCGAAGACGAACGCGGCGCCTTCGTAGCCCAGCCCCGAGCTGTCGGCGAGGAAGTCGCCGAGCGCCGTGCCCAGCGTGTTCGAGAACAGGATGGTCAGCCAGTAGAAGATCTCGGCCTTGGGCGTCGCGATGTCGGAGACCGACACCGAGCCGACGGCGCGCCACCAGGCGCCCAGCACCAGCATCAATAGGGCGAACAGGATCAGCGAGCCGCCGACATAGCCGATGCCGAGCGAGCGGTCGGCGAAGTCGGCCATGGTGGTGCCGGCGGTCGTCGTCGCGACGATCACCGCCCAATAGAGGAACGGATGGAAGCGCCGGGCCGCGACCTGCGCCGTCACGGTGGCGAGGAAGAACGCGAAGAAGATGCCGGTGCTGACGACGTAGCCGAGATTCATCGTCATCGAGAACGCGTCGCCGGCGGTTTCGCCGAGCGTGGTCGCGAACACCTTGATGACCCAAAACGCGAGCGTGATTTCGGGGACTTTGCTGAGGACGGCCTGAGAGGATGATTTGTGCATAGTCGGACTCCTGACACGCGAATAACGGCAACCCGCCGCGGCCCTCATGGCGGCCGCACGGGTGACTTCAATGGCTCCCAGGACAGTTCGTGTTATTGACGCGCGTGCGGATGCACGCGCGCAGCCATTCGAATACGGCCTAAAAGGCTAGCCGCGCGGTGTGGCAACTTTACGGCAGGCTGGGGTTCTCGCCGTTCCATGGATCCCGGATCGCGCCGCCCCATTTCATGGGCGCCCGTCCGCGGCCTTGAAGGCCGCGAACGCAGCGCAACGGGCGGCTTATCCGACGACTGTTCTTATTGATCGCGTCCGGCGAAATCGCGGCAAGTCGGGGATGACGCTCCGGTTTACCGGAGCGTCACTCGGCGGCGATGGCGGTATCGACGAACTGCGAGACCCAGACGTTGCGGCGCTTCAGCGCCGTGCGATAGAGCGCCTCGAATTCGCCGGGCGGGAAGGAGTGCGTCGACGGGCGCTGCAGCAGCGTGTCGCGCCACGCCTTCAGCCGCGGGAACTTCTCGATGTGGCCGAGCGGCGTCACCCGGTCGAGGAAGGTGTAGCGCTGCAGGAACGGCGCGTAGGCCGCGTCGACCAGCGAGTACCTGGCGCCGTTGAAGAACGGGCCGGCGTTCTGGCGCGCCAGCGCCCCCTCCAGGCGCTCGAACGCCACCGGGATCCCGGCCGCCGCCTTCTTGAAATCGGCCTCGGTCGCGGCATAGGCGGTGCCGGTCACCGCGGCGGCGAAACTCGGCACGTAATCGGTCCAGGCGCGGTTGACAGCGCGCAGCACCGGGTCGGCCGGATGCAGCCGCGGCTCGGTGGTCTCGTCCAGGAACTCGGCGATGGCGCTCGATTCGAACAGCGAGACCTTGTCGTCGAGGCGGAGCACCGGCACTTTCTTGTGCGGCGAGATGGCGAGGAACCACTCGGGCCGGTTGTCGGGCTCGATGTGTCGGAACTCGAAGTCGATCTGCTTCTCACGCAACACGATCGCCGCGCGCTGCACCCAGGGGCAGGTCTTGAAGCTGACGAGGAGATATTTCGGCATTGCAGGCCTCCGGGACTTCGGGTTCCGCGGGATCGTCTCCAGGCCGATCATGGCATGCCGTGGATGGCCGCAACAGTGGGAAGCATGCCCTCGGGCGACCCGGGGGTGCGGCCATGACGGAAGGAGATCAGGGCTGCTTGCCGCGCGAAGGCGTTAGCGCGAAGGCGCCGAGCCAGGTGCGCCACGCGGCCTCGGTGAGCTCAGCCCATGTCTGGAGGGGCCACATCAGGAACGGCCCCATCAGGAGCGGGTTCGCGAACAGCGGATTGGCCAGGGCCGCCTGGGACAGGAACGGGAGGCCCGGCAGTGCCGCGGCGAGCGCATCGAAGGACGGCGTGGCGCGCAGCATGATGCCGATCGCCTCGCCGCTGTCGCCGGCCGGCGGGCGATGCACGATCTCGATGTCGAGCCCGGGAAGACGCGCCACGGCGCGGGTTTGCTCGGTCGGAGGTGTCACGGCAGTCTCCCTGCTGGTGGCGGTGTCAGAAGAAACAGATTCCGAAGCACAAAAGTTCCGGGGACCTAACCCTATGTCCCGTGTTCGACCAAGATGGACCCCGCGTCAAGCGCGGGGTGACGGATAGGACTTTGCCGTTTCCGTGCTCGCCGTGTCTCCGTGGATGCCCCGAACGGTGAAAGCATGCCCTCGGGCCGGCCTCCGGCCGGACCCGGGGGTCGGGGCATGACGGAGTGAGCTGGATGAACCGGGCTCGTGCGAGGCGATAGAAAAATTCACTGAGCCGGGCGCGTGCGGACGGCTATGTCTTCCTGGTCCATCGCTTGCATGCTCCGCTCGTGCAGCGGATAAGAGGATCGAGAGGACCGACATGGCCAGCTCCCGTCAACTCCGCCTCACCGCGTTCATGCGGCCGGTCAGCCTCCACACCGGGGCGTGGCGCTATCCCGGCGCCTTTGCGGACGCCAATTTCAACTTCCAGCACATCAAGCGCTTCGCCCAGACCTTGGAGCGCGGCCGGTTCGACGGCTTCTTCATGGCCGATCATCTCGCCGTGCTCAACATGCCGATGGACGCGCTGAAGCGCAGCGCCACGGTGACGTCGTTCGAGCCGATGACTTTGCTGGCGGCGCTCGCCATGGTGACCGAGCATTTGGGGCTGCTCGCCACCGGCTCCACCACCTTCGACCAGCCCTACCATGTCGCGCGGCGCTTCGCCTCGCTCGACCATTTGAGCGGCGGCCGCGCCGGCTGGAACATCGTCACCACCTCCAACCCCGATGCGGCGCTGAATTTCGGCCTCGACGAGCATGTCGAGCACGACGAGCGCTATCGCCGGGCGCGCGAGTTCTTCGACGTCGTCACCGGGCTGTGGGACAGCTGGGCGGACGACGCGTTCACCCGCGACGTCGACACGGGCATTTTTTTCGACCCCGAAAAGCTGCATGTGCTCAACCACAAGGGCAAGTATCTGTCGGTCCGCGGCCCGCTCAATATCGGCCGGCCGGTCCAGGGCTGGCCGGTGATCGTGCAGGCGGGCGCCTCCGACGCCGGCCGCCAGCTCGCCGCCGAGACCGCCGAAGCGGTGTTCACCGCCCAGAGCGACCTGCCCACCGGCCAGCGCTTCTACGCCGACGTGAAGGGCCGCATGGAAAAATACGGCCGCGATCCCGATCATATGAAGATCCTGCCCGGCTGCTTCGTGGTGATCGGCGACAGCATCGATGAGGCGCGGGAGAAGCGCGCTAAGCTCGACAGTCTCGTCAACTACGACAGCGCGATCGCGTCGCTGTCGATCGCGCTCGGCCACGACGCCGCGAAGTTCGACCCCGACAAACCGCTGCCCGAGATCCCGGAAAGCAACGCCAGCAAGAGCGGCCGCGAGCGCGCCATCGCCCTCGGCAAGCGCGACAACCTGACCGTGCGCCAGCTGGCCCAGCGCCTCGGCGGCTTCGCCGGCCTCGCCATGGTCGGCACGCCCAAGACGATCGCCGACCAGATGGAGGAATGGCTGGAGACACGGGGCTCGGACGGATTCACCATTCAATTCCCGCATCTGCCGGGCGGCCTCGACGACTTCGTCGAGCGCGTGATCCCCGAGCTGCAGCGGCGCGGCCTGTTCCGCCGCGAGTACGAAGGCAAGACGTTGCGCGAGAACCTGGGGTTGCCGAGGCCGGAGAATAGGTTTTTCCCGCGCACTTCGAGTTGAGTCCCTCAAGCGCCGGGCGGGGCGCGGCCGCAGTTGCGGCCGTGATATGAAGACCGGCGAAGCGCCGGACTTTCGCGGACACACGGACCCCGGCGCGTGAAAGCATGCCTTCGGCCGGCCTTCGGCCGGACCGGGGGGCCGGGGTGACAACGGGTGGGGACGAAGCCGTTTGAAAAACTAACCGTCACCCCGCGCTTGACGCGGGGTCCATCTTTTCTTTCAGCACTGCCTTAACCGGACACGATTTTGTCGTAGAGGTCGTGCCACCCCGGGTTCTCCTTCTCGATCAGCGCCCGCTTCCACTCTCGCCGCCAGCGTTTCAGCTTTTTCTCGCGCTCAATAGCCGAGCGAGGATCATCAAAAGTCTCGAAATATACGAGCTGGTGGACGGCGTACTTCTTTGTGAAACCATCGACTACATCCGTCCGGTGTTCCCACACCCGGCGAACCAAGTCGTTCGTGATGCCCACGTACAGCGTGCCGTCTTTCTTGCTCGCCAGGATGTAGACGAAATAGGCCACACCCTGTCCATCGACAAAGATGGACCCCGCGTCAAGCGCGGGGTGACGGAAGGGAAATGGCGCCGGCGCGTAACGTCTTCGGCCGTAGCTCACGCATCTAGATCGCTCCCCCACCTCACCCCGCTCGGACGGCGAACGCTCCACTGGAGCGTTCGCTGATCGTCCTCGCGCCTCTCCGCCCACTTACGCTGCGCCGCCGCGAAGCGCCGGCGGGCGCAAAGACTGGGGGGCGGAGAGGGGGTAAGATTAGGGCTTCGCGAGCTCGCGCCTCACCAGGGCGGCGCCGGCGGCGAGGGAGTTGAGCTTGGCTTCGGCGATGGGGCGCGCCATGGGGGCCATGCCGCAGTTGGTGCATGGGAAGATGCGCTCCGGCCTCGCGTATTTCATCACGGCGCGGATCGCGGCGGCGACCTGCTCGGGAGTCTCCACCGTGTCGCTCGCGACGTCGATGGCGCCGGCGAGCACGTCCTTGCCGTCGAGGAGGGCGACCAGCTCCAGCGGCACCCTGGAGTTGATGCACTCGAGCGACACCTGGTCGATGCGGCTCTTCGCCAGCAGCGGAAAGACGGATTCGTATTGCCGCCACTGCGCGCCCAAGGTCGCCTTCCAGTCGATGTTCGCCTTGATGCCGTAGCCGTAGCAGATATGCACGGCGGTCTTGCAGGCGAGGCCGCCTTCGTTCAGACCGGCGGCGGCGCGCTCCAGCGCCGCGACGCCCCACTCGCGCACCTCGTCGGCGTAGACATTGAACGCCGGCTCGTCGAACTGGACCACATCGATGCCGGCGGCGGCCAGGTCACGCGCCTCTTGGTTGAGCGCGTCCGCGAACGCCATCGCCATCGTGCCGCGGTCGCGATAATGCTCGTCGGCCAAGGTGTCGACGATGGTCATCGGCCCGGGCAGGGTGAACTTCAGCCGCCGCGTCGTGGCGGCGCGGGCGAACCGCGCCTCGGCGCCGTGCACGGACGCGGCGCGCCGGATCGGGCCGGTGACGGTCGGGCACACCGCCTTGTAGCGGTCGGCGCGGATGCCGATGAGCTGGCGCTTCACGAAGTCGATGCCGGACAGCCGCTCGAGAAAGCCGTGCACGAAATGCTGCCGGCCCATCTCGCCTTCGGTGACGATGTCGATGCCGGCCCTCTCCTGCAGCTTCAGCGCCGCCAGCACCGCGTCGCGCTTGCCTTCCTCCAGCGCCGATCCCTCGAGCTTCCACGCCGGCCACAGCTTCTGCGGCTCGGCGAGCCAGGAAGGTTTGGGGAGAGAACCAGCGATCGTGGTCTCGAGCATGACGGGATCCCCTCTTCCAACTTTTTTCTGGGCGCCTCGCATGTGGCCGCCCCACCAACCCCACATGCTCGGCGCCGAGCGGCCATCCGGCCGCTCGTGTGACTCACACCGAGGGCGTGCCCGGTCGTTCCACTTCTTGTCGCGGGTGCGGATGCACCCGCGACGCTTGCTCCGGAAAGCTACGCGGCCTTGCGGCGGGCCTTGCCGTTCTTGGCCTTGGCCTTCTTGGCCGTGCCGGACTTGCCCTTCTTCCACTGGTCCTTGGCGCCGGTGCGCGAGACCTTGCTGGTCCAGAAGTTGAGCTCGATGGTGATGCCGTTGGGATCGTCGACGAAGAGCTGCGTCAAATCACCGCCGCCGATCACGCGCTCTTCGAACTTCACCTTCTTCGAGGTGAAGTGGCGCCGCATGCCGGCGAGATCCTCGGCGCGAAACGCGATGTGGTCCACCGCCCCGGTGCCGCGCGGCTCGCCGTTGGCGGGGCTCGGGCAATTCACCTGGCCGCGCATCGCCGAGGGATCGCGCAAGGGGACGAGGTGCACCACCGGCACGTCGCCGCAATACATCCAGTAGCCGGGGAACTCCAGCGGCGGCCGCGGCCCCTGCTTCAGCTTGACGGCGTCGCGATAGAAGTCCCGCGACTGCTCCATGTCGACGCAACGGATCGTGTAGTGCTCGAGCTTCTCCAGTGCCATTTTCATCCTCCCAAAGCCGCGATTCCGCTCTGATTTTCAACTAAAACGCCCGAACCGCAAGAGCCTTCCTGAATTCCGCGGCTTTGGTCGTTATTTGGCCCGCTCGCATCTGGCCGCCCCACCAACCCCAGATGCTCGCGGGCGCGAGCCCCTATGCGCTGCGTCGCCGGCTTTCAGGCCGCCGACGGGCGCGAAGAAGATTGGCGGGCTCGCGTGGGACTCACCCATTGGCCTGCTCCCAGCCGATCCACTGCATGACGCGCACTGGCGTGCGCGCCTTTTTAGCCTTTTAAGACTCCGAACGCGGTGTCCTCTGTGCCTCTGTGGTTATCCCATTTATCCCGCAGTGCAAAAAAGCTGCTGGCCGGGGGGCTGGAAATTCGCTACATACCCCGCGGCGCCGGCGAATCGCCGGCGCACGAATCGGGTCTCGCGGCCGCGTCCGGTGTCTGGGCCTGCGGCGGATCTCGAGGCGACCCTCTGAGAGACGTGGTTCTGAAAACTCCGCGATGACCAGCGTACTTCTTGTCGGGCTTGGCCGTTGGGGCGCCAACCACCTGCGCACCCTGCGCGCGCTGCCGATCACTCTCTACTGCGCCGACACCGATCCGGCGCGGCTGGACGCCGCCGTCAAATCCGGCATTCCGGCCGAGCGCTGCGGGCGCGACGTCAAGGCGTTCCTGCCGAAGGTCGAGTGCGCCGTCATCGCGACCCCCGCACCCAGCCATTTCGAGCTGACCAAGCTGTTCCTCGAGGCCGGCAAGGACGTGCTGGTCGAAAAGCCGCTCACCGTCGCCAGCGCCGAGTCCAAGACGCTCGCCGAGCTCGCGGCGAAGACCAAGCGCATCCTGCAGGTCGGCCACATCTTCCTCTACGACCCGGCGAGCCTGTGGCTGCGCGACGCCGTGGCCAAGGGCGAGTTCGGGCGGCTGAAGCTGCTGCGCGGCAATTTCAGCGGCTTCAAGCGGCCGCGCACCGACGGCGGCGTCTCGTTCGCCGACGCGATCCACTTCGCCGCCCTGTTCGACTTCGTGCTCGGCGCGCATCCGAAGCGCGTCACCGGCCACCTCGCCGATTTCCTCGACCGCGGCATGGACGACCAGTCGCTGATCATGCTCGATTACGAGCTCCCGACAGGACGCGTGATGGCGCAGATCGAGACCGGCTATCACGTGCCCGGCAAGTTCCGCGACGTGACGGTGACCGGCGACAAACTGTCAGCGGCGTGCGACTTCAACATCGCGCAATACAAGATCAAGACGTTCGACGTGCGCCACGAGCCGGCCAAGAACGGCGAGGTCGCGGCGGTCGAGGGCGCCACCAGGCAGCTCGAATTCCCGCCGAGCGAGCCGCTGCTCGAGGAGACGCGCGCGTTCCTCGACTGCGTGGCGACCCGCAAAGGCCCGCTCGCCGACGCCTGGTGCGGCTATTGGGCGGTGCGGGTGATCGAGGCGGCGGTGGAGTCGGCGAAGCAGGGCAAAACTCTGGTGCTTGAGGGCTGACAGTAAAAACAGCGTCATTGCCCGGCTCGACCGGGCAATCCATCGTGCCGCTGGATGGATGGACCCCGGGTCGCGCTTCGCTTGCCCGGGGTGACGATCAGGCTTAGTGGTCGCGGCGTGACACAGAAGGGTTAGAGCTCCGATGAAAAAGATTCCGTTGTCGCATGTGACGATTACCGACGAGCTCCGCCAGGCGGTGCTGGCGGCGGTGGATTCCGGACGCTACATCCTGGCCGACCAGTGCAAGGCGTTCGAGAAGGAGCTCGCCGCCTATGTCGGCATGAAGCATTGCATCCTGTCGACGTCGTGGACGACGGCGGTCTACCTGCTGCACGAGGCGATGGGTGTGAAGGACGGCGACGAGATCATCGTGCCCTCGCACACCGCATTCCCGTCGATCGAGCCGATGATCCACAACGGCGCCCGGCCAGTGTTCGTCGACATCGACGACAGCTACTGCGCCGACCCGAAGGCGATCGAGGCGGCGATCACGCCGCGCACGGTCGGGATCCTGCCGGTGCATCTCTACGGCCATCCGTGCGACATGGACGCGATCATGGCGATCGCCAAGCAGCGCAATTTGTGGGTGGTCGAGGACTGCGCCCAGGCGCACGGCGCCAAATACAAGGGGAAGATGGTCGGCTCGATCGGCGACGCGTCGGCGTTCTCGTTCTACCCGTCGAAGAACCTCACCGTGCTGGGCGACGGCGGCTGCGTCATGACCAACGACGACAAGATCGCCGAGCGCGTGCGCATGATGCGCGACCACGGGCGCAAGTCGAAATTCACCCACGAGTTTCCGGGCTGGAACCTGCGCTTCAACGAGATCCAGGCGGCGGCCGGCCGGGTGATGCTGAAGGGCCTCGACAAGGCGAACGCGCAGCGGCGCGAGATCGCCAAGATCTATGCGCGGCGGCTGTCCAACCTCGTCAAGGTGCCGCCGGCGCGCGACTGGGCGGAGCCGGTGTACCACATGTACGTGATCCAGCACCCTAAGCGCGACGCGCTGGCGAAGTACCTGCAGGAGAACGGCATCGGCACCGGCATCCATTATCCGGTGGCGAACCACCAGCAGCCGGCGATGACCAAGCTGTACAAGGACCTGCCGAAGCTGGCGCACACCGAAGCGGCGGTGAACACGATCCTGTCGCTGCCGATCTACGGCGAGATGGCGCTGGAAGACGCCGCCACCGTCGCGGACAAGATCGCCGCGTTCGCGGGGTAACCTTGTTCTATGCCCCTCAGGCGCCGGGCGCGGCCCATCCGGGCCGCTTGGCTTCCGGCCGCATAAGCGGCCGCGCTCGCGGTCGCTCGCGACGGATTAGGGCCGCGGAAGCCGCGGCCTTTTCTTGATGCCAGCGCCCGAGCTCAGCTTCTGCGTCCCGTGTCACAACGAGGAGGGGAATCTGCCGGAGCTGATCCGGCAGATCGAGGCGGCGGCCGCCCGGACCGGCAAGACCTATGAGATCGTGGTCACCGACGACCGCTCGTCGGACCGCTCCTGGGAGGTGCTGAAGGGGCTCGCCGCCACCCGCCCGCATTTGCGGGCACTCCGGCTCGACCGCAACTCCGGGGAATCGGCGGCGAGCTACACGGCGATCACCGCCGCGCGCGGTGCGATCATCGTCACCATCGACGGCGACCTGCAGAACGACCCGGCCGACCTGCCGAAATTCCTGGCGGCCCTCGACGGGGCGGACTGCGTGTGCGGCACCCGCCAATCGTCGCGCGACGAGGGCGACAGCGTGCTGAAGACGCTCACCTCGAAAATCTCGAACGGCATCCGATCGGCCGTGCTCGGCGACGCGGTGACCGACGCCGGCTGCACCTACCGGGCGTTCAAACGTGAGTGCTTCACCGGCATTCCGTTCTTCAAGGGCGTGCACCGCTTCATGCCGATCATCATGGCCTTCCGCGGCCACAAGATCGTCGAAGTGCCGATCACCAACCGCGAGCGCAGCTATGGCAGCAGCCATTACGGGTTCGGCCTGTTCTCGCGCAAGGGCGCCGTCGCCGACATGATCGCGATGCGCTGGCTAAAATCGCGCATGATCCGCTTCGCAGTTGCGGAACGGACCTTCGATCCTGAGCGCCCTCGCGACTAGCCGCCACACCAACCCCAAGGATCTTGCAAGGGGCGAAGCCCCTTGCAAACCCGGGTCGCTCGGGCGCCGGGCGCATATCCATGCGCCCGCGGGACTCACCTCACGGCCCGGTGAATTGTCAGGAACCTCCGCCGCGAAGGGCCGTTCTCAGGGGTGGCTGCATCCCCCCGGAGGTTTCAAATGGGCCGTGGTCTTTTACTCTGGCTTCTAGGAATACCGCTGCCGGTCCTGCTTCTGCTGTGGGCTCTCGGCTGGTTGCATTGAGCGGCACTTGATGCCGTCGCGCCCTCACCCGGGCGTGGCTGGCCCGAGCCGCTTGAAAAGCGCTCCGTCGGAAGGCGGGGCGCTTTTTTATTAATTTAACCACGGAGACACAGAGGCACGGAGTTTCAGAGGAGCGTTTCCGCTGGTCCTAAACTCTGTGATCTCCTTGTCTCCGTGGTGTGGCTATTTCCGGATCCCCGCGTTCGCGGGGATGACGCAGCAGAAGGCGCTACTGCGTCAGTTCTCGGCGGTGATGTTGTTGTCGCGGGCGACCTTGGTCCATTTGGCGATCTCGGCCGCGACGAAGCGCCGGAAGTCGGCCGGCGGCATCGCCGAGACCTCCATGCCGAGATCGCGCAGCCGCTGCACCAGCTCCGGCGTCTTCAGGATCGCCGCCGTCTCGGCGTGCAGGCGGTCGACAATCGCCGCGGGCGTTCCCGCCGGCGCGAACGAGCCGATCCAGGTCGTGGCCTCGAAGCCCGGGAAGCCGGCCTCGGCGGTGGTCGGCACGTCGGGCAGCGCCGGCAGCCGGTGCGGCCCGGCCACCGCGAGCGGCCGCAGCTGACCGCCCTGGATCAGCGGCATGGCGCCGAAGGGCGGCAGCATGCTGACCTGGGTCTCGTTGGCGACGACGGACTGCACCGACGGTGAGCCGCCGCGATAGGCGACATGGGCGATCTTAAGCCCGTTCTGCGACTTGAAGAGCTCGGCGGCCAGGCGGGTCGGGCTGGCCGGGCTCGCGTAGTTGAGCGTGCCGGGGTTGGCGCGGGCGAGGGCGACGAACTCGGCCAAGGTGCGCGCCGGCACCTTGTCGTTGGTGATGATCACATAGGGGATCGTGCCGACGAGCGTGATCGGAATGAAATCGCGCTCCGTGTCGTAGGGCAGCTTCGGATCGATCGCGGCGTTGATCGCGTGCGATTCAAGGACCATCAGCAAGGTGGTCCCGTCCGGCGGGGACTTGGCGACCAGCGCCGAGCCGACCGCGCCATCGGCCCCGGGGCGGTTCTCGACCAGGATCGGCTGGCCCAGCGCCTGCTGCAGACCCGGCTGCAGCAGCCGCGCCGCCGTATCGACGGTGCCGCCGGGCGAAAACGGCACGATGATGCGGATCGGATGAGCGGGAAAGCTCTGCGCCGCGGCGGCATGGAGCCCGGCCAGGAGGACAGCGAGCAGAGTCCAGACGATCTTCAGCACGGGCGAGCCCTCAGCAGTCAGCGATCAGCGGTCAGCTTATAACCGCAGGCGACCAAAGCTGAAAGCTGATGGCTGAGGGCTGAAAGCCGACTGGCTTTGGGCGCTGGCGGCGGTTACGCCGCGAGATCCGCGTCGTGCGAGAACCAGCGCGCCAGGAGCGACTTCGCCATCGATGAGGCGCGGGGGGCGGGCGAGGTCGACGGAACCGCCCGCATGTCGGGCTCGGCGGCGGCCATCATGACGTGGAGCTCTTCGAGCAGATCGACGTTGCTGGCTTCGAAGCGCTCGACCGCGTTTTCCCGGATCAGATGAGTCATTTTTGCATCCCCCTGTTCGGACCGCCGAAGCGATCCTTCAACATGCGCGGGATTCTAATCAAATCCGCACGGCGCGCAGTGACCGCTGTCACATAAAATTTAGTTAAAATGAGAGAAACGCCGGGCCGGCGAACGACCGACAATATGGTGCCTTGTCAGCGGCTTAGAACCAGCCCCGGCGCTTGAACCAGAGATACGGCACCACCGCCGAGAGGATCATCAGCAGGATCGCGACCGGGTAGCCGAACTCCCAGCTGAGCTCGGGCATGCTCTTGAAGTTCATGCCGTAGATGCTGGCGATCAGGGTGGGCGGCATCAGCATCACGGCGGCGACCGAGAACAACTTGATGATCTGGTTCTGCTCGATGTTGATCATGCCGAGCGTGGCGTCGAGCAGGAAGTTCACCTTGTGCAGCTCGAAGGCGGCATGCTCGCCGAGCGAGATCATGTCGCGCACCAGCGTCTTGACGCGCTGCTTCTGATCGCGCAGGTCCTTCTTCGACGCCGTGTCGGTGACCGGCGCCACCTCGACCAGGGCGGCGAGGAAGCGGACCATGCGGTTGAGGCTGAGCAGGCTCTCGCGCGCACTGGTCGCCAAGTCCTCGTTGCGGCCGAGGGCGCGCAGCACGTCCTGCAGATCGGCGGCACTCATCGCCTTGCCGCCGGGCTTCTGCGGCGCGAACACCCTGCGGGCCTGCGCGTCGAGGTCGAGCGCCACCTTTTCGAGAATGTCGGCGATGCGATCGACGAAGGCTTCGATGAGCCCGATCAGCACTTCCTGCGCCGACAGGCGGCTGCTGCCGGGCGAGCGCATCAGGCGCTGCGCAAAGGTCGCGATCGGGCGCGGGTCCTGATAACGCAACGTCACCAGGCAGCGCCGCGTCAGGATGAACGTGAAGGATTCCGCGGTCGGAAACGGCTCGTCGGCATGCGCCATGACCGTCGCCGTCATGTAGCTCGCATCGCCCTCGCTGTAGAGGCGGCTCGACGGCTCGATCTCCTGCATCTCCTCGCGCGACGGCAACTGCAGCCCGAGCGCCGCCTCGAGACGCTGCCGCTCCTCCGGCGTCGGCTCGTAGAGGTCGAACCAGATCGCGTTGGCCGGAATCGGCACATGGCCGGCGATTTCGAGCCGGTCCACGGTTCCATTATGTGGGACGTAGGCGTGGATCATGCAGTGCGATGCTGTTGCGAGATCTCCGGCTCCCGAGACCGATCACGACGGAGACCGCGCACGGCTTACCTCATCCCCAGCAAGGCGGCAACGACTCTCGACGAGAAGAGCCGGCCGATCATGCCGCCGTTCCATGATGATTTGGTGAAGAGGCGCACGCGGCCGCCCGGCGATCGCGACATGGGGTCCAGGATGAAGCTGCCGCGCGTCCGCCGTCCGAAGAATGAATCGGCCGGCCAGCCCGTTGTCGATCGAGACCGGCCCACCCGGCCGAGCGACCGCCGGTCTCTCGCGGACGGCTGAAGGGCCGAATCGGCGGCCCCGCGCGATAGGAAAGCTTGACTCCTTTTTCGGCCTGTCCCACTATAGGTGGTGGGTGGGTTCTAGTTATCCACAAGTTGTTGTCCACATGTGTTGATAACCAGGGGAGTGCAAGGTGATGGATTGGTCTCCTGAACAGATTTCCGAACTAACCCGGTTATGGGGCGAAGGTCTGACGACCTCGGAGATCGGTAAGCGCATCGGCATCTCCAAGAACGCAGTGGTCGGCAAGGCCCACCGGTTGCACCTCGCCGCCCGGCCGTCGCCGATCAAACGCACGGGACCGCGCACGGTGTTCCGCACCGCGGTCAAACTGCCGGGTGCGCCGCGCCAGCCGCGGGTCAAGCACGCCGCCCCCGGCACCGGCACACCGCGCGCCGCCCCGCAGCCCCAGCGCTGGACGGGCGAACTGTCCAACAACATCTGCAAATGGCCGAGCGGCCATCCCGGCGACCCGGACTTCAAGTTCTGCACCGAGCGCGCCCTGGTCGGCAAACCCTACTGCGCCGAACATTGCGGCGTCGCCTTCGTGAAGGTGAAGCCCAGGGCCGGCGAAGCGGCGTGATTTTTTAGGGCGCCCTCGCGCATAGCCGCCACTTTGTTCTGAGCGCGCTCACATCTGGCCGCCTCGGTGTTTGCGCCGTTGGCGCAAAGCACCTGACCAGCCCCAGATGCTCGCGCGTCGGGCGCATATCCATGCGCCCGGGAGACTCACCTATAGGCCTCGCCTCGCCGTTCCAGTCTTGACGCGCCTGTATCCACAGGCGCGTCACTGTTTTCCGGAGCGCCCTTCCCCGGCGCCGCTTGGAGCAGTAACATCCGGTCCAGCGCGGAGGCTGATGCGGTCTCCGCGTTCGTCATTTCGGACCATCGTTTCCGCTCCATGCGCGCGTTTTTGCTTGTGGCCGCACTCTGTATCTTCGCCGCCCCGGCGGTGGCGCAGAAGTCGCGCGACGCGCCGGGCCGCATTACGCCCGACCGCGCGACCAGCAGCTGCATCGGCAGCGCCGGCACACCGGTCTGCGCCGCGGAGACGCTGCTGGCCTGTCTCGCCCGGGCGGATGAGTCGTTGTGCCGCCGCGTCGGCGCGGCACCCCCGGGGCGGCCGGTCGGCAATGCGGGGCGCATCCAGGTCGAGTACGTCCTGGTGCGCGTCAGCGTGATCCGGCCGGAGGACATCACCGACGACACCCGCGACCTCGAGTTTTACAAGCCCGGCTACATGCTGGTGGAGATGGACCGCCGCGCCTGCCCGGCCGAGGAGCCGAGCTGCAGCGGCGATGACTGGGACGACCTGCAGGTCTACTTGAAGCGCGGCATCGAGAACGGGGCGGCGATCTGGGACGTGGTGGCGTGGCGCAGCGAATCCGAGCCGGATCTGGCGCCCGACATTCCCGATGCGTTCCAGCACCCGGCGATCGAAAGCCGGCCGGAGCCGCCGCAAGGGCCGTGAGGCCGCCCCTGACGACACCGCCCGAGCGCGCCTATCTATGAGGCAGGTTCGGGAGGTCCCCCACGTCGTCCGGGATGAACCGAAGTCGGCCCTGACATGGACGGCGCATTAATATACTGTGGCAAATGCGGCACAGAGCCGCCGGTATCACGTTAAGGCATTGATTTGTATGGCAATAAACCTGAGCTTGCGAGGAATAATCACCCGCCGCGACCGTTGTCGGGGGGTCGGACGGACAGGGAGCGCCAGCGCGTGACCAAGCCGCTCGACGAACGGGTCCGCGCCGAGATGGTGGCGCTTCTGCCACGTCTTCGACGCTTCGCCCGTGGCCTGGTCGGGGCCCCCGATCAGGCCGACGACCTCGTGCAGGCGGCCTGCGAGCGCGCGATCGCGCGCATCGAGCAGTGGACGCCCGGCACGCGGCTCGACAGTTGGATGTTCCGGATCGTCCAGACGATTTGGCTGGACGAGCGGCGGGCGGCGAAGGTGCGGACCGGCGAGGGCCGGATCGACGCCGCCGAAGCGACCGATCCGGAACTGTCGGTCGACGGCGTGCGGCGGATGGAAGCCCATCTGACGTACGACGCGGTGCGGCGGGCGATCGCGAAGCTGCCGGAGGAGCAACGGCTGGTGATCATGTTGGTGTGCGTCGAAGGGCAGACCTACAAGGAGGCGGCGGACACGCTCGGAATTCCGATCGGCACCGTCATGAGCCGCCTGGCCCGGGCGCGCGCCGGCCTGACGCGCGAGATCGGCGAATCCGGGGCGGGCAACGTGGTCCGGCTGGGCTGAGGCTTGAGACAGAGATCGAGTGAGTGAGACCCATGAACCGTGTGGATGACGTCATGTTGATGGCTTACGTGGATGGCGAAGTCGACCCGATGACGGCGCGCGAGATCGAAGCGTCGATCGCGGCGGATTCGTCGGTCGCGGTGCGGGTGCAGCATCTGCGCGACAGCGCGGTGCTGGCGCGCAGCGCGTTCACCGACGTCCTGCACGAGCCGGTTCCCGACCGCCTGGTGGGCGCCCTCGGCGGTCCCGTCATGGGCGGAATGGGTCACGCGGGCGACGGCGGCTCGGGTGCCGCACCGGCCACGGTCGTGCCGTTCGAGCGGCACCGACCGACGGCGGCCAGGCCGCGGCGTGCCATGATCGGCTGGGCGATGGCGGCGAGCCTCTCGGCCCTGGTCGTCGGCTATGGCGCCGGCAGCTTCTATCAGCGCGAGCCGGAGCCGGGCGGCCTGCAGAACGCCTCGTCCGACCGCTGGCTCGACAACATCGCCGGCTATTACAACATCTACACGAGCTCGCTGGCGACCAAGGACAAGCTCCTGGTCGACTTCAGCGCCGAGGACGTGCCGGAGCTCGAGAAATGGTTCGGCAACAAGCTCAACCGCAAGCTCGGCGTGCCGGATCTCACGGCCAAGGGCTTCACCGCCCAGGGCGGCCGGCTGGTCATGATCAACAGCAAGCCGGCGGCGCAGTTCCTCTACCTGTCCGAGAAGGGCGAGCTGGTCGAGCTCGTGATCGCGTTCACCGACGCGCCCTATTCGCCGGCCCAGATGACCCGCCGCGGCGACGTCAACATCGTGCACTGGCGCGACAAGGGCTATGCCTACGCCTTCGCCGGCCAGATGGAGCCCGCACGCCTGCAGGAAATCGCCGACGGCGTGTGGAAGGATCTGGAGAGAGCTAGCTAAGGCGTTTTACCGCAGAGAACGCGGAGAAGCGCCGAGGGCGCAGAGTTTTTAGCCGTCATCGCGAGGAGCGCAAGCGACGAAGCGATCCAGTCGATTGCTTCGCTTCGCTCGCAATGACTGGCCGCTAGACGTCCTCCGCGCCTCCTCTGCGATCTCTGCGGTTAAGCTCGCCTACAGATACTTCGCGCGGATATCGACGGTCGATTCCTTGCCGATGCGGTCGAAGTTCTTCGCCAGCCAGGCGTCGGCGACGGCGCGGCCGCGATCGCAGAGCTCGACCAGGAAGTCCCAGTCCGGGTCGAGCTTGCTGGCCGAGCCCAGGCTGCGCATATAGGGCTCGTCCTCGATATCGTGGATGAACAGCCGGCGCATGTCGTTGGCGCCGATCTTGCCGTCTTCGATCAGCCGGGTGACGAAGGCGATCGCCCGCATCTCGCGCATCAGGGACGAGTTGAAGCTGAGTTCGTTCAGCCGGTTCAGGATATCGCTGCCGGTGCGCGGGATCTCGGCGCGGTTGATCGGGTTGATGTGGACGATGACGACGTCCGGGCTCTGGCACCCGTAGATCAGTGGGTAGATAGCCGGGTTGCCCATATAGCCGCCGTCCCAATACGCCTCGCCGCCGATCTCGATGGCCTGGAACAGGAACGGCAGGCAGCCCGACGCCAGCACCGCGTCGGACGACATCTCTGCATTCTCGAAGATCTTGACCTTGCCCGTGCGCACGTTGGAGGCGCAGAGGAAGAGCTTGATCGGGCATGCGGCGCGCAGCTTCTTGAAATCGACCGTCTGCTCCAGCACGTCGCGCAGGGGATTGAAGTTCAGCGGATTGAGCTGATAGGGCGACAGCATCCGGGTCAGGGCGTCGAAGACCAGATAGGCCGGATTGGCGTCCTGGTTGTAAGTGTCGAGCCAGCGGTCGAGCGGCGTCGGCTTCAGCGGGCTGTAGAGACAGCCGGCCTCGCTGATGCGCATCCAGAACTCGCGCAGGCTGGCCCGCGCCCCCTCCCGCCCGCCGATGGCGAGGCCATAGGCGACGACGGCGGCGTTCATCGAGCCGGCGCTGGTGGCGCTGATGCCTTCGATCTGCAGCCGCTTGTCCTCGAGAAAGCGGTCGAGCACGCCCCAGCCGAACGCGCCATGCGACCCGCCGCCCTGCAAGGCGAGGCTGATGGGTTTCGGGGGAACCTCGTCGTCCGGCATGGAGGTATATTGCCACATGTCCCGACGCCCGAAGAAGCCTACCCATCCGGCGGAGCCGGTCCGGCTCGCGATCACCGCCCTCGGCGCGCAGGGCGAGGGGATCGCCCTGCACGACAATGTGAGGATGTTCGTCCCCTACACCGTGCCCGGCGACCATGTGCGGGTGCTGCCGACCGCCGCCGACCGGGCGCAGGTCCTGCACGTGCTGGCACCCGGACCGCATCGGCAGACCCCACCCTGCCCGCATTTCGGGCCGGGACAATGCGGCGGCTGCGCGCTGCAGCATCTCGACGACTCATTTTATGCCGAGTGGAAACGCGAGCTCGCCGCCACCACGCTCGCCCGCGCCGGCTTGAGCGGGTTCGAGCTGCGGGCGCTTGCGCGCACGCCGCCGCAGGCCCGCCGGCGGGCGGAGTTCGTGGCCGCGATCACCCGGAGCGGCGTGCAGCTGGGCTTCCACGTCCGCGGCAGCCACGAGATCGTCGCGATCGGACCGTGCCCGGTGCTGGCGCCGGAACTGGAAGCCCTACTGCCGGCCCTGCGCGCGTTCCTGGCCGGGGCGTTTCCCGCCCCGCTCGCCCTCGACATCCTCGCCACGATGGTGACCGGCGCCATCGAGCTCGTGTTCACCGGCCAGCCGGCACCCGACCGGGTCGTGCGCGAAGCGCTGGCCCGGTTCGCCCATGAAGCGGGGCTCGCGCGCATTGCCTGGCGAACCGCCAGAACGCAGACGCCGGAGATCATCGTCCAGCGCCAGGTGCTGCGGGCGACGTTCGGCCAGGTGCCGGTGGACCTGCCCCCGGGCGCCTTTCTGCAGGCAAGCGAGGCGGGCGAACGCGCGATCGTCGGCGGCGTGCGCGACGCGGTCGGGCCCGCCAAGCGGGTCGCCGATCTCTACGCCGGCGCCGGCGCCATCACCCTGGCGCTGGCCGAAGGCCGACGCCGGCTGCATGCGGTCGATTCCGGGCGCGAGATGATCGCCGCCCTCGACGCCGCGGCGCGGCGCCGCGGACGCGGCGCCGATGTCACGACGGAGGTCCGCGACCTGGCGCGTCGCCCGCTCATCGGCGACGAGCTGGACCGCTTCGACGCGGTGGTGTTCGACCCGCCGCGCGAGGGCGCCGCGGCGCAGGCGGCGGCCCTGGCCAGGTCGAAGGTGCCGATCGTGGTCGGCGTGTCGTGCAACCCGGCGACGTTCGCGCGCGACGCGCTGACCCTGGCGCGCGGCGGCTACCGCCTGACGGCCGTGACGCCAATCGACCAGTTCCTGTGGTCGCCGCACCTGGAGCTGGTCGGCGCGTTCACGCGCTAGCCGAGCCCCTCACTCGCTACAAAGCAGCCTTGCCGATCGAGGCGCCGCCATCGACAAACAGCGTCTGCCCGGTGATAAAGCCCGCTTCCTCGGACAAGAGAAAGGCGATCGCGGCGGCGATCTCGTCCGGCCGACCGAAGCGGCGCATGGGCACACCGGACAGATAGCGCCTCTCGCCTTCGCTTCCCGGCTGATTGTTGGCGCGGAACAGCTCCGTCTCGGTCGGTCCCGGCGCAACCGCATTCACAGTGATCCCTGTTTCGGCAAGCTCGAGCGCCCAGGATCGGGCGAAGCTCACGAGCGCCGCCTTCGCCGCGGCATAGGCCGTGCGGTGTGCAATGCCGAGGATCGTGAGGCTGGAGATGTTGACGATTCGTCCCCAGCCCTTCGCCCGCATGGCGGGAAGCGTCGCCTGCACCGTCAGGACCGCGGAATGCAGGTTGAGCGCCAGCACGGCGTCGAGGTCATCGAGCGTGACGTCGTCGACAAGCTGCGGTCGGACGAGCCCCACATTGTTGACCACGCCGTCGAATTCGTAACGAACGGCCAGGTTGGCCAGCGCGGCGGCCGCTTCGGCGCGCCGGGAGAGATCGACCGTCACCAGCTCGCCGGGAAAGGCGGAGGCTTCGCGAGCTACGCCGACGACGTGATGCCCGGCGTTCGCCAGGCGCTCCGAGAGGGCACGGCCAATGCCCTTGCTGGCGCCGGTAATCAGGAACCTTCGCTTGACCATGGGGGTCACGCGCGCGCCGCCATCGACCGGGCGACATCGGCGGCGCTGATGCCCTCCAATGCCAGCCCGTAGCCGACACCCTCGTCGATGATCCGCCGCAGTTTCTGGGTCAGCGCGATCCGGGTGTAGCTCGACGTGAGCGGCGGCAGCTTCGCGAGCGGTTCCGCGATCTCACGAGCACGGGCGAGCAGCTTGTCGGCCGGCACGATTTCGTTGACGGCACCCCAGTCCTTGGCCGTCTTGGCATCGAGCTCCTGGCGCGTGAGGATGAAATAGCGCCCGCGCACGCTGCCGATCACTTCCGACCACAGCAGGTGGACGCCGTCGCCGGGCACGATCCCGAATTCAAAGTGCGGTTTGTCCTGAAAGACCGTCGAGGGCGTCGCCAGCACGATGTCCGCGAGCAGGATGTATTCGGAGTGCAGCCGCACCGGGCCGTTCACCGCAGCGATGAGCGGCACCTCGATGTCGAGGATGTTCATGAGGACTTTTCTGCCCTCGCGATAGATCTTGTCGTAGCCTTGGGGGGTGAAGAAGTCGAAGCCCTCGGGGCTGATCGACTCCATGAACGCCCCGCCGCTGCCGGTCAGGATGACCACGCGGTTCTCGCGATCGGAGCCGATCGCGTGAAACAGATCGACGAATTGTTCGTGCGTATGTCCGTCGAAGACAAGCGTATCGCCTTTTGTGTGAAGCGCCACTTCCAGAACGCCGCTGTTCGAGCGGGTCAGGCGGGCGTTGGGGAACTTGTCGCGATAGGCGTCAAAGCGAGCCACGGTTTTTCTCCTTGTCATCGCCGGTTGCAGTCACATCTGGGGCAGAGCGGATACCAGTGATCCGGCGGTTGGTGCGCCGCTCTGCCCCGTATCGTCGAGCGTAAAAGTGAACGCGGTCGTCAGCCCGCCATCGCGGCGCGCTTCGGTTTCGCCTGTTGCTGGGACCTTGGAGGCACATTCGCGAACAGCGTGCCGAGCCCCTCCGCCATGGTCGGGTGCGCGAAAATGGCGTCACGGACGCTCTGATACGGCAGCTTGGCGAGCATCGCCATCTGCATCGCGGCGACGAGCCCATCCGCTTCGGCGCCGACCATGGTGAAGCCGAGAATGCGGTCGTCGCTTTCGCTGACCAGGGCCTTCATGAACCCTTGGCTTTCGCCCGTCGTCAGCGTCCGCAGGACGGCGCTCATCGGTTGCTTGACGACGCGCGCGGCGATCCCGAGGCGCTCAGCCTCGATTTCGTTCAGCCCGACCCGTGCCAGCGGCGGATTCGTGAACATGCAGTACGGAATCAGCCGGTCCCGCGTACTGCGGCTTCCGCCGGCCAGGTTGTCGCGGACGATCGTAAAATCGTCGACAGAGACGTGCGTGAACTGCGGGCTGCCGGCGCACTCGCCGATCGCCCACACGCTCGGCGCACTCGTCTCCAGCCGGTCGTTGACGCGGATATAGCCGCGCTGATCCCGCTCGATGCCCACTTGATCGAGCCCAATGTCCGCGGTGTTCGGAACGCGGCCGGCGGCGACCAGGATGTGGCTGCCGTCGATCTTTCGTTCCCCGGCCGCAGTGCGTACCGCGAGGCTGACCTCACCGCCGGATCGGCCGCGCACCTGCAGAGGCTGGGCGGCCACCAGAAACGTTATGCCTTCGGCAGCGAGGATCCGCTGCACCTCGTCGACGACGTCGGGGTCTTCCCGGCCCATCAGCCGTGGGCCCTGCTCGACGACCGTCACCCGGCTGCCGAAGCGGCGATAGGCCTGAGCCAATTCGTGTCCAACATAGCCGCCGCCAAGCACGATCAGATGCGATGGCAGCTGATCGAGCTCCAGGGCTTCGATATGAGTGAGCGGCTGCGCCGCCTCCAGGCCGGGAAGGTCCGGAATGACCGCGTGCGTTCCGACGTCGAGGATAATGTGGTCGCCGGCCAGCACGCGTGTCCCGCCGTCATTCAGGCGCACCTCGATTGTCTTCGCGCCGACGAAACGGCCCGTGCCCATGATCAGCTCCGCGCCGCTCGTCTTGTAATTCTCTAGATGCGCGGCAACCGAGCCATCGACCATATCGCGCTTGCGCTGGCGAACCTTCGCCATGTCGACGGAGACGGGACCTGTCTTCACGCCGAAAGGTGCGGCGTTGCGCGCCAGATGGGCGACCTTGGCGCTCCAGATCTCGTTCTTGCTGGGCAGGCAGGCGATGTTCGGGCACGAGCCGCCGATCCAACGGCGCTCCACCACGGCCGTGCGTCGGCCCGATCGAGCCATGTGCCAGGCGAGCAGCTTGCCGCCCTGTCCGCTGCCAAGGATGAGGATGTCGAAGCGTTCCGGTGTAGACATGGCCTTTCTCCGTGTGTCCTGGGGGTTTGATCGGGGCCGTTCTGCCGTTGGTGCACCTCCGCTCACCAGCTCCTGGGTTAAGGGAGGACTTTCTGGCGTTTAAGACCGTCGATGGCGGCGATCAGCGACTTCGTCGAGTTCATCCGCTCGCCGAATCCGAACTCGTGGATTTTGTTGACGTCGGAGATCACGTCCGTCTCGGTGTGGAAAATGAAATCGCCGAACGGCCATCCCACGAGCTTCGCGAGATCCGGCTGCAGGAGACCGTGCTTGCGGGCGATCTCTTTCCAGACCGGGCCCTTGTCGGCCATGTGGCGGGCGAGGACCAGCGGTACCGGCGGCGCAATGTCCAGCCCGAGATGCCGGGCGACGTCTTCCCACATCCGTTCCCAGCGGAAGACATCGCCATTGGTGATGTTGAAGGCCTCACCGGACGCCTTCTCCTCCGTCGCGGCCCACAGGCTCGCCCTTGCCAGCAGGCCGGCGTCGGTGAATTGGACGAGCTGCCGGTAGGCCTTGGCGGTCCCAGGAAAGCGCATCGGGACGCCGAACTCCCGTGACAACTCGGCAAAGACGCCGACGACGAGCGCGATGTTCATCGGATTGCCGAAGATATCGCCCACGACGACATCGGGGCGCAGCGCGACATTGTCCCAACGGCTTTTGGCCGCACGCGCCTGCAGCTGCGCCCGTTGTGCAAGGTAGATATTCGGCGGCATGTGCGGCGGGTCGGTCTCGCGCGCCGGCGTGCGCACGTGGGCACCGAGATGGATGCCGTAGATCTTGAAGCCCTCGTAGCTGACGACGCGCTGCAGCGGTGCGCGCACGGCCTCCAGTCCGTCGAGGAGGTTGCCCAGCATCCGGCCGTTGCGCTCGGCCTCGACCGCGAGGTCCGGGTCCTGGCTGAGGGCGGCGTAAAAGAGATGCGTCGTGTCGGCGGCGGACCTGAGGGCCGAGGCCGTCGCCTCCGGGTCGGTCAGGTCGACGGCGATCGTCTCCATCCCCGCAATCGGCCGGCGCGCCAGCGTCCGGACGGTCCCGCCTTGCCGCTTCAGCTCCCTGACGACAGCGTGACCGACGATGCCGCTGCCTCCCGCGACAAGTCCCTTCACAGAAGCTTCTCCACCGTCACCGGCAGGTCGCGGATCCGTTTGCCGGTCGCGTGGTACACAGCATTCACGATCGCCGGCGCCACCGAGACCGCGGTCAGCTCGCCCAGGCCCTTGGCGCCGAGCGGGCTCGCCTCCTCGTCGAACTCGCCGGCGAAGAGCACGTCGAGCTCAGGGATGTCGGCATTGGTGGGCACCAGGTAGCCCGAGTAGTTGCGGTTGATGAAGCGCCCGGTTGCCGGGTCGGTCTCCGACTGTTCGAGCAAAGCCTGGCCCACGCCCCAGGTGATGCCGCCGATCGCCTGGCTGCGCGCAGTCTTCGGGTTGATGATCAGGCCCGCGTCGTAGGCGCCGACAAAGCGGTTCAGCCGCACCGTCCCGAACTCCGGATCAACCCGGACTTCAGCGAAGACCGCGCCGAAGCTGAAGATCGCCTTCGGTCCCTCGTGCTCGGGCACAGGATCGTAGGCGGCGTCCGCCGCGAGCTCGGACAGCCCGTTACGCGCCAGCAGCTCGGCGTAGGTGATGTTTTGATTCCTCCGGGCCAGCGTCAGCGTGCCGTCGCCGACTTGGACGTCCTGGACAGCCGCTCCGGAGAACGGCGCGTCCCGGCCCGTGAGAGCCAGCGCAATCGCTTTGTCCCGCGCCGCCTTCGCCGCCAGCATCACCGATGCACCGGCATTGGCCATGGTGGCCGAGCCGATGGAGGGGATCGACATCGGCAGCCTCGTGTCGCCCAAGCGCACGGTCACCTTCTCCGCGGGCAAACCGAGCGCGTCGGCGGCCACCTGCTGCATGACCGTATAGGTGCCGCCGCCGATCTCGTGCATGCCAGACTCGACGATCGCCGAACCGTCGCGGTTCAACGTGACCCGCGCCTTCGCCGGCCAGCGCCAGTGCGTGTAGATTGCGGCCGCGACCCCCTGGCCAATCAGGTACCGCCCGTCGCGCATCGAGCGAGGCTCCGGTGTCCGCTTGGCCCAACCGAAGCGCGCCGCACCCTCGGTGAGGCATTGGCGCATGGCGCGCGTGGAGAACGGGCGGCCGCTGTGCGGGTCGATCTCGGTGTCGTTGCGCAGGCGCAGCACGACCGGATCGACACCCGTCGCGTACGCCAGCTCGTCCATGGCGCTTTCGAGCGCCACATGGCCGAGCGCCTCGTGCGGCGAGCGCATCGCGGTCGGCGTGTTCCGGTTCACATGGACGACCTTGTGGGTGGTCGAGATCCCGCCGCTGGCGGCCCACAGCGAGCGCGTGGCCATGGCCGCATATTCGATGTAGCTGTCGAACACTGGCGTCGGCGAAATGCTCTGATGGTGAATGCCGGTCAGCTTGCCGTCCCTGTCCGCGCCGAGGGAGACGGTCTGTATCGTCGCCGGCTGGTGGCCAACCATCGAATACATCTGTGCGCGGGTGAGCTGGATCCTAACCGGCCGCTTGATCTCCTTCGCGGCGACCGCGGCCAGCAACGTGTGCGGCCACACATATGCTTTGCCGCCGAATCCACCACCAAGGAAGTGCGACACGACATTGATCTTTTCCGGCGGCAGGCCGAGCACGATCGCGACCAGCGCCTTCGCGCCGTAGATATGCTGCGTCGTTTCATAGAGCGTCAGCGTACCGTCAGCGTCCCAGACCGCCGTGGTCGCGTGCGGCTCCATCTGGTTGTGGTGGCGATCGGGGGTCGTGTAGGTCTGCTCGATCTTCACCGCACCGGCCGCGATGCCCTTCCGGGCGTCGCCAACCGACGAATTGACGGGCCACAGGAACTGCGGCGGGTCGACCGCCTCGTTCACCGTCTGTTGCCCGAACACCACCGGCTTCTTTTCGCCGTACGCGACCATGATCAGCGTCCCGGCATAGGTTGCCTGGTCGAGCGTCTCGCCGACGATCAGGGCAATCGGCTGGCCGGCGTAATGAATCTCGTCGTCCTGCAGCGGCAGGTAGCCCTGCCCATGCGGATGAAGATGGCTCCACGGTTTTGGCGTCGGGTTCATCCGCGGCATGTTGCGATGGGTGAACACCGCCAGCACGCCGGGCGCCTTTTCCGCGGCTTTGGTATCGATCGAGACGGTCCGACCGTTCGCGATGGTGCTGGAGACGATCGCAGCATGGACCGCGCCTGTCACCGGAATATCCGCAGTGTATCGGGCGGCCCCGGTCACCTTGAGCCGTCCGTCCGCGCGTGAAATGGCTTGTCCGATGGCGTTCATGCGCGGGCTCCCGCGATCTGCAACGCGCGCAGAGCGACGCGTTGGGCAAGTTCAACCTTGAAAGCGTTGTGGGCGAGAGGACGTGCATCGCTGAACGATGCCGCGATCGCCGAGCGGAGCGCGTCGGCGTCATCCAGCGCCGCCCGACGCAGCGCCGTTTCGGCGGCCGCGAGCCGCCACGGCTTGTGCGCAACGCCGCCCAGGGCCAGGCGGGCCGAGCGGATTCGACCACCCTCGACCGTTACCGCGGCTGCGGCAGATACGAGCGCAAACTCGTAAGACTGACGATCGCGGACCTTGAGGTAGTGCGAGCCGCGTGCTTCGGCCCTCGCCGGCACCTCGATCGCGACGATCAGGTCGCCCCGGTCGAGCACGTTGTCGCGTTCCGGGGTATCCGCGGGCAGGCGGTGAAACTCGGTGAACGGGATCGAGCGTTCGCCCGATCGTCCCCGCACGATCACGTTTGCGTCGAGGGCTGCGAAGGCGACCGCGACGTCGGACGCATTGGTCGCGACGCAATTATCGGACCAACCGAAAATGGCGTGGTTGCGATTGACGCCGTGGAGCGCAGAGCAGCCGGAGCCCGGCCGCCGCTTGTTGCAGGGAAGGCCGTCCTCGTCACGGAAATAAGCGCAGCGCGTCCGCTGCATGATGTTGCCGCCGATCGACGCCATGTTACGAAGCTGGCCGGATGCGGCGAACACCAAGGCCTCGGCGATAACGGGAACGCGCCGGCGAACGTCCGCATTCGCGGCCACATCGCTCATTCTCGCCATGGCGCCGATCCGCAGGGCCCCGTCGGGAGACGCTTCGATCCGTGCCATGTCGGCCAGCCGGTTGATGTCGAGGAGCCGAGCGGGTTGGGCCGCGCGGTCCTTGATCAGGCCAAGGAGGTCCGTGCCGCCGGCGATGAAGGCGAGCTCAGGGTCGTCGGCATGCGCGGCGATGGCCTTTGCCGGATCATCTGTACTCGAGAAGGCGAAGGGATGCATGGCTCAGCGCCTCCCCGCGGCAGCCGCGACGGCGTCCACGATGTTGGGGTAGCAGGCGCAACGGCAGAGATTGCCGCTCATCCGTTCGCGGATTTCAGACTTGGACAGCTCCGCCACTGTGAACGGCCGCGCGACGTCGGCCGTTGCCGCGCTCGGCCAGCCCGCTTTTGCCTCGTCGATCGCGGCGACTGCCGACATGATCTGTCCGGACGTGCAGTAACCGCATTGGAAACCGTCATGTTCGATGAATGCCGCTTGGACGGGGTGGAGCTCGCCATGTTCCTCCAGCCCCTCGATGGTCGTGATCCGCTTGCCGTCTTGCATCGCGGCCAGGGTCATACAGGAAAGGACTCGGCGGCCGTCGACATGGACAGTGCACGCTCCGCACTCGCCACGGTCACAGCCCATTTTGGTGCCGGTCAGCATCAGCTCATTGCGCAGCGCCTGGAGCAACGTCGTACGCGGTTCCACGACAATCGTGCGCGCCTGGCGGTTGACGACCATCGTCACGGAGATGGTCCCGCCGTTACTGTGCACAGCGCCGCCGTCTTGCTTGGTCGGTTTTGTCATTGTCGGCTCCTTACGATCGGTTATTGACCAGCTTCGCTTGGGCCGGGGACGAGCCAGCCGGTGGAGCGAGCGCTAAGTTCCGCGCCGCACCGAGAGGTCACGCGAAACATCGAGCGAGGTTCGCGGGCGTTTAACTCGGCCAGCGGCGTCGGTGGTGACGCCAAACATGAGGTCTCACCCATCTGAAAGGCGGCTCTGAAAGGCGGCGCGCCCTCAATCTCAATCGCTTGATGGTCGTTTCTGTGCGCGGACTTTAAGCATCGCCTGCGACGGCTTGGCAGACCGGCCGAGTTCATAGCAATTATTCCAGCGCGGAATTGCCGTCGTCAGCGGTTCCTAGAGCCTATCCCGGGAAGGAGCGGGGCGGGTCGCGGGCCCGGGCGTCGCTCAGGCCGCGGGCTTCAGCTTCCCGGGCGGCGTCCATTCGGCGCCCTTCATGAAGCCGTCGAGCGGTGTCTGAGCCAGATGGTTGGTGTAGTTGGAGATGAGCTTGGTCGCGGCGAGCACCAGCACGTCGAGCATCGCGCGATTGTCGTAGCCCGCCGCCTTGAACGCAGCGACGTCGGCCTCGCTCACCGCGCCGCGCTGACGGGTCACCTTGGCGGCGAACTGGCGCAACGCTTCGAGCTTCGCATCAGGGATCGGTCGGCCCTCGCGCACTGCCGTGATCGCGGCGGGCTCGACCTTTGCCATCCGTGACAGGTTGGTGTGGCCGGCCATGCAATAGGTGCACTCGTTCTCGTAGATGATGGCGAGATAGGCGACATTGCGCTCCTGCGGCGTGAAGCTCGTTTTCTCTGCGATATTCCACAGCGCGGTGTAGGCCTCGAGTGCCGCCGGGCTCTCGGCGAGGATGCGGTGCAGGTTCGGCACGAACTTCCAGGCCTGCTGAACGCTGTTCAGGATCTCCGGGGAACCCGCCGGTGCGGTGCTGGTGTCGTGCAGCGTGAATCCATTGATCATGTCATTTCTCCTCCGTGAAAGGCTGGTCGCTGCTTGGCTCAGGCGACGGCTTCGAGTGCGAGCGCGATTCCCTGGCCGCCGCCTATGCAGGCTGTGACTACGCCGCGTTTCAGGCCGTCGCGGCGCATGGAATGGAGGAGGCGCGTGGCCAGCACCGCACCGGTGGCCCCGATTGGATGACCATGGGCAACCGCCCCACCTTCCACGTTGACGATCTCGGGCGGCAGGCCGAGCTCCTGGATGACCGCCAGGGCGATGACGGCGAACGCCTCGTTGATCTCGATGCGCTGGACGTCACGCAGCGTCCAGCCGGCGCGGCCCAGCGCCTGCTTCACCGCCGGAATCGGGCCAAGGCCAAAGAACCCAGGCTCGACCGCGGAGATCCCGTACGCGACCAGCCGTGCAACTGGGGCGAGACCCCGTTTTTCCGCCCAGGCGTCGCTGGCCAGCACCATGGCGGCCGCGGCGGTGTTAAGGCCCGGGGCATTCCCGGCCGTGATCGTGCCACCCTCGCGGAAGGCGGGCTTCAGCTTGTTGAGCGCCTCGATGGTCGTGCCAGGCCGATTGTGTTCGTCGGTCTCGAACGTCGTTGGCCCTTTGCGGCCTGGAACCTCGACAGCGGCGATCTCGCGCTTGAATTTGCCGGCGGCCTGCGCCGCGCCAAAGCGCTGCTGCGAGCGCAACGCCCATTCATCCTGGGCCGCCCGTCCTATCTGAAACTTCGACGCTAGATCCTCGGTGTGCCAGCCGGAGTGGGCGTCCGAGAAGGCGTCGTTAAGCCCGTCGCGCAGCGCGCTGTCGTAGAGCTGCCCGTCGCCCATGCGGTGGCCCCAGCGGCCGTGCGGCAGGAGATAGGGGGCGGCGTCCATGTTCTCCATCCCGCCGGCGACCGCGGTATCGAGCGAACCGAGGAGGATTTCCTGCGCTGCGGAGACGATCGCCTGCGCACCCGAGCCGCAGACGCGGTTCACGGTCATGGCCGGGACCTCGACGGGCAATCCGGCGTGCACGGCCGCCTGCCGTGCCGGGTTCATCTTGTTGCCGGCCTGGACTACGTTGCCCATGACGACGGTCCCGATCTCGTCGGGTTTGACGCCGGCGCGCTGAATCGCCGCCTTAATTGCCACAGCGCCGAGGTTTGCCGCCGGCACGTCTTTCAACGTGCCGCCGAACGTGCCGATCGCCGTGCGGACTGGCTCGGCGATCACGACGGAGCGCGACGATGTCATTGGGGACTCCTCTCGATTCGATGTCACTGCTTCGCCGATCGTCGGCACGACGAGTGGACCCCGAAGCTACGCAACCGGCAAATGCGTTGGCAGAACTCGTGTCGAAATAACTTTCATTCCTGCGCGGAATAGCTCAACGCGGGCATGGCGGTGGTCGCACATATCCGCGATCAATCTCCCGTCCGCGCGCCGGCTCGGCCGGCGGATTCCACCCCGACGCTCGATAAGAGCCTGGCGCAGCGCAAGGGCAGGCTTGCGGCCGCGCCGATGTCCGGCCGTTGCGTCGCGGACGAGCGTGCCTGCGCGCGCGGGTCACCGCTGTCGCTCAGCTTCGGCAGCGACCGTTCGGTGAACGAGACGAAGGCGCGCGCCTTGGTGGTCGCGATCCGGCCGCTCGGAAAGACGGCCCAGAGATCGGTAGCTGGCAGGTCCCAGTCGGTCAGAACCGCCCCGACCTCGCCCGACTGCAGCTCGGGGAACATCCAGGCCGACGCGACAGTGACGCCGAGCCCCGCGAGTACCGCCGCGCGCACCCCCTCGGCGGCCGTCACCTTCAACCGGCCTTTCAGGACAACCGACGTCTCGACTTCGCGCTGCCGGAACGACCACACGCGCTTTTCGCCGTCCTGGCTATAGATCACCGCCTCATGGCCGACGAGGTCGGCGGGCACTCGCGGTGTTCCGGCGCGCTCGAAATAGGACGGTGCCCCGATGACGAAGCGCGGGCTGCGTCCGATGCGGCGTGCCGCAAGCGATGAATCGGCCAGTGTGCCCAGGCGCAACGCGACGTCGATCCCTTCTTGCACGAGATCGACATAGCGGTCGTCGAGCACGACATCGAGATCAAGATGCGGGTGCTCCGCCAGGAACGCCGCGAGGCGCGGTATCAGGTGGATGCGCGCGAACGTCGGCGCCGCGGAGATCCTGAGGCGGCCCGTCAAGCCGTTCCCCGCACCGCGGGCGGCAAGATCGGCCTGGTCAGCCTCTTCGATGGCGCGCGTGGCGTTCTGGTAGAACCGTTGCCCGGCTTCGGTGGGCGACAGGCCGCGTGTCGTCCGTGTCAGAAGCTTGACGCCGAGCCGGCGCTCCAGATGCGCGATGGTCTTGGAGACGGCCGGCTGACCCAGGCGCAGCAGTCGCGCCGCGCCCGAAAACGAGCCGGTCTCGACGACCCGGACGAACGCCGCCATCGACCCAAAACGATCCATTCAAACCCCCATCCCGATGCCACTCGTGATCGGAATGCCGACCGCATGACACCAATGGGTGACCGAATTTAAACCTGCCGCTCGAACCGTTCTATTGCATCGATGTGACATTCGATCACCCATACCGAGGGGCTGCCTCATCGCTTGGTTTAACCAGCGCGGCGGATCAGTACTGCGCCGCACCGCCGTCGACCGTCAGCTCGATGCCGTCGACATAGGCGCTGTCGTCGGAGGCGAGAAATACCGCCGCCTTGCCGAGGTCGTCCGGCGTGCCCATCCGCTCCAGCGGGATCGTATCGACCACCGCGGCCTGCTGGTTCGCAGGCAGCACGCGGTTCAGGCCCGGCGTTAGGGTGTGCCCGGGGCTCAACACGTTGACCCGGATGCCACGGCCTTTCAGGTCGAGGATCCAGCTGCGCGCGAACGAGCGCACCGCCGCCTTGGTCGCGTTGTAGACCGACAGCGATGGGATGCCTTTGATCGAGGCGATCGAGCCGGTGAGGATGACCGCCGAGCCAGGCTTCAGCAGCGGCAGCGCCTTCTGCACCGTGAACAGCAGCCCGCGCACGTTGGTGTTGAACGTCTTGTCGAAATGCTCCTCGCTGATCTCGCCGAGCTTGCCGAATTCGTAGAACCCGGCGTTGACGAACAGGACGTCGATCTGGTCGGCGTGCAGCTTCACGGTATCGTACATCCTGTCGATATCGGCGAGGCTCGACATGTCGCCCTGAATGCCGATGACGTTCTTGCCGAGCTTGGCGACGGCCTTGTCCAGCTCGGACTGGCGCCGGCCGGTGATGAACACGCGCGCCCCTTCCTCGGCGAAGCGCTTGGCGGTGCCGAAGCCGATGCCGGCGCTGCCGCCGGTGACGACGGCGATCTTGCCTGCGAGTTTCTCGCTCATGACGCGATCCTTTCCTGATAGGTGGGGTAATCGGTGTAGCCGCGGGCATCGCCGCCGTAGAACGTGGTGCGGTCGTAGCGGTTCAGCGGCAGGCCGCGGCGGAAACGCTCGGGCAGATCCGGGTTCGAGATGAAATGACGGCCGAAGGCCACGAGGTCGGCATGGCCGGCCGCGAGGATGGCCTCCGCCGTATCCCTGGTGAATCCGCCGGCGGCGATCAGCGTGCGGCTGAACCTGGGCCGCAGATGCTGCGCGGCAACCGCCGACTGTCCCTGGCCGATCAGCTCCGTCCCTTTGATGCGCGGCTCGACGACGTGCAGATAGGCGATGCCGAGCCGGTCCAGCTGCTCCACCGCGTAACCGAAGGTCGCGGCCGGGTTGCTGTCCGACATCGAGCCGTAGCTGCCGCTCGGCGACAGGCGAACACCGACGCGATCCGGCCCCCAGACGGACACAGCAGCCTGGGTCACCTCCAGCAGGAAGCGCGCGCGGTTCTCGATCGGGCCGCCATACGCGTCCGTGCGTTTGTTGGTGCCGTCCTCCAGGAACTGGTCCGGCAGGTAACCGTTGGCGCCGTGAATCTCGACCCCGTCGAAGCCCGCGCGCAGGGCCCGGTAGGCGCCGGCGCGGAACTCCTCGACGATCGGCGGGATTTCGTGCAGCTCGAGTGCGCGCGGCATCGAGAACGGCACCTCGCCGTTTCTGCTATAGGCATGGCCGTCCGCCCGGATGGCCGACGGCGCAACCGGCGCCTCGCCGTTCGGCTGCAGGTCGGGGTGCGACTGGCGGCCCACATGCCACAGCTGCAGGAAGATTCGCCCGCCTTTTGCGTGCACGGTTTCGGTCACGCGCCGCCATCCGCCGATCTGACGATCGGCATAGATGCCGGGCGCTCCAGCATAGCCGTAGCCGCGGATCGAGACCGGCGTCGCTTCGGAGATGATCAGACCGCCCGCGGACGCGCGCTGGCGGTAGTACTCGACCATCAGGTCTCCAGGGACATCGCCCCGCTCGGAGCGCATGCGCGTCAGCGGCGCCATCACGACGCGGTGGGAGAGCTGATACGGGCCGACCCACACCGGCTGAAAGAGTTTGCTGGCGGTGTTGCTCATAGCGAAAGCCGTTGGTTGGGTGTTCGAGGATGGTAGCGATCGGTGGCGGCGACGCCGTGTCGAAGACGATCGGCGTCGCAGCGCCCCGCCTCAGGCAACGCGCTGCTTCGCGAGCCGGTCGAGGACCGGCAGCAGCTCGGACGGGTCGGGCCGCTTGGTGTAGTCGGGATTGACCTCGGCGTAGGCGATCACGCCGTCGGTCCCGATCACGTAGCGCGCCGGCATCGGCAGCGTCCATGACGGGTCGGCGTTGAACGTCGGTAGGTCGTTCTTCAGGCTCTTGTAGAGATCGACCAGATAGTGGGGCAGCTGGAAGCGCAGCCCGAACGCAGCGCCGACCTTGCCGCCCTCATCGCTGAGGATCGGGAACGCGAGTTTGTTCTGGCGCGCCGACTTGCGGCTGTTGGGTGCCGTTTGCGGCGAGATCGCGACCACCTTGGCGCCGCGCGCGGTGATCTCGGGCACCGCTTCCTGGATCGCCTGCAGCTCCATGTTGCAGTAGGGACACCAGACGCCGCGATAGAACGTCGCGACCAGCGGGCCCTGCGCCAGCAGGGCGGCCGAGCTGACTTGGTTTCCGTCCTGGTCGCTCAGGGTGAAGGTTGGTGCGACATCGCCGGCCTTCTTGGCGCGCTCGGCCTGCCCGGAGACGATCAGCTCTGCGGTCGCGCGGTGCATGGTCGTGACCACCTGCGCCGAGACGTTGTAGGGCGGCTTGCCGGCTTCGAAATCGGCTTTGAAAGCGTCGAGGCGGTCTTGCAGGCTCATCGGATCTCTCCTTGTTTCGGGCCGGGCACTCATCGGCCGGCATAAGGAGAAATGACCTATTCACCGGATATCCAGTAGACGCTGTCTATGTAGATCACTTATACATACAGCGAATGAGTGATCGGCTCCAGGAACTGTCCGTATTCGTCCGGGCGGCCGAAACCGGCAGTTTTTCCAAGGCCGCCCGCGAGTTCGGGCTGTCTCAGCCCTCGGTGTCGCGCATAGTCGCGAGCCTAGAGACACGCGTCGGCGTCAAGCTCCTGCTGCGGACCACCCGCCAGGTCACTCCCACCGATGCCGGTGCCGTCTTTCTCGATCGCGCGCGACGGATACTCGGCGAGTTGGACGAAGCGACCCACGCGGCGCGCGGTGTCGACAGCCTTCATGGCGTGCTGCGGGTCGTCATGTCCGGGGCATTCGGCACGCGCGAGGTCATCCCGCGTCTACCGACGTTCCTGGCGCGGCATCCGCAGCTGAAGGTCGAGTTCCTGATTTCCGATCGAACCGACGACCTGGTGGCGGAAGGGGCTGACATGGCGCTGCGCCTGGGCCGTCTCGTCGATTCCGGTTTCGGCGCCCGCCTGCTGGGGTCGGCGCCGCGGCTGGTGATTGCGGCGCCGGCGTATCTGGCGCAGCGCGGCGTTCCGCAGACGCTCGCCGATCTTTCGCAGCACGACTGCATCGTCGGGCCGGGGCTGTCGGCGCGGTCTGGCTGGAGCTTCCGGCGGGCGGGTGCCGTAACCTCGGTTGTCGTCGAAGGCCGGGTTCAGGTCGCGTCCGCCGAAGGTGTGACCGCCTCGGTGAAGGCCGCTCTCGGCATTGCCGTCGTGTCGCGATGGATGTGCCGGGCCGAGATCGAACGCGGCGAGGTCCGTCAGATCCTGGCGGACTACGAGCTGGACTCGGTCGATGTGCACGCGCTGTATCCCGCCGGCCCGCGGCCGTCGCTCAAGGTTCGCGCTTTCTCGGATTATCTGGCGACCAATCTGGGCGCGAAGGTCGATGATCCGCCGCACCGGGCGACCGACGCATCTCCGCGTCGGTGAGACGCAGCGACATCGTCAGGCCCCTTCGCAGTCGGCCGTCAGTGCGGGTGCTGCTCGACGAGCTCGCGCAGCTGCGCGACCGGCCGCTGGACAAGCACACCGTCGAGGTCGTGCTTGTGCGCCTCATGCAGATGGTGGAGCGCCAGCTCGTGATAGAACTGGAACGTCGCGAAGTCCTCGGCGGCGTCCGACAGGGAGACGTAGTGATCGGCCAGGATCACGTGTTGTCTAAGGGTACTCATGGCACATCTCGTAGGGTTGCTCATGCAACTCACAGATCGTCATCGAGGTCCTCCCTGAGGAGACATCGTAAAGCCCGCTTATATGCTCGTTCGTCTCGAGCGGCGTCCCGCCCATCTCCTTTGCCTTGACCGCCAACGCGGAGTGCGCGGCCGATCCGGTCTGCGAAGCGGGACGCATTGGCGCGTTCGGGCTCTCGGCGCGAGCCTTTCGGCTCTATAATCCACAAAGATACGATTGAGCATATTTTCAAGCCATACAAGCATCGATAATATCAACTATCTGGCGTAGATGACACTCTCCGGTTGGCCACCCCCGCGGCGCCGACCTCACAAGAAGGAGTGCACGCCCATGTTGAAACCAAGTCTTGCAACGCTAGCCATGATCGCCGTCTTGGCCGCCAGCGCGACCGGCGCGCTCGCGCAACAGAACCCCTACACCAAGGCGCCGCCGCCGTCGCCGATGTCGAGCGTGCACCAGCAGGCGCTGCTGAACCATGACCCCGATGCCTGCTCCAACGCCGTGGAAAAGACCTTGGACAATGTCGAGCTCCGCATTCAGGGCAAAGACCGCATGGACACCCAGACGACCAAGAAGGCGCTGCTGCAGGCGGCCCAGAACGCGGCGGCCGCCGGCGACGATGAGGGCTGCTGGCACTGGTTCGACAAGGTCCAGAATTTCGCCAAGTAACCCGAAGCCGCGCGGGCGACCACGCCCGCGCGGCTGTGTCTCAGACGAGTCCCCCATGACCACACGCTCTTTCGATGTTTCAACTCAATCCCTCCACCGCACTGGCGGCGTCGAGCGGATTTTGACCGCCGCCCGGCAGCTTCTGCAGCGTTCGGCGCGTGCGTTCGCGCGTCACCGCGAAAGGGCGCTCGACCGGGCCGCGCTGGCGGCGCTCGACCGGCGCCTGCTAGCGGATCTCGGGCTCAAGCGATCGCTGATTGATCCCGCGCGGCTGCGCCGACGGCCCTGCACCTGATCGAGCCAGCGCGTCACGCCATCTGTGCCTGAAGGAGAACCTCGATGTCCGACCTACATGACCCTCGGATCCTGATCGATCCACGGATTGCTTCGCGTCGGGAGAAGGCAAAGCTCGCGATCCGCGCGCTGATCGTTGCGGTGACGTTGCTGGCGGGCAGCACTGCCGCGCGGGCGGCGGATAGCTCGCCGCTGGATGTCACGGTCGTGCGCGGTGGGGCCGTCGTCGCGACGCCCATTGGAGACCAGCTTACGACGGTACCGGGGCCGCGGCCGCCGTTCGGCTTCAATATCCTGCTAGGCGAGGTCACGCACCGGACCGATCAGACGGATCCGTTCGATCCGGCCGATCAGCAGCGGAACCAGTCGCACGGGCTGACGACCGAACCGTGGGAGGACATCCCGCTCCGTCGGTTGTTCGAGTAGCGGAGCGCGACCCGCCGATTCCGCGCGGCTGTGCCGACGGCCCTGGGCTTGATGCGCCCTAGCTCGATGGAGCGGCGCGGCGCCACTGGGCCGGCGTCATACCCATGCGCTGCTTGAAGGCACGCTGGAACGCAGCCTCGGACTGGTAGCCGACCGCGTCCGCGACAGCGGCGGTGGACATCGACGACTTGCGTAATTGGTTGGCGGCCAAGGTCATCCGGATGTCGGTCAACAGCTCGCTAGCCGAACGGCCCAGGCTCTCCTGAAAATGGCGCACGAGAGTGGCCCGCGACATGTTGCACAGGCGCGCCAGCTCCGGCAGCGACCAGGCGCGTGCCGGCTCGTTGAACATCGCCGCCAAGGCCGGCGCCAGGCGGGGATGGCCGACGAGTGCCAGCAGCCCGGCCGGCGGCTCCTTCGCTTCGCTGGCGAAGCGCAACGTCAACGCGAACAGGGCCGTCGACAGCGCATTCAGCATGGCGCGCCCGCCGAGATTCTCGCCGGCGGACTCGCTCCGCATCAGCGACACCAGGCCCGCGAGCTGCGCGCCGGTTCCGGGGCCCGCGGTGGCGGCGCTGTGGTCGGCCGCATGCACCACGAGGCGGCCCGGCATATAGTCGCGCAGAAAACGGTCGTGCGGCGGCGTGAGCACGAAGCGGCCGCACAGCATGTCCAGCCGATCGCCGGTGCCGGCGTTCTCGCTGATGGTGACGTTGAGGGCCGCGCGTTCGCGCGCCGCGATAGGCCGCGCACCGCTGCCGTCGTGCAGGCGGTGCGCATCTCCGTTTGGCAGAAGCAGGATGTCGCCCGGCAGCAGGCGCTGCGGCGGCCCGCCCCTCGGGTCGTCCAGCACGGCCGAGCCGCCGAGCACGGCGTGATACGCGATCTCGCCCGGTTCCGAGGCGGCCTGATCGATCCGCCACGGCGCGCCATAGAAGCAGCGCAGGTCGAGATGCCCGCGCACCGGCATCATGTCGAGAAGCCGGCTCAGCCAGTCCAGGGGCGGTGACGGAGACACTTGGCCCTCACCACATGAGACGAACAAGCATTAAATCGACATCTTATGCGATCGAAGGTCTCAAGTCACGGGTGCATATGACATGCAGCGGTTTGCCTTATTAGACCAAGGGGTGCCTCATGTCCCGTATGCTGTACTCAGCACTAGCACTCACCGGCAACGGCCAGCAGCCGATGCGCTACCTGAAGCGCGATTGGACGCGTTGGAGCCGAGCAGAGCGACTTAGCGCAATCGCGACCCTCACAGCATTCGCCGCCGCGTACGGTTTCTTGCTCGTGGAGACGGTGGCCGGCTGACGCAGAATATTGGGACGAAATGCCGCGCCAGTCAGGAATGACGAATGAGGTTCCCAGACGACTTTAGATGGAGATTTTTTCGGCTCGCAGCATCCGTGCACGAGTTCGCGGCGATTGCGATGGTTGGCTCGCCTCAGTTCCGGCGTCGGCAATGGCGGCGCGGCACGCTCATCGCGCTCGCCGGCGTGCTTCTCCTCGATATAGCCACCTGTTCCGGCAGCCTGAGCATTGAGCAGCCCGGGAAAGCCAGCCTCTGTCCGATGCAGCTCGGCGTCTCTCGTCCGCACGGGAGCCGGCATTGTTTTGAAGTTGCTACGCTGCCAGGTCATGTGTACGCCGACGTGGTCGTGCCGCGTTCCCCCGTCAGGAGCTCCAAATGACAACGCCATCGCAAGACACCCTCCACCCGATCAAACAATCGGTCGCCGGGGCGGCCCAGACCGTCCTCGTTTTCCAGGGCGGCGGGGCGCTCGGTGCGTACCAGGCCGGTGTGTATGAGGCGTTACACGAAGCGGGAATCGAGCCCGATTGGGTGATTGGCACGTCGATCGGCGCCATTAACGCAAGCCTGATTGCGGGAAACAAAGCCGAAAACCGTGTGTCACGCCTCAAGGAATTCTGGGACCGAGTGGCGGACAAAGCCCCATGGCACGGCTGGTCGGCCTGGGCGCAGGCGGCCCACTCGTTGTCCTACTGGAAAGCACTGAGCCAGGGGATTCCTGGTTTCTTCGAGCCGAATCTTCTGGCGTTTCTAGGCCCACACATCCACCTTGGCGCTGACCGCGCGGGCTATTACTCGACCGCTCCGCTCAAGCGGACGCTGCTCGAGCTGGTCGACTTCCCGCTCATAAACCGGTGCATACCTCGGCTCACCGTCGGTGCCGCGCATGTGCGCACCGGCCGTATGCAATACTTCGACGCGCGCGAGGGCGAAATCGGCGTCAAGCACATCATGGCATCCGGCGCGTTGCCGCCCGCCTTTCCTGCCGTCCGCATCGACGGCGAACTCTACTGGGACGGCGGAATCCTCTCGAACACGCCGACCGAAGTCGTTTTCGACGAGATCCCCCGCCGTAATTCGTTGATCTTTGCCGTTCACATGTGGAATCCCGTCGGGCCCGAGCCCGAGACAATCTGGGACGTCCTGCACCGCCAGAAAGAGATCCAATACTCCAGCCGGGTCATGAAGGACATTGCGCGGCAGACGCAGATCCATCAGCTCCGTCACGTCATCAGGCAGCTTGTGGAGTACATCCCTCCGGAGCTCCGCGACAGCCAGGCCGTTCGCCAGCTGGCTGAATACGGTTGTTTCACTCGCATGCACGTCGTCCGCCTACTGGCTCCGCGCCTCGACAATGAGGGCCACACGAAGGACGTTGATTTCACGCCCGCCGGTATTCGCAAGCGGTGGGAGGCGGGTTACGCCGACACTCGCAAGGCCATCGAGGCGGCTCCCTGGCGCACCGAGGCCGGCCCGCTCGAGGGCATAATCCTTCACGAAGTGGAAAATTTCGCTCGTTCCTCGGTCGCGGCGTAGACCCTTCCGCTTAGAGTGAACGGTTTCCAGCCCGGTTTGATACTGGCGAGCATATTATCGAGACAATATAACATCGAAAGTCTCAATCCCACGGCATAGATTACTCTCATCGGTAGGCCAGCCTTTCCGGCCGGCCTCGAACCAAGGAGTGTAATCATGTCTCGCCTTCCCACCCCCGCCGTCGAAACCGCCACCGGCGCCACGGCGGAAGTCTTTGCACAAATCAAGAAGGCGGCCGGCAAGGTGCCGAACACCTTCGCCGCGATCGGTGCTCATGGACCGGCCGCCCTCAAGGCCATACTGAACGCCGATGCGGTCCTCGCGGCTGGCTTACTGAGTAAGCAGGAGCAGGAGGTGATCAAGCTTGCCGTCAGCGCGGCCGTCGGCTGCGACTACTGCGAGGCGGCCCACGCCATGCTCAGCAAACTCGCCGGCCTGAAGGCCGACGCAATCCGGCAGATCCGCGCCGGCCAGACTACGGGTGACGCCAGACACGACGCCTTGGCGCGCTTCGTGCGACTGCTGGTCCTGACCCGCGGCACGATCAGTGACAAGGAATACGCGGCCGTCAGAGGCGCCGGCTACACCGACGCGCAGCTGGTGGACATCAGCCTGGCCCTGGCCGTGATCACCTTCACCAACGTCTTCAACCGTATCAACGACACAACGCTCGACTTCCCGGCGGCCGCCTGAAGCGTCCGCCACATGCCCGCCCGCGCTTTAACGCGGGCGGGCGGGTCGGCCCGTCATAAAGGAGTGCAACCATGAGCTCGCTCAGCAAAATCTATCAACAGCAGATCCATCAACAGCAGAATGGGGTCATCAACTCGCTCATCAATGCGGTTGCCAGGTCGGACGTGTTCCGAAGCGACCTCGACTATCACGTCCTGCGCGCCGCGATGGTGATCATCTTCGCGTTCTTCGGCTACCAGAAGTGGTTCGAGTACGAGTTCGAGAGACTGGTCCCGTTCATCAGCAACGGTCCGCTGATCTTCTGGCTCTATCCTGTGTTCGGCCACGGCGGGGCCAGCTGGTTCCTCGGCGCGTCGGAGTGGACGACCGGCACCCTCCTGCTTCTGGGCTTCTGGGACAAGCGGGCCGGCATCCTCGGCGCCCTCGGCTCGACCGCGACCTTCATCGGGACCGTCACCATCATCCCGTTCATGCCCGACGGGTGGGATCAGGCGGCGGGCGGCTTTCCGGCGATGACCGGCAACGTGCCCTTCCTGATGAAGGACGTGGTCCTCCTGGCGGTGTCGATCTACCTCCTGAAGCAGGACGTGGTGAGACTCTCACGCCAGGCAATCGTCCGGCCATGAGCGCGGTCCGGCGGCCGGCAGGTGAACCCGCCGGCCGCCTTTTTTCTGAACCTGTCGTATGGAATGAGTGTCATGACAACCACCTCTCTGCCTCGCCGACGCGCAATTCAGCGCATTCTCAGCAGCATCCTTGCGGCCGTTCTGCCGCGCATCGCCACAGCGAGTCCGCCAGCGGTACCTTGCGCCGCGGCAGTCCGCGCCGCCGCACAAGCGCTCCCATCATGGCCGCGCAAATTCCCAGGGATCGGCCTGCGTCAGCAGGCGATGATCCGACTCCGCGCGGCGGCACAGGCGGCGATCTCGGGCGACGAGAACCTGTGTTGGCACCAGCTCGCAGCGTCCGGCTACAAGCCGGACCAGTAGAGGATGGTGTGGCGAGTGCGCTGCATCGGAATGATCGGCCTGCCCGACGTCTGCTTGTGGCAGTTAGCGGACCTCCGTGTCGGCCGCGGATGGTCAGCTACCGTCTCCGCAATCCCTAACTTTATCTGTTCACCTCACCGGACTATCAGCGCAGCGCCGGGATAGGCGGCGTCGTCGGCAAGGGGCCGGTGTAACGGAGCACGGTGAGGCCGCCGCCGTTGCCGTCGGTCACATAGATCAGGTCGGAGTTCCAGTCGGGGTAAGGCTCGCGCGTGTGGCGGCCCTTCTGCCCCGGCACGTCGATCGTGAAATCCGGCGATATGTAGTAGCCCACCTCGCGCGGCGCGAACGGGTTCGAGATATCGATGGCCCGCAGGCCCTGGTTGTACCAAGCCTGATAAAAGAGATTGCCGTCCCGTAATCGGTGATCGAATTCGGCCATGTGCGCCGATTCCTGCGAGCCCTCCGGGCAGATGAACTTCTTTTTGTCGAAGTCGTACTGATCGTCGACGCCGCGGATGTGATAGGTCGAGAGCAACGTGATGCGGTCGAGATAGGTGATATCGAGGATGCGGCCAAAGCCCGGCGGGCAGCTGAAATGCTCGTCTGTCAGCACCGCAATCGTCGGCAATTCCGAGGTGTGATGCGCCGGCATGAACGTGTGGGCGCCGGGGCAGCACCCCTCGCGTGGCAGGCCCGGATCGCCATTGAACGGCGGCGAGTAGTCGAAGCCGCCGTCGATCCGCTTCGGCTTCGACGGGTCGGTGATGTCCAGCACCACGATGCCCTCGTCGCGATAAGCGACATAGAGGCGATCATTGTCTTTCTGGATCTCGTGGCAGGTGATCATCTGATCGCTGCCATTGGGGTTTTTCCGGTTGAGCTCCGAGAAATTCTCCCCTTTGTGCTGACCCGTGATGTGAAAGCGCGCGGCCGTCGTCGGCTTCGACGGCGTGTCGTAGTTGATGATATTCAGCTCCTCGACCTGAATCTCAGGCTTCGATTCGGCTGCCGTGCCGCACACGTACACGTAGGAATCGTCCATCTCCATCCCGTGGGTGAGGCCCCCGGGGTTGAGCCAATCGCCCAGCAGCTTGGGGGTGCGCGGATCGGACACGTCATAGAACGACACGCCCGACAGCAGGCGCGCACCGGGCGCGGGCTTGCTGGGATTGGACTGCACCGGGCGGGCCCCGGTCAGGTTGTTCGGCTGCTCGCCGCTGTGATCGAACGCCAGAACATTGCGCGCGCAGCTCACTCTCAGATACGTGTTCTTGGTCCCCGGATGGCCGGGGATGAAGGACAGCGGCTTCATGTCGGCGGGATTGCTGACGTCAACGATCAGCACGCCGAAGACGATCGGATTGTAGCCGGCGAGAAACGCCGTCTTGTTGTCGCAGATGCGCATGGTGTTGATGGCCATGCCGACATGGCTGAAGGCGGGGTTGACCCAGGGCCCGCGCAAATAGGAGTGACCGACGATCTCGAAATTCTTGACCCGGGAGTATTTTTTGAAGCTGTCGAGGGTATTGAGCTGGAACATGTCGGCGCCGTTGGGCGGCACGCCCAGAACCTGCGCGGATTCCCACGGCTCCTCCGGCGCTCTCGTGCAGGCGGTCAGCATCGCCGCCACCGCGAGCACGGACAGAACGGCTCGCAGCCGCGAAAACCGGACGCTCATGATATTCCCCCCTTTGCGAATTGCGGCGTGATGCCGTTCGCGCGATGATAGGTAAGGCTTCGCCGTCGCTCAACCCGGAACTCGTTGCTGCGACAGCGAACGGCCGACAGGGCTGGACCTCGGGAATGAAGACGTGAAGCGCATTGCTTTATGGGCGGCGCCGCTGGCGGCGGCGTTATGTCTGGGGTCGACGCAGCTCGCGGCCCATGCGCAGCTGAAGCGCGCGACCCCGCCGGTCGGCGGGACCGTCACGGTCGCCGACCTCCCGGCCGAGATGCACCTCTGGTTCAGCGAGACGATCGAACCATCATTCGTCCAATGCCGGATCACGGATGCGGAGGGCAATCAGGTCGACCTCCGCAACCCCCGCGTCAATCCGGAGGACCACACCGAAATTCGCGTCTCCCTGCCCCGCCTCACACCCGGCCTCTATCGCGTGAGCTGGCGCGTGATGTCCGTCGATACCCATCGGACCAACGGGACATTCCCCTTCCACGTCGAGCCATGACGCTTCCTCGGCGCAGCCCTTCGGAGCCACGACCATAAACTACGTCCTGGCTGTGACGCGCGCGGTTCACTTTGCCGCGGCAGTGCAGACATTCGGCGCCCTGCTCTTCCTGTGGCTCCTGGCCGACCCGGACGTCTCTGCGACGAGCCCGGCCGCAGCCCGGCACCGACCGCGCTGGGCGGTGCCGCTGATTGCCGTGTCCTTGGCCGCAACGATGGTCTCCGGCGCCGTCTGGCTGGTGCTCCAGGCGGCGGACATGACCGAGGGCCCGCTTGACGAAGCCTGGCGCAGCGGCGCTTTCGGCACTCTGCTTTTCGAGACATACGCCGGTCGCGTCTGGCAGATCCGGATTGCGGTCGCGGCCGCACTCCTCCTGAACGTGTGTGCGCTGGCCATTCCAGACATGAACCTCAAACAGCGTTGGCTGAACGCGACCGGTCTGGCCCTTGCCGGCGCCGTTCTGATTTCGGCTGCCTGGCTCGGCCATGCGGGGGCTGACCCCAGCGCACTGGGTCCGCTGCATCTTTCGGTTCATGCCGCACACATGCTGGCGGCCGCAAGCTGGCTCGGCGGTCTCCTGCCGTTCTCGCTCCTTTTATGGCAGGCGCGGCGTGCCGGGACGGTGACCGAGCTCGCGCTTGCCCGCCGAACCGGTGTGCGATTTGGCAATCTGGCGCAGCTGGCGGTGGCCGTCCTCGTGCTCAGTGGAATTGTGAACACAGGGCTGCTCGTTGACAGCGTCGAGGATCTTCTGACGGGTGCCTTCGCCGGACTGCTCGCCGCCAAGGTCGGCCTTCTCCTGATCATGCTGATGCTGGCGGCCGAGAACCGGTGGCGGCTCGTGCCGAACCTTGCGCCGAACGAGCCGGCGGTTGCCGCACGGCTGCGCCGCAATATCATCGGCGAACTTGCATTGGGCGGGCTCATCTTGCTGATTGCCGGTGTCCTCGGCATCACCGCCCCGAATGGCGGCTAGCTCCCTATTGAGGAGGATCGAAACATGCCCGACCACCATCCGAAGGCGAGCGCCCTACGCGCCAAGCTGAATGTCCACCGGCCGGCGCTCGCCATGGCCGCGCACAACCCGCTCGCCGCGAAGCTCGCCGCCATGGCCGGCTTCGACGCGATCTGGGGGAGCGGCTTCGAGCTGTCCGCCTCCTACGCCGTGCCCGATGCCAATATCCTGTCCATGGACACGCATCTCGACATGATGCGCGCGATCGGCGAGGTGCAGGATGCCCCGGTTGTCGCCGATATCGACACCGGCTTCGGCAACGCCGTGAACGTGGCCTACGCCGTCCCGCGCTACGTGGCGGCCGGCGTGGCGGCGGTCGTCATGGAGGACAAGACGTTCCCCAAGGATTCCAGCCTGCGCGCCGGCGGGCGGCAGGAGCTGGTGCCGGTCGGCGAGTTCTGCGGCAAGCTCGCGGCGGCGCGCGCCGCGGCCGGTGGCGCGCTGGTGGTGGCGCGCACCGAGGCGCTAATCGCGGGCCTGGGCCAGGACGAGGCGCTCCGTCGCGGCGAGGCTTACGCCGACGCCGGGGCCGATGCGGTGCTGATCCACAGCAAGCAGACGGCGCCGGACGAGATTCTCGCGTTTTGTCGCGCCTGGCCCGGGCGCGTGCCGTTGGTGCTCGTCCCCACCAGCTATCCGAAGCTGTCCTTCGCCGACATCGCGGCCCTCGGCAAGGTCGGGCTGATCATCTGCGGCAACCACGCCATTCGGGCCGCCGTCGCCGCCATGCGGGACGTGTTTCGCCGCATCATTGCCGATGGCGGCATTGCCGGCGTGGAGACCGACATCGCCTCGGTCGGCGAGGTGTTTGCGCTGCAAGGCGACGCCCGCTTGCGCGAGTTCGAGAAGGCCTATTTGCGCTGAGGCCAGTGTTGCTCAGCGCAGCCCGTAGCCCTCGAAATCCGCCGCCACGTCCGGCTCGAGCTGGGTCGCCGCGGCCATGTCCGCCTGGGCGCCGGCCGCATCGCCCGTGGCGCGCTTGGCCAGGCCGCGGCCGTAGAACGACGATGCGATTTTCGGATCGGCTTTGATCGCGGCGTCGTAGTCCGCGAGCGCCTGGTCGTAGCGTTTCATTTTGAGGTAGACGAAGCCGCGGCTGTTGAGCGCCTCGACGTCGTCCGGATGGCGGCGCACGGACTCGTTGCAATCGGCCAGCGCCTCCGGCAACCGATCGGCCGCGGCACGGTAGAAACATCGCCCGGCCCAGGCGTCGGCGTCGTCCGGCTTCACGCGGATGGCTTCGGCGAAATCGGCCATCGCCCGATCGTATTGCTTCTGCTCGCCATAGGCGGTCCCGCGGGCGTCCAAGGCGGCCGCCAGGCTCGGATTGAGCTCGAGCGCCTTGGTGTAGTCGGCGATGGCGGGCGCGTACTCGTCCTTCGCCGCATGCGACAAGCCGCGATTGAGATAGGCACCGGCGAGGTGATCCGGGCGCTCTTGCCCCGCCTGGATAATGGTCGAGCAGGCGGTGATGCTGGCATCGGGGGTGCGGCCGTCGGCGCATCCGCGCCACAGATCGGGCGACGCCTGCGCCCAGGCATCCGCAGTCGCCATGCAGAGACATCCCGCAACGGCGACAATCATCGCAACGCGCATTTGACGCTCCTGTCATTCACCTTCGGCGCTGGCATTGTACTGCTTATCGCATCGTCGCGTCGCCGGTGTGATCAATATGCTCGGGGTGCGCGTCGCCGGCGAGCCTCTGGGCAAGGTCCATCAGGGTTGTTTTGAGACTCTGAGGGTCCACGCGATCGGCCCGCATCATCGCGGTGACGACCGGATCGGCAAGAGCTTCCTCCAGGCTCGGCTCGCCGTCGAAGGGCATCATGATCGGCCCCCAGTCGAACCCTATGAGAGCCATGCCGCGCCCGCCAGCGCCGCGCACCCGATCGCGATCGAGACCCCCCACCAGAAATCTTCGCGCGCCTCTCTCCGTTGCAGGTCTTCCTCGGACGCCGCCTCGAGGGCGTAGAGCCAGTCCGGCACGGATTTCGCCGCGTCTGCCGCGGTGGGATCGATGGGTGTGCGCATGACAGAGTCGCACGCGGCTGGCGGACAAACCCTGCGCCGCGACGGTCGCCCCTTGAGGTGAAGCGCGGTCCTAGCGCTCGGCGAGGAGGCCGGTCAGCAGCATCTCCGTCTGCGTGCGGACGAGATCCTCGACGTCTTCCCAGGGGAAACGCGGCCGCGGGCGCGCAATGAGCAAGGACGTCAAACCGTGCATCGATGCCCACAGCGTCTGCGCGACCAGCCTCGGCGACCCAAGATCACGACGCAGCACGCCCTCCTCCATCGCCTCGGCGACCCGCTTTTCGAGCTCCAGGAACAGTGGAAACCCGATTGCCCCCTGCCACGGCCTCATGACCATGAAGGCGAGCCGATATTCGTTCGGATACTTGAGGCCGAAGCGGACATAGCCGGCGACGCAGCGCCGGAACCAGTCCCGCGTGTCGGCGGCCTCGGCGCCCAACCCGGCGACCATGCGGCCGAGCTCGGCGAACGCGTCCTGGATCAGACGCGCGAGGATCTTGTCCTTGCTGCTGTAGTAGGTGAACAGCGCGGTCTGCGAGATGCCGACCCGCTCGGCGATCTTGCGGGTTGTGACGTTCTCGACGCCCTGCTCGAGAAAGAGCTCCTTCGCCGCGACCAGGATTTCGGCGAGGCGCTCGTGCCCGCTGCCGCGCGGCTTTCGGTTGGTCAGCGAGATCGTATAGGTGCGGGCACTGGGTTTCGTCTTGGCCGGTGCCATAGCTGGTCGTCACCTCCGAGTGCTGTTCGTCGCGGCGAGTCTATAGCGGTAACGACGCGGACGCATCCGCCGCCGCGATCTCCGATGACCGCCGGTGCTGCGATTTATCGCGGTTTGTCCCTTGACGCGGACGCCTGCGCTGCTAGGTTGCCACGATAAGTGATCATTGATCAGTTATCGTTGAACATCAAGCTATCATTGAACATCATGTGCGGCCACGCCCCTCGGCGTCGCCGGGCTTTGATCAATCATCGGGAGATCAACCATGCACCGTGACTTTGACGAAGCATTCTCCATCCGCCGTGCTGTTGGGCCGGCTCTGGCGCTCGGCGCCATGCTCGCGCTGCCCGGCTGTGGATCCACCCCAGTCGCGTATCAAGAATTGGGCTCGGCAGCTCAGCTGCGGCCGGCCCGCGAAGCGGAGAAGCCGTTTCAGTACCACGGCACGAGCGACCTCGCGGGCTACTCCAAGCTGATGATCGACCCGGTCACGATCTACACTGGGCCCGATGCCCAGTTCGGTTCGGTGTCGGCCGACGACCGCAAGATCGTCGCCGACTACATGGTGAGAAAGTTCACCGAGATCCTGGGCAAGCGTTACGAACTCACCAACGAACGCGCACCTGGGACGGCGCGGCTGCACCTCACCCTGACCGGGATCGAGACGAGCACGCCGGTGCTGTCGACGGTGTCGCATCTCGCTCCCGTAGCCGTCGTCGTCAACACCGCCCTCGAAGCCACCGACCGCAACGGCACGTTCTTCGGCTCGGTCTCCTATGCGGTCGAGCTGTCAGATGCCGTGGACGGAGACCTGCTCTACGCCTACATCACGCGGCAGACGCCGGACGCGCGCGACGTCACCGCCAGTGTCGGATATCTCGACGCCGCCAAGACGGGCATCCGCATCGGCGCCAGGCATCTCGTCGCGGATCTGCAGCGCTCGTCCCCGACGGACATTTCTTCGATGGCTCATGAGTGACGCGACGACGTGGCCGCACCGTGCAAAAACAGCTCGACGGTTTTACGAATATGCTCCTCCCGGGCGGCGACGGTCATCGGCGGTGCCCCCAACAGGGCATGTCGGAGCGGCCGACCGATGATCATGTGTATGAAGTGCTGGTCGAGGAAGCCGATATCGTCGCCGCGCACTGCGCCCTGCGCCACAAGCCGGTGGAGCATGTTGCGGATCGGATCCCGACGTTCCTCCTCCTCGGTCTTGCGGGAGCCATACATGAGCGCGCAGACCTCGGGCAAGCGCGACGCCTCGGCGAACAGGATCCGGTGCAAGGCGAGCGCGGTCGGCGACAGGACGATGCTCAGCAGCCGCCGTCCCGTCGCCATCAGGACATCGGACGGGGTTCCCTGGCTCGCGTCGACTTCCGTGACTGCCGCCCACCACTGGTCGAAAAGGCGCATCACCACCGCCTTGAACAAGGCGGCCTTGTCAGGAAAGCGACGATACAGCGTCAGCTTGCCGATGCCGGCCTGGGCCGCAATCGCTTCGATGCTGGTCTCGCCGTAGCCACGCTTAAAAAAAAGTTCAGCGGCCGCATCGAGGATGCGGCCGTGCAGTTGTTTTGCTTCCTCCAGCGAGGGCCGGCCGCCGTACCGACGCCGTTTCGGTCCAGCGGGCTTGGCGGGAAGTGTTTTCGTCTTGGGCGGCATGTGCGGTTCCTATTCTAGGCACCCCTGTCTAGCACGCCGCCGGGGGGTCCTGTAAAAAAACGAAACGATACCGTTGCGTTTTATTTTTTCGAGGCGTAGTCTGCGGCTCTTCGGTCGGTCTGACGCCGGTCGAAGCCACCCAGCCAGGGGGAAATCCGAATGCGGCAGCAGTCTTTTTTCAGCCCAGGTCAGCACCGGCTCGGCGCGCCGTCCGGTGCGCGATCTGCGCTCATGACCTGGCTGGCCGCCGGTGCCGGCGTCGCCATCTGTGCCGTCGCCACTTTGCTTCTGTAGCCACGCGCCACCTCGGCACACCGAAAAGGAACAAGCATGCTCACGCCCCGTGGTCTGTCCGTTGCGTCGGTCCTGTTTCTCGCCGCCTGTGCGCACGCTCCAGCCGACCCGGAGGCGCGCGCGGCGTATGAGCGTGCCAACGACCCGGCCGAACCGACCAACCGCGTCATCTTCTCCGGAAACCAGTGGGTCGACCGCAACGCTTTGCAACCGGTGGCCCGCGCCTACCAGAACCATGTGCCGGAGCGCGTGCGGAAGAGCGTTCACAACTTCGTCTCCAATCTCAAAGAGCCCGGAATTCTGGTGAACGACACCCTGCAGGCGAATTTCAGCCGCGCCTGGGTGACCACGCAGCGCTTCGTCATCAACACCACGGTCGGCGGGGCGGGGTTCTTCGACGTCGCGACCGACTGGGACCGCCCCTATCACGAGGCCGATTTCGGGCAGACCTTGGGCGTCTGGGGAGCCGGCCCGGGGCCGGCCGTGCAGCTGCCGATCTTCGGGCCGTCGAACGTCCGGGACTCCATCGGAAAAATCGTCGGCTTCGTGGCCAATCCGCTGAACTTCGTGCCGGGCGGCGCCGGCGATGCCGTCGACGGGCGAGCCGAGATGCTGGAGACGACCGACACGCTCGAGAAAACTTCTCTCGACTACTACGCATCCCTCCGCAGCATGCAGGCGCAACGGCGCGCCAAGGTGGTTGAGGAGGGCAAGACTGGTGGACGGGCCAAGTCCGAGCCTCTGCGCATCATCAGCCCGGATATCCCGGACACCGACGCTCCCGCACCGGCAGCGCCCTGAGCGGATACTCCGCGATCCAGCATGACCCGCAGCCGGTTGCGGCCAGACTCCCCGTGCGAAGGAAAGGAACAGCCAATGCGTGTATTGAGGCTCAATGACGACGCCGAGCTTTGCTCGACCATGCGCAAACATAGTCGAATCTGCTGGAGCATGAGGCGCTAGAGGGGGACGTAGGACCAGCGTGACCGACGCTCTTTTGAAAATTGGGGGACCGCTCCAGGGGAATACGGACGCCGACCAGGAGGTCTCATCACATGCCGCACTCGAAGATGTCCCAATTCGCCGTGTCGACTTTTGCCTCACTCGTCGCAGCGCTGGTCGTTGCGTTGGTAGACAATGAACTCCAGGGTCCGCAGGTGACCCTCCCCCGCCTGTGCCAGGACGCGCCGGCCCTGCTTGCCGGCTGGACAGCCTTCACCCAGAAGAGAATGCGGCTGCGAAACGATCAGCAGCCGGCCTGGCAACACTTCGTGAAATCGGCGCAGGGCGCGGTCGAACCGATCATGCAGGTCTGCGACCGCGCGCAGGCAACTCCCGAGCCCGCCGACCTGCCGGCGCAACTCGTTCTGCAAGAAACACTCGCGAGTGCCCGTCTCGATGCGCTGCATACCTTGACGCCGGCCGTCGCCCAATTGTGGCCCGAGCTATCGCCCGAGCAGCGCCAGCTCCTGCATCTCCCCCTGATGGGAGCGCGGCTGATGCCGCTCACGTCGCCGCCAGCCATGGCCGGACTCAAATAGGGGCCGGCCATGAACGACCCCATCGCAGACCTCAAGCTGGCCGCCAATCTTCTCGCGACCATCCAGACCGGACGACCGCATGTCGATGCCCGAATCAAGGCGCTGGCCGCGGTGGTCCTCGCCCTCGCCGAGGGCAGCGACCAGCCGCTCGGTGACGTCTTCCGCAGCTTCTACAGCCCCGGTGACCGCGATGCGTCTTGATACCAAGCGCGCCGGCTTGAGGTGGCCGCGGTGGCGGTCGCGCTGTTCTGGATGGCGCTGCTGTAGGACGAGGGACGGCGGCGGGGCCGCTTACTCCGCGTAGATCATCTTCACGGTCATGCCGCCGTCGATGATCAGGTTCTGACCGGTGATGAATCCGGCGCGCGCCAGGAACAGGCACGCCTCCGCGACGTCCTCCGGCTTGCCGACGCGGCCGACCGGATGCTGCTCGCGGTCGGCGGTCGAATGCACCGGCAGCTTGGCGCGTCCCGAAAACTGCCAGTCGCGGGTTTCGATCCAGCCCGGACTGACGCAATTGACGCGGATGCGCTGCGGCCCGAGGCTGATCGCCAGCGCATGCGTCAGCGCCACGATGCCGCCTTTCGAGGCGGTGTAGGCTTCGGTCCCCGGCTCTGACATGAACGCACGGGTCGACGCGACGTTGATGACGGCCCCACCCCGGCCGCCCTCGGCCATCCGCCGGGCGGCGGCCTGCGCGCACAGGAATGCGCCGCGCAGATTGACCGCGATGACGCGGTCGAAGTCCGCCGGCTTCAGCTCCAGAAACGGGGCGTTGCGCGAAATCCCGGCATTGTTGATCAGCACATCGGGCGAGCCGAGGGTCGCAGCGGTCGCCTGCATCCACGCCTCGACGTCGCCGGCCTCCGCGACATCGGTCCGCATGAACATGGCCTTCGTCCCCAGGGCCTGCACCCGCTGCACAATCTCGTGACCGGCATCCTCGATCGTGTCGGCCACCGACACCGCGTAGCCCGCCTGGGCAAACTGCAGGGCGACCGCGCGGCCGAGGCCCTGACCGCCGCCGGTTACCGCGACAATGTTTCCCATGTGATCAAGCTGTGGCCGTCCCTGATCGGGGTCAAGTCTTTGGTAAATGGGCGGAATGCCGCAGGGAAGAAAAATTTGCCCGCAGCCGTTATCGGGGTGAACTCCCCCATGGAGCAATCGGGGGGAGCCCCTGAAAGGAGGGGCCCATGACGACACTGACACGCAACGCGAAATCCCGCCTTGTCCACAAGCTGCTCGCGGCCGCCGTTCTCGTGGCCGGTCTCGGCACCATCACGCTCGCCAGCACGCCGGCGTTCGCCCATGACGGCTGGTACGGCGGACGCGGAGAGTGGCGCGGCCATGAATGGCGCGAACACGAATGGCGCGAGCATGAGTGGCGCGAGCATGGCGGATGGGGGCGGCCGCATTACGGCTACTACGGGTACGGTTACGCGCCCGGCTATTACTACGCGCCGCCGCCGGTGGTGTACGCCCCGCCGCCCCCGCCGGCCAGCTTCAACGTCGTGGTTCCGCTGAACTTCCGCTAAGGCAACTCCGCCCCGGCGTCGCGCCTCACCGGCGCGGCGCCGGCCGCGCGTCCCGGCCAGAGATCAGCGTTGTTTCTGGGCGAGTCCCGCGATGACGCCGGCCGCCACCAGCATCACCAGGTCCCAAACCGTTTTCGGCTGCTGGAACTGGGCGGCGTTCGGAAAGCCGGCCATCGCCGCCTCACGAGGTTGGGCCCGCGGCGGGGCCGAGCGCGCTGCCATGAGCCAGCGCATGGTGAGCAGGAGCACAACCATCAGCACCGCGGCACCCAGCGCCGCGAAGCAGGCGGCGCCGATCGGGCCGTAATCCGGCAGGGCGGCCGCGTAGACCGCGATGCCCAGGAAGGCCACGATGGTGAAGGCGCAGGCGAATGCCATCACGCCGAAAACCACCGTATAAACGACCCCGCGTTCCAGGCGATCGACGATCGAGCGCCCCTCGGCGTGCGTTGCAGCGAGGAGCACTCGAAGCTCGTCCATGTTCGGGGGCTCAGCGGCTCCGGTCAAGAAATCGACTCAGGATCACACCCGCGGCGAGCGCGATGGTCGCGGCGCCGAAGGGATGATCCGTAATCGCTTTCTCGATTGACCGGCCGTACTGCTGGGCACCCTCCGACACGGAATCCGACAGACGGTCGTAAGTCCGTTTGGCGGTGTCTTCGAGATCTCCGGCAATGCGCTGGACCTGGCGGGCGATCCCGCTCGCAACACCGACGGTGTCTTCGGCGTCCTGGTTGACCGCCTTCATCAGCCGCTTGAGCTCGGCGCGCAGCTCGCCGAGTTCGTCGCGCAGTTCGTCAAGCTCGCTGGTCGTCTTGCTGGCCATTTTCCACACCATCTCCGCTTCCCTTGGGCCACGCTCGCCGGCCCAATTACTGGCGTTATCAACAGCACCGCGCGGCGGGCAGCCGCATCGACAGCCATGAAACGCCGCCCTGGGGTAAGTGGTTCCGGCACGATGAAAATACTCCCCCTCGGCCGTCGCCCCCGGCCGGCCAGCCCGAGGCGGCCGCCGCTCGACACCTAAGTTATTGCGGGAACGAAACAACCGCCGCCGCGTTTACGAGCCGAGGCGCGGTTTGGCCCATAAAGCCGGCCAACGGCGGCGCGTCACCTCGCGTCTCTTGGGTTTCCACCTGGGCTTTTCTGGTCCGCATGGCCCATTCGCCCCCGCATGACACCGACATCGCAGACCGCCGGGACAAGCGGCCGCAATGGTCGTCCGCGGCAGAGCCGGCCGCGGTGACGCGACTGGGCCCGCGAATCTACAACCTGTTTCCGCGCCTGATCGGCTCGGTCGCGGCGTGGACCCAGCATCTGCCGCGCATCGCCGCGATGGGTTTCGACAGCGTCTATGTGAACGCGTTTTTCGAGACCGGCGCCAGCCGCAGCCTTTATGCCGTCAACGACCCGTTTCGCCTGAATCCGGCATTCGCCGGCCCGGACCCGGTGGGCGAGGGAAACGAAAGTCTGCGGCGCTTCGTCGCCACGGCCGACGATCACGGCCTGCGCGCGATCATGGATCTGCCGATCGCAACGCTCGCCCGCGATTCCCGGCTGCTGGCCGAGCATCCGCGCTGGACGCGCCCCGGCGACGGGGCGAACGCCGGGCGCGGCGCGTGGACGGATATCGTCGGCCTGAACTACGGCGACCCGGCCATCCGCGAGGAGCTGCTGGAATTCTGGGCGCGCGTCATCCGGCACTATCTGGCGCAGGGCTTCGGCGGCTTCGTCGGCAAGTCGGCGCATCTTGCACCGGCCGATGTCTGGCGGGATCTGCTCGCGGCCCCGCATGGCGACGTGTCGCCGTGGTTCATCGCCGACACGATCGGGGCACCGGTCGAGGCGGCGGAAGCATTGGCGGGTGCCGGCTTCGACTACATCTTCAACAGCGCAAGATGGTGGGACTTCCGGTCCGACTGGGCGTTGGACCAGCAGGAGCGGCTGCGCCGGGTGGCACCCACCATCACCTTTCCCGAGATCCAGGACGCCCCGCGCATCGCCGCCGATCCCGCCGCCGGCAGCCAGGTCTCGCTCGAAGGACGGCTTAAATTCCACGTCCTGTTCGCCGCCTGTTTTTCCGCCGGCTGGATGATGCCGGTCGGCACCGAATATGGCTTCGCGCGCACGCTCGACGCGGTGCGCATGCGCCCCGAGGACTGGGAGCAGCCGCGCGTCGATCTGAGCGAGTTTATCGCCGCGGTGAACGTCCTGCGGGGGCGGTCCCCACCGCTGAACCGCGAGGGTACCGAGAGGCGGATCACCGCGCCGAACCAGCCCGTACTCGGGCTGCTGCGGCTGAGCGGCGACCATCCGCTGGACTCCGAGTCCGCGGCCCTGCTCCTGCTCAACAGCGATGCGGCGGCGGCGCACCCGGCCGACTCCGGCGCGCTCGTCAGCGAGACCGGCGGCCGTTTCGGCGAGTTTGCCGACACCACGCCGCTGCGGACACCGGTGCTGCTCGAACCCGGCCAAACGCTTGTCCTGCAGCCGCTCGAGCTTAGGGTCTTCCAGGCCGAGGCGGTGACCGACGAGAGCGCGGTGGCGCCGGCCGATGCGACGGCCGACAAGCTGCTGCGCCGCCTGGCCCAGAACCGCCTGACCGTCCAGAACGTCGAGCCGGAGATCGAAGGCGGCCGCTATCCGGCCAAGCGCATCGTCGGCGACGTGCTCGAAGTCTTGGCCGACATCTTCATCGACGGCCACGACAAGATCGCGGCGTGCGTCAAGTACAAAGACGCGGACGAGCGCGACTGGCGCGAAGCGCCGATGATTTTCGTCGACAACGACCGCTGGCGCGGCACCGTGCCACTGACGCGAAACGCCACCTACGCGTACACGATCGAGGCGTGGCGCGACCGCTTCGAGTCATGGCGGGCCGAGCTGATCAAGAAGCGGGATGCCGGCCAGGGCATCAAGCTCGAGCTGCACGAGGGGGTCGAGCTCGCGAAAATGACCCTGGCGCGCTGCCGGGGTGCGGCGCGCCAGCTCATGATGACCCTACTGGGCCGCGCCGAGACACTCATCGATCAGCCGGCGGAGCTGGAAAAGCTGCTGCTATCCGAAGAGCTGCGCGACATCATGCGGCGCTACGGCGAGCGCAGCGAGCTCACGCGCTATCCGCGCGAGCTCCAGGTCGTCGTGGACCGCCTCGCCGCCCGATATTCCAGCTGGTACGAGCTGTTCCCGCGGTCACAGACCGACCACGCGGGACGCAGCGGCACCTTCGACGACGTGATCCGCTGCCTGCCATATGTGCGCGACCTGGGCTTCGACGTCCTCTATTTTCCGCCGATCCACCCGATCGGCCGCACCAACCGCAAGGGCCGCAACAACAGCATCGTCGCCGGCCCGAACGATCCGGGCAGCCCGTATGCCATCGGCTCCGAGGCCGGCGGTCACACGGCCGTGCATCCCGACCTCGGCACGCTCGAGGACTTCCGGCGGCTGGTGCGTGCGGCGCACGAGCACGGGATCGAGCTGGCGCTCGACTTCGCGGTGCAGTGCTCGCTCGACCATCCGTGGGTCAAGGAGCATCCGGATTGGTTCGACTGGCGCCCCGACGGCAGCCTCAGGTTCGCCGAGAACCCGCCGAAGAAATACGAAGACATCGTCAATCCGAATTTCTATCACGGGTTTCCGGACCTCTGGCACGCGCTGCGCGACGTGGTCGAGTTCTGGATCGGCCAGGGCGTCAGGATCTTCCGCGTCGACAATCCGCACACCAAGCCGGTGACGTTCTGGGAATGGATGATCGGCGACATCCGCGCCCGCCACCCGGACGTGATCTTCCTCGCCGAAGCGTTCACCAAACCGAAGATGATGAAGACGCTGGCCAAGATCGGCTTCAGCCAGTCCTACACGTACTTCACGTGGCGTAACACCAAGCAGGAGTTCGTCGAGTATCTGACCGAGCTCACCCAGACCGATGCGAAGGAGTATTTCCGACCGAACTTCTTCGTCAACACGCCGGACATCAACCCGTTGATCCTCCAGACCGGCGGTCGGCCGGCGTTCATGATGCGGGTCGCCCTCGCCGCCACCCTGGCCAGCGCCTATGGCATCTATAGCGGCTTCGAGCTCTGCGAGGCGGCCCCCCTGCCGGGGCGCGAGGAGTATCTTGATTCCGAGAAATACGAGATCAAGCCGCGCAACTGGGACCAGCCGGGCCACATCCGCGAGTACATCGCGCAGCTGAACCGCATCCGCCACCAGAACCCGGCGCTGCACGATTTCCGCAACCTCAGGTTCTACAACGCCGACGACGACCACATCCTGGTCTACGGCAAGGCGACCCGGACCCGCGACAACGTGATCCTGGTGGCGGTCAATCTCGACCCGGTGTTCGGACGGGGGAGCCGCTTCGAAATCCCGCTCTGGGAATTCGGCCTGCCGGATCACGCCAGCCTGCGCGCCGAGGACCTGTTCACCGGCCAGGCGTTCACCTGGCACGGCAAACACCAACAAGTGTGGCTCGACCCGCGCGTCAACCCGGCGGCGGTCTGGCGGCTGGGAGCGGGAGCATGATCGATCGCACCGACCGATTCTGGTTCAAGAACGCGGTCATCTACGAGGTGCACGTCAAATCGTTCTGCGACTCGAACGGCGACGGCATCGGCGATTTTCCCGGCCTGATCAGCAAGCTCGATTATCTGCAGGACCTCGGCGTCACCGCCATCTGGCTCCTGCCGTTCTATCCCTCGCCGCTGCGCGACGACGGCTACGACATTGCGGCCTATCGCGCGGTGAATCCCGCTTACGGCACCATGCGCGACTTCAAGTGCCTGGTGAAGGAATGCCACGATCGCGGCATCCGCGTGATCACGGAGCTGGTGATCAACCACACGTCCGACCAGCATCGCTGGTTCCAGCGCGCGCGGCGCGCCAAGAAAGGCTCGGTCTACCGTGACTTCTACGTGTGGAGCGACACCGACCAGAAATACAAGGATGCCCGGATCATCTTCGTCGATACCGAGAAATCGAACTGGGCCTGGGACCCGGTCGCACAGGCCTATTACTGGCACCGCTTCTATTCCCACCAACCGGACCTGAACTTCGACAATCCGCGCGTGCTGCGCGAGGTGATCAGCGTCATGCGCTTCTGGCTGGATATGGGCGTCGACGGCGTGCGGCTCGACGCCATTCCCTATCTCGCGGAGCGCGAAGGGACAAACTGCGAGAACCTGCCCGAGACGCACGAGATCATCCGCAAGATCCGCGCCGAAATTGACGCGCATTACCCCGACCGGCTCCTGCTCGCCGAAGCCAATCAATGGCCGGAGGACGTCGCCGCCTATTTCGGCAACGGCGACGAATGCCATATGTGCTTCCACTTCCCGCTCATGCCGCGGATGTACATGGCGATCGCCCAGGAGGATCGCCATCCGATCACCGACATCATGCGACAGACGCCCGACGTGCCGGAAAACTGCGGCTGGGGAATCTTCCTGCGCAACCACGACGAGCTGACGCTCGAGATGGTGACCAACCGCGAGCGCGACTACCTGTGGAATTTCTTCGCGGTCGACAAGAAGGCGCGGCTCAATCTCGGCATCCGCCGCCGCCTGGCGCCGCTGCTGGACAACGACCGGCGCAAGATCGAGCTCATGAACAGCCTGCTGTTCTCAATGCCGGGAACGCCGATCATGTATTACGGCGACGAGATCGGCATGGGCGACAACGTCTATCTCGGCGACCGCGACGGCGTGCGGACACCCATGCAGTGGTCACCCGACCGCAACGGCGGCTTCTCGCGCGCGGACCCATCGCACCTGTTCCTGCCGCCGATCATGGACCCGCTCTACAGCTACGAAGCTGTGAATGTCGAGGCGCAGACGCGCAGCCAGGCGAGCCTTCTCAACTGGATGAAGCGCCTGTTGTCGATGCGCCAACAGAACAAGGCGCTGCGCGTCGGCGGCCTGCGCTTCCTCTATCCCGGCAACCGCAAGATCCTCGCCTATCTGCGCGAGGCGGACGACGAGGCGATCCTGTGCGTGGCCAATCTCTCGCACTCGGCACAGGCCGTTGAGCTCGATCTCGTCCAGTTCAAGCCCCGGGTCCCGGTGGAGATGCTGGGACGCAGCGCCTTCCCGCCGATCGGCGACCTGCCCTACCTGATCACCTTGCCAGCCTACGGCTTCCACTGGTTCGTGCTGCCGCAGGCGGCGCAGATGCCGCATTGGCACGTCGAGGCGCCGCCTCCGCTGCCCGATTTCATCACGCTCGTGATGAAAGACGGCTGGCGCAGCGTGTGGAGCGGCCGCGAGGCCCGCGAGCTCGAGACCGACGTGCTGCCCGCCTACCTGAGCAAACAGCGCTGGTTCTCGGCGAAGAACGACCGGATCGTCCGCGCCCGGATCTGCGCCACACCCGAGGTGACGAACGACAAGGGCAGCTTCGTTCTGCTGCAGACCCTAATCGAGCTCGCATCGTCCGACCACCAGCGTTACTTCCTGCCGCTGGCCGTCTCCTGGGACGACAACGCCGGCACGATGAACTGGCCGCTCCTGCCCTACATGCTGGCCAAAGTGCGCCGCCGTTCCAAAGTGGGGGCGGTGTACGAAGCGACCGCCACCGAGCAATTTGCCCTCGCCGCGGTCGATCTGATCCGGCAGGGCAAGGATATCGACAGCGAGGGCGGACGGGTCGTGAGCCACTCGACCTCCGCGTTCGCAGCACTCGAGATCGTCCCGGAAACCCAGACCCGGCGGGTCGGCGGCGAACAAAGCAACAGCTCAGTGACGATCAACGACCAGATGATCCTCAAGGCGTACCGGCGCCTCGCGGACGGCGAGCATCCGGAGGTCGAGATGTCCCGCTTCCTGACCGAAGTGGCCGGCTATCCGAACACGCCGAAGCTGTTCGGCTCGATCGAATACGTGGAGCGGGACGGCACCAAATGGGCGCTGGCCGTCCTGCAGGAGTTCATGCGCAGCCAGGGCGACGGCTGGATGCACGCTATGGACTATCTCGACCGGGTGTTCGACGGGATGCGTCAGATGGATCCCAAAGCCGAACCCATGCCGGGCAGCGAGCGGCACGCCGTTTACCTCAATCAGATCCGCGTCCTCGCGCGGCGGATCGCAGAGCTCCACCGAGCCCTTGCCACCGACAGCCAGGATCCGGCCTTTGCACCCGAGCCGATCACCGGTGCCGACATGACGCAGTGGCGGCGCGGCGCCTTGGCGATGGTCGAAGGCGCGTTCAGCGCCTTGCGCAAATACGCCGACGCCCCCCCGACGCCGGCGACGGCCCAGGTTCGCGCCGCGCTCGACCGGCAGCGCGAGTGCGTGGAGCGCATCCGCGCCCTCACCGATGAGCCGCTGCGCACCATGAAAACGCGCATCCACGGCGACCTGCATCTGGGCCAGGTCCTGGTCGTGAAGGACGACTACCAGATCATCGATTTCGAGGGCGAGCCGACGCGGCCCGTGGCCGAGCGCCGCGCCAAGTCATCGCCACTGCGGGACGTCGCCGGCATGCTGCGGTCGATCCAATACGCCGCATGGTCGGCGTTGTACAACCTTGCCGACCGCGACCCGGACGGGTTCGAAAAGCTGTTGCCCTATGCCATGGAGTGGAAAAAGCTCGTCCAAGATGCTTTCCTGGACGGCTATACGGCGGCGATCGGCGATTGCATCAGCTGGCCGGCCGACGTGACCGAGCTGCGGCGCGCATTGAGCTTCTTCTTGCTTTACAAGGTACTGTACGAGACCTGCTACGAAGCCGCCAACCGGCCGAACTGGATCCGCATCCCGGTGACGGGCCTGATAGAAGTCCTCGACGCACTCCGCCGGCCGAAGGAGGGAACACTTGCCGCAGCGTGACGAATTCCTCCCCGGCGAGACGCGACGGCGGACCGAACCGGCGACGGGGCGAGGTCTCAGCGACAGCGAGGTGCGCGGCCAGATCGACGCGGTGGTCCGCGGCGAGCACGACAACCCGTTTTATTTCCTCGGCATGCACCGCGACGGCGAGAGCGACGAGGTCATCGTCCGCAGCTTCCAGCCCGGTGCGGCGCGGGTATGGGTGATCGATGCGTCGACGGGTGCCGTCGTCGCCGAGCTCGACCGCGTCCATCCGGACGGATTTTTCGTCGGGCGGACGGGGCGCAAGGAGCGCTTTCGCTATCGGCTGCGACGCGAGAGCGCCGGGCGGACCGTCGACGTGGAGGACCCGTACCGCTTTCCGCCGGTGCTGGGTGAGCTGGATCTCTATCTATGGGCCGAGGGCCGGCATCTCAGGGCCTACGAAAAGCTCGGCGCCCATCCGCGCACCATCGAAGGCGTGGCCGGCGTCACCTTCGCGGTGTGGGCGCCGAACGCCCGGCGCGTGAGCGTGGTCGGGCCGTTCAACAATTGGGACGGGCGCTACCACGTGATGCGCCGGCGCGTCGAGGCCGGCATCTGGGAGGTCTTCATCCCCGGCCTCGATGCCGGCGAGCTGTACAAATACGAGATCAGGGGCGCCGACGGCACGTTGCTGCCGCTCAAGTCCGATCCGTTCGGCCTGCGCGCGGAACATCCGCCCCGGACCGCGTCGATCGTGGCGACTCTCGGCGAAGAGTATCGCTGGCGGGACAGCCTCTGGATGACATCGCGGGCACGGGCGAACGCCCGCACGGCGCCGCTGTCGATCTACGAGTGCCACCTCGGATCGTGGGCGCGGGTCCCGGAAGAGGGCGGGCGGCCGCTCCGCTACGGCGAGCTGGGCGACCGGCTGGTCCCTTACATCAAGGACATGGGCTTCACCCATGTCGAGCTCCTGCCGATCAGCGAATATCCGTTCGACGGGTCCTGGGGCTATCAGCCGATCGGCCTCTACGCGCCGACCAGCCGCTTCGGCACGCCCGACGAATTCCGAGCCCTGGTCGACCGGTTTCACGAGGCTGGAATCGGCGTGCTGATCGACTGGGTGCCGGGACATTTCCCCACCGACGCGCACGGCCTGGCGCGGTTCGACGGCACCGCCCTCTACGAGCATGCCGATCCCCGGCAGGGATTCCATCAGGACTGGAACACCCTGATCTACAACTACGGCCGCAACGAGGTGAGCAATTTCCTGATTGCGAACGCGTTGTTCTGGCTCGACCGCTATCACATCGACGGGCTGCGCGTCGACGCGGTGGCGTCGATGCTCTATCTCGATTACAGCCGCAAGCCTGGCGAATGGGTTCCGAACCGGTACGGCGGAAACGAAAACATCGATGCCACGGCGTTCCTGCGCCGGATGAACGAGCTGGTGTTCGCCGAGCATCCCGGAACGACCACGGTGGCCGAGGAATCGACCGCCTGGGCCGCCGTGTCGCGGCCGACCTACGTGGGCGGCCTGGGCTTCGGCTACAAGTGGAACATGGGCTGGATGCACGACACGCTGCGCTACATGTCGCGCGAACCGGTCTACCGCCGCTTCCACCATCACGACCTCACCTTCGGGCTGCTCTACGCATTCAGCGAGAACTTCGTCCTGCCGCTGAGCCACGACGAGGTCGTGCACGGCAAGGGCTCGCTGATCACCCGCATGCCGGGCGACCGCTGGCAGAAATTCGCCAACCTCAGGGCCTATTTCGGCTTCATGTTCAGCCATCCCGGCAAGAAGCTCCTGTTCATGGGCGGCGAGTTCGGACAGGAGCGCGAGTGGAACCACGACACCAGCCTCGACTGGCATCTGCTGTCGGATCCGCTGCATCGCGGCGTCCAGGACTTGGTGCGCGATCTCAACAAGCTCTATCGCGGCAGCCCGGCGCTGCATGAGCTGGATTGCGAGCCGCCCGGCTTCGAATGGATCGAGGCGAGCGATACCGACAACAGCGTGTTGTCGTTCCTGCGGCGCAATCGCGACGGCGACCGCCTCGTCGTCGTCGTCTGCAGTTTCACCCCGGTGGTCCGCCGGAACTATCGGCTGGGCGTGCCGAATGCCGGCCGTTATCTCGAGCGCGTCAATACCGACTCCGCCATCTACGGCGGTAGCAATGTGGGCAACGCCGGCGGCGTCGCGACGGCACAGCGGCCCTCCCATGGCCGCCCGCATTCGGTGGAGCTCACCTTGCCCCCCTTGGCCACGCTGATCCTGGAGTGGTGTCCGTAAACGGCTTCGCAGAGAGAGCCGGAAGATCGGGGAGGTTCTGACGCTCCATGCCCCCGCTGCGCTCGCTCGGCAGCCTCGGCACGCTGATGACGAAGGCGGCGCACGCGCGGATCTGGCCCGGACGGCCCTATCCGCTGGGTGCGACGTGGGACGGCAAGGGCGTCAACTTCGCGGTCTTCTCGGCCAACGCCGACCGCATCGAGCTGTGCCTGTTCGATGCCACCGGGACGCGCGAGATCGACCGGGTGCCGCTGCCGGAATACACCGACGAGGTGTGGCACGGCTACCTGCCGGACTCGACGCCCGGCACGCTGTACGGCTATCGCGCCTACGGCCCCTACGACCCGCGCCGGGGACAGCGCTTCAACCCGCACAAGCTGCTGCTCGACCCTTATGCCAAGGCGTTGATCGGCAACGTCCGGCATTCGGACGCGATCTTCGGATACCGCGTCGGCTCGGCGCGCGAAGACCTGGTGTTCGACCGCCGGGACAGCGCGCGGGTGATGCCGAAGTGCCAGGTCGTCGACACGTCCTATGCGTGGAGCGAGGATCGGCGCGTCGCAACGCCCGCGGCGAACTCGATCATCTACGAGCTGCACGTGCGCGGCTTCACCATGCAGCACCCGGCCCTGCCGGTGCCGCTGCGCGGCACCTTCGCCGGCCTCGCCGCCCAGCCGATCGTCGAGTACCTGAAGAGCCTCGGCGTCACCACGGTCGAGCTGATGCCGGTGCACGCCTTCATCGACGACCGGCATTTCACGACCAAGGGCCTGCGCAACTACTGGGGATACAACACGATCGGCTTCTTCGCGCCGGAGATGCGCTATCTGTCCACCGGGGTCGTCTCGGAATTCAAGACCATGGTGGCGCGGCTGCACGACGCGGGCATCGAGGTGATCCTCGATGTCGTCTACAACCACACCGCCGAGGGCAACCATCTCGGACCGACCCTCTGCTTCCGCGGCCTCGACAATCTCTCCTACTACCGGCTGGTGCCGGAAGACCCCCGTTACTACGTCAATTACACGGGGACGGGGAATACGCTGAACCTTAGTCATCCCCGGGTGTTGCAGATGGTGCTCGACTCTCTGCACTACTGGGTCCAGGACATGCACGTCGACGGATTTCGCTTCGACCTCGCCGCAACCCTGGCCCGCGATCCCGACGGGTTCGACCCCGGCAGCGGCTTCTTCGACGCCATCCGCCAGGCCCCGGCCCTCCAGCACGTCAAGCTCATCGCCGAGCCGTGGGATGTCGGCCCGGGCGGATATCGGCTGGGCAGCTTCCCACCGGGCTGGTCGGAATGGAACGACCGCTATCGCGACGCGGTGCGGCGCTTCTGGAAGGGCGACGAGGGCGTTCTGCCCGAGCTCGCCGCGAGGCTGGCCGGCTCGGCCGACATCTTCGACCGCCGCGGCCGCCGGCCGTGGGCCACCGTGAACTATGTCACGTCCCACGACGGATTCACCCTGCACGACCTCGTGTCGTACAACGCGAAGCACAACGAGGCCAACCTCGAGAACAACAAGGATGGCCACGACGACAACCTGAGCTGGAATTGCGGCGTCGAAGGGCCGAGCGACGATCCGAACATCGTCGCACTCCGCGAGCGTCAAAAGCGGAACATGCTGTCGACTCTGCTGCTATCGCAGGGCCTGCCGATGGTTCTTGCCGGCGACGAAGTCGGCCGCACTCAATCGGGCAACAACAATGCGTATTGCCAGGACAGCGAGATCAGCTGGCTGGACTGGGCGACGGCGACCAAGCCGGGGAACCAGGAGCTCGCCGCGTTCGTCCGCCGGCTGATCGAACTCCGCAAGGCGCATCCTGTCCTGCGCCGGCGGCGATATCTGCATGGGCGCGATGCATCGTCCGAGGGGCTCGTCGATATCTGCTGGTATGCGCCGCAGGGCCAGGAGATGAAGCCCGAGAAATGGCAGGACGCGAAGGCGCACTGCGTCGGCCTGTTCCTCAACGGCCGCGCCGGTCCGGATATCGGCGACACCGGCATTCCGGAAACCGACGCGGCCCTCCTGATCGTGCTCAACGCCTATTACGACAAGGTCGACTTCGTGCTCCCCACCCTGCCGACGAGCAAGGGCTGGACGCGCGTGCTCGACACGACGGAGCCGCAGCTGAAGGCGGGCCCGACCCATCACGCGCTGGGCGAGGTCTATTCGGCTCCCGGCCGATCCCTGATTATGTTCATGATGCAGGAAGAGGGCTGACCATGGTGGGCTTCGTTCACCAGATGCCCTTCGGGGCATGCCTTGACGACGGGAGCGTCCGCTTCCGCCTGTGGGCGCCCGGCCAGACGGCGGTTTCGCTGGTTCTCGAGCCGGCGGGGCAGGCGATCCCGATGCCGGCCGTCGGCGACGGCTGGTTCGATCTCACCACGCGCGAGGCGGCACCGGGCCATCGTTACCGGTACGAGCTGAGCGGCGGCCTGCGCGTGCCCGACCCGGCGTCCAGGCAGCAGGACAAGGACGTTCACGACGCGAGCGTCGTCGTCGATCCCGCGCGCTATCGCTGGCGCAGTCCGGGCTGGCGCGGCTGTGCGTGGCACGAGACGGTCCTCTACGAGCTGCATGTCGGGACGTTCTCGCCGGCCGGCACGTTCGACGGCGTGCGCGAGCGGCTGGAGACGCTGGCGCAGATCGGCATCACCGCGATCGAGCTGATGCCGATCGCGGATTTTCCCGGGCGCTGGAACTGGGGGTACGACGGCGTGCTGCCCTTTGCACCCGACGCGCGCTACGGCACGCCCGACCAGCTGAAAGCCCTGATCGACGCCGCCCATGAGCGCGGCATGATGGTCTTCCTCGACGTGGTCTACAACCACTTCGGGCCGGACGGGAATTATCTACACAGCTATGCGCCGCAGTTCTTCACCGACCGCCGGCGCACGCCGTGGGGCGCCGCGATCGACTACCGGCAGCGTCCGGTGCGCGACTTCTACATCCACAACGCGCTCTACTGGATCCAGGAATACCGGTTCGACGGGCTGCGCTTCGACGCCGTGCACGAGATCATCGACGACAGCGAGCCAAATATCCTGCAGGAGATCGCGCGCTCGGTGCGCACCCGCACCGAGCCCGGACGCCAGGTTCACCTGGTGCTGGAGAACGACGACAACTCCGCCCGGCTGCTCACCCGCAACCCGGACGGCACGCCGCGCCACTACACGGCGCAATGGAACGACGACTTCCACCATGCGGCGCATGTCGTCCTGACGGGCGAGACCGGCGGCTATTACGCCGACTATGCCGACCAGCCGGTGGAGCGGCTCGGCCGGGCGCTGGCCGAGGGCTTCGTCTACCAAGGAGAAAAATCGCCGTATCGCGGCAAGGCGCGCGGCGAGCCGAGCGCCAAGCTGCCACCGCTGGCCTTCGTCAACTTCATCCAGAATCACGACCAAGTCGGCAACCGGGCGTTCGGCGAACGCCTGACCGCCTTGGCGTCGCCCGCGGCCCTCAAAGCGCTCAGCGCCATCCTGCTGCTCGCACCCAGCGTGCCGCTGCTGTTCATGGGCGAAGAGTACGGCGCCGAGGAGCCGTTCTGTTTCTTCGCCGACTTCCACGGCAAGCTCGCCGATGCGGTGCGCAACGGGCGGCGGGAGGAATTCGCACGCTTCCCGGCGTTCGCCGATCCGGCGGCACGCCAGCGGATTCCCGACCCGGTCGCCGCCGCGACCCACAAACAGTCCTGCCTCGATTGGGCGAAGCGCTCCGCAGCCACGCATCGCGAGTGGCTCGAGCATTGCCGGAGCCTGATCGCCGTGCGGCGCACCGAGCTGCGGCCGCGGCTGGCCCAGGTCCCGGGCGGTCAGGCCGCGTACAACGTCATCGACCGCACCCTGCTGACGGTCCGCTGGGTGCTCGGCGACGGCGCGCGGCTGCAGCTGGTCGCCCAGCTGGCCGATCAGCCGAGCGGGGCCGCCGCTGTGACGGCGGCCGGTCGGTCGCTGTGGACGACGAGCCGCGCCGGCATCAATCGGGCGCCGCTGCAGAACCTGCCGCCGTGGTTCGTCGGCTGGTTCATCGACGATGCACGGGCGGGGCGCTGATGTCGGCCCTTGACGAACAACTGAACCGCCGCCTCGGCCTGGAGGCGCACTATGCCGACCAAACCGGCCGGGACCGCGCCGTTCCCGAGGAAACCCTGCGCGCGCTGTGGGACGCGCTCGGCGGTCCGGGCCCGAACGGTGACGCGCGCCGCCGCCTCGAGGCCCTCGAACATGCGGAAGCGCATGCGATCCTCGACCCGGTGGTGGTCCGCCGCTCCGATCGGGCGCTGACCGTCGAGGTCGCCGTCCCGGACGCCGCCGAGCTCTTCGAATGGGACATCATCGAGGAGAACGGCACGCGGCACCACGGGCACGGCAATATCGCCGAGCTCGCTCCGGCAAAGGCCGTGGGCGATGACCGCGCCGCCAGCCGGCGCAAGCTCACCATCGGCGAAAAGCTGGAGCTCGGCTACCACCGCCTCGTCCTGCGCTGGCTCGGCCGGACGCGCCAAGAGGCGGCGTCGACCGTCATTGTCGCCCCGCCACGCGCGTATCTGCCGCCGGTCCTGCAGGAGCGCCGCGGCGCCTGGGGGCTCGCCGTGCAGCTCTATGCGCTGCGCTCCGAGCGCAACTGGGGGATCGGCGACTTCACCGACCTCAAGGATCTGGTCGACCGCGCCGCACAGGCGGACGCCGCGGCGATCGGGCTCAATCCGCTGCACGCGCTGTTTCCCGACGAGCCGGAGCGCGCCAGCCCCTATTCGCCGAGCAGCCGGCTGTTCCTGAACACGCTCTATCTCGACCCTGAAACCATCGACGATTTCAGCGAAAGTGCTGCGGCGCAGGCGCTGGTCGGGAGCGCCGAGTTCCGCCGCGCACTCGACGAGCTTCGGCAGACACCGCTCGTCGCTTACGGCGAGGTGGCGCGGCGCAAGTATCAGGTGTTGGAGCTGCTGTACGACTGGTTTCGCACCCAGCACCTGCCGCGGCTGGAAGATGTGCGCACCCAATCCTTCCGCCGGTTCCAGCAGCGGGGCGGCACGGCGCTGCGGCGGTTCGCGACCTTCAACGTCCTGCGCGAGGTGCGCGGCGCGCAGGACGAGAACCAGCGGCACTGGCGAAGCTGGCCGGCGGAGCTGCGCGACCCGACCTCGAAAGCCGTCGCCGAATTCGCGAAGGCCCACCTGCCGCGGATCGAGTTCCACGAATATCTGCAGTGGCAGGCCGACCACCAGCTCGGCCGCGCCGCGGCGCACGCGCGGGAATCCCTGATGGAGGTCGGCCTCTATCAGGACCTTGCCGTCGGGTTCGATCCGGACGGGGCCGACGCCTGGGCGACCCAGGACATCCTGGTCGACGGCTGGAGCATCGGCGCACCCCCCGATACGTACAACATGAACGGCCAGAACTGGGGCCTGCTGCCGCCCAATCCGCGGCGGCTGCGCCAGCTCGCCTATCAACCGATCATCGAGATGCTGCGCGCCAACATGCGCCACGCCGGCGCCTTGCGCATCGACCATGTGCTGGGCTTCAAGCGGCTGTTCTGGGTCCCCAATGGCGCCCGCCCCGCCGCCGGCGCCTATGTCCGCTATCCGCTCGACGACCTGCTGGGCCTGGTGGCGCTGGAGAGCGTGCGCAACCGCTGCCTCGTCGTCGGCGAAGATCTCGGTACCGTGCCGGCGGGCTTCCGCGAGCAGCTGAACGAGCGCGGCATCCTCTCCTATGAGGTCCTCTACTTCGCCCGCGAGCGCGACGGCCGTTTCCGCGCCCCCGAGCGCTGGGCCAAGGACGCGCTCGGCACCATCACCACCCACGACCTGCCGACGCTCGCCGGGTACTGGAGCGGCCACGACATCGACATGCGGGAGAAGCTCGCGCTGTATCCCGACGCGGCTCTGGTCAAAGCCGATCGCGCCGAGCGCAAGGCGGCGCGGCGGCAGCTCGCCGAAGCGCTCCGCGCCGCCGGCCTGCCCGCCGCCGGATCCAAGGTCCCGGTCGAGCAGGCGCACCGCTTCCTCGCCCGCACACCGGCGCGGCTGGTGATGGCGCAGATCGAGGACCTGATCGGCGCGCTCGAGCCGGTGAACGTGCCGGGAACCGTCGACGAGCACCCGAACTGGCGCCGCAAGCTGCCGCGCACGCTGCGCGAGATCTTCGACGATCCGGTCGTGCAGAAGCGGCTCGCCGTGCTGCGCGAAGAGCGGCCCCGCGCCAAAGCCCAGCCGCCCGCGGACGTCGGGGTGCCGCGCGCGACCTATCGCCTGCAGCTCCACAGCCGGTTCACCTTCGCCGATGCCGAGGCGGTGCTGCCTTATCTGCACGAGCTCGGCGTCAGCCATCTCTATCTGTCGCCGATTTTCGAGGCGCAGCCGGGCAGCACGCACGGCTACGACACGACGAGCTTCGAACGGCTCAATCCCGAGCTCGGCGGCGAAGAGGGATTCGCCCGGCTGAGCGCCGCCCTGCACCGGCTCGGCATGCGCGCCGTCGTCGACTTCGTGCCCAATCACATGGGGATCGCCGGCACGCGCAACGCGTGGTGGGTCGATGTCCTGGAGTGGGGACAGGACTCCCCGCATGCGGAGACGTTCGACATCGATTGGGATCCGCCGGCGGCCCCCGACCTCAAGGGACGGATTTTGATGCCGGTGCTGGGCGATTCCGTCGAAGCGGTGCTCGCGCGCGGCGAGCTGAAGCTGGAATTCGACGCGGCGCAGGGTGCCTTTTACGTCGTCTACTTCGAGAACCGGTTTCCGGTCCGGCCGGCCGATTACGCCGACATTCTAGCCTTCGGCCTGCGGAGCGACATTGGCAGCCTCGACGGTGCCGACCACACGTCCCTTTCGGAGCTCGCCCGGTCGTTCACGGCGGTGTTCGAGGGCCGCGGCATAGGATCGCCGGACCAGCGTCGGCGGCGGGTCGCCGCTCTGAAAGCGGAGCTGGCCCGCCTTACCGCCAGGCCGCCGGTCGCAAAGCTCCTCGCCGAGAGTGCCGCGGCATTCTCCCGGGAGCGCGGCGAGTTTCGGCGCCTGCTCAAGCGCGAGGTCTATGTGCTGGCGCCGTGGCGGGAAGCGGCGCAGCGGATCAATTACCGGCGCTTTTTCGACATCAATCAGTTGGCCAGCCTCAGGATGGAGCGGCCCGAGGTGTTCGCGGCCTGTCACAAACGCATCGGCGATCTGATCGCCGACGATCATGTGCACGGACTCCGGCTCGACCATGTCGACGGACTCGCGGATCCGGCGCAATATTGCCGACGGCTGCGCAGCTTCGTTAAGCAGCGCCAGCCCGGGCGCAAGGCACCGCCCTGCTACATCATCGTCGAAAAGATCCTGGCCGAGGACGAGAAGCTGCGCGCCGATTGGGGCGTCGACGGCACAACCGGCTACGAGTTCACCAATCTGCTCAATGGCGTGTTCGTCGATCCGCGCGACGAGACGCCGCTCGATGACATCTACGCCGAGTTCATCGGGCGCGAGATCGACTTCGACGAGCTCCTGTTCACGACCAAGCGCCAGATCATCGAGAGTCTGTTCGGCGGCGAGCTCAACGCGCTCGCGGCCCGCCTTGCGAGGATTGCAGAGCGGCTGTCGCGGCGCGGCGCCTATAGCGCCGATCTGCTGCGGCCGATCCTGCGCGACGTGGCGGCGGCGTTCCCGGTCTATCGCACCTATGTCAATCCGCGCGGCGTGACCGCCGACGACCGGCGCATCATCGCCGGTGCGGTGGCCGAGGCGCGCCGGCGGAACGGGGCGCGCAACCCGGCCTTGTTCACGTTCGTGCGCCGCGCCTTGACCGCGGAACTCACCGGCCGGTCGGCACCAGCCGGCCGCGCGGACATCCTTCTGTTCGCGATGCGGTTCCAGCAATTCACCGCACCGGTCATGGCGAAATCTCTGGAAGACACCGTCTTCTACCGGTATTGCCGCCTGCTCTCGCTGAACGAGGTGGGCGGCGACCCCCGCCGGTTCGGGCTGCCCCTGGCGACGTTCCATCGCCGCATCGCCGAGCGGCGGCTGCTGTGGCCAAAATCCCTGCTGGCGACCGCGACCCACGACACCAAGCGCGGCGAAGACGCCCGCACGCGCCTCGATGTGCTGTCCGAAATTCCCGATATGTGGCAGCGCCACGTGGCGCGATGGACGACGCTCCACGGCGAGCCCCCGTCTGCCGAGCGAATCCCGTCGGCGAACGACGAGTATTTGATCTATCAGACGCTGGTCGGCGCCTGGCCGCAGGAGCTGAACGCCGCCCCGGCCGCCGATCCGGATGATATCCGCCGCTTCGGCGAACGGCTCAAGGCGTATGTCGTCAAAGCGCTCCGCGAGGCCAAGGAGCGCACCAGCTGGTTCCAGCCGAACGCCGAATACGAGGACGGCTGCGGCCGGTTCGTCGACCGGCTGCTGGACGCCGAGGGACCGTTCCTCAAGGACTTCGCGCCGTTCCAAGCGCTGGTGGCGCGGCTGGGCGCCCTGAACAGCCTCTCGCAGACCGTGCTGAAGCTCACGTTGTCGGGCATCCCCGACATCTATCAGGGCTGCGAGCTGTGGGATCTGAGCCTGGTCGATCCCGACAACCGGCGGCCGGTCGACTTCGCCCGTCGATGCCAGATGCTGCAGTCGCTGCCGGACGCCAATCAGCTCCGCGGGCAGCTCGAAGAGCTGCGCGCGCGGTGGCGCAACGGACAGATCAAGCTGCACCTGATTTCGGCCATCCTCGGGGCCCGGCGCCGGGTGCCACGTCTGTTCGCCGACGGCAGCTATGAGAAGCTCGCGGTCTCCGGAGCGGCGTCCGGGCATATCATCGCGTTTGCGCGTCGCATCCGCGGACAGGCGATGGTGGTCGCCGCCGGCCGCCAGTTCACCCGGCTGGCGGCGCGGGCGGACGAGCTCTGTCCCGCGGTCGAATCCTGGCACGACACGACGATCGCGGCGCCGCGGCACCTGCCCGACGGATTCACCGATATCCTGAGCGGCGCCTCGATCAAGCGGTCCCGCGCGGGCTTCGCGGCCGAGGAGATTTTCCGCGAGCTGCCGGTCACGGTTCTGGTGGCGGACGCGCCGCCATGAAACTCCGCCGACTTGCCGGCCGCTCGGCTTCCGCTGTATCAAATGCGGTGCTCGTTCGTCCCGAGTCGCACGAATCGCCACCCGCGGTACTGGAGATCGAGGGGCGGTCCGTTCCGCTGGCCGTGCGCCGTTCGCGCCGGGCGCGGCGTCTTTACCTTCGCGTCGATCCGTCTGCCCCGCCCAATCTGCCGGTCGAGCTGATCCTGCCGCGCGGCGTCGGCCTGGCCGAGGGCCTGCGGTTCGCCCGCGACAAGAGCCGCTGGGTGGCGCGGCGCCTCGCCGCCCTGCCGCCACCGACGCCTTTCACGGATGGTGCGACAATCGACATCGGCGGCGAGAACCTGCTGATCCGCCACGTCGCCGGCAACATTGCGACGCGGCGCGACGGGACCGCCCTGCTGGTCGGCGGCAATCCCGAGCATCTGCCGCGCCGCGTGCGCGACTGGATCAAAAGCCACGCGCGCGAGATCCTGACGCGCCGGTCGCGGGAGCTGGCCGAACGCATCGGCCAGCAGATCCGGGGCGTGCGCCTCGGCGATCCGCGCAGCCGCTGGGGCAGCTGCTCGCCGGACGGTAGACTCGCCTATTCGTGGCGGCTGGTGCTGGCGCCGCCCTTCGTCCTCGATTACGTCGTCGCGCACGAGGTGGCCCACTTGGTTCATCTCAACCACGGCAAGCGCTTCTGGCGGCTGGTCGCCGAGCTGGTCGGCGACATCGACACGCCCCGGCTATGGTTGAACCGTCACGGCCCGCGCCTGCTGCGCCACGGCTGACAGAGATCAAGGCGGCGGTGCCGCACCCGGACGATTATAGGGATCGAGGTTCAGCAGCGGCTTGTAGGTCGCGGCCCCCGGGGACGAGGACGCCGCCGTCGGCGCCGACGACGACCGGCCGGTCAGGAACGACGGCAGGAAATCCATGAAGCCCGGCGCCCCCGGCAGCGCCTTCGACGGCTGTCCGCGCTCCGCCTCCATCATGACATCGTGCCAGATCCGCGCCGGCAGGTTGCCGCCGGTGACGCGCAGCATCGGCTCGCCGTTGTCGTTGCCGAGCCACACGCCGGCCACGTAATCGGCGGTGAAGCCGACGAACCACGCGTCGCGGAAATCCTGGCTGGTGCCGGTCTTGCCGGCGGTCGGGCGATCGAGCATCGCCGCGCGCCCGGTCCCTTCCTGCACGACGGCCTGCAGCATGTTGGTCATCGCCACCAGCGGCTGACGCAGGATCACCCGGCCCGGCCCCGAGCCTTCGCGCCGATAAACGATGTTGCCCTGGGCGTCGCGGATCTCGGTGATCGCGTAGGGGAGCACGCCGTTGCCGCCGTTGGAGAACGGCGCGAAGGCGGCCGTCAGCTCGAGCAACGTCACCTCCGACGCGCCCAGGGCCGTCGCGAGATCCCGCCGAAGCGGCGAGCCGATGCCGAGACGGCTGGCGACCGCGACGACACGGTCGATGCCGGTCTGCTGCGCCACGCGCACGGTGGCCGTATTGACCGAGCGCGCCAGCGCCTCGCGGGCGGTGATCATGCCATGCTGAACGCTGTCGAAATTATGCGGGCTCCAATCGCCGATCGTGACCGGGCCGTCGGAGAACCGGTCGTCCGGCTGCATGCCGCCTTCGACCGCCGCGAGGAACACGAACGGCTTGAACGCCGAGCCCGGCTGACGATGCCCGTCGGTCGCGCGGTTGAACTGGCTGTCGGCGTAGTCGCGCCCGCCGACCATCGCGCGCACGGCACCGTCGGTCGAAAGCGCCACGAATGCGCCCTGACTCGCATGCAGCCGCGGTCCGTCCTTGCTCAGGTGCCGCGCAACATTGTCCTCCGCCACGCGCTGCAGGCGCGAATCCAGCGTGGTGATGATCGTGAGATCACGATCGACGAAGCCGGCAAAACCCGGCACCGTGTCGGCGAGCCAGTCGGTGAAATAGCGCGCGAAGCGGCCATGGGTGGCGACCGCGACGCGGAGCGGCTGCCGCTCCGCCGCCGCCGCGTCCTGCGGCTGCATGTAGCCCGCCTCGACCAGGTTGTTGAGGACGTCGTGCGCGCGGGCGCGGGCGCGGTCCGGATCGGCCGCCGGTGAAAACCGCGACGGGGCCTTCAGCAGCCCGGCGATGACCGCCGCCTCGTGGGCCGTCAGCTGCGACGCCGGCTTGCCGAAATAGCGCTGCGCCGCCGCCTCGACCCCGTACGTGCCGGCGCCGAGATAAACCCGGTTCAGGTAGATCGTCAGGATCTGGTCCTTGCTGAACTTGTGCTCTAGCCACAAGGCCAGCAGCACTTCCTGCACCTTGCGACGGAAGCTGCGCTCCGGCGACAGAAACACGTTCTTCGCCAGCTGCTGGCTGATCGTGCTGCCGCCTTGCACGATGCGGCGCGCGCGGAGGTTGACGAAGCTCGCCCGGGCCAGCCCGACGAGGTCGACGCCGAAATGGCCGTAGAAGCGCCGGTCTTCGGTCGCGAGCACGGCCTTCGGCAGCCACGGCGACATCTGATTGAGCCCGACCGCACCGGCGTAGATATCGCCGTAGGTGGCGATCGGCTGCCCGTCGGCGGAGACGAAGGTCAGGCTCGGCCGGCGATTGAAGTTATTGATGCCCGAAACGTCGGGCAGGTCGTAGGCGAACCACGCGATCATGATCGCGACCACGACGACGGCCCAGATGCCGAGCACCAGGATCCACTTCAGGACCCATCGCCATACCCCGTTGCGCCGGCCGGCTTGCCGCGGGGGACCGTCGCCGTCGCGGCGCGACTCGGACTTACGCTGCTTTGCCACGCGGCTGGTCTAACATCGCATTGTGGCGAGAACCAGACGCCGCGAATCCCGCATCAGCCGAGAAACGCGCCGCCGTTCACGTGGATCGCCTGGCCGGTGATGAACCGCCCGGCCGGCCCGCAGAGATGGCGCACCATTGCTGCCACGTCCTGGGGCAGGCCGGCACCCGGCACCAGGGTCTTGCGCTCGCGGCGATGCGCCGCGGTGCCGGAGGACGCGCCGCGCGCGGTCTCGATCAGGCCGGGGACCACGCAGTTGACGGGAATGCCGTCGGGCCCGAGCTCGTGCGCCAGGGCGCGGGTGAACCCGACGATGCCGGCCTTCGCGGTGACCACATGGACGCGCCGGTCGGTCCCGGTGTGCCCGGTGAGCCCGCCCAGGTTGACGATGCGCCCCGCGGCCGAGGCCCGCAGGTCCGGGAGGCCCGCCTTCACGCACAGGAACGCGCCGTCGAGCGTCACGCTCAGCACGCGATGCCATTCGTCCTCGTCGATCTCCTCGATCGGCGCCTCGGCGCGCACCGATGCGTTGTTGACCAGGATATCGAGCCCGCCGAATTCGCGCCGCACCGCCGACATCATCGCCGTCACCGCCTCGCCGTCGGTGATGTCGGCGAGAACGGCGAGCGACCGGCCGCCGCTCACGACGATCTCGGCCGCCACCGCGTCGAGCTCGGCCCGCGCCGAGCGCGCGTTGACGACCACGGCGGCGCCGGCGGCGGCGAGCTCGAGCGCGATCGCGCGGCCGATGTTCCGCGCCGCCCCGGTGACGAGGGCCACGCGCCCGGCCAGCTCGGCCGCGAGATCGGTCATCGCCGGAACGCCGACAGGTCGAGTGGGCCGGCGAACACGCGGTTGGCTGCGTCCAGCCCGGCCGCCGCCTCCGCCGGCGACCAGCCGCCGAAGGCCACGTTGCCCTTGAACTTCGCCTCGAGGTCGGCGCGCGGCAGCGGCTCGTGCGCGCCGCCGCGCAAATAAGGCTGCCGCTCCTCGACCACCCGGCCGTCGCGCAGCCGGGCCAAGATGTGGCCGGTATATTCGCTCGGATACGGATTCTGCGGATCGATCCGAAAGCGCACTTTGGCCGCCAGCGCCCGGATCTTGGGATCCTGCGCCCGCTCATCGGTGAAGGCGCCGAGCCCGGCGTCGCCGGTCAGGAACGAGACCGCGATGCAGAACGGGCCGCTGAACTTGCCGGCATAGCCGTTGGGCGGGCGATGCTTGGCCTCCAGCGGCTCCCATAGCCGATGAACTGTCCCCTTGGCGACTTCGCAGACCATCTCCTCGATGTCGTCGGCGCGGATGCCGCGCAGGGCGAGTCGGCGCGCGCAATCGATATAGGGGTGCGTCATCGTGCCGCACGCATACGGCTTGAACGCCACGGTCTCGGCGAGCCAGGTTTCGCCGAAGCCGCCGAGCAGGGCCGCATAGTTGCCGTCGCTGGTGTTGGCGAACCCGTGGAAGAACCCGTGCACGCCGTCGAAGACAGTGCGCGGGCCGACGAAGCCGGCGCGCGCCGCGAGGGCGGCGCGCAGGCCGGCCTGCGCCGACCAGCCCGGGTGCAGGCGCTTGGTCCACGCCCCTTCCGCCAGGTATTCGATGATGCCGCCGGCCATGCTTCCGGCGATGCCCTGCGCATCGACCAGCTGCCGCGGGCTGAGGCCCAGCGCTACGCCCACGCCAAGGGCGGCGGCCATGGTGCCCAGCACGGCGGTCGGATGAAATCCGGCACGATGGATCAGCTGCGGCGTCACGAGACTGAGCCGGCAGCACACCTCGACGCCGACGGCGATGCCGATCAGCGCCGCTTCACCGTCGCGGCCGTAGCGTTCGGCCGCCGCGATCACCGCCGGCACGACCACCGCCCCGGCATGCACCGGCCCGCCCTCGAACGTGTCGTCGAAATCTTCGCCATGCGCCGCGGTGCCGTTGATCAGCGCCGCTTCGGCCGCGCTGAACCGCCGCGCATGACCGACCGCGGTGCATGGCCCGTCGCCGTCGGCGCTGTCGATCAATGCGCGCACATAGGGCTCGCGGCGCGCCGCGACGCAGAGGCCGCCGATATCGAGGACCAGATCGAGGCAGCGCTGGCGCAACGCTCCAGGCAGCCGCTCGGCGCTGAGGCCGGCGGCGATGCGGGCAAGCTGCTCGGCGACCGCCGAGCCTGGCGCGGGAAGTGCGGTCATGCGGTGGGACCGACGGTAACATACGCGCCGTCGGGGTGGAACGTGGCGCGGCGTCAGATGTCCGTCATTGCGAGGAGCCCAATCTTCTGCCGGGGGCGCCCCCTGCAGCGCCGGGCGACGAAGCAATCTACCGGGCCGACCTGGATTGCTTCGCTTCGCTCGCGATGACATTAGATATGAACCTTGCAAGGAGGAGAGCATGACCGCAGCCAGCGGCACCACGGCGGAGGAGCTTGCGTCGGTCCTGCGTCACCGCTTCGGCGAGGATGTGCCGGTCGACAGCGCAACCCCCGGTCTGCCAGCACTCGCAGCGCAAGCCGCCCATCGCTCGCATCGCGCGTTTTCCGAACGGCCGGTCGATCGCGACCTCGTCCGGCTGCTGTGCGCCGTGGCGCTGTCGGCGCCGACCAAGAGCGATCTGCAGCAGCGCGACATTGTCATCGTCGAGGACGCGGCGGCGCGCCGCAAGCTCCACGAGCTCCTTCCCGACAACCCGTGGGCCGCGGCGGCCCCGGTGCTGCTGGTCTTCTGCGGCAACAACCGGCGCCAGCGCCAGATCCATCTGTGGCGCGAGCGGCCGTTCCCGAACGATCACCTGGATGCGTTCTTCAACGCCGCAGTCGATGCCGGCATCGTGCTCGGCGCGTTCGTCATCGCAGCGGAAGCCGCCGGCCTCGGCTGCTGCGCGATCAGTGCGATCCGCAATCACGCCGCCACAGTCAGCGGCGTGCTGGGCCTTCCCGATCATGTCTTTCCCGTGGCCGGTCTCGGGCTCGGTTGGCCAGCGACGGCGGGCCGCGTGAGCCCGCGCCTGCCGCTGTCCGTCAGCGTGCACGAGAACCGTTTCGACGAGGCCGATCTGCGCCGGCGCATCGAGGACTACGACCGGCGCCGCGCGGCCGTGCAGCCTTACGCCCGGCAGCGCTATGTCGAGGATTACGGCGCGGCGGCGGCCTATGGCTGGTCCGAAGACAAAGCGCGCCAGTATTCGCGGCCCGAGCGCGCCGATTTCGGCGCCTTCATCCGCGCCAAGGGATTCCGCCTCGACTGACGCCGGGTCACGCCTTCGTGAGGCGGAGCGCCGGCGGGAATATCACGAGCATTGCCGGTCACACGCGCGGGTGGTACACACGGCGCCGTCACTGGGGAGTAGCCGCCCTCGTTGTTGCGAGGGGTTCGCGTCAACACACTTGGCCCATTGCGGCAGCGCAAAGGCGCCATGGCGCGAAACGGTCCCGTCGGGTCGATCGACTTTAAGAGTCGTCGACCCCCAACGGACATGGCGAGACCTTTGGCATCGGCAACCGTTCCGAGGGTCGGACGGGGGTGCCGAGGCCAATGGTCACACGCCGTCCGGCCCCAGACGTCTCATGGAAGCCTTTCTCGTGTCGATCGGTGTCGTGGCGCTCGCCGAGATTGGCGACAAGACACAACTGCTGGCGCTGGTGCTGGCGACCCGGTTCCGCCGGCCGCTGCCGATCATCGCCGGAATCTTCGGCGCGACGTTGTGCAATCACGCGCTCGCCGGGCTGGCCGGCACCTATATAAGCGCGTTCCTGAGCGGGCCGTGGATGCGCTGGGCGCTCGGCCTCTCCTTCCTCGCCATGGCGGTCTGGGCGTTGATCCCGGACAAGCTGGCCAAGGGCCGCACCTTTCCGGGCGAGCGTTACGGCGTGTTCCCGGCCACCCTCATCGCCTTCTTCCTGATCGAGATCGGCGACAAGACCCAGATCGCGACCGTGGCCCTGGCCGCGCAGTACAAGGCGCTGATCGCGGTCGTCGCCGGGACCACCATCGGCATGCTGCTGGCCAATGTTCCGGTCGTGCTGCTGGGCGACGCCGCGGCGGCGCGCCTGCCGCTGAAGGCGATCCGGGCCGCTGTTGCCGTGCTGTTCGTCATCCTGGCCGGGCTGGCGGTCGCAGACGTCGGGCTGCCGTTTTAACCAGACATGCAGAAGGACATGGACAAAGGGTAATGCTCTGCGTCAAATTTTCGCCCAATTTCTTGGGTAGCGATCCGGCCTTCCGCAGCAAACGGCCGCGGACCGCCAAAGATTAACGAAAAAGACGCCGGGGGTCACAATGCGTCGCCTGATTACTACGTCTGTCTGTTTCTGCCTCATGGTGCTGACCTGTGGCTGGCCGGCCTCTGCGGCCGAATTGTCCAACATGAAGGGCTTGTGGCTGATCACCGAATATCCGGGACGGACGGTCCGGGGCGGTGAGACCACCACAATCAAGCTCAAGCTGCAGAACGCCAACCTGCCGCCCGAGCAGGTGATGCTTTCGGCCAGCGGGGTTCCCGACGGCTGGAAGGGCGAATTCCTCGGCGGCGGCCAGCCGATCGCGGCGGCGATGGCCGCCCCCAACGAATCGGTGAGCCTCGACTTCCGCCTCGAGGTGCCGGCTGACGCTAAATCGGGCGCTGCGCCGATCGTGCTCCATGCCAAGGGGGCCACGATCAGCGCCGACCTGCCGCTGCGCGTCATGCTCGGCGGCGGCGACCTGCCGGCCAAGCTCAGCCTCAAGACCAAGCTGCCGTCCCTGGTCGGTACGCCGAAATCGAGCTTCGAATACACGGTGACGGTCGGCAACGACAGCGGCAAGACCCTGGTCGTGAGCCTCGGCGCCGACGCGCCGCGGAACTTCCAGACCTCGTTCACCGAGAACTACGGCTCGCAGGAGATCACCTCGATCCCGATCGACGCCGGCCAGACCAAGGACCTCAAGATCAAAGTGCAGCCGCCCGGCACCGCCGCCGCGGGCGATTACGACGTCAATGTTCACGTCACGGCCGAAGGCGCCTCTGCCGAGACCATGCTCGGCATGCACATCACCGGGCAGCCGAAGCTCCGGCTGAGCGGCAAAGACGGCCGGCTGAGCGGCCAGGCCGAAGCCGGTAATACCGCCCAGTTCGCGCTCGCCGTCACAAACGACGGCAGTGCCCCTGCCGAAGATGTCGACCTCAGCTCGACGCCGCCGACCGACTGGAAGGTCGAATTCAATCCCAAGAAGATCGACCGGCTGGAGCCCAACGAGAGTCGCGACGTGCAGGCCATGGTGACGCCGGCGGCGAAGGCGATCGCCGGCGACTACATGACCAACTTCCGCGCCAACGCCAAAGGCGATTCCAGCGCCGCCGATTTCCGGGTCACCGTGACCACGTCGACCATGTGGGGTATTGCCGGCCTCGCGGTCATTGCGATTGCGCTGCTGGTCGTGGTGGGTGCCGTCGCCCGCTTCGGGCGGCGCTAGCCATGGCCGAACCGGTCATCGAAGCACGCGGCCTGACCAAGCGCTACGGCGCCCTCACCGCCGTCGACGGCATCGATCTTCGCATCGGGCGCGGCGAGATTTTCGGCGTGCTCGGCCCGAACGGCGCCGGCAAGACGACCACGATCCTGATGCTGCTGGGCCTTACCGACAAGACCGACGGCACCGTGCACGTGCTGGGCTACGACCCGGCGCGGCAACCGCTGCAGGTCAAGCGGCGCGTCGGCTATATGCCGGATTCGGTGGGCTTCTACGACAACATGACGGCGCGCCAGAATCTCCGTTACACGGCGCGGCTCGCGGGGCTCGACCGCGCCGAAGCCGAGACGCGGATCGCCGAGGGACTCGAGCGCGTCAAGCTCAGTCCCGTTGCCGACCGCAAGGTCGGGACGTTCTCGCACGGCATGCGCCGCCGCCTGGGGCTGGCGGAGATCGTGCTGAAGAAAGCCGAGGTCGCGATCCTCGACGAACCGACCTCCGGCCTCGATCCGCAGGCGACCCACGAGATCCTGGAGCTGATCCGCGACCTCAAGGCGCACAACGTCGCGGTGGTGCTGTCCTCGCACCTCTTGGACCAAGTGCAGCGGATCTGCGACCGCGTGGCGCTGTTCAACCATGGGAAGATCGCGCTCCTCGGCACGGTGCCGGAGCTCGCCCAGAAGGTGCTGGGCGGCGGCCACACCACGGTGGTCGAGGCCGAAGGGACCAACCTGTCCGCAGCACTGGCCGGCATCCCAGGGGCGCGCCGGATCGTTCCGGGCGACGGCGGCATCTTCCGGGTGCTCGCCGACCGCGATCTGCGCGCCGACGTCGCGCGCCGGGTGACCGAAGCCGGCGGACGGCTGCTGCGTCTGAATGTCGAGGAGCCGAGTCTCGATGCCATCTATCGAAGCTATTTCGAAGCCGCCAGCCGCGCGGCGTGAGGGCTCGCCCTGGACCGGGCTGGGCGCGGTCTTCCTCAAGGAGTTCGCCGATCATCTCGGCGGGGCCCGCATGCGCGTGCTCGAATGGCTGGTGCTGCTGTTCGGCATGGCGGCGGTGTACAGCGCGATCCAGGACCTGCGCAGCGTGGCGGCGCAGGATCCGTTCCTGTTCCTCCGGCTGTTCACCTTGGCGCGCGATCCGCTGCCGGCCTTCGTCGGCCTGCTCGGCTTCCTGATCCCGCTGGTCGCAATCGGCCTCGGCTTCGACGCCGTGAACAGCGAGTTCAACCGGCGCACGCTCAGCCGCGTTCTGGCGCAGCCGATCTACCGCGACGCGCTGCTGTTCGGAAAATTCCTGGCCAGCCTCGCCACGATAGCCGTGAGCCTGGTGGCGCTGTGGCTCCTGATCGTCGGGCTGGGCCTGCTGCTTCTCGGCGTGCCGCCGAGCGGCGAGGAAGTCGCCCGCGGCTTGGTGTTTCTCGCGGTCTCGATCGCCTATGCCGGGGTCTGGCTCGCCGCGGCGATCCTGTTCTCGGTCCTGTTCCGCTCCGCCGCGACCTCGGCGCTGTGCGCGCTCGGGCTGTGGCTGCTGCTCAGCGTACTGTGGCCGATGTTGGCGCAGTTCATCCCCCAGGCGGTTCTGCCCTCGGACACAATGATCGTGTTCGGCGTCCCCAGCGTCGAGCAGCTTCAGATGCAGCTGACGCTCGCCCGCCTGTCGCCCAACACGCTCTACGCCGAAGCCGTCCAGGCCCTGCTCAATCCCAGCACGCGGGCGCTGGGTCTGGTCTTCCCGGCTCAGCTGGTGGGCGCGCTGCGCGGCACGCCGCTGCCGTTCGGCCAGAGCCTGCTGCTGGTGTGGCCGCAGATCACCGGGCTGATCGCCTCGGCGATCGTCCTGTTCGCGATCACCTACGTCGCGTTCCAGCGCCAGGAAGTCAGGGCTTAGCCTACGCGGCGAGAATCAGCGACCAGCAGCACTCGCTAGCCTCCAAGCTCTTCGCGCCGCCGCGCCATCCGGTCGTAGGCGCGGGCAATGGCGAGCAGTCGGGTCTTGATGTCGGCATATTCCAGCCGAGCGGCCGACGCACGGATGCGTTGTGCCTGTCGGCGATCGGCGGCGGGGGACGGCTCGATGGTCAACACGGTCCGGATCACGCTGTCCGCACCCGCCGACCGGGAGGCAGCTCCGGCAGGTTCTGCAGGCCGCCGCCAAGCTGCTGACCCAGCCGCCGGCCATATGGTCTTCGGTCGGATGAGCTGCATGCCGCCTCGAAATAGGCCATTGAGCCAAGCGTTTAGCCGCTAAAGGCTGGCGGCATGATGAGAAAAGCGTTAACCGAGGCTTAAAGCCAATCGCGGACACTGCCTCTCCCTTGCGCTTTGAGGAGATCGGCCATGCCGCGCATCAAGCATCTCACACGGTCCCTGATCCTTGTTCTGCTGCTCGGCCTGGGGTCCACCCCGGCGTGGAGCCTGGACTTGAGCACCAAGGCCAGCCTGCAGGCCGCCATGCAAACCTATCTGGACCAACAACTGGTCGACGGGGCGTTCTTATATCTCGACGAGAAAAAAGGCGAAGCGCTGGTGCTGCATCCCGTGACCGCCCACCCGATGATCTTCACCATGGGCCCGCATTACGTGCTGTGTTTCGATTTCCGGGATGCCCAGGGGAAAGACATCAATCTCGATCTTTACATGGCCCGCAAGGGCAATGGTTACGTCGTGTTCCAAACCGAAGTCGGCAACCATCAACTCCTGGACAAGATGATCGCTGACGGCAAGGTCAGCACGACGGATTGATGACGCAGCAGGTCTCCCGCGGGACGCACGACTTTCTACCGTGGAGCCCGCGGTCGCGGAGCCTGCTGGTCAAGTTTCTGCTGATCCTGGTGCCGGTCTTCCTGTGTCTGGCCGTCCCGGGAATCGGCTACCTGGTGCATCTCCAGCTGCGCATGGATCAGGATGCGCTGGCCCGGCGCATCGGCAGCCAGGCGGCCCGCGCCGCGGGTGCACTGGCACGCCACGATCCGCGCAGCGACCGGGTATTGGCGCAGGACCTTCTGGCACCGCTGGCGGCGGATCGCGCCTTGTTTTGCGCGGAGCTGCGAGATGCCGATGGCGCTCTCCTGGCCGCCCTGCCGCCGGCCCAAGGCTGTGTCGATCGGGAGGGGGTCGGCGAGCTCGTCCTGCCGGTGCGCGGTGCTGAGACCGGTTCCTTGCTCGTGCGCTTCACCGCCATCGAGCTGCGCGAGGCCCAGCGATTAGAGGCGGCACTCGCGATTTCGGTGGTCACGGTGGCCTTTCTCTGCGCGCTCCTGGCGGCAACCATCGGCTTCCGGCTCATGGTTGGCACGCCGCTCCGCCTGTTGCTCGGCGCCATACGCCATTCCGCCGCCACCGGCGACAAGCAGCCGGTCGGTCTGCGCCGCACCGACGAACTCGGCCTGGTCATTCGCGCCTTTGACGAGATGATCCTTCGCGAAAAGGATCGCGAGTCGATGCTGCGTCAAACCAACGCCCAGCTGCAGGTCGCCGCGATCGAGTTGAAGCGACTGAACGAGGGACTGGAAGAGCGAGTCCGGGAGCGGACCCTCGAGCTGAGCCAGAAGACCGTCCTCGCCGAGGCGGCCAGCGAAGCAAAGTCGCGGTTCGTGTGGACGATGAGCCACGAACTGAGGACCCCGCTCAACGCGATCATCGGGTTTTCCCAGGTCATGCTGGAGCAAACCTTCGGCCCGCTGGGCAACTCAAAATACGTGGAATACGTGGGGGACATCGACGCCAGCGGCCGTCACCTGCTGGCGATCATCAGCCGGATCCTGGACATCGCCAAGATCGAGAGCGGCACGGAACCGCTCCACGAGGAGACGGTCGACGCCGGCGAGCTCATCGATGAGTGCCTGCATGTCGCCCGGCCGCTATGCGACGCCGCGGGTGTCGAGCTGCTCGGCCGCCTCGATGCCACACGGCTGGAGCTGCGCGCCGACCGCACCAAGCTCAAACAGGTTCTGATCAATCTTCTGGGCAACGCGGCGAAATTCACCCCGCGCGGCGGGAACGTCGATCTGACCGCAGCCGTTCGTCTGAGCGGTGACGTGGAATTCGTTGTCAGCGACACCGGGATCGGCATGCGCGAGGAGGACATCCCGGTGGCGTTGTCGCCTTTCGGTCAAATCGAGAGCCCGCTGACCCGGCGCCACGCCGGAACGGGGCTCGGCCTGCCCCTCGCCCGAATGATGGTCGAGATGCACGGCGGCGATTTGATCGTGGCCAGCGAACCGCACAAGGGATGCCGCGTGACGGTCCATCTTCCCGGAACCCGGGTCATCCGCCACGCCGCGTGATTCGCGGCGTTTGTGAGCCGCGGGCCGCTCCGGCGGCTAGTCCAGCGGCTCGACTTTGACGATCGAAGCACCGTGGTTGCTGCCGGTCCAGAACGTGACCGGCGTGGTCGAGTTGTCGACGAACACCCGGCGGATATTCGTGTCGCGCGGCATCAGATATTCGATCGCCTCCCCACTCTTGGGGTCGACCCGCACGACGCGATCGGTGGTCATGCCGCCGGTCCACAGCTCGCCGTTCTTGTCCCAGGTTACGTAGTACGGCCCGGTCCACGGCGTGGGCAGGGTCCACTCCTGGAACTTCTCGGTCTTGGTGTTGAACATACCGATCTTGTTGCCCCGGTACTCGGCGAACCACAGCCGGTCCTGGTCGTCCATCCGCACGCGGCGCGGCCGGGCGAGCAGGGTCGGCGTCTGGTAGTAGGTGGTGTTGCCGGTCTTGGCATCGATGCGCAGCACGTAGTGGGCCTGGAAATCGGTGAGGTAAAGATTGTTCTGCGAATCGGCGGCGTTGTCATAGATCGAATGGCCCTTCTTGCCGCCGGGAAGGGCGGCAAGCGGGTCGAAATGCTCGTACTTGCCCGACTTCAGGTCGAGCCGGAACATGTCCTGCCGTCCGGCGCTGTCCACCCACAGCTTGCCGTCGACATCGAAGCGCATGGTGACCATGTTCAGCTGCGCCACATCGTCGTTGAACTCCGGCGGCAGCGCGAAGATCTGGAACTTCTCGGCCTTCGGATCGAACCTGGCGACGGCGCCCTGGTACATCATGCCGAGATAGAACGTGCCGTCCTTGGCCTGCTCGAGGTCGAGCGAGCCCTCGGGGGATCCCGGCTTCAGCAGCGGCAAAGCGTATTCCGTGTGCTTGCCGGTCTTGGGATCGAGCTTGCCGAGAAACTCCTCGCCGAAATTGGAATACCAAACCATGCCGTCCTGACCGACGATGACGTCATGCGGCTCGATCGTGTCGCGCGGCAGGTCGTATTCGGTGATGATGACCCGGGTCGCGCGGCCTTTGGGCCGCGGCAGGGTCTTCAGCGGATACTGCCACTGCTCGGCAGCGCTGAGGTTGATCGAGGCGGCGTGCTCCGCGTGCTTGCGGAATCGCTCCGGGTTCTCGCCATAGCTCTGATCGACCCGGCGCTGCGGCTTGATCGGCTGGCTGACCTGCGCGTATTGCGCCATCCGCGCCATGGTCTGGGTGAATTCGTCGGGATCGTGCGCGGAGCGCACGATCCGCTCGAGGGTGTGACAACTGACGCAATTGAGGTATTGCGCCTTCTGGTCCTCCGTGCCCGGCATGCTCAGCATCCATTCGGCATTCGTGAGCTGGGCGCTGAGGTTGCGCGTCGGGCGCAGCTTGAGGTCGGCAGTCGCGGTCTTGCCGGCGGTCACGTCGGTGCTGGCGCGGCCGTCGAGGTCGTAGCCGACGGCGCGGATGCGAAGCGTGTATTGGCCGGGCTCCAGCCGGCCGGCAGGAAAGCTGTAGCGGCCCTCCCGGTCGCTGATCACCGAGACCGAGATCGTCGAGCCGGCGCGCTTGGCGGTGACGACGACGCCTTCCATGGCGCCTTCGCCCTGCGAGGTCACCTGGCCGGTCAGGGCGCCGGGCTGTCCAGCGGTTTGGGCCCGTGACCAGGGCGACCAGACGGCGTGCAGGAGAAACGCCGCCGCGGCGGCAACCAGAACGAGCCACAGACGCTGAACCCGCATCGCTTCCTCCCGGTCACACGCCGTGAACCGGCGCGTTCAATCTACGGTTGCCCTTTCCGCAAGCGTAAACCGCCGGTCGGGGCGATTCAAGCCGGCGGCTACTGGACTTCGATTTTCCGCTCTTCGACGACCTTCTTCCAATTCGCGATCTGGCCTTCGACATAAACACGCATCTCCTCCGGCGTGCTCGGCTGCGGCTCGACACCCTGATCGAAGAACCGTTGGCGAATATCGGGCACGTCGAGCACGCGACGGATCTCCTGGTTCAGCCGCTCGGTGACCGCGCTCGGTGTGCGTGCCGTCGTCACCAGGCCGAAAAACGAGGTGACGTCATAGCCCGGCGCGGTGGCTGATACGGGCGGCACGTCGGGCAGGAAGGGGGATCCCGCCGGCACCGTAATCGCGAGCGGACGGAACGAGCCGTCCCTAATTTTCGGCAGCATGGACGGCATGCTGGTGAACACGACGTCGATCCGCGCGCCGCGCAGATCGGTCTCCAGCGCCGCACTGCCGCGGAACGGCACGTGGACCATATCGATCCCGGTCATGGCGCTGAACAGCTCGCTCGCCAGATGGTGCAGGCTACCGATACCGACCGAACCGTAATTGAGCGTGCCGGGATGGGCCTTCGCGAAGGCGATGAAGTCGGCGAGCGTCCCGAACGGCGATTGCGGGATCACCGTCACGACGAAGGGATGGTACGTGACGGTGGACAGCATGGCGAAATCGCGGACCGGGTCATAGGGCAGCTTCTTCTCGACCGCGGCCTGGGTCATGAAGGCGCCGGTGAGCAGAACCAGGAGATAGCCGTCCGGCGGCGCCTTGGCGACCGCATCGTTGGCCACCATGCCGCTGGCACCCGAGCGCAGCTCCACCACAACCGGCTGGCCGAGCCGCTCGGACAGTTTCGGCGCCATCACGTGGAGCAGCGCATCGGATCCGCCGCCGCCGGAAAATCCGTTCAGGATCCTGATCGGGCGATTCGGATAGGACGGGTTCTGAGAGGATTGGTTCTGCGAGGACTGGGCGCGCACCGGCGTGACGAGGCCGGCAATGGCGGCCGCCCAAGTGGCAACGATCAAGGCACGGCCCGATGGCGTCACCGACACCTCCCGCGTCCCGGCTCTTCGCGGCCGAGCTCCGACTGGAGCTTAGCAGATCAGGTCGCGCGACGGTCAGTCCCCGCCGAACCAGCCGCGAATCCCGATGCCGCCGACCTCGAGAACCAGCACGGCGTTGAGCAACAGAACGACCACCATCCCGATGACCGCCGCGGCATTGGTGAACGGTCCGTTGGCGAACGGGCCCATGAGGTCGGCACGCCGCGTGAACATGAACAGCACGATCATGGGCAGCGGCAGCACGATGCTGAGGACGACCTGGCTGAGCACCAGCGCCTGCGTCGCGTTGACCCCAAGCGCCACGACAATGAAGGCCGGGACCATCGTCACCAGCCGTCGGACCCAGATTGGAATCCGGAAGCCGACGAAGCCCTGCATGATCACCTGGCCGGCCATGGTGCCCACCGTCGAGCTCGATACGCCCGAGGCCAGGAGCGAGATCAGAAACACGCCGGCGGCGGCGACGCCGAACAGCGGGGCCAGGGTGTGATAGGCGGCTTCGATCTCCGACACCTCGCTATGGCCGGAGTGAAAGGCGCTCGACGCCATCATCAACATCGCCATGTTGACCAGGCCGGCAAGGGCGAGCGCGACGATGACTTCCGTGTTCGAGATCCGGACCAGCTCGCGCTTGCCGCGTTCATCGAGCCCGGGAGTGCGCGCCTGGGTCAGGGCCGAATGCAGGTAGACCGCGTGCGGCATGACCGTGGCGCCGATGATGCCGACCGCGAGCACCAGCGCTCCGCTGTCCGGAATTCGCGGCACGACGGCGTGCAGGGCGGCGGCACGCCAGTCGATGGGTTCGATGAACAGCTCGACCAGATAACAGAGGGCGATGACGGCGACCAGATTGCCGATGATCAGCTCGACCGGCCGGAAGCCGTATCGCTCGAACATCAAGATCCCGCAGACCAGGATTCCGGTCGCGATCATCCCGACCAGAAGCGGCAGATGGAAGAGCAGCGACAGACCCAGGGCACCGCCCAGGAATTCGGCCAAATCGGTCGCCATGGCCGAAATCTCGCTGATGATCCACATCGCCCAGACCACCGGCCGCGGAAACTGCTCGCGGCACATCTCGGCGAGGTTCAGCCCGGTGACGATCCCGAGCTTCGCCGACAGCGCCTGAAACAACATCGCAATGAAATTGGCGACGACGATGACCCAGAGCAGGTCGTATCCATACTTGGCGCCGGCCTGGATATTGGTCGCGAAGTTCCCCGGGTCCATATAAGCGATCGACGCGACGACCGCGGGACCGGCGAAGGCGAGGTACGAGCGCCAGCCGCGACGCTCTCCCGAGAGCACGGCGCGCGCCACCGCCGCCGTCCGCTCCGACAGCGAGCCCTGGCCGGGGATCGACACCGGCTTGGGGTCCTTCACGCCCCGCCTCGTCACATCGTGCATCGTGATCTCAGGGGATCGGTTTTCGCTGCAGCCTGCCTCGAAACGCACGGGCGATCGTATGGTATTTTGCCGCGCCCGACCAGGACACGGAGCAATGAGCGGCAAACCGACACGCGGAAAACCTCAGCCTTCACGCGGACCCGCGTCTGCGGCGCATGCCGACCTCGATCTCCTGCAGCGGCAGGGGCGCGGGATCGGCAAATTGCTGCGGCTTGGCCACCGCGCCTATTGCGTCGCGATGCAGCGGGAGCTGGTGGGGCACAACTTCACGCTCAGCGAATGGCGCCACCTGCGCACGCTCTACGACGAAGACGGGCTGACCCCGGTCGAAATCTCGCAGCGCATCGGCATCGAACGGGCGTCGTCGACGGCCGTGTTGCAGAGCCTGGAGCGGCGGCAATTGATCCGGCGCGTGCGCAGCCGGAAGGACCGCCGCAACCTGCATGTATTCCTGACGCCGACCGGCGAAAAGCTGCGCGGCACGCTCCTGCCCTGCGCCGTCGCGGTCAACGGCGCCGCCCGCAACGGACTGTCGAACGACGACGTATTTACGTTCTTCCGCCTGATCCGGACGATGATCGCGAACCTGGAGCGGCCGGCGGGCCGGCGCGGCCCGATGGACTGACGCCGGCCGCCCGCGGCTGGACTTCGGCCGCTATTCCGCCGCGACGGCCTTGCCTTCGCCGAGCCACGGCCGGTCCGCGAGCCGCGCGGTATTGAGGCGGTGAATCGCGAAACACACGATCGCGCCGCCGACGAACGGAAGGGCGGACCACATATACAGCTGTTCGACCGGAAGCGTTGCGAACGACGCGCCGACCAATGGCCCGACGATCGAGCCGATCCGCCCGAGGCCGAGCTCCCATCCCGAGCCGTTGGCACGCAGCGACGTCGGATAGACCAGGGCGCCGGCGACGTTGATGCCGGACTGGATCCCGAGCACCAGGAACCCGGCAAAGAAGGTGGTGACCAGCAAGGCCGTCGACGACACCAGCCCCGCATGCCCGATATAGCCGACGACGGGAACGGCCAGGACGAACAGGATCGAAATCGCCAGGAAGCGCTTGCGCTCCAGCCACCGGCACATCAAGAGCGCGCCGACCGTGCCGCCGACCTGCAGCACGGCCCCCGCTTGCGCGGCGGTCGCCGGCGGCAGATGGGCCGCCGTCAACAGGGTCGGCGTCCAGCTGAGAAGGAAGAAGTAACCCATCAGGTTCAGGGCAAACAGGAGCCAGAGCAGCGGCGTGATCAGGGTCAGGCCGTCGCGGAACAGATACGCCGGGTTGAAGCCCGAGTATTGCTGCTGCTCGTCCTCGAGCACGAAGCGCGCGTTGGGCGGGACAACGAGGCCGGGGCGAATGTCGGCCAGCAGCTTCTCCATCTTGCCGCGCAGGCTTTCACGGAGCGCCATGTACTTGACCGATTCGGGCAGGCCGAACAGAGCCGCAAGGCCGATGACGATCGGCGCGATGCCGCCGACCTGGAACAGCAGCGGCCAGCCGTGGTCCGGCACAAGCTTTGCGGCGATGAAGCCCGGAATGGCGCCGCCCAGCGGCACGCAGCCGACCGCGATGATGGCGAGCGTCGCCCGCAGGTGACGCGGCGCCGATTCGGCGTTGATCGCGACCACGTTCGGGATCACGCCGCCGATGCCGATGCCGGCAAGGAGCCTCAGCCAGAACATCTGCTCGAGGTTGGTCGCATAGGCGGCGGCCAAGGTGAAAACGCCGAACCAGATATTGGCGCCGACGAGGGCCGCCTTGCGGCCGTAGCGGTCACCGACGAATCCGAAGATGGCCGATCCGATGAGGATGCCGACCAGGCTCGAGCTGAACACGGGGCCCAGGTCGCGCATGGTGACGCCCCAGGACTTCACGAGGTACGGCGCGGCAAAGGCGATGGCACCGATGTCGTAGCCATCGATCAGGACGATGAAGAACGACCAGATGAGGATCTTCATCTGGAAAGAGCTCAAGCCCCGCTCATCGAGCAGGCGCGAGACTTGCACCACCGGTTGATCGACCATTGTTTCCTCCCAGGCTTTCGGCCGTTATGGGCCCGCCCCAATCCGTTGCCGTGCAGGTTTACACAACGACATGCGGCCGGGCAATCAGCCCGTTTTCAGGACCGGCAGCACCAGATGCGAAGCGTGCTCCGCGTCATGATGGATGGTGTCGGTGCCGATCTTGTCCGGCCGGTAGACATGGCCGAACAGACCGTCGGTCACCGGCGAGTCAGCGCAGCTGACCTCGACCCGGATCCGGCTGCCCTGCTTGAAAATATGGGCGATCGGCTGCAGCGCGATCTCGATCTTGTAGATCTTGCCCGGCTGCAGCGGCGTCGATGCCGCATGGGTGTAATAGGGGCTGTGGTTCGTGTTCCGGCGTGGATCGCGCTCCATGTGCGAGGCGCGCAGCCAGCCTTTGGTCACGATGGCATAGCGCGGCTGCAGGCCTTTGCCGCGTTCGTCGGAGCCTTGCGCGAACTGCTCGGATAGCTTGACGATAAAATCCATGTCGGTCCGCGTGGAGGATGCGTGGAGCACAACCTTGGCGTGACCGGCGATCTCCATGTCCGCCGGCAAGGGCGCGCCGGTGAAGGTCAGCACGGCGCGCGCCGGATCCGGGCCTTGCGGTCCCAGCGGCACGTTGCCCAAGACCCATTTCGGATTGGGATAGGAGTAGGAGACGCTGCCACCGCCGGCCGGCGCCGCGCCGTCCAGGGCGCCGTCGTTCACGGACGCGACCGACCCGCTCGGCCCCTTGGCGAAATAGAGCGGCCTGTACGTCACGCCAGGCGGCGGCCAGGTCTCGAACGCGCGGACGATGTTCGTGTTGCGGATCGCGTATTCGACGTTCGGCCGGGTCGCATAGCTCGTCTTGGCCCCTTTCAAATACATATCGTAGAACGGTAGCAGATATTTCTTGTGGAACTCGACGTCGGCGAAATCGATGGCCGAGGAGAACGCCGTCGCCGTGCCGGTGATGGCGAGCTTCTTCGGCGCGTTCAGCATTTGATAGCCGCGGATGTTGCCATCGAGATGCAGGTCCTGCTTGGCCCACACGCCGATCGAGAACACTGGCACCTTGATCTTGTCGATCTGCTCGATCGCGGCACGCTCCTTCCAATAGTGGTCGTAGAGCGGATGCCGCTGCACCTCGAGCATCATGTCGTCGGGCACCTGGCGCGGGTGCTGGCCGTTGGCCGGGTAGAGATTGGCCACGCGCAGGCTCGCATTGAACCAGTAGTACAGAAAATTGCCCTCGATCCCGCCGGGATAGCCCATGAACCGATAGGGATCGTTCAGGCCGTCATAGAGGCCGAGGCAGGCGAGGTGCGGCGGGTTCTGAATCCCCATGAACCATTGCGACATGGCGAAATAGGACTGACCGATCCCGCCCACCTTGCCGTTGCTCCACGGGCGGGTGCCGATCCATTCGATGACGTCGTACAGGTCCTGCTGCTCGTTCCGCCCCAGGAACTCGTAGTTGCCCTGGGAGAAGCCGGTGCCGCGCACGTCCGCCTGCACATAGGCATAGCCCTGGTCCACGTACCATTCGATCGGTCCGGTCTCGCGCCACAGGAACATCGGCTGCGCCGGCAGCTCATTGTTGTCATAGCGATAGGGGGACGGGGCAAACAGGGCCGGAAACGGCCCGGCGCCGTCGGGACGATAGATGCGGACGGCGATCTTCACGCCGTCCCGGACCGTGATCTGGACGTCCTTCTCGTGAATCATGCTCCTCCCTTCGCGGCCGTTGGTTCGGCCGGCTTGTCGGCAGCGCCACTCCTTAAATGAACATGTTCAGTTCGCGGCCGTCAACGACGGCCTGGGTGCACGGGGCCCCCGAGTCCTCTATCCTCGCCCGATGCCGTCGTTCACCACCGACGACTCTCCGGCGGGACATGCCGACCCGGCCACGAAGGACCGGCAATTCGTGACCGCGCTGGCGCGCGGCCTCGAGGTTCTGCGCGTGTTCACGCCGCAGGACGGCCTGCTCGGCAACCAGGAGATCGCGGCGCGCACCGGCCTGCCGAAGCCGACGGTGTCGCGGCTGACCCGCACGCTGACCAAGCTCGGCTACCTTGCGTATTCCGAGCGGCTCGGGAAATACCGGCTGGGTACCGGCACGCTGGCGCTCGGCTATTCGGTGCTGGCGAACATGGGCGTGCGTCAAGTCGCGCGGCCATTCATGCAGGAGCTGGCGGAGTATGCCGGCGCCTCGGTGTCGCTCGGCGGACGCGATCGCCTCGACATGATCTATCTCGAGCACTGCCGGCCGGCGACCGCGGTGACGCTGCGGCTCGACCTCGGATCGCGAATCCCGATCGCCACCACGGCGATGGGCCGCGCCCTGCTGGCCGCACTCCCCGCGGGCGAACGGCAATATCTGGTCGACCATATCGCGAGGCACGATCCGGCACAGTGGCCGACGATCCGCGGCGGCATCGAGCAGGCCGTCGAGGATCTCAGGACGCGCGGCTTCACGACCTCGGTCGGCGACTGGCAGTCGGACGTCCACGCGGTCGGCGTGCCGATGACGCCGCCGGACGGGTCCAGCATCCTCGCGTTCAATTGCGGCGGCCCGTCCTTCCTGTTCGAGCGCAAGAAGCTGCTGAACGACCTCGGCCCGCGGCTGGTCAATCTCGCCCGCAACGTCGAAGCCGCCCTGATGCGCGGCTGAGTGCCGGGCTCAGGCCCCGCCGCCCACCTCGCCGCTGATCACCGCACCGAACAGCTCCCACCGCTCGCCGGTGAAGCGCGCCATCTGCATCTGCTCGATTGGGAAGAAGTCGTGCGGCCCGGTGTTGACCCTGATGCCCGGAAGCAGGACGCCGATCTCGAGGTTCTTCAGGTTGGCCGCCTGCTTCATCACGTTCTCGCGGGTCACGGTGTCGCCGCATTGTTTCAGCACCTGCTCCAGGGTCTGCGCCGCCGCGTAGCCGTAGACGGTGTAGGTGCTGGTCTTGTCGCCGTCGGGGTAATATTTGTCGATGAACGCCGACCACGTCTTCATCGCCGGGTCGTTGGTCCAGGTCGGGTCGCTGCCGTCCTTGTGGTAGAAGGTCGTGATCACGCCTTTCGAGTTCTCGAGACCGGCGGGCTTCAGCACCCCGCCCAGAGAATTCCCGACGTTGTTGACGATGTTGAGCGCCGGCTTCCAGCCGATCTCGCCGACCTTGCGGATCGCTTGCGCTGCGAATTTCGGCGTCGCCACGTTGATGAAGATGTCGGCTCCCGACGCCCTCAGGTTCACGACCTGGGAATCGACCGTCGGATCGCCGGTCTCGTAGGGCGCTTCGGCGACGACCATGGTCGCCTTGGCTCCCAGTCCGTCCTTCAGACCCTTCAGCAGGTCCTTGCCGTAATCGTCGTTCTGATACAGCACGGCGATCTTCCCGTTCGGATGATTCTGCAGGATGTATTTGGCGTAGATGCGGCCCTCGCTCTGGTAATTCGGCTGCCAGCCCATGGTCCACGGGAAATGCTCGGGATCGCCCCATTTCGTGGCCCCGGTGGCGACGAAGATCTGCGGCACCTTCTTGGCGTTCATGTATTTCTGGATCGCCGTGTTCGACGGCGTGCCGAGGCTCTGGAAGATCAGCAGCACCTCGTCGCTTTCGACGAGCTTGCGCGCCTGCTCCACCGCCTTGGGCGGCGAATAGCCGTCGTCGTAGGAGATAAAATTGATCTTGCGGCCGTTGATGCCGCCCTTGTCGTTCAGCATGGCGAAATACGCGGCCTCGGTCTTGCCGATGGCGCCATAAGCCGACGCGGGGCCGCTATACGGCATGATGCTGCCGATCTTGATCTCGCGATCGCTGGCGCCGGGGTCGTATTTCGTCTGGGCCGCGGCGGGCATCGACAGCGCCGCGAGACCGGCGGCGGCGGTCAGGCAGAACTCGCGTCGGCGGATGGTCATGGTATCCTCCCTTCGGTAACGGTTGGCGCGTGGGTGCGGCGGACGACGCGGCTCCACAGGAGCCGGGCGAAGCCGGCCGCACCCGATGGCATGAGATAGATGACGAGCAGCAGGATCAGGCCGTAGACCGCGCCGGCGAGGCCTTTGGAGACCTGCTCGGCGATGTTCGGCACGAACAAGATGAACAATCCGCCGACGACCGAGCCGGCGATCGAGCCGACGCCGCCGACCACGAGCCCGACCAGGAGCGAGACGGACAGCAAAAAGGTGAAGCTGTCCGGGGCCACGAACTGCACGGCGATGGCGCCGAGAGCGCCGGCGATTCCGGTGTAGAGCGCGCTGACGCCGAAGGTCAGCGACTTATACAGCGCCGTGTTGATGCCCATGAGCCGGGCCGCGACCGGATGCTCGCGGATCGCCAGCATCGCCCGCCCCGTCCGGCCACGCACCAGATTGCGCGCACCGGCGAACAGCACCAAGAGGACGGCGAGCGTGAAATAGTACAGCCACTGGTCGGCGTTGAGGGGCAGGCCGGGCGGCGGATCGGGTTTCAGGATCACGATCCCCTGAACGCCGCCGGTGAAGGGCTCCAGCGGCGACGACTTGAGGATCTGCGGCGTCGCCAGGGCCAACGCGAACGTCGCCAGGGCGAGGTAGATTCCCTCGAGACGAAGCGCCGGCAGGCCGAACAGGAAGCCGAACCCGAAACACGCAAGGCCCGCGACCGGCAGCGTCCAATAGTACGCGACGTCCCAGCGGTCCATCAGGATCGCGGCGGTGTAGGCGCCGATGGCGTAGAACGCGCTGTGCCCGAGCGAGAACTGGCCGTTGAACCCGGTCAACAGATTGAGGCCGAGGATGGCGATGCTGTAGATCATCACCAGGGTGAGCTGGAACACGACGAAGTTCTTCAGCAGCAGCGGCAGGACAAGCGCCACCACGAGCACCGCGCCAAGCGCCAGCGGACCGGGGGCGGGGCGTGCGCCTGGTGTCATCATCTACACCCGGCTGACCACCGGCCGGCCGAACAGGCCGCTTGGCCGGACCATCAGCACGCCGACGATCAGCACCAGCGCGATGGTCAATTTGAGCTCGCGGCCGATGAACGGAATGAACGTCCCCGCGAGGTTCTCGATGACGCCGACGGCGAAGCCGCCGGCTACGGCCCCGCCCGGGCTCGTCAGCCCGCCGACCACAGCACCGGCGAAGCCGTACAGCAGGATGCCCAACATCATGTTGGGCTCGAGGAAGACGACCGGCGCGATCATCATGCCGGCGACGGCCCCGATCGCCGCCGCCATGCCCCAGCCCAGCGCCATCATCCAGCCGACCCGGATCCCGACCAGCCGGGCCGAGACCGGATGTGCCGCCGCCGCGCGCATCGCCAGCCCGACGCGCGTGTAGCGAAAGAAGGCGTACAGCAGCGCCAGCAGCAGCACCGTGAGCCCGATCATGCCCGCATCGTGGGTGCTGATCAGGCCGCTGCCCAGCAGCGGCCGGGAGCCGAAGGGGCTGGGGAACGTCTTCAGGTTGAAGTCCCAGATGAACCCGGCGAGGCTGTTCAGGATGGCGAACAGCGCGATGAACGCCACCAGGTGCGACAGCGGCGGCGCGCGATGGAGCGGCTTGAACAGGACGCGCTCGATCGCGATGCCGCCGAGGAACGCGGCCACGGCGGCGCCGAGAAACGCGAGCCAGAAGGGTACGCCCCACTGCAGCAGCTGCCAGGCGATGAAGGTCGAGAACGTCGCCATTTCGCCCTGCGCGAAATTGAAATTGCCGATCGCCTGATAGATCATGACCACCGCAAGCGCCATGCACGCATAGATTCCGCCGGTGGCAAGCCCGGCGAGGATCTGGTGGAGAAGCAGTTCCATGGCGCGCCCGTCAGTAGCCGAGGTACGAGCGGCGCACCGTCTCGTCGTCGCGGATCTTGCGCGACGGTGCGGCGACCACGATGCGACCGGTCTCCAGCAGGTAGGCATGCTGCGCCAGGTCGAGGGCGAGTGTCACATTCTGTTCGACCAGCAGGATCGCCACGCCGGTCTCCTGGTTGATGCGCCGCAGCGTCTCGAACAACTCCTCGACCAGCATCGGTGCCAGACCGAAGGAGGGCTCATCGAGCAACAGCAGCTTCGGGCGCAGCATGAGGGCCCGTCCGACCGCCAGCATCTGCTGCTCCCCGCCGGAGAGAGTGCCGGCCTGCTGCAGGCGGCGCTCGTACAGCTGCGGAAACATGTCATAGACGCGGTCGATATCGCTCGCGATGTCCGGTCCGTCGCGGCGCGTGATGGCCCCCAGCCGGAGATTTTCGTCGACCATCAGATCAGTGAACGTGCCGCGGCCCTCCGGCACATGCGCGATGCCGAGCCGGACGATGTCCTCGGTGGCAAGGCCGCGCAACGAGCGGCCCTCGAACTCGACCTCGCCCGCAATCCTGATCATCCCGCACAGTGCCCGGAGCGTCGTGGTCTTGCCGGCGCCGTTGGCGCCCAGCAGAACGGTGATGGCACCGGCATCCAGGCCGAAGTCGATGCCGTGGAGCGCCTGGGTCTCGCCGTAGAATGCGCGCAAGTCGCGGACCGCCAGAAGCATCAGGTCCTCCGGCGCGTCGTGCCGAGATAGGCGCGGATCACGGCCGGATCCCTCTGCACCTCCTCCGGCGTGCCTTCGGCGATCTTCCGCCCGAAATCGAGCGCCACCACGACGTCCGACACCGACATCACCAGGCTCATATGGTGCTCGACCAGGAGCACGGTGACGCCGCGCTCGTCGCGGATGCGTCGGATCAAACCGCCGAGGGCCGCCACCTCGGCGTGATTGAGGCCGCCCGCCGGCTCATCCAGGAGCAGCAGCTTGGGCCGGGTGGCCAACGCACGCGCCAGCTCCACGCGCTTCTGCGTGCCGAACGGCAGGTCCGCGACCGGGCGATCGGCCACCGTGTCGAGACCGAGCGACGCCAGGAGTTCGCGGACGGCGTCATCGAGCAGAGCTTCCTCGCGGCGGACCCAGCGCAGGCGCAAGGCGTCGCTCAGGATGTCGCTGCGGCTCCGCGTGTGGCCGCCGATGCGGACATTGTCGCGGACCGACAGGTTGCGGAACAGCGCCAGGTTCTGAAACGTGCGCCCGATGCCGAGCCCGGCGATGCGGTGCGCCGGCACATTCAGGATCGTGCGGTCCTCGAACAGGATGTCGCCCTGATAGGGCGAGTAGACGCGGCTGAGACAATTGAACAGCGTCGTCTTGCCGGCGCCGTTCGGCCCGACGAGTCCCAGAATGCGCCCGGGCTGAAGATCGAAGGACACGCCGCCGAGCGCCACGATGCCGCCGAAGCGCACGGCCACGTCGCGCACGGCGAGCAACGGCGCGACCGCGCTCCGCTCCAGCGGGCATCGTTCGGACGACGAGCGTATGGCGGCGACCGCCGTCATCGCCGAGCGGGGCTCTTCACGCGCGCGTCCTCCCTTGTCTCAAAGCCGCGGGTGAATCTATTTGAAGCGGACCCTGCCGAATGCGTATGCTGCCTGTCAAGAATGCAAAATACAATTTCGCTGTGCGAAACGCCTGGCCTGTATGAAACGCATCAATCCCAGCGTCGAGCTGCGCGATGAGGACGGCATCGCCGTCATTCTCGTCGACAACCCGCCGGTCAACGCGCTGAAGCACGAAGTCCGCGCCGGCCTCGGCGAGGGCCTGCGCCTGGCCCGCGACAGCGGCGCCAAGGCGGCCGTCGTCGCCTGCGCCGGGCGGACATTTCTCGCCGGAGCCGACATCACCGAATTCGGCAAACCGTCGCAGCCGCCCTCGCTCCTCGATGTGCTCGACGACATCGAGGCGATGCCGATCCCGACCGTGGCCGCCCTCCATGGCACGCCGCTCGGGGGCGGCTTCGAGCTGGCGCTGACCTGCCATTTTCGGGTCGCCGCCCCGGGCACGCGGGTCGGCCTTCCGGAGATCAAGCTCGGGCTCATTCCCGGTGCGGGCGGGACGCAGCGCCTGCCGCGGCTGGTCGGCCCGGACAAGGCGCTGCGGATGATCCTCAGCGGCGAGCCGATTCCGGCGGCGGAAGCCCTGGCCGACGGCATTCTCGACGAGATCGTCGATGGCGACTTGCTCCCGGGCGCGATCGCCTTTGCCCGCCGCGTCGTTGCCGAGCAGCGGCCGCTGCGGCTGGTCCGCGACCGGGGCGACAAGCTCGCGGCGGTCGATCCGAAAGACTTTCTCAACCGAGCCGAGGCGCTGATCAAACGTTCGCGCGGCCAGCTCGCCCCGGCCGCCGCCGTGCAGGCGGTCCACGACTCGCTCACCCAGCCGTTCGACGAGGGCATGCGGCGCGAGCTGGCGACGTTCCGGCAATTGCTCGGCGGCGATCAATCGAAGGCGCAGCGCCATATCTTTTTTTCCGAACGCGAGGCGGCCAAGGTTCCGGACCTGCCAGCCTCGGTCACGCCGCGCGAGGTGCGACGCGCCGTCGTGATCGGCGCCGGCACGATGGGCGGCGGCATCGCGATGTGCTTCGCCAATAGCGGCATTCCGGTGACCGTGGTCGAGACCGCCGCCGACGCGCTGCAGAGCGGCCTCGACCGCGTGGCGGCCAATTACAAGACGACCGTGGCGCGCGGGACTTTGGCGGCGGCGGACATGGACCGGCGCATGAGCCTGATCTCGGGCACGCTCGATCTCGGCGCCGCGGCGGACGCCGATGTGGTGATCGAAGCCGCGTTCGAGGACATGGCGATCAAGAAGACGATCTTCGGCGAGCTCGACCGCCTGGCCGGGCCGGACGCGGTGCTCGCCACCAACACGTCGACCTTGGACGTGAACGAAATCGCCGGTGTGACGCGGCGCCCCGAAAGCATCGTCGGCATGCATTTCTTCAGCCCCGCCAATGTCATGCGGCTGCTCGAGGTGGTGCGCGCCACGGCGACGACGGGCCCGGTGCTTGCGACCGCCATTGCGCTGGGGCGCAAGCTCAAGAAGGTGCCGGTGGTGGTCGGCGTGTGCGACGGGTTCGTCGGCAACCGCATGCTGGCACGGCGGTCCCAGGAGGCGGAGCGGCTGCTGCTCGAGGGCGCCTCGCCGCGTGAGATCGACGATGCGGTCATGAGCTTCGGCTTCCCGATGGGGCCGTGCGCGATGAGCGATCTCGTCGGCCTTGACGTCGGCTGGCGCGTGCGCCAAGCGCGCGGCGCGCGGGCGTTTGCCGCCGACGCGCTCTACGAGGCGGGGCGATTGGGCCAGAAAAACGGCCGCGGATATTACCGCTACGAAGCGGGGGCCAGGGCGCCGCTGCCGGACCCCGAGGCCGAGCGGCTGATCGCCGAGGCAGCTGCTGCGGCCGGTATTCAGCGCCGCAACAGCCCGATCCCGGCCGCCGAGATCACCGAGCGCATGATCTTCCCGGTGATCAACGAAGGGGCGCGGATCCTCGACGAAGGCATCGCACGGCGGCCGGGCGATATCGATGTGATCTGGGTCTACGGCTATGGCTGGCCGGCGTGGCGCGGCGGGCCGATGTTCCACGCCGACCTCGTGGGCCTCGAGGCCGTGTGCGACCGGCTCGAGCATTATGCGCGGCAAAGCGACAACCCGAGCTTAGGTCCCGCACCGCTGCTGAGCCGGCTGCGGCGCGAAGGCGGCAGCTTCGCCGGCCTCGTCGCGCGGGGCAGTGCGGCGTGAGCGAGGGTCGGCCTCACGCCTGGGAGAAATCCTATCCGCCCGGCGTGCGCTGGGACGCTCCGCTCCCGCTGACGACCGTGCCGGCGCTGTTCGACGCCGCGGTCGCGGCGCATGGCACCCGTCCGGCCCTCGAGTATCACGACCGGTCGCTGTCCTACGAAGCGCTCGGTGCGCTGGTGAACCGCGCGGCCGCGGGTTTCGCAGCCCTCGGCGTCGCCGGCGCCAACGTGGCGCTGTATCTGCCGAACACGCCGCTGTACCCGGTGGCGTTCTTCGGTGCTCTCAAGGCCGGTGCCCGCATCGTCAACCTGAGCCCGCTCGACGCGGAGCGGGAGGTCGCCCACAAGCTCAAGGACAGCGGGGCGCGCGTTCTCGTGACCATCACGCTCGGCGCTCTGCCGACCACCGCGGCAAAGCTCCTGGCCCAAGGCCTGCTCGATCGGCTGATCGTCGGCGATGACGCGGCGTGGGGCGGTGCTGCGGCGGCGCCGCTGCCGGCCGAGGGCGACGAGCGCATCCTGTCGTTCGACAGCCTGACGGCGCGGGGCGCGCGCGCCGTCCCAGCGGTGCCGCGGCTCTCGGTCAACGACGTGGCGCTGCTGCAATACACCGGCGGGACCACCGGCGTGCCGCGGGCAGCCATGCTGACCCATGGCAACCTGACGGCCGCGGTCGCGAGCTACGCGGCGTGGACCACGGGCCAGAACCTGCTGCGGCCGGCGGCCGAGAAGGTCATCGGCGTCCTGCCGCTGTTCCACATCTATGCGCTGACCACGATCCTGCTGCGCCATCTCAGCTTCGGGAGCGAGATCCTGTTGCGCCCGCGCTTCGATGTCGAAACGACGTTGCGCGACATCGAGGTCAGGCGGGCGACGGTGTTCCCCGGCGTGCCGACCATGTGGGTGGCCATCGCCGCGCATCCCGGCGTCGAGCGGCGGGACTTCTCGTCGCTTCGTCATTGCAGCTCGGGCGGCGCGCCGTTGCCGGCCCAGATCGCGTTGCGCTTCGAGCGCCTGACCGGACGGCGGCTTGGCGGCGGCTGGGGCATGACCGAGACCTCCCCGGCCGGAACCAACCTCCCGGCGTCGGGACCGGATAAGCCGGACTCGGTCGGCGTTCCCCTGCCCGGAGTCCACATCGACGTCGTGGCGCTCGACGACGGGCACCGCGTCCTGCCGCGGGGCGAGATCGGCGAGCTCCGGGTCAAGGGACCCAACGTGATGCAGGGCTATTGGAAGCGCCCCGAGGAGACCAAAGCCGCGTTTGTCGATGGCCATTTCCTCACCGGCGACATCGGCAGGATGGACGAGGACGGTTACGTCTACCTGGTCGACCGCAAGAAGGAGATGATCATCTCCGGCGGGTTCAACGTGTATCCGCGGATCGTCGAGGATGCGATCTACGAGCATCCGGACGTCGAGGAGGCGGTGGTCGTGGGCGTGCCGGATGAGTATCGTGGCGAGGCGGCGAAGGCGTTCGTGAAGCTCCGCGCCGGTGCAGCGATCAAACATGGTTGAAGCCGTCATCGTTTCCACCGCCCGCACGCCGATCGGCAAGGCGGCGCGCGGCGCGTTCAATCTGACGCACGGAGCCGAGATGGGCGGCCATGTGATCCGCCACGCGGTCGAGCGGGCCGGCATCGAGCCGGGCGACGTCGAAGACGTCATCCTCGGCTGCGCCCAGCCCGAAGGCGCCACCGGCGGCAATATCGCCCGCCAGGCGGCGCTGCGCGCCGGCCTGCCGGTCACCACCGCCGGCATGACCATCAACCGCTTCTGCAGCTCGGGCCTGCAGGCGATCGCGCTGGCGGCGCAGCGCATCGTCATGGACGGGGCGCCGGTCGCGGTTGCGGGCGGGCTGGAATCGATCAGCCTCGTGCAACCGAACCTGAACCGTGCTTTCTACCAGGACAAATGGATGGTCGAGCACAAGCCCGACGTCTACATGACCATGATCGAGACCGCGGACACCGTCGCGCGCCGCTACGGCGTGAGCCGCGAGCAGCAGGACGAATACGCGCTGGAGAGCCAGCGCCGCACGGCGTCGGCGCAGCAGGCGGGCCGGTTCGCCCAGGAGATCGTGCCGCTGACCACGGTCAAAGCGGTCACCGACAAGGAGACCAACGAGGTCCGACACGAGACCGTGACCTTGCGCCAGGACGAGGGCAACCGGCCCGACACGACGCGGGATGGTCTCGCCAAGCTGAAGCCGGTGCGCGGCGACGATCAGTTCATCACCGCCGGCAACGCCAGCCAGCTCTCCGACGGCGCCTCGGCCTGCGTCCTGATGTCCGACAAGGAAGCGGCGCGACGCGGGAAGCGGCCGCTCGGCGTGTTCCGCGGCCTGGCGGTCGCCGGGTGCGAGCCGGACGAGATGGGAATCGGGCCGGTCTTCGCGGTGCCGCGCCTCCTGCAGCGCCAGGGCCTGAAGATGGACGATATCGGGCTCTGGGAGCTGAACGAAGCCTTCGCGGTCCAGGTGATCTATTGCCGCGACCGGCTCGGAATTCCGATGGAGCGGCTCAATGTCGACGGCGGCGCCATCGCCATCGGCCATCCCTACGGGATGAGCGGGGCCCGGATGACCGGACACGCGCTGATCGAAGGCAAGCGGCGCGGCGTGCGCTATGCCGTGGTGACGATGTGCATCGGCGGCGGCCAGGGGGCCGCCGGCCTGTTCGAGATCAACCCGTAACGACGGACGCGACCCATGGACCTGCGTTTCACCGAGGCCGAGATTGCGTTTCGCGACGAGGTGCGCGCGTTTCTGCGCAGCTCGATGCCCGAAAACACCCGCCGGAAGATGATCGATGGCGAGCACCTGACCAAGGACGACATGGTCGCCTGGCAGCGCATCCTGAACAAAAAGGGCTGGGCGGTGCCGAGCTGGCCGCGCGAATGGGGCGGCACCGATTGGAGTTCGGTCCAGAAATACATCCTGCTCGACGAGATCCAGCAATATCCCGCCCCCACGCCGCTCGCCTTCAACATCGCCATGGTCGGGCCGGTGATCGCCGCCTTCGGCACCGACGCGCAGAAGCGCCGATTCCTGCCGCGCATCGCCAATCTCGACGACTGGTGGTGCCAGGGATTTTCCGAGCCCGGCGCCGGCTCCGACCTCGCCTCGCTGAAGACGTCGGCCAAGCTTCAGGGCGAGCATTACATCGTGAACGGCCAGAAGACCTGGACGACGTTCGCGCACTATGCCGACTGGATCTTCTGCCTGGTGCGCACGGATCCGGCGGCGAAGAAGCAGGAAGGCATTTCGTTCCTGCTCATCGACATGAAGACGCCCGGCATCACCGTGCGGCCGATCCAGACCATGGACGGCGCCAGCGAAGTGAACGAGGTGTTCTTCGACGATGTAAAGGTCCCGGTCGAGAACCGCGTCGGCCAGGAGAACAAAGGCTGGGATTACGCGAAATACCTGCTCGGCCACGAGCGCACGGGGATCGCGCGCATCGGCATCTCCAAGGAGCGCATCCGGCGGGTGAAGCAGCTGGCGGCCGTCGAATTGTCCGGCGGCCGGCCGCTGATCGAGGACGAGCGGTTCCGCGAGCGCATTGCCGCCGTCGAGGTGGAGATCAAGGCGCTGGAGATGACGCAGCTCCGCGTCATCGCCGCCGAGCGCCGGCGCGAAAAGGGTAAGCCCGATCCCGCCTCGTCCATCCTCAAGATCAAGGGATCGGAGATCCAGCAGGCCACCACCGAGCTGTTGATGGAGGTCGTCGGCCCCTACGTCATGCCCTATCAGCCGCCGGTCGAAGGCTGGAACGAGCCGCCGGTTGGGCCCGACGGCGCCGGCATGGTGGCGCCCACCTATTTCAACTGGCGCAAGGTGACGATCTACGGCGGCTCGAACGAAATCCAGAAGAACATCATCAGCAAGGCGATCCTGGGGCTCTAAAGATGGAAGCGGAGATTCACTGGGAACCCCCCACCCCGCATGGGCTGCAAAAGCTCCACTGGAGCTTTTGCGGGCGCCCGATGCGCCTCCCTCGCAAGGGGGGAGGGAAAAGGGCCGCAGGCCATCTTCTTGCTCCCTCCCCCGAGCCTCATCTTCTGAAGATTGGGGGGGAGGGTTGGGGTGGGGGTGACTCAAGAATTTCCGAGAGTGGACTCTGACATGGACTTCGATCTCAGCGAGGAGCAGCGCCTGTTGCAGGAAAGCCTGAGCCGCCTCCTCAAGGACCGCTACGGCTTCGAGCAGCGCAAGTCCTATGGCCAGGCACCGGCCGGCTGGAGCCGCGAGCTGTGGACGGCCTATGCCGAGCTCGGACTCCTCGGGCTGCCGTTCGAAGAGCGCTTCGGCGGGTTCGGCGGCGGGCCGGTGGAGACCATGATCGTGATGGAAGAGTTCGGCCGGGCACTGGCCCTGGAGCCGTTCTTCGCCACCGTTATCCTGGGCGGCAGCTTCCTGCGCCACGGCGCCACCGAGCGCCAGAAGATGGCTCTTCTCCCCAAGGTCGCGGCGGGCCAGCTGACGCTCGCCTTCGCCCATACCGAGCGGCAGTCGCGCTATGACCTGGCCGACGTGGCGACGACGGCGCGCCGCGAGGGCACCGGCTGGGTGCTGGACGGGACCAAGAGCGTCGTGCTGCACGGCGACGGCGCCGACCGGCTCATCGTGAGTGCGCGGGTCGGCGGTGGCCAGCGCGACCGCGACGGGCTCGGCCTGTTCCTGATCGATGCCGAGACAGCCGGCGTCACGAGGCGCGGCTATCCCACCCAGGACGGTCTGCGCGCCGCCGAGCTGACACTGGCCAATGTCCGCGTCGGCGCCGAGGACGTTCTCGGCGAGCCGGGGGCGGCCCTGCCGCTGATCGAGCGGGTGGTCGACGAGGCGATCGCGGCGCTGTGCGCCGAAGCCGTGGGGGCGATGAGCGTGCTGCACGAGCTGACGGTCGAGTATTTGAAGACCCGCAAGCAGTTCGGCGTCACGATCGGCAGCTTCCAGGTCCTGCAGCACCGCGCCGCCGACATGCTGGTGGCACTGGAGCAGGCGCGGAGCATGGCCCTGTTCGCGACCATGATGGCGGCCGAGCCCGACGCGCGCGAGCGCCGCAAGGCCATCGCCGCGGCCAAGGTGCAGATCGGCCGCTCGGCGCGCCTGGTCGGCCAGCAGGCGATCCAGCTCCATGGCGGCATCGGCATGACCATGGAGTACAAGGCCGGGCATTACTTCAAGCGCCTGACCATGATCGACACGCTGTTCGGCACGGCGGACCATCACCTGGCCGTGCTGGCGCGCAGCGGCGGGCTGATCGACGCCGCATGAGCAGCGTCGCCGACGCACAACGCCGCGCCAGCTACGACTTCTGGACGCGGGAGAAGATCAGGTTCGGCGACGTGGATCGCAACGATCACGTCAACAACGTGGTGCTCGCCGAATATTGCGAGAACGCGCGAGTCGAATTCCGCGAGGCGGCCCTGCCCGGATCCAGCACCGACCCGGCGTTCATCTGGTTCGTGGTGAGCTTCTCGATCACCTATCACGCGCCGCTGGACTATCCGGGTGTCGCCGAGATCGGCACCCGAGCCGTCGAGCTCGGGCGAACGTCGTTCACCGTGGGCCACGGGATCTTCAGCGGCGAGACCCCGATCGCCACCGCCACGTCGAAGATCGTGTGCATCGACCGGGCCACGCAACGGCCGCGCGAACTGCCCGCACCTTACCGCGCGGCGCTGGAGCGGCTGCTCCAACCCGGGCGCTGAAACGAGGGGGCCGCCCGCCCCCCTCAAACGCGTGCAATACTGCAATAGTTTTGCAAGTCTTTGATCGCGCAAATGAATTCGCCCGAAGAGAATTGCACGGGCGTTTTTCAGCGCTGCAATTCTGCGCTTCGTCGCGGCCATAAGCCTGCCTCCGCCGGTCGACCCGACAGACAACGATCCAGGGCTTGGCTGGTTTCGGAGACGATCAGACCGCGGCGGCTTTGATCAGGCCTTTGCGCTGCTGTCCGGGGGGATCGCCGGCCGCACTTTGACTTCTGAAAAGCCGACCAAACTCGGCGGCGATGACAGCTGCTTCAGCTGCTTTCCCCAGGTGCGGGTTTGTTCGGCCAAGTGCACGGCGTCCGGCGGGATGATCACGATCTGCTCGCCGTTGGGCGCCTTGCGTCGGTACAGCCGGTATTCCGTGTTGGCTCCGCTGGTGATCTCGCGGATATGGGCGGCCGTGATCTCGCGCATGAATCCCTCGACTTCCAAGTCGGCGAAGTCGGTGCGCATGGTGACGGAATGCCAGGGCATGCGCGGATCATACCAGAGACGCGCGCTCCTTCGCTTCCTTAAATTGCAGATCGCGCCGATCGCTCAATCGGCGGCGGCTTTGACCGGCAGGTCCCAGGCCTTGAGCAGCGCCTTCAGCTTCGTCATCTGCGCCTCGGTGAGCGGCCAGGCCGAAGGCGGGCGGGTCGGCCCGCAATCCTCGCCGATGAGCTGCAACGTGGCCTTCACCACGGTGACGTTGGTGCCGTTCTGCTCCTCGGCCCGGAGCTCCTCGAAGCCGGCGATCTTGTTGATGAGCGCCGTCGCCCGCGCATAGTCGCCGCCTTCGAGCGCCGCGTGGATGGCCACCGACTGCTCGGGCCACACATTGATCAGGCCGGAGGTGAAGCCGCGGGCGCCCACGGCGTAGAACGGCGGCGCCCATACCTCCGCCAGGCCGCCGACCCAGACGATCGACGGATCGGAGCGCCGGATCGCCTCGGCCAGGCGCAGCGGCGTCGGGCAGGCCCATTTGACGCCGGCAACCCCGGGCACCCGGCAGAGCTTTTCGATGGTATCGAGCCCGATCCCGTCGTTGCGCAGGTAGAGCATCAGCGGCAGGCCGCCGCCGGCGTCGGCGATGCGCTCGACATACGACGCGACCCCGCGCGGCGAGACGAACGGATCGGGCGGCTGGTGCACCATCAGCGCCGCGGCGCCGGCGGCGCGGGACGCCCGGGCGAGGGCGCAGGCATCGCCGATGCTGCGCCCCACCCCGCCGATCAGCGGCACGCGGCCCGCAATCTGCTCGGCCGCGGCGCGCACCATGGTCTCGGCTTCCGCGGTCGTGAGGCCGTAGAACTCGCCGGTGTTGCCGTTGGCCACCAGGATATGGACCCCGGCGGCGACCGCGCGCTCCACGATCGGCTTCAGCCGCGCCGGGGACGGCCGGTCCTGGCCGTCGAACGGCGTCACGAGGATGCCGGAAATCCCCGTGAGCGCCTGACGCAGTTTCGGATCGATGTGGGTGCCCGTCATGGCCTAAAGCCTCCGCGCGTTCGTTCATCCTTGATCGGCCGCGGCCAGAAGCCGCTGCACGAAACCGTCGATCGCCTTGCCGTCGATCCAGCGGAGCACCGCCACCATATCGTGGTCCGGATCCACATAGATGATGTTGGTGCCGTTCCCGATATGGGCGAACGCAGTGGCCGGGGCGCTCGGCCAGAGCTTTTTGTCGGTGTTGAGGAACCAGTTCATGAAACCGTAGGTCGGCTCGGGTCCGGTCGGCGTCAACGCCCAATCGACCCATTGCGGCGAGAGCAGCTGGCGGTCCTTCCATTTGCCACGGCGGAGCGTGAGGTAGCCGAAGCGACCCATGTCGTAGGCATTGATGTACATGCCCCCGCCCCAATGCCCGCCGCCGGTCACCGACTGCACCAGAGCCCCGTCGAGCACGACCCAGGAATTCTCGTAGCCGAACCAGCGCCACGTATTCGAGGCGCCGATCGGGTCCATGATGGTCTCCTTCAGCACCTGCGGCAGCGGACGACGCCAGAGATTGAGGGCCGCGAGCGCCAGCACGTTCACGCGCGTGTCGTTGTATTTGTAGACGGTGCCCGGCTTGTTGCGCGGCCGCGTGCGCCACTCCGCCGCATTCTCTCCGGGGCGGTCGGCCCAGTCCGGCTTGCCCCACAACGTGCCCTCCCAATCGCTGGTTTGCCGCAGCAGATTGTCCCAGGTGATCGTGCGGTTGTGCGGCGTGTCGAACAGCACCAGCAGATCGGGCGTGCCGAGCCGGTCCGATTTATTGCCGGCCGGAAGCGGATTGAAGACCTGGATCGGCGCGACATAGTCCGCCGCGGTGTCGTTGATGCTCCGGATCATGCCCCTGTCGACGGCGATTCCGATGACGCTCGAGAGGAAGCTCTTCGTCACGCTGTGGGTCATGTCGACCCGGAGCGGCTCTCCCCACTCGGCGACGATGTAGCCATGGTGGATGATCAGCCCGGTCTGATCGCCGCGGTCCTTGATCGGCCCGATCGCATAGCCGAACGGCTCGCGGCCGAAGGTCTGGTAATGGTTCATCACCAGATCCCGCGGGTTTTTCGTCTGGCCGGCGATCGCGAAGTCGACCGCCTCCTTCAGACGCTCGGGATTAAGGCCGGACTCCGAGGGCGTCTTATGCTGCCAGGTCGCGTCCGGATAATAAGCCGCGGCCCGATTGGTTTGGGCGGCGGCGGCAAACGGCGTGACCGCGACGGCCAAAGCCAACAGGACAAGGTGACGGACGATCATGTTCCCCCCGCGTTGGGCGACCGCCAGCCGGATCGCCGAGAGCCGAAGTAAATGACGTTTTGCCCCCGTTGTCGAGACAAGCGCCCGGACCATCTAGGATGCGCCGTCGTAAGATGCCCGAGGGCGGCGACGGACCCATGCGTGTGGTGACCCTTAATACCTGGAAAGGCGACGGCGACTATGCCGCACGGCTCGCCGCGATGGCGGCCGGTCTCGCCGCCCTCAGACCCGACATCGTCGCCTTGCAGGAAGTCCTGAAAGCACCAGAGGCCGGCCATGACACCGCCGCGCATATTGCCAATGCGTTGAAGCTCACGGCGTCCGTGCTGCCGCTGCGCTGGAAAGTACGGACCGTCGACGGACGGGCAGTCGACAGCACCTCCGGGCTGGCGCTGTTGTCACGGGCACCGCTTCGCAACCCCCGATCCGTTCGGCTGGCCAGCGATCCCCGCGACGGTGAACGGGCGGCCCTGATCGCGGATATGGCGATGGATGGTCAAATGCTAACGGTGGCGTGCCTTCACCTGACCCACTTGTCGGATGCCGATGAGCTGCGCCGGCAGCAATGGCGTGAGGTCGCGGCCGCGCTCCCCGGAACCGTACCGGTCGTCGTCGCCGGCGATTTCAATGCGCCAATCGAAACATTTGACCTGACCGACAGCCGTTTTGCCGATAGCCGACAAACCTGCGGGGAACCCGTGCAGTCGACCGTGCTCGGCCACGCGCCAGCCTCGTTCGATCATGTGCTCTTTTCCCCTGGCTGCGGATTGGTGCCGACCCGCTGGCGAACGGCCCTGGGCGAGTCCCAGCCGGGAACGACCGTCACGCCCAGCGATCACCTGGCGGTGGTGGTGGACTTCGAGGCGGCCATGCCGACGATGCACAGATAGACCGCGCGGCTCAGTCCAGCGAAGCGCCCGTCGCCTTGACGATGGGCACCCATTTGTCGATATCCGCCTGGATCTGGCGGGCATAATCCGCCGGCGACGGACTCGGACCGACATCGTAGCCTTGCTCCGTCAATTTCTCGCGCACCTCGTTGTGGGCCAGGATCTTGATGCTCTCGTCGTAGAGCCGCGTCACGATCGCCGGCGGCGTCTTCGCCGGTGCCAGAAGGCCGAAGGAGACGGTGGTCTCGTAACCAGGCAGGCCCGCCTCCGCCATGGTGGGCAGTTCGGAGAGCAACGGCGACCGCTCAAGGCTGGTGACGGCCAGCGTCTTGAGAAGGCGGTCGCGGGACACCGGGACGATATTCGGCGTGTTGAAGAAGCCGAAGGACACTTCGCCGCTCATCACGGCGCTGATCCCCTGCGGCGCGCCCTTGTAGGGAACGTGCACCGCTTCGACCCCTGCCATCGCGTTGAACAAGGCACCCGACAGATGATGCGTGGTGCCGTTTCCGCCCGACGAAAAGGTGAGCTGCCCGGGCTTCGCCCGCGCCAGCGCCATCAGATCCTTGAGAGAATTCACCGGGCTCGCCGGCCCGACGATGAGCACGTTCGAGCTCGACGCGATCTGGAGGATGGGCGCGAAGTCTTTGATCGAATCGTACGGCAGGTGCGAGAACAGCCCGACATTGATAGCCAGTGTCGAGTTGGTGCCGAGGAGGAGCGTGTAGCCGTCGGGTGCCGCCTGGGCGACCTGCCGCATGCCGATCGTCCCGCCGGCACCGGGCCGATCGTCGACCACGACTGTCTGCCCGAGGCTCTTGCTCAACTCCGCCGCCATGACCCGGGCGAGGATGTCGGTGGTGCTCCCGGCCGCGAGCGGCACGATCACCGTCACCGGCCGGGTTGGATAGGTTTGCGCCGACGCCCCGGCTCCCGCCAGCGCGGCCCAGATCGAGGCCGCGACCAAGACCTCGCGGCAGCACCGCAGCGCCCGAATAGCTCCCCACAACACGCACATCGTCATCACTCCGCTTAGAGAAAATGGACCGATGGCGTCTCGCCCCCTGCCGATCGCCGAGCTTCTTATCTGAAAACGTAGATTGGGCTCGACCAGATCTTGTGCCCGTCCTCCTGAGTTACGCAGACATAGAATGCGTTGTCGCCGCCAGGCTTCAGCCGCAGCCGCCGCGACAAGGTCGCGCGCATGTGCCGGTTCTGGTCGGGCAACCGGAAGACCCGCAAGCGGCGCCGCAGCCCACCGCCATCGAAGACCTTGTCCTCGGCGCCGATCTCGGCCAGCTTGATCTCGGCGTTGACGTGCGGCGTGGCGATCCGGAGCACACCCGACCGCGTGTCGGTGAGCCATGCGTCGAAGCCGCAGAATCCGCCCGTCGTCAGCGACTGCCACCTGAGCTCGCGCGGAGACGCCTGGTCCAGCCGCTTGTCCAGATTCCAGAAATTGATCGGTGTCGCCCGTTCGAACCCATTGCCTTCGAGCGTCGCCGCACCGTCCCAGATCGTCTGCCGGCCGCGGCCACGCACCTCGGCCCCTTCCCAGATCACGCGAATCCGGCGCCCGATCTCGTCCCCCGCATAGGGCCGCCATGTCTCCAGCGTGTCGAGGCCGTTGCGGATCTCGAGCCGCTCGATCGGCGCCGACGCCACGGCGTCGATCGTGACGGTCACGGCTTCGTCGGAGGACCGCAGGATGTCGCCCATCATGGCCGTTCGCACGGACTCGCTCGACGTCGGGCCCAAATTGGGGTCGTCCTGGAAGCGCTCCGCGTCGCGGTCGAATTGCGCCCGGACGTCGAGGATCATGCGGCAGCCGGTCGTCGCATAATGGTGGCGGCGGCGCAGCGCGTCGAACAGGCCGGCGCGGCTCAGGTCCTTCGCCAGCAGGCAGGACAGGCCGCCATAGGCGCCGAACAGCGAGGCGCCCGGATGGCTGGCGCCATGCCGGCCCTTGTGGCCGTCGGAGTTGGCGAGAATGCCGACCCGGTAGCCCTGGTCGAATGCATCCTCGACCAGCCATTCAAACGTGCCCCAGTCGGAATGCACTTCGACCGCGCGCTCCAGACGGACGTCGTGCGCCATCTTGATGTCGGCGTAGCGGCCGCCGATATGGGCGAAGACGACGCAGTCCTCGTTCTTCAGGGCGGCGAACAGGTCTTCGGCGCTGTGCGCATCGGTCGCGCTGTCCGACAGATCGTCGACCAGCGCATGCGAGGAGCGGTGGATCTGCCGTCCCTCGCGCATGAACATGACGTTGGGCGTGGTGATCTGGAAGTCGTTGCCCTGGTGGCTCATCGCGTCGAGGAACGCGCGGTCGCGCGCGAATTCGATCAGCTCGCGGGCGCTGTTGGTGCCGATCGTCTCCTCGGACTGGCCGTGCAGATCGGCCCAGTAGGGCAGCAGTGCCGCATCGCGCCCGGCGACGATCCGGAGCGGGTTGCTGTCGCATACGTGCCGTCCCGCCGCGTCGGTCACGGTGATGGTGAGATCACCCGGCTCCTCGACCGTGAGCCCGTCGACGATCCGCGCGCAGTCGCCGGGCTTCATGACCAGGGTCGCCGGCAGGCCGCGGATCGGCCGGCTCGGCTTCAGCTGAAGCGTGGCATCGACCTTGTGGCTGGGATTGCCCCACTTGTCCTCGCCCTTGAAGCCAAGGCGGAAGGGCTGGCCGGCGCGCCGCATGGTCGGCAGGATCGCCTTGAACTGCACGGGCGGGCCGGCGACGATCGAGACATGGGGCTGCTGCGGCAGCTCGACATAGTTATATGTGGCGATCGCGTCGACCAGGACGCGAAACTCGAACGTCGGCTCGTGGAACGTCTGCACCCGCAGGCCCGGCGAGCCCTGCCGGCGGTCGCCAAAGCGCACGACGATCCGGTCGCCCTCGCGCAGGAAACCTTTCACCACGCGGATGAACAGCGTCTTGTCCCACGGCCGGATGTTGCGCTTGGGGTCGTATTGCACCTCCAGGACGGCACCGTTGCTCGCCTCGGCGGTGGTGTAGTTCCAGCCCTTCGGATCGGTGAATTGCGGCCGGCCCATGTCGCTGGCAAAGCGATGCACGATCTTCAGCGAGCCGGTGTCGTCGATTCCGAAATAGCCGGCCGTATAGGTCAGGGTGAACGACTGGAAGCTGCCGGCCTCGAACTCGCCGGTCGGCTCGATCTCGGCCCGCCCCATCAGATGCGGAAGATACGTCGCGTGCGGAATGTGAGCCCCCTGGAGAGGTGACGTCGCCGGAGGGTAGAAGCCCTTTTGCCTGGAGGCAAGGACAGCGCCCCGTCAGCCAGCCGGCGCCGGGGCCGTGCTCTCGCGCACGACCAGGCTGAACTGGACGCGCGAGGCCGGCGTGGTTGCCCGCCGATCGATACAGCCGAGCAGATAGTCCGCCGCCCGCGTGCCGATCTCATCGGCCGGAAGGCGGATCGTGGTCAGGGGCGGCGTCAGATGCGCCGCATATTCGATGTCGTTGATGCCGGCGATGGATAGATCGCGGGGCACGGCGAGCCCAAGCTGCCGAGCCCCGATCAACGCGCCGAACGCCAGCATATCGGTGCCGCAGATCACGGCGGTCGGCCGCGGCCCGGACTGCAGGAGCGCGCACAGCGCCGTGCGGCCTTCATCGACCTTGTACGGCCGCTCGATCAGCTGCTCGCGCGGCGGGGCCATGCCGCTGGCGGCGAGCACCTCGCGGATGCCGGCGACCCGCTCCGCCGCGCGGTCGCTGCTGCGGGCGATCTGGGAGATCACACCGAATTGCACGTGCCCGAGCTGGAGCAGGTAGCGGGTCAGCGCACGGCCAATCTCGCGGTTGTCGAACCCGACACAGGGATGCCTGGAATCGAGCACCCAGGTGTTGACGAACGGAATCCGCTTGGCATTCAGGAGCTCGTAGACCTCGGGCGCGTGACGACCGCCGACCAGCATCATTCCGGCGACGCCGTGCGCCGCCAGCGCCTTGACCTGACGCAGCTCCTCCTCACGGTCGTAGTTCGAGCTGCCGAGCAGCAGTGTGTAGCCGGCGTCGCTGATCCGCCGCTGCAGGGCGGCGACGCCGACGGCGAAATTGACGTTCTCCAGGGTCGGGATGACGGCGCCGATCGTCCGCGAGCGCTGCGAGGCGAGGGCGCGCGCCGCCGCATGCGGGGTGTAGCCGAGCCGCGTCGCCGCGGCCGTCACGCGCTTGCGCAGGTCTTCGTCGACGCGGGTGTTGCCGTTCAGCACGCGCGAGACCGTCGCCATCGACACGCGCGCCGCCTTGGCGACTTCGAGCACGGTGACCGTGTTGGCGGTCGGCCGCGACAGGCGCTTCTTGGCGCCCCGGGTCCGCGAGGACATGGCCGAGCGGAGGGCGGCCGACCGTTTACTCGATCGCGTCGACATCGCCGCTGAATTCCATCGGACAGTAATGGGCGCCGTGGAACGCCGCCGAGATCTCATTCTCGGTCTTGTTCTGCTCAAAAATCTCGGCGGCGAACGCTTCGGCGTTGTCCTCGGGACGATAGCCCAGCCACTTCACGTCGGTGTTGTCCCAGCGGCTCCGAAGGTTGTTCGAGACGCCGTAGACCACCACGAAATGATAATGCGGATGGTCGATGCAGCGGCGGACCAGCTGCACCATGTCGCGATGGCTGATCCAGGTGAGAAGCTGGCGCGGCTCGATCGGCCGGTCGGGGGTGCGGAACGTGCCAATGCGCAGGCAGGCGACGGACAGGCCATGTTTGTCGGCATACAGGCGTCCCAGCGCCTCGCCGAACACCTTCGACACACCGTAGCGGGAATCCGGGCGCGGCTCGACTCCGGCGTCGAGGAAACGCTCCCGCCGGTGGAAGCCGACCGCGTGGTTCGAGCTCGCGAACACGACGCGCTTGACGCCCTGGCGGCGCGCGGCCTCGAACACGTTGTGGCAGCCCTCGATATTCATCGGCAGGACCTTCTCCCACACGTCCTCGACGGAGACGCCGCCCAGATGCACGACACAGTCGATGCCGGACGCCGCCTTCTCCATGGCGGACATGTCGCGAAGGTCGGCGGTGACCACCTCCTCGCCCGCCTCGGCGCTGCCGAGCGGAGCGATGTCGGTGAGGCGGATCAGGGAATAGTGGCCCCTGAGGCCGGCGCGGAGCGCGCGGCCGATCTGGCCGGCCGCCCCGGTGATCAGGAGGCGTTTCATGTCGCCGCTCATCGGATGGCCTCTTCGCTGACGGGATCAAAGAAATGCAGCCGGTCCGGCGGCACCGAAAGGCGGATCGCGTCGCCGGGCCGGAGCCGCGTCTGGGGATCGATGCGCGCCACGGTCAGCCGGGCCTCGCCCAGCACCGTTTCGGCGATCATCTCCGAGCCCAGCTGCTCCATCACCTCGACCCCGGCCGAAAAGCTGCAAGCGCCGGATCCCCTGCCGAGTGGGCCGTTGCCGAGGAACAGGTGCTCGGGGCGCACCCCCAGGGTCACGCGCCGGCCGCGCCAGCCCGCCAGGGCCGGGTTCAGCGCCGCCGGCAGATCGAGCCGCAGGGCTGGCGCCTCCGCGGTCAAGGTGGCGCCGTCGCCGCCGATCGTCACGTCGACGAAGTTCATCGACGGGGCGCCGATGAAGCCGGCCACGAACTTGGTTGCGGGATCGCGATAGACCTCGAGCGGCGTGCCGATCTGCTGGATGCGGCCGTCCTTCATGACAACGACGCGGTCGCCGAGCGTCATCGCCTCGACCTGGTCGTGAGTGACGAAGACCGAGGTGGTGGGCACGCGGGTCCGCAGCCGCCTGAGCTCGACCCGCATCTGCGCCCTGAGCTTCGCGTCGAGGTTCGACAACGGCTCGTCGAACAGGAAGACCTTCGGGTTGCGCACGATGCAGCGCCCGAGCGCCACCCGCTGCTGCTGGCCACCGGAGAGCTCGCGCGGCTTGCGCGTAAGCAGCTCGTTCAAGCCGAGAATGCCGGCGGCGTGCGCGATCGCCGCCTTGATCTTGTCCTCGGGCACCTTCTTGTTCCGCAGGCCGAACGCCAGGTTGTCGTAGACGCTCATGTGCTGATAGAGCGCATAGCTCTGGAACACCATCGCGACGTCGCGGTCCTTCGGCGGCAGGTGGTTCACCACCCGCCCCCCGATCCGGATCTCGCCGCTGGTGATCTCCTCGAGTCCGGCGATCATGCGCAATGTCGTCGACTTGCCGCAGCCGGACGGGCCGACCAGGACGACGAACTCCTGATCGGCGATCGTAAGATCGACGTCCTTCACGGCGTGATACACCTGACCGTAGGACTTGTTGACTTTGCTCAGCACGATGTCGGCCATGGATGTTCCCGAGTGATTCCTTTACTCACCTCTCCCGCTGGGAGAGGTCGCGAGCGGCAGCGAGCGGGTGAGGGGCAACACTTCAGCGCCGCGCTGGTCTGTCTTTCATCACCGCGACACGGCGCCGCTTCCCCTCACCCGACCGCTATCGCGGTCGACCTCTCCCCTCGGGAGAGGTGAACTAAGTCAGTTCTCACACTTCATCGCACCTGAGGCCATTCACTGTGCGGCGGCGCTGACGCGCGGCGCGCCTTCGGCGAGGGCGGCCGGAATGTCCTCGCGTTTGCCGGTGACAGCCTTGATCACCGTGTCCGAGAACGCCTTGTGCACCGCGGGCCATTTCTCGAAGTAATAAGCGCCGCGGACCTTGCCGGGGACGTCCAGGCTCACCTTCTTCAGCTGACGCATGAACGGGTCGACCTCGGCGATCTTGTCCCACAGCTCCTTGTTGGGCGGCGGAGCGCCGGTCGCCTTCCATAGGTTCATCTGGCCCGCCTCGTCGACCATCATGTCCGACAGCATCTGCTTGGCGACCTTCTTCCGCTCGGCCGAGATCGATTTCGGAATCGCCCAGCCCCAGATGTCGTTCCAGGCGAAGTGCTCCGTGCGGTTGGGGCCGAGCGGGAAATAGGTGATGGCGATCTTGCCGGCGACCTTGGACTTGGCCGGATCGTTGAACGTCGCCCAGTACACGGAATCGCCGACGGTGAAGGCGGCGTCGCCGGCCATGAACACGGCGTTGGCCTCGTTGCGGTCATAGGCGGGCATGCCGCGCGGGCTGATCTTGTGGACGTTGATCGCATCCCACCAGAACTCCGCCGACTGGCGCATGCACGGCTCGTTCAGCGCCGACTTCCAGCCGTTCTTCGCCAGCACCTTGTTGTCGCGCTCGTAGACCGGAAGCAGCACATCGCAATTGTTGGTCCACATCGACCAGAACCAGGTGAACCACGTGTTGTTCATCGACATGCCGCCGACATAGCCGAACTTCACCTTGCCGTCGGCCTGCAGCTTCTTGCTGATGCGGACGACGTCGTCCCAGCTCTTCGGAGCCTCGTCCTCCTTGATCAGGTCGGTCCGGTAGTAGAACACGCCGAAGGTGTGCCCCATCGGCACCACCGTGTTCTGGCCCTGGGCATTGTTGAAAATGATCGGGCTCATGCCCCACTTATCGGCGTATTTCAGGCCGGGGATGTCGTCGGTGGGCTCCAGGAGATGCGCCCAGAGCGGACCCCAGTCGTCGTTGTGCCAGATGATGTCGTACTGATCCGAGCCCGAGGTCAGGGACGCCGTCATCTTCTCCACGTACACGCCGTACGAGTTCGGGACCTTGACGATCTTGACGCCGTGCTTGGCGCCCCAGGTTTCCATCATCGCGATGGAGGCGTCCTGGATCGGGTTCGGCTGGTAACCGATCTTGAGGTCCTTGACCTCCTGCGCCGGAGCGCTGCCGGCCATCCAGAGCCAGGCGGCGGCGCCGGCGAGTGCCCATCGACCGAGTGTGCGCATGATTGTCTCCTCCCTTGTGACCGTTGACGGCCTCGTCAGATCCGGAGGCCGCGGATGACGTATTTCTGCCCGAACAGAGTCAGCAAAAAGGCCGGACCCAGCGCCATCACCGCGGTGGCGCTCATCAGGTTCCACTGCAGGCCCATCTCGCTCACGAACTGGGCCATGACGACGGTGATGACCGGGGTGCGCTGGCCGGTCAGGATCAGGGCGAACAGGAACTCGTTCCAGGTGAACAGCCAGCACAGCACGCCCAGCGCCGAGATCGCCGGAATGGCCGACGGCAGCGCCACCCGCAGGAAGGCGCCCCAGCGGGTGCAGCCGTCGATCAGGGCCGCGTATTCCATCGAGGGATCGATGCCGTCGAAAAAGCCCTTCATCAGCCACGAGAAGAAGCAGATATGCACGGCGATATGCGGCAGCAGCAGGCCGACATAGGTGTCGTAGATGCCCCAGCTCTGGGTCACGAAGTAGAGCGGCAGCACCCACGAGATGTAGGGCACGCAGCGGAATACGTAGATCGTGCCGAACCAGGCCTGGGCGAGCGGCCCCTTGAACCGCGACAGCATGTAGCCGCTGGACACGGTGACGACGAGCGAGAACACCGTCGCCAGGGTGGCGATCAGGAAGCTGTTCACGAAGGCCTCGACGATGCGCTCGTTGGCGAGCACCGCCGCGAAATTGCCCAATGTGAATTCGGTGCCGCGATGGACGTAGTACACGCCGGATTCCGGCCGCAGCGACGTGAGCATCAGCCACAGCACCGGAAAGGCAAACAACAGGCAGACGCCAGTGACGATCAGCGCGAAAAAGGCGCGGCGGGCGCCGGGTGCCAGGCCAGCAAACATCGGGGATCGCACCATCGCCACGCCTTAAGCCCTCACCACGCGGGTCACGAGGCGGTACAGCGCGACACCGACGACCAGGATGATCAGAGCCCCGATGATCGCCGCCGCCGAGCCGCGCCCGAAATCCAGGTTGAGGAAGGCGTGCACATAGGCGTAGAGGCTGAACAGCTCGGTCGAGCGGGCGGGGCCGCCCCCGGTCAAGGTCCACACGATGTCGAAGGTGCGGAACGCATCGATCGCGCGGATCACGACGCAGACGGCGATCACCGGCCGGAGCATCGGCAGGGTCAGGTAGCGGAACATGCGCCACGGCGTGGTGCCGTCGATGGAAGCCGCCTCGAAGGGCTCCTTGGGCAGGCTCTGCAGGCCCGCCAGCAGCAGCAGCGTGAACCACGGCGTCCACAGCCAGATGTCGGTGAGCAAAATGACCCCGAAGGCGCTCCACCGCTGCGCCAGCCACGGCTGCCCCTCGAGACCGAGTCCCTCGAGGACGACGTTCACGATCCCGAACTGGTCGTTGAACATCCACCGGATCATGATCGCCGCGATCACCGGGGCGACCATCAACGGCAGCAGCAGCACCGTCTGCACCAGCTTCTGCCCGCGGAACCGGCGATTGAGCAGGATCGCCAGGGCCAGGCCCAGCACCAGCGCGCCGCTGACGCTCGCCGCCATGAACAGGAAGGTGTTGGGGAGTGCGACCTGCAGGAACGCGGGATCGGTGATCACATAGACGTAGTGCGTGAAGCCGAGCCAGGTCTTCTTCGGGTTGTTGAGCGACCAGTCGCGGAAGCTCGCATTCGCCCCAATGACAATGGGGACCACCTGGAACAGCAGCAGCAGGAGGGCGGCCGGCGCTATCAGCAGGAGCATGAACCGCTCCTGCTCGCCGAACCGTCTCTGCGGGCGATCGGCGGCTTGCATGGCGACCGCGTGTCCCTCCCCGAGTTTCAGCGCCCGTGATTTTGCCGTTTTTGAGAAAGCGCTTTCTCAGCAGGCATAACGTGGCGCCGGCCCTGGAGTCAAGGCGGGCCGACGATACGGCACGGCGCCCGCCGGCGGG